>OHEZ01000156.1_pt1 | contig 60448 bp, 47 predicted proteins | sample 1567391 | NCBI WGS metagenome assembly OHEZ01 (sample SAMEA3879518, study PRJEB24766) | human gut metagenome | biome: human-associated habitat; feature: feces | place: USA | collected 1985/1987
ATACCCCGCAGACCGTCAAGGTCAAATCCAACGAAGTTGTCACGGTGGAGTTCCGCAACCAACCCAAGGGCAATCTCATCATCGTAAAGCAGGACTCCGTTACAAAGGAGCCGCTGGAAGGTGTCGAGTTTAAGATCACCTACGCAGATGGCTCGTATGTAGATGCCGAGGGCGGCACGCTGTCCTCCACCGGCCTGTACCGGACGGATAAGGAGGGCAAGATCTCCATTTCCGGCATCTCCGGCACCGTGGTGGTCACAGAGGTCGAAACGATCCCCGGTTACACCATCGACGAGAATACCCGCACGCAGACTGTGGTGGTCAATCCCAACGACACGCAGACGCTTTATTTTTATAACACTCCCGTGGGTGGGTTGCAGATCATCAAGAGCGACAAAGACAGCGGTGAGCGAATTGGCAATGTCAAGTTTGAGATCCGTAAGATGAACGGTGAAATCATCGGCACCTACACAACGGACAGCGACGGTGTCATCTATCTCCCCGAAGCTGAAAGCGGCTGGTACACCGTGACGGAATTGGAGGCTGCGTCCGGCTATCTGCTGGATACCACACCTCATCGTATTGAGGTCAAGGACGGTCAGACCGCGACGCTGGAGATCACCAATCATAAATCCTCGCGTATTTTGCTCCACAAGGTGGACAAGGCTACCGGCAAGGGAATTTACGGCGCGGTGTTTCTGCTTTACGACAGCAATCACAATCCCATCGGGGAGTACGTGACCGATCAGGAGGGCTATATCTACGCCGACGAGGGACTGGCCGATGGCCGCTATTATCTGCGTGAGATCAAAGCCGCCCCCGGTTATGTGCTTGATCCTGAACTGAAAACGATCTATGTCCGTTACGGCTCCACCACAGAAATCGAGTGGAGCAATACTGCGGAGTGCGGCCAGATCCAGATCATCAAGAAATCCGCAGACGATAACGCGACCAACGGCCTGCCTGCCGGGACGCTGCTGGAGGGCGCGGTGTTTGAGATCTACGACAAGGCAGGCAATGTGGTGGACACCATCAAGTCCGACCGCAACGGGCGCGCTGTTTCTAAGACGCTGCCGTTGTCCCGCTATACCGTCCGTGAGATCAAAGCGCCAGCGAATTACTCCATCAACCCCACAGTGATGACCGCCTATCTGGAATTCAACGGTCAGATCGTGACCTTTGAGGTGCAGGACAGCAGTGTTTCCACCGGCATTTCCATTAAGAAAACAGGTCCCGTGCAGGCCGTTCCCGGTCAGCCCATCCGCTATGTGTTTTCCGACATCAAGAACACTTCCAGCGTCGCTCTGGAGTCCTTCTACTGGCGCGATCAGCTTCCCGCGCAGGTGACGCTGAGCAAAATCGTCACCGGCAGCTACAATCAGCCGCTTTCCTACAAGGTGGTCTATAAGACCAACCTCTCCGGGGACTACCGCACTTTGGCGGACAACCTGAGTACAAGCAAGGTTTACGTATTGGACGCCCGCCCCGCCGTCCTCGGCCTTGCCGCCAATGAGCGTGTTACCGAAGTCATGTTCGTGTTCGGAAATGTAAAGGCGGGCTTTGCGCAGGTGGAAACGCCGTACATCTACGCCACCGCCCACAGCGGTCTTGCCAACAACTCCGGCATTGTGAATGTGGCGGATGTGGGCGGCCTTTACAACGAGCAGTGGATTCAGGCAGTGTCCCGCTGGCTCACCACCGCCTACACCAAAACAACGGTGAAGCTGCCCAAGACGGGGTACTAAGCCTTGCGGCAGAATGACTTTCGCAGCGCTGCCCCTGTGTGGGCGGCGCTTTCCCCGTTGGTCCTCTGGCTGGCGGCAATCGCCGCCTATGCCTACGAGGACGGTATGAACCTCTTTCAATGGATGGGGCGTTTCAGCCAAGTGCTGGAGCGCCCCTTTTCCATAGGATGGACGCCCTACACACTGAAATATATGCTGGGAAGCCTGCTGCTCTACGGCTGCGGCATTGCGCTCTACTACTCCAGCCGGGAGAACCGGCGACCGGGCGAGGAATACGGCAGCGCTAAATGGGGCAGTCCCAAGGAACTGAACCGGAAGTATATGGATCACCAGCATAAGGACGCCAACATTATTTTGACTCAGCGTGTCCGGTTGGGCATGGACGGCTACATCACCCAGCGCAACATGAATGTTCTGGTAGTGGGCGGCTCTGGCTCCGGCAAGACCCGGTTTTTCTGCAAACCTAATATTTATAGTGCAAATTGCTCCTATCTTATCACAGATCCCAAAGGCGAGCTGCTGCGCGCGGCAGGCGCTTTGTTGGCAGCGCAGGGCTACGAAGTCCGGGTGTTCAACCTGATCGACCCCAGCCAGTCCGACGGATACAACCCCTTTTCATACATTCAAAGTGAAAAAGATGTGCTGACCCTCATTGATAACCTCATCAAAAATACCACGCCCCGCAACGCCTCCAGCAACGACCCCTTCTGGGAGAAGGCGGAGATCGCGCTGGACTCAGCCCTTATGCTCTACCTCGTCAGCGAAGCGCCCCCGGAGGAACAGAATTTCGAAATGCTGGTCTACATGATGAACTTTGCCGAGGTGCGGGAGGAGGACGATCAATACCGCAGCCCGCTGGATATGCTCTTTCGGGCATTGGAGGAGGAACAGCCCAACCATGTGGCGGTGAAACAGTTTAAGGCTTTCAAACAGGCGGCGGGCAAGACTGCGAAATCCATTTTGGTAAGCGCCGCCGTGCGGCTGGCGACCTTCAATATCCCGCAGTATGCCAGAATGACAATGGTGGATGAGATGGACTTTGGCAGTTTGGGCGAGAAGAAAAAAGCCATCTTCTGCGTGATCCCTGTTGATGACAGCAGCATGAACTACCTTGTGGGAATGCTCTACACCCAATGCTTTCAGGCGCTTTACCGCAGGGCGGACGAGAAACACAACGGACGGCTGCCTGTGCCTGTGCGTGTCATTCAGGACGAATGGGCGAATGTGGCCCAGCCGGAGAGCTATCCGAAGATTCTGGCTACCTGCCGCAGCTACAATATTGGGCTGAACATCATCGTGCAGAACATTCAGCAGATCAAGGCGCTGTACGAAAAGGAATGGGAAAGCATCATCGGCAACTGCGACACGCTGCTCTTCCTCGGCGGCGGCAACGAGCCGACTTCGCTGGAGTTTATCGTAAAGCTGCTGGGCAAGGAGACCATCGCCACCCGCACACGAGGGCAGACAAAGGGACGCAGCGGCTCCAGCTCTACCAACTTCCAACAGACGGGACGCGACCTGATGACCATTGACGAAGTGCGAAAATTGGATACCCATAAAGCGATCTTGTTTATCCGCGGGGAAGACCCCGTGCTGGACAAAAAGTACAACATCAAGCGCCACCCCAACATTAAGCTGACAACAGACGGTAAGGCAAAGCCTTATATCCACAAGCCGCAGGGCGCGCCGGATTATGCGCTGCCGGATCTGCCCTATGCGTTCCGGTCTTTGGACGATTACGAATTTATTGACATGGAGGATACAGAACATGAATCTGAATAAGAAGAACCTTTGGAAACCGACGGAGCCGAATAAGGTGAAGCGGCTCTATTGGACGGCGGCTGGGACTGCTGCCCTCTGCCTTTGCTGCGTTACGCCTGCGATGGCGGCGGGCGGCGATCCGCTGGACATTGTAAACAATCTTTCGGATTTTATCTTCAGCATCATCAAGGCGCTGGGCGTGATCATTCTCGGCTGGGGCATCGTGCAGGTGGGTATGTCGATCCAGTCCCACGATGCCAGCCAAAGGACGCAGGGATTCCTCTGCTTGTTTGGTGGCCTGATGATCGCCTTTGCAAAGGAAATTCTGACCGCCATCGGCGCGATCTGATAGAAAAACCGCACCTTCTGTCTATGAAAAACAGAGGGTGCGGTTCCATTCGTTATGGGGTAACTTCTCCCAACAAAATGCGGATATAGTCCTGACGGGTGTTGATGATACGGCCAACAGAAACAACTTCCGTTTCAATGCGGTAGAGGGCGATATAGCTTTCCACCACCAGCATCCGCAGATCGGTTTCATAGCCGGTCTTTGCCCCGATGGAAACGCCCATTTCAGGAAACTGCTTGAGCTGAGCACAGCCGTCGAGGATGGCTTTCGTGATCCGGTTTGCAGCGGTGGGGTTATGAAGCTCACTTTTGATATACCGTTTGATCTCTTGAAGGTCGCATAGCGCCTCCGGCGTATATCTTAGCTTCATTCCTTCACCCCAAGGGTGCGGTAAGCATCTTCCTCGGATACCCAGCCATCCTTTTCCACAGACGCCCAGCCTTTTTCCGCTTCATCCAGCAGGCGGCGCATGGCTTTTGCCTTCATGTATTCCGCATTCTCAGGCGAAGCCAGAAACGGCAGGCCCTCCATGTTCAGGGACTGCTGAATGAAGATGTTGACTGCGTCGGTAAAGGAAAGACCCTGACGGGCATAGATGTCCTCCACGCGCTGCTTCACCTCGGGATTGATCCGCATTTGAAAGGTTGCGGTCTTGGGTGCAGATGTGACATTGATCGTGTTCATAGCATTCACCTCAACCTTAGTATATACCGAAAAGGAGAAATGTCAATACAATGTCATTACAATTATGGAGGTGGTGAGACTTGGATAACAACTGGATCGTAGAAAATCTGACCAACGCCTTTGGCGTTTGGAATAGTAAAATGACGGAAATGTGGTCACTGCTGACGGAATCGCCCCAGACCTTCAAGGGCGGCACCATCTGGCAGACCATTGTGACCATCAACGGCGGGATGCAGGCCATCGGCTACGGGCTGCTGGTGCTGTTCTTTGCCATCGGTATCTTCCGCAGTGCATCCAGCTTTCGGGACTTTCAAAGGCCGGAGCATTTGCTGCGGCACTTTATCTACTTTGTGCTGGCAAAGCTGGGTATCACCTACGGTATGGACTTGCTGGTAGATGTATTTGATGTGTGCAACGGCATTGTGGCAACGGCGGCGGGCAGCATCGGCGGCTTGACCGGCGCATCCGTGGCGCTGCCGCAGGAGATCGCGGACGCCATCGGAGATGTGGGCTTTTTGGCAAGCATCCCCCTTTGGCTGGTGACACTGCTGGGAAGCCTTTTTATTACGGTGCTGGCCTTCATTATGATCCTCACCGTCTATGGGCGCTTTTTTAAGATCTATATGTATGCCGCACTGTCCCCGGTGGCACTGGCGTCCTTTGCCGGAGAGGGGACTTCGCATTTTGGCAAGGCGTTCCTTCGGAGCTATGTAGGCGTGTGCATGGAAGGGGCGGTGATCGTTCTGGCCTGCATCATCTTTTCGGCCTTTTCCGCCAGCGGTACGCCGGTGGTGGATAGCAGCGCGTCCGTGGTGACGCAGGTGTGGAGCTATTTGGGCGAGGTCATATTCAACCTGCTGGTGCTGGTAGGATTGGTGAAGTCTGCCGACCATATCGCAAAGGAAATGCTGGGGTTATAGGAAAGAAATATTCTATTATTTGCGCAGACCCATCGCGGCATGCCTGGGGCGAGCGTACCAAAGGCGCAGACGATGGTGTCTGCGCCTTTGGTGGATCATCCAACCGTATAGTATTTCTGATTCCTGCTCTTGGGCTTTTCTGGAATAGAAGGTGCAAGCTGGCCGCTTTCGAGGAGCGGCTTTACATAGTGCTGCATGGCATAAAATACGGTTTTGACCCCCAAATACTCCGCAATTTCCTGGCGAGAACGAGGGATGCGGCAAAAGGCCAGAAGATCAGTCGGCGCAGAGTCGCTGATAGATTTATCTTCATTCTCTAATGGCAGGCTATTGTAAAACGTGACCACAAATTCGTTGCGGCGATTTTCAAATTTCGGCTCTGGCAGACCGTGCTCATTCATGGCGCGGCGCATGGTCGGAATACCGGAATAGCGATGTTCGGCGGCTGTCAAAGTTTCGGCCATAACTGCCAGCGCCGGATTGCGGAGGTCTGGCCGCGCAGTGCCTAACTGATCTACACTCATTCGACCATATAGACAACCTGGACTGTGGATTTCCAAACGGTTTGTGAAGAAGTCCAACTGCACGGGAGTACCTTCGGTATGGATGCTGTAGTCTCGATGGATGACTGCGTTTAGAATGGCTTCGCGCAAGGCGTCGATGGGGTATTCCGTGCGGTCACGTCGCAGACCAGTCTCCTTGTCGATGATTGTTTTCACTTTCATATTGCGACGGCAAAAGTTCAGGGCTTCCTCCACCATGACAGGGATTGTTCCTTCAATGCGCTTATTATCAATAAATCGTGCAGAGTCGGAATCGGTTGCGCCAATTTCCGTACCGGGGACAACGATAGCTGTAATGCCAAGCTGAGGGAAATATCCCTGCGGGTAGATTCCAAAATTCATCACTGCCGCCAGAGTTGGAACGCCATCGTGTGTCAGATTGAGCATTTCTTGTGCCTGTTCCGGTGTAAGAGCGGAAAAACCGGGACGGTCAATACTTTGTTGGCGAACATAATCCTGAACCTTTTTCTCATCCAACAAACTCATGCTTGCTCGTTCCACCGGACGTACATCATCGTGGAGGTGCTTGCGGAACGCTTCAAAGCTATAGAGTTCGTAATCCGTCATAGGCAGGTCTGCATCCCCCACGCGAATATAAGCGCCTTTGGTGCGGCCAGCCCCGCGATAATAGCATGGACGCTCGGAAATATCCAAGGCTGGTATTTCAGCAGATACGATGAACTGACCATCTATTTCAGCAAGGGTAAATTCTGCGCGGACAGGAGGCTCCATCTGCTGGCACTGCTCTGTGACTGTTTTTTGAAGGTCTTGCGGGTCATAGACACCAACAATTTTATAATCCTGCTTTTCATCAATGCCAAACAGAAGGATACCTCCGCTATCCTGATTGGAAAAACTGGATAAGCTATCATACAACCGCTTGGGGCATTCTTCATGTGCAGCCTTTAGCTCAATCGTTTGTTCTTCGGCTTTTTGCTTGCAAACTCTGTTTGCTAATTCAATTAACTCTTTGCTTAACAAGCCAACACCACCTTCCTCAAACTAATATTAGCAAAGTCTCTTAGCTAAATCAATCGAAATCTGCAAAACATTTTATTTTTGGAGTCGTATATGGAAATCAAAATCAACAAAGAAATTAGAGCTTACCGCGAAACACTCTTTTTCGGCCTGTCCGTGCGGCAATTCATCTGCTCCGTTTTGGCGGTGGGCGCTGCGGTGGGACTGTATTTCACCCTGAGCCAAGTGTTGGACCGGGAAACGGTGAGCTGGGTGTGCATTGCCGGCGCGGCTCCCGTGGCCGCTGCGGGCTTTTTTCAGTACAACGGCCTCACGCTGGAGCGATTTTTGTGGGCATGGCTGAAATCAGAGGTCATCATGGCAGGCAAGCGTGTCTGGAAAGCGGAAAACTACTATGAAGAAGCGATGAAACGCGAGGTGAAGAAGCATTGATCCTTTTCAAGCATCGGCGCAGCGCGGAACGAGATGCCTTTTCCGTTCCCCGCAGCGTCCAGAAATCCATTCCCATCAAACGCATTTATCAAGACGGCGTGTTTCAGGTAAGCGGCAAGTTTTCAAAAACTTGGCGCTTTTTTGATGTCAATTATGCCGTGGCCTCCCCGGAAAAGCAGCGGGAACTCTTTATGACCTACTGTTCCTTCCTGAACTCGCTGCCCATCGGAGCCACGGCGAAGATCACGCTCTTTAACCGTCAGCTCAATCAAAAGGACTTCGGGCAGACGCTGCTCATGCCCATGCAGGGCGACCGCCGTGACCTCTATCGGAACGAGTATAACGCGCTTGTTTTGGGCAAGGCGGCGGAGAGCAACAATCTCATTCAGGAAAAGTACATCACCGTTTCGGCAGAAAAGAAAAGCGTGGAGGAGGCCCGCGCGTTCTTTTCCCGCGTTGGAACTGACCTTACTACAGGGCTTTCCCGTATGTCATCCAGTGTCCGGGAGATCACGGTCAATGACCGCCTGCGGCTTCTGCATGACTTCTATCGCCCCGGCGAGGAACAGCTATTCCGCTTCGATTTGGAGGACACCATGCGAAGGGGGCATGACTTCCGGGACTGCATCGCCCCGGACTGTATTTCCTTTCAAAAAAATCACTATGAGCTGGGCAATCATGTGGGCCGTACCCTGTTCCTGCGGGAGTATGCCAGCTTTATCTCCGACGCGATGATTACGGAGCTGATGGACTATCCCCGGAACATGATGCTTTCCATTGACATTATTCCTGTGGCGATGGACGAAGCAGTGAGCGATATTCGCAAGCGCATTATGTCCGTGGAATCGGATATTACCCGCTGGCAGCAGCGGCAGAATCAGAGCAACAATTTTACCGCCAATATCCCCTATGACTTGGAGCAGATGCGGAGCGAAACGAAGGAATTCATGGACGACCTCATGAGCCGCGACCAGCGTATGATGCTGGCTTTGGTGACGCTGACACACCTGGCAGATAACCTTGAACAGCTTGACCAGGACACCGAGGCTCTGCAAGCCATTGGGCGGGCGCGGGGCTGTCAATTCAATGTTCTGCGCTATCAACAGGAGGACGCCCTGAACACGGTACTGCCCCTCGGCCTCAAGCGCATTGACGCTACCCGCACCCTGACCACGGAGTGTACCGCTGTCCTCATGCCGTTCAAATCGCAGGAGATTCAGGACGCGGGCGGTATCTACTACGGCGTCAATGCCGTATCGCATAACCTCATCATCTGCAATCGTGGAAACCTTTTGAACGGCAACGGCTTTATTACCGGCGTGTCCGGCTCCGGCAAGTCGATGGCAGCAAAGCAGGAGGTCTCCGCGCTGGCGCTCTCCACAGACCATGACATCATTATCGTCGATCCCGAACGCGAATATGGCGAGCTGGTACGGGCATTGGGCGGCGAGGTCATTACCATCTCTGCCTCTGATCCAAATGGCTGCCACATCAATGCGCTGGATTTGTCCGAGGGATATGGCGACGGCAGGGAGCCGTTGGTGATGAAGTCCGAGTTTATCATGTCGCTCTACGAGCAGCTTATGGGCGCAGATAAGATCGAGCCGCAGGAGAAGTCCATCATTGACCGCAGCGTGGGAAACATTTACCGGGAATATTTGAAAAACTATCAGGGGCAGCCGCCCACGCTGAAGGACCTCTATGACGACCTGATGAAGCAGGTCAACCCGGAGGCACACCGCATCGCGCTGGCATTGGAGCTGTTCACGGTAGGCAGTCTGAATGTATTTTCCCACCAGACCAATATCAACACAAAAAGCCGCATCCTCTGCTTTGACATTCAGGACTTGGGCGAAAATCTGAAATCGGTGGGCCTGCTGGTGATGCTGGACGCCATTTACAACCGTGTTATCCAGAACCGCAGAGAGGGAAAATACACCCATGTCTACATCGACGAGATCTATCTATTTTTCGCCAACGGGAGCGGCAGCGGACACAGCATTACCAATTACAGCAGCGAATTTCTCTACAAGTGCTGGAAGCGCTTCCGCAAATACGGCGCGACGCTCACCGGCATTACACAGAATGTGGAGGAATGTCTGCTATCCAACACGGCGCGGATGATGTTCGCAAACTCTGAATTTCTGCTGATGCTCAATCAGGCCACCACCGATCGGGAGCAGCTTGCCCGCCTGCTGGGTGCATCGGATACGCAGATGAGCTATGTGGACAACGCCCCTGCTGGCCACGGGCTCATCAAGGTAGGCGGGGCCATCGTGCCTTTCGCCAATGAGCTGCCCAAAAATACGGAGCTGTACCGCCTAATGTCAACACGCCCCGGTGAGGACTGACGCCATGCGGGACTTGAAGATCAAACCCGGCATGGACACGCCCAAGGCAAAGCTGAAAAATCCCGCGCCCAAGGACGCGGATTCCCTTCTGAAACAGCACATGGACAAGCGGCAGCGGGAAAAGGAGCCGGAGAGCCATGATCCTGTGCGCTACGCCACCGACCGCGTGGAGAAGAATATGCGCCGTGGCGCATCTGGGGCGGCGGATGCCTCGCGGCACATGATAAAGCACTATCAGGAGCAGAAACGGCAAGGTAAAAAAAGTGCATCGGAAAGCCGTACTTCGGCAGAAACGCTCGAAACCGTGGACAGCGTGACGTCGACAGAAAGGAACCTGTCCGATACGTTGCAATCACATGCTGCACGAGATGAAGTCGGAAATCAGACCATTTCTCCGCAAAGTCGAGGAGGTCCAAAAAGCGCAAATGCCGCCCCGCAGGAGCGTGGGCGGCAGAAAGCTGCGCAGGACGCGAAAGCCGCCTATCGGCGGAACCTTGCCGAGAAAAGAACAGCGGAGCGGCACATTGTACCTCCACCGTCCGACCGTGGAGGCACAATGACCACTCCGCAGAAAGGCAATTCGGGGGTGTCGGCCAAGGGCAGTCCTGCCCCCAAGAGCGGACAGGCCATGACCAAGGCCACGCGCACCATGCGTGTTCGACCAACTGACCACGCAGCGCCGAACAATGCAATCATCACGCACCGCGCAAGGGCGGCGGCACAGCGAAAGGCGCAGCGGAAGATGCTTCAGGAATCCGCGCAGAGCGGCGGAAGGGCTTCCAAAAAGCTTGGCAGCGCGGCAGTCCAGGCAGTGAAGGAAATCGGAAAAGGAGTGGCGTCTGCGGTCAGTTCGATTCTGTCGGCAGGCGGCGGTGCGGTGGTGCTGGTTCTGCTCCTGACGGTGATCCTTGTGGCGGCTATCGTGGCGTCCCCCTTCGGTATCCTCTTTTCCAACGAGAGCCGAGAGGCGGGCGTTGTGCCGATCTCCGCTGCGGTGGCGCAGATCAACTATGACTTCAATGCTGAGCTGGAAGCGTTGCAGACGGCAGAGGACTACGATTCCATCTCCGTGACCGGCCAGCCTGCCGATTGGGTGGAGGTTCTGGCAGTGTTCGCGGTGAAGGTTGCCGGAGCAGATGCAGACGCCGCCGATGTGGCCACCATGGACGCTGACCGCATTGCGCGCCTGAAAGCGGTCTTTTGGGACATGACCGCAATCAAAACGGAGGTGGAAACGATCAACCACCCCAGCAGCGGTGATCGCGACGGCTGGACGGAGAAAAACCTCTATATCACCATTACCGCAAAAACGGCAGAGGAGATGAAAACCGCGTATCACTTCAACCGCAATCAGATCGCGGCACTGGACGAGCTGCTGGAGCAGCGGGACCTCCTGCGGGAGCTGATCGAGGATGTGTACTCCGTCAGCGGGGATACGGCTGCGCTGCTCCGCAATCTGCCGGAAGATCTATCGCCGGAGCGCGAAGCGGTGGTACGCGCCGCCTGTTCTCTTGTCGGCAAGGTGAATTATTTTTGGGGCGGCAAGAGCCTCGTAATCGGCTGGGACGCCCGATGGGGCGAGCTGCGGCAGGTCACGGCGGCAGGCAGCTCCACCACGGGGACCTACCGTCCCTACGGGTTGGATTGCAGTGGATTTGTAGATTGGGCCTTTTACAATGCCACAGGCGGAAGCTATGTCATCGACCACGGCGGTGGAGCCACCATGCAGCACAGCTATTGTACCAACATTTCGTGGGCGGACGCACAGCCTGGTGACTTGGTGTTCTACCCGGATAATTCCCATGTGGGCATCGTTGGCGGCAGGGACGCAAACGGAGAATTGCTAATCATTCACTGCGCCAGCGGCCACAACAATGTAGTCATTACTGGCAAGGAGGGCTTTACATCTATCAGTAGACCGAGGTACTACGCAGAGTAAAAAAGTTTTACCTTTCCTTTGACGGTTCGGTATGGTACAATACTCATCGTGTGTGATGGGAGGTACTGTGATGCAAAACTATACAGAGGAAGAAGCGGCCATTCTCTGCGGCTTTATTGGGCGGCATATTGACCGTGATTCTATTTGTGATACGGTTCGCTCCGGTTACTCCCGGATGTGTAGAGGTTTGGAACAACATGCTCTGACACATCAGGACTACCTATGGATAGAGCAGGTGCTACAATTTCTGATGCCCCAATGGTGGACGGAGCGGGAAGATCACCATGCGCTGGCCTCACTTTTACTGAAAACGCAGTCCTTGATTCGGGCAACACGATAATCTTAAACGGGTAGCGGTTCACTTACCATGGAACAGTTCGCAAATCTGATTGAGCTGCTGAAACTGCCTAAGCACATGAACAGCCCGATCAGTCAGCGTGGTAAAGGCAGCATGACGCACGGCAAGGGAAAAAGAAAACGGAAATAATTTCATCGTTATATCATCGAGGGTACGCTTCCACTCAATATGGAATCGTACCCTCTTTTTGTAATCACCACACGAATATAAACTGACAAGAATTCGCTTCCAAAGTGTCAAAATGACACTTTGGGCCAAGCGTTTGATACTTTGGAAATCAACTTGCTTAATACCTGATCCTAAAATAATCCAAATACGCTTTATACTTGTCCTGTGCGGTCAGGCAGGTATCTGTCAGATAGCCTTTTTCGTTGTCCCATTCCTTCAATCCACGGTAATAGAACATCTTCAGATTGTCCTCAATGATGAACGGAACGATATTGTATTTCAGACACTCCTTAAACATAATCAATCTGCCCACACGACCGTTGCCGTCCTGGAACGGATGAATCCGCTCAAACTTCACATGGAAGTCCAGAATATCCTCAAAGGCCTTTTCTTCCTTAGCGCTATATTCCATCAGCAAGGCCTTCATTTTATCGGCAACTTCTTCCGGAAGGGCTGTATCCCTGCCGCCGACTTCATTCGGGAGTTTCTTATACTCGCCCACAGCAAACCAATCTTTTCTGGAATCACTAGTGCCGTTCTTCAAAACCAAGTGAAGTTCTTTGATGAATTTCTCCGTCAGAGCTGCTTTTGCATGATCAATAATCATGTCAATGCAGCGGAAGTGATTTGCTGTTTCGATCACGTCATCCACATTCAGCACTTCTTTTTCTACGCCGATGGTGTTGGTTTCAAAGATATATCTGGTTTGATCGTGCGTCAGGCGGCTTCCTTCCATATGGTTGGAATTGTATGTCAAATCAATCTGCGTTTTATGGTAGATCCCACCGGAATATTTACTTACCTTCTGCTCTTTCAGAATATCCAAAAGAGTAATCGGCCCTTCTTTTCTTTTGTTGGTACGCTCCGGTTTTTCTGCGTTTTCTGGAATGTTCCATGTCTTGCCGGTAAGAAACGCACCGTCCACACGCCCCTGGGCGCAGTAATTTCTAACACTGCGCTCGGACACATCCCACTTTTTTGCTATTTCAGTAGCTGAAAGGTATCGCATCTATGCTCCTCCGCCATAAAATCCATCAAAAATCTACGCTAATCTATTACATAGTATACCATATCATCGGCAAAAATATCAATAGCATTCAAAACGAAATTGTTGCACTTTTTGCCGACACAGGAAATACTGCTTCTGGATATAGAAAGCCGGACTCCATCGAAAATGAAGTCCGGCAAGGTGTTATCTATATACGATTTCTTCCAACACAATTTCTTCTGCCCGGTTGTGGATACTACTCATGACTCCGACCCAGGCCATCTGGTCTGCTTCTTTCAGTTCCTCAGTTACGCCCTCAGATACCTTCATCTGCTCAACAATCAGAGACAAACGCTCCTGTGCCTGCTCGTTCAAATCAGCAAGGTAAGTCCAGAGCTGGCCGTCCAGAACCAAATCATTGAACATCATTGGATTGTACTCCTTCAGATACTCTCGGTGCATCCGCCCATATTTTCCGATGGGACGTTCCTCATGGGGAAGCTTCAGATCCGGGATATAGTAATCTCCAACCAATACGTATTCGATATTGTTGATACTCTTTTTGTCTTTCATAAGCTTGACCTCGATTTCAAAATTTTTGTCACAAAGCATGAAGTTTTATCGTTCAATAAAGCGATAATCGTTCCTATCTGAGACTTTCCTCTGAACATTTCGCCAGATATCTTGTGTTTCTTCGGATATTCGTATATCATGTTCCGTGTTGAGTATGATCTCCGGCGGGACAAGCACCTGACGGATACCCCTCTGCATGGGAAGCATTCGCAAAAAGGAAGTGAACGCTATGACCTGCGACGAGAGCTTATACCGCCAATATCTGAGCGGCGACGACGAAGGGCTGGAGGCCCTGATGAAGAAATACGGCGACCCCCTGACCCTGTATATTGACGGCTATCTGCACGACGTTCACGAGGCGGAGGAGCTGATGCTGGATGTTTTCGCCTATCTGTTCACGAAAAAACCGAAGATCCGGGACGGCGGCTTCAAGGCGTATCTCTATAAGGCCGCGCGCCACATGGCGCTGCGCCATAAGAGCAAACGAAAGCCCCTGTTCAGTCTGGACGAGCTGACCGGCGAGCCAGACGGGCGGCTGCTGGTGGATGAGGTCATCCGGACGGAGGAGCGAAACCGCATTCTGCATTTCTGCATGAGCGAAATGAACCCGGACTATCGGGAGGTTTTATATCTCACCTATTTTGAGGATATGAGCTACGCGCAGGCGGCGGAGGTCACGGGAAAAACGGTAAAACAGATCACCAACATGGTGTATCGCGGAAAAGAGAGCCTGCGAAGGCTGCTGGAACGGGAGGGAATCACAAATGCGGAGTCATGAGGAACGTGTCGCGGAGACGAAGCGGCGCATCGCCGCAAGGCAGCGGGAGAAACGGCTGCGGCGCAATACGATCACCATAGCTTCCGCTGTGGCGGCGTGCCTTACGCTGCTCATCGGCGCGTCCCTCGCCATGCCCGGTATTGCCGCAAGCATCCAGACCGGCAATTATTCCGGCCTTGAGACGGCGGCCAGCATCTTTCACGGCGGCGCTGCCTTGGGATACATTGTTATCGGGCTGCTGGCGTTTTTACTCGGCGTGTGCGTAACCGTTTTGTGCTTCCGGCTGCGTCAGATGAGCCGCGAGGACGATCAGAACAAAGAAAGCGAGGGGATACATGGAGCTGATTGAGAACCTGCTGCAACTGCTGGTCACATTTGTTGGCGCGCTGCTTTCCGGCATCGCCTACCGCAAAAGCCACCGGCAGGCGTATTTCCTGCTGCTGTGCTTCTACGGCTGCTTTGCCCTTGGCGCGCTCTACTGGACGCTGTATCTGCTGCTGTTCGATACCACGCCCCGGGTCTTTTATGTCTCGGAGTTCGGCTGGGTGGCCAGCGTAATTTTCCTACGCATTTTGCAGGCCACGCTGGCCGGAACAGATGAGCGCGCCTTCCGCTGCCGCAGGGCATGGCTCGCGCCTGCGTTCGGCCTTCCGCTGCTGGCGTTCTACTGCATCTTCGGGGATATTCTCTCCAACCTGATCTGGTGCGGCATGATGACATGGCTCTCCTTCTGCGCCATTCGAGGAATTGCCTATGCGAAAACGCGGACAGGCGCGGCGCGGAATATGCGGTGGTTTCACATCGGCGTGCTGTGCTTTGCATTCGCGGAGTATCTGCTCTGGACAATGGGCTGCTTCTGGCCGGATACCTCACCGGCAAGCCCCACCTTCTGGTGCGATATGCTGCTGACGCTTGCGATTCTGGGGCTGCTGCCCGCCACGAGAAAGGCGGTGGAAGCATGACCTACATCGAAAACATTTTTCTGTGCATGGTGTCCCCGCTGCTGGTGGCCGCCTTGTGTATGGGCAGGCGGCAGCTCCGCTTTTTCCTGTTCTGCATTGCCGGGATGGGGGTGTGCCTGCTTTCGGCTTATATCAATACCTTCCTCGCGGCGGTATGTCAGGCGGATGCCCTTGCCGCCACGGCGGAGATCGCGCCGGTGGTGGAGGAAATCATGAAGCTGCTGCCGCTGGTGTTTTATCTGCTGGTGTTTGAGCCGGAGGGAGATAAAATCAAGCCCGCCGCCATCACGATTGCCCTCGCCTTCGCCACCTTTGAAAACGTCTGCTATCTCATTCAGAACGGCGCGGACCGCTTCTCCTTCATCTTCTTCCGCGGCTTCGGCACGGGAGCCATGCACGTCCTCTGCGGCCTGATCGTGGGCGGCGGGCTTGCATACACATGGCGGCGGACGTGGCTGAAGATCGCGGGCACCTGCGGGCTGCTGGGCGCGGCCATCACCCTCCACGCCATCTATAATCTGCTCATCGCCTACGGCGGCGCGGCGCAGTATGTGGCCTACGCCCTGCCGGTGTTGCTGGTGGCAGCGGGAAAGCTGTCCGCTTTTCGCCTCGGGCAGAGGAAATAACCGAATAATCACTCCTTGAGAGCTGCTTTTTGGCGGCTCTCAAATTTTTTTGAAAAATTTTGCGTTTTGGGTGAGAGTTTTTTCGATTTTTTGTACCTATATAAGTGAAAGGGTTTTTATCGCATTTCCAGACAAACAAGAAAGGAGGTTCAAACGAAATGTACGATACCGCAAGACGGGTCGCACTCGTCAAGCAGCGGGTGCGGGAAAACACCCGCCGGAGGCAGCGGCGCGGCATATGTGGGCTGACTGCTGCGTGTCTGCTGTTATTTGCGGCGCTGATGCAGGCGGCGGGCACGGTCGTCGGACCGGGGCAGACCGCCGCATGGGGCGTGTTCGGCGCGATGCTGCTGCGGGAGGACGCGGGCGGCTATGTGCTGGTGGCCGTTGTCTCCTTTGCCGCGGCAGCGGCGATCACCGCGCTGTGCTTCCGGCTCAGAATCAGGGAAAACCAGAAAAAGACGGGACGGACAAGCCCGACCCGCAAGAACAGGAGGAGAAAAGCCAATGAAGAAACGAATACTTAGCATCCTGCTTCTATGCTGCATGGTGCTGACGCTGCTGCCGACAGCGGCCTTCGCGGCGGGAAAAATTTGGGTAGGCACAGAGGAGGAGCTACTTGCCGCGCTGGCAGACAATACAATCGGTAAAATCACCTTGACGGCGGATATTACCGTCAGCCAAACGTTGGTAATCGACAGACAGGTCGTGCTTGTCCTGGACCATAGTCTCAAGATCGATCGGGAACAGAGCAGCAGCGGCACACTGTTCCATATAACCAAAAGCGGCTATCTGGACACCAACGCTGGAAGCATTACCGATAATGTGCTCAATGAGGGCAAATTCTTCCCCCGCCAAATTTCAGGCGAGGTGATCAACGAGGGCGAAATCATCCGCGGCTCGTTTTCCGGAAAGGTGAAGAATCGAGGCTCCATCAACTATGGCTCTTTTCGGGGTGAAGTGGAAAACGCCCCCGGCGGGAAAATCGCCAATGGCGAGCTTTATGGTGAAGTGACAAACCATGGCGAAATCGCCGGCTGGAAGTTTTACGGCAAGGTTACGAATGATACAGATGGCCTTATCACCAGCGGCGAGTTTTATGGCGAAGTGGTGAACAACGGCAGAATCACCGGCGGCGAGTTTTCCGGCGATGTGGTAAACAATGGTGAGATCACCGGCGGCAGCTTCTTTGGTACGCTGACAGGCAGCGAAATCCAAGGAGACTTGTATAGGACGGTCACCTTTGATTCCGATGGAGGCAGCGCGGTCACTCCACAACAGGTTTTGCAGGGACAAAAGGTGCAAAGACCCGCTGCCCCCACCAAGGACGGCTATACCTTTATCGGCTGGTATAACAAAGCCGATCTGCAATACATCAATCTGCCGGAGTGGAATTTCGATTACCCTGTGTTCGAAAACATGGAGCTGGTGGCGCAATGGATGGAGGCAATGCCGATCTCCACCGATCCGGTCGCCTATCTGGATGAAAACGGTCAAACGAAATACTGCACCAAATACTCCGTGCTGACGAGCGAAACCAAGAAAAGCATTCTCGACTATGACGACAAATGGTACGATCTGCCCGCCGGCTGGTATGTGGTGAAGGGCGACGTGACCATCACGCCCCGCCTGGACACGCACGGCGCGGTCAATCTGATCTTAACGAACGGCAGCCACCTCACGGCGGAGTGGGGCATCGATGTAAAGGTGGGCGACACCTTCACCGTCTACGCTCAAAGCACCGATGAGGGCACCATGGGCAGGCTGACGGCGTGCCTCCCGGCGGATTTCAACCTCGACAGGATGGTCCATTACTCTGTATGGCCGGATAGCGGAATGGCCGGCATCGGCAGCAGTGCACGCTGGAGAGAAGGCAACGATGGTATCCGCGAAAGCGAGGGTACGATCGTCATCAACGGCGGCAATATCCGCGCCAAGGGGCAGGATAATGCCTCCGCCATCGGTGGGACACGTGCAGAAGAAATTGAGTTTCGCTCCACCGACCGCGGTGAGGTCTACAACCGCAGGCAGGGCGGCAGCATCACCATCAATGGCGGCGTTGTCCGTACCGAAGCCTTTGCCATGCCGAAAGGCAATTGTACTACTGTGGACAGCGTAGGGATCGGCACATGCCAAATGGGATATGGCGGCAGCGTCACCATCAACGGCGGCACGGTCATCGCCGAGGCTGCCAACGATGCGATCACCACAGGATATGACGGCACGATCACCATCAACGGCGGCGATGTAACCGCCATCGGGGGCGTCAACAACTTTGCAGAAGATTTGAACAGAGTGATCCCCGGAAACGGAATCGGGCCATATGAGAGCGGCAGCGTCATCATCAACGGCGGCACGGTCAAGGCAACTGCCAAGGGAAATGGCTTCGGTATCGGCGGAGCCAGAATTTATAACACCGGGGCAATGACCGTTACCATCAATGGAGGAACGATAGAAGCCACGGCCAATCGCAATAACGCCGCCATTGGCGATAGAGGCACAGGCAAGAGCGGTGTCACCATCAACGACGGCATCATCCATGCGGTCGGAAAAGGCGGTGCGGCAGGCATCGGCAGTAAGGGCGACATCCGTATCACCGGCGGTGAGCTCACTGTTTCCGCTGAGGGCAGCGGCGCAGCCATCGGCGGCTTTACGGACAGCTATTCCGAGCGTGTGGATTGCAAAAGCATCACCATCAACGGCGATGTGATCCAATCCATTTCCAGTAAGGACGGCGCCTGCATCGGCGCTGCCGCCGGCGGAAGCGTTGGAAGCATCGCCATTTCGAACGCAGAGCTTTCATCTCTCAGCGCCGAAAAGATTCTGATCGGCTGGGGCGCAGACTCGCCGGGTGGGAAGCTCACCATCCGAAACTGCCGCGTTGCATCCACGGACACACTCTCCGCTCTCACCGATGGGATCCGCGTGGGCAGCAATAGCGAAATCGTCATTGAAGAAAGCGAGATCAGGCTGCCGCATTTGAGAGGCATTCGCGTCGGCGGCAATGGGAGCATTGCCGTTCGGGATTCCGATCTGCACACCTACGGCATTTTTATGGACGAAACCGTGCACACAATAACTGACGCAAAGACGCTGAAAAAGCTGGAGATCACGGACAGCAGCGTGTTGACGGGCGATATCATCGGCGCACGTGGAGAATATGCTTCCGTTGAAGAGATCGTGATCCGCGGCAGCAGCATCCGCCTGAACGAGGAGTACACCTATAATCGCTGCACGATTGGCGGCGGCGAACAGGCTTCCTTTGGCAGCATCGACATTCAGGATAGCCAAATCGATATTACGTCTTCACTCAACGCGCCCATCGGCAGCGGTTTGCGATCCTCAACCGATCGCGAGAGCCGTATCCGCATTGCGAACAGTCAGGTGTCCGTTCGCAACTTAAAGTTCGGTCCCGCCATCGGCTCGGGGTATACCTCTCATGGCGGCCGGATGGATATCATCATTGAAAACAGCACCGTGACCGCAAAGGGCGGCGATTTGAGATCTAGTACCGACTATATTCCCGGCATCGGGAAAAACGCGAGCGGCTGTAAAACGGTGATCGGGATCCAGATCCTGAACAGCACGGTGGACTCCTTCCGGCTTACGGAAGGGGGGGGCACAGACTATGTCCATGACGACCTGCACACAAAGGAGCTGCCCGGTATTCCGGCGGAAAACATCTCCATCTGCAGCAGCACCGTCAACGGAAAGACCATTGCCCATAGCTTTGACGAATACGGGAAATGTATGCTCTGCGGCAAGTATGATCTTGGATACTGCTATGAGCATGGGCTTTTGACGATGGAAGGGCTGACGGGCTGCGTCTCAGACGGCAGCGAAAAGAAGCTGACGGGGCTTTCCCATCAGACGGGCGAGAACGAAACGAAGCAGCTTACAGAGAACACGGACTACACCGCCAGCTATTCCAACAACGTCGCTCCCTACACCCTTGCACCGGACGACACGGGCTTTGACCCGGCAAAAGCCCCCAAGGTAACGCTGTACGGCACGGGGAACTACTGCGGCAAGGCGGAGCACTACTTCACCATCAGCGAAAACGCTGCCGCCGCGCCCAGCATCACCACGGACACCCTGCTGGATGGCAAGGTGGGCGAGGCGTACAGCCAGACCCTGACTGCCACCGGCACCGAGCCTATCATATGGAGCATTATCAGTGGCGAGCTGCCCAAGGGCCTGACGCTGAAAGAAACCACCGGCGAAATCAGCGGCACGCCTACCGCAGCGGGAACCTCCACCTTCACCGTCAAGGCCGCCAACATCACGGGCAGCGGCACAAAGAAGCTGGGCATTACCATTAAAACGGCTGATCCGGTTGAGCTTGCCCCCGTGCCCTATCTGGACGCGGACGGCAAGAGGCAGGTCTGCACCGAATACACCGTGCTGGAAAGCTTTACCGCAGGAAGCATTCTTGATCTGGAGAACAAGTGGTACGATCTGCCCGCCGGCTGGTATGTGGTGGAGGGCGACGTGACCATCACGCCTCGCTTGGACACCCACGGCGCGGTCAATCTGATATTAAAGGACGGCAGCCACCTCACAGCGGAGTGGGGCGTCAATGTGAAGGAAGGCGATACCTTTACCGTCTATGCCCAGAGCACCGGGGAGGACACCATGGGCAAGCTGACAGCGTGCCTTTCGGAGGATTTCAACAGCGACTGGAGTGTCAAATACTATGTATGGCCGTCTCGTGATCTATCCGGCATCGGCGCCGGAGCGCGTTGGAGGGGGCACAATGATGGCTTCTATGAAAACGAGGGCACGATCATCATCAACGGCGGCAATATCCGCGCCAAGGGACAGGATAGTGCCTCCGCCATCGGCGGGCCGAACAGCCGTACTGTCATCCCGTCTCAGAACATCCTGCGGCAGGGCGGCACGATCATCATCAACGGCGGCACCGTCCGTACCGAAGCCTTAGAGAAAGGGAACAATGTGTGGGCAAAGAGCGTAGGGATCGGCACATGCCAATTCGGTTATGGCGGCAGCGTTACCATCAACGGCGGTACGGTCATCGCCGAGGCTGCCTGCGATGCGATCACCACAGGATATGACGGCACGATCACCATCAACGGCGGCGATGTAACTGCTCATGGCGGGATCGACAACTTTGAACACCAATCGCTGGATATGCTTTCCGGAAACGGGATCGGGCCGTATTGGACCGGGACGGTCACCATCAACGGCGGTCATGTCAAGGCGTTCGCCGATGGGGAAAGCTGCGGTATCGGCGGCCACAGAGGTGAAGTGACCGTTACGATCACCGGCGGCACCGTAGAAGCCGTCGCAGCGAATCAGTTTGCTGCCATTGGCGGCGAGGGCAGCGTTACGATCACCGGCGGTGTGATCAACGCGGCTGGAAAAAACAACGCGGCGGGCATCGGCAGCAACGGCGACATCCGCATTACCGGCGGCGAGATCACCGTTTCCGCCGAAGGCTTGGGTGCAGCCATCGGCGGCTATGCGGGCGTGGACTGCGGCAGCATCACCATTCAGGGCAATGTGATCAAATCCGTTATCTCCAGTGGTGCCGGTGCCTGCATCGGCGGAGCCTCCAACAGGAGCGCCGGAAGCATCACCATTTCGAACGCAAAGCTTCCGCCGCTAAACGGCACCAGTCTGATTGGCTGGATCAGAGGCAATACAGCGGGCAGCCTCACCATTCAGAACTGTTACATCGAGTCAACAGACACCGCGGCGGGAAGCGGGATACAAGTGAGCGATAATGGAAATATACGAATCGAAAGCAGCGAAGTCAAGCTGCCGGAAAAAAGAGACATTCGCGCCGGCGATGGCGGGAGCATTGTCATTCATGATTCCACGATCCACTCCAACGGCATTTATATGCTCGGCAACTTGAATGAGGCGAAGACGCTGAAAAGGCTGGAGATCACAGGCAGCACCGTGGTGACGGCGGGTAATGTGATCGGCGCCATGGGATCACGTGCTTCCGTTGACGAAATTGTGATCCACGGCAGCAGCTTGAGTCCTGCGGAGGGAGCCGACCATTATTACGCCATCGGCGGCGGCGAATATGCTTCCTTCGGCAGCATCGACATTCAGGGCAGCCAAATCAACATTCCGCTTGCCTCCACGGGGGCGGCCATCGGTGGAGGCAATTATGCCACATATTCGGGTGAAAGTACCATCCGCATCGCAAATAGCCAGGTGACCGCCGCTACCGGCGCCAGACTCAGTGCCGCGATTGGTACCGGAAACGGCTCTCAGGGTACTGGATCACTGAAGATCTTCATCGAAAGCAGCGATGTGACCGCAAAGGGCGGCCCTTTGCGGCAGAACACGGACTATGTTCCCGGCATTGGGAAATACGATCGAATTACGCTGCAAGTCCATATTCAGGTCATGGACAGCACGGTGGAATCCTTCCGGCATACGGAAGGGAACTCCATAAATAGCTCTGATTTTGCTTATGACGACCTGCACACAAAGGAGATGCCCGGTATTCCGAAGGAAAACATCTCTATCTGCGGCAGCACCGTCAACAAAACGCGCATTGACCATAGCTTTGACGAATACGGAAAATGCGCACTCTGCGGCAAGTATGATATTGGATACTGCTATGAGCATGGGCTTTTGACGATGGAGGGGCTGACGGACTGCGTCTCAGACGGCAGCGAAAAGAAGATGACGGGGCTTTCCCATCAGACGGGCGAGAACGAAACGAAGCAGCTTGCGGAGAACACGGACTACACCGCCAGCTATTCCAACAACGTCGCTCCCTACACGCTTACGCCGGAGGACGAGGGCTTCGATCCGGCAAAAGCCCCCAAGGTGACGCTGTACGGCACGGGGAACTACTGCGGCAAGGCGGAGCACTATTTTACCATCAGCGAAAATGCCGCCTCCGCCCCCAGCATCACCACGGACACCCTGCCGGACGGCAAGGTGGGCGAGGCGTACAGCCATACCCTGACCGCCACCGGCACAGCACCTATCACATGGAGCGTTGACGGCGGTCTGCCTGCCAATCTGAGCCTGAATGTGAATACAGGCGAAATCAGCGGCACGCCTACTGCGGACGGCACCGCCAAATTTACCGTCAAGGCTACCAACAGCGCGGGCAGCAATACGAAGGAGCTGTCTATTACGATAGCCAAGGCCGCGCCCACCGAGTATACCATCACCGTCACCACAGAGGGCAGCGGCACGGCTTCCGCAACTCCTTCCACCGCTGTGGCCGGAGAGGAGATCACCTTGACCGCCACGCCTGACGAAGACCACCACTTCAAGGAGTGGCAGGTCGAATCGCCGACGGGACTTGTAATCACCAACAACAAGTTCACCATGCCGGACAGCAATGTAGAGATCAAGGCTATCTTCGAGGAGGACGTGTCTGCACCTACCGATCCCGCCAAGCCCAGCATCAGTGTCACCGGAACCTACACCTACAATGGCTCCGAGCATACCGCAACCGTGAGCGGCTATGATTCCGCCACTATGAATATCTCCGGCAACACCGCCACGGACGCGGGCGATTACACCGTTCGCGTCACGTCCAAGACCGGCAAATGGGCGGACGGCAGCACCGATGCCGTGACCGCGGCGTGGAGCATCGGCAAAGCCACGCGGGAAGCACCTGACGGCTTAATCGGTGTCGCGCCTACCGAGGAGGGCGGCGACGGAAAAATCACAGGCGTGGATGCAACGATGGAATACCGTGCGACGGACAGCGGCTACATGGCTTGCCCTGATGGTGAGATTACCGGTCTCTCCGCCGGCAATTACTTCGTCCGCTATGCGGAGGATCACAACCACTTTGCCAGCCCCGATGCAGAGGTCACTGTGGGCAAGGGTGCGCCGCTTGCTGACTGTACCATCACCTTTGACGGCAACGGCGGCAGCGGCAGCATGGGGCCCGTGACCGTCAAGGCAGGGACAAATTATATCCTGCCAAACTGCGGCTTCACAGCTCCCACCGATCAGGAGTTCAAGGCTTGGGAGATCGGCGGCACGGAGCACGAGGTGGGAGATTCCTACACAGTGAATGGGGATACCGAGATCAAGGCGCTGTGGGAAAACAGCGTTATTACCCCCACCACCTACACCGTCACCGTCTACAATGACGGCAACGGCACAGCCTCCGCAACTCCTTCCGCCGCCGAGGCGCTCACGGAAATTACCCTGACCGCTACGCCCAACAGGGGCTACCACTTCAAGCAGTGGGAGGTCGAATCTCCGACAGGACTTGTAATCACCAACAACAAGTTCCTCATGCCGGACGGCGACGTGGAGATCAAGGCAATCTTCGAGAAGAACACCTCCACCGGCGGCGGCACCGGTACCGGCGCGACCACCTATCCCATCACCGTGGTGAACAGCAAGAACGGCGATGTGACCGCGAGCCACAAGTCCGCCGCCAAGGGCACCACTGTCACCCTGACGGTCGATCCCGACAAGGGCTATGTGCTGGATAGCCTCACCGTTCTGGACGGCAAGGACAAGGAACGCAAGCTGACCGACAAGGGCGACGGCAAGTATACCTTCACCATGCCCGCCGACAAGGTCACCGTGGAGGCCAGCTTTAAGGAAGAGTTTCCTGACCTCCCCAATTCCTTTTCCGATCTGGCCCCCAACGACTTCTGCTACGATGCCGTGATGTGGGCAGTCGGAAGGGATATCACCGGCGGCATCGGCAACTATACATTCGGCCCCAACCTGCCCTGCACCCGCGCGCAGGCTGTGACCTTCCTGTGGCGTGCAGCCGGCAGTCCCGAGCCTGAAACCCGCGCCATGCCGTTTACCGACGTCCCCGTGGGCAGCTATTATTACAACGCGGTGCTGTGGGCGATAGAAAACGGCATCACCGAAGGCACCAGCGACACCATGTTCAGCCCGGATGCCACCTGCTCCCGCGCGCAGATCGTGACCTTCCTGTGGCGCGCAGGCGGCAGCCCCGCTGCCAGCGGCAATTCTGCCTTCACCGATGTGGCCTCTGACGCTTACTACGCGGCCGCGGTCATCTGGGCAGAGAAGAACGATATCACCGGCGGTATCGGCGGCGGCCTGTTCGGCTCCAACAACGATTGTACCCGCGGTCAGATCGTCACCTTCCTCTACCGCGCAGCGAGCGCCAGGTAAGCAACCACTGCCCTATTGAAAAAAAGAGAGAACGGGTTTTCCGTTCTCTCTTTTTCCTTTGTTGAAAACAGGCAGCCACGGGCTAAGCCCGTGGAATAAAAAGGCTAAGCCTATGACGCATTTTCCCCTGCGCGGGCGCATCTGCCCCGTATCGTACAATACGTTTGCGAGCAAGCTAAGAAAAACGATACGGAGGAGCAACGCCATGAACGAACTGCAAGCCTTTGAAGCCCACCTGCGCCAAAACGAGAAAAGCCCCGCCACAATAGAAAAGTATCTGCGGGATGTCCGTGCCTTCCTGCGCTGGCTGGACGGGCGCGGGATCACCAAGGAGCGGACGGTATGCTACAAGGAAGCGCTGAGCGAGAGATACAAGGCCGCCAGCGTCAACGCCATGCTTTCCGGGGTCAACAGCTATCTCAGCTTCCTTGGCCATGCCGATTGCCGCGTGAAGCCCCTGCCCGTGCAGCGCAGCTTCTTTGCCGACGAGGGACGGGAGCTTTCCCGCGAGGAATATGCCCGCCTTGTGGCAGCGGCCAGGGGGACGCAGCTTTTCTATGTGCTGCAAACCATCTGCGGCACCGGCATCCGGGTGAGCGAGCTGCGGCACATCACCGCCGAAGCGGTGAACACGGGACGGGCGACGGTGCGCAGCAAGGGCAAGACCCGTGTGATCCTTCTGTCGGATGCGCTGCGAAAGCTCCTGCGGCAATATAGGAAAACATCCGGCGTTTCCACCGGATGTCTCTTTCTCAATGCCCACGGAGGGCCGCTGGATCGCTTCGCCGTCTGGCGGCAGATGAAGCGCCTGTGCAGGCAGGCGGGAGTGGATGCGGGCAAGGTCTTTCCCCACGCGCTGCGGCACCTGTTTGCCCGTGTTTTTTACGCCATGGAAAAGGATCTCCTGCGCCTTGCCGACCTGTTGGGGCACAGCTCCATCAATACCACCCGCATTTACACGCTGGACGGCGGCAGACGCCATGCGCAGGCCGTGGAACGGGTCTGCCGACAACTGCTCACGGAATGTTGATTCTGTGCGCTGCTGACTATAAAAAGTCCATATTACCGCTTACATAATATCATACCGCTTGGAGATTTACAATCGGATTTTGCCAAAAAGCCCGTCAAAAACCGAGAAAAAGCGAACCCGAACATACAGAATTGGCCGGAAGATTTCAACGCATCTTCTCCCGGCCTTATTCTGATGCCCTTTTTTGCTTTATCCGGGTGGAATATCTGGGAAAGCCGTAGTGATTCCTGCTCCGCCTGTCACAGAATCAACATTCTGTGCGGCAAAGGGGGTGATGGAGATGGCACAAGATCATATACGGGGGTTTTTGTGCTTCCCACTCCCCCGCACACAGGCGCGGGACCGGGAGAGCGACGGTGACGGAAAGCCGTCCATGCCCCGGGCGGCGGCCAACAGAGCGCCGCCCGGCGTCCACGGCACGAAGGGCACGGCCTTCGCCGTGGCTCCGCCTTAGGCGGTTTACCCGGCGGCCGCGGGCCGGGGACAAAAACGCGGCAAATCGACCAATCTTTCTATAAAAGGAGGAAGAAAAAACATGAGAAAACGAATGACCAGTCTGCTTCTGACGCTGGTGATGCTGCTCTCCCTCGTACCCGCCATGGGCGTGACGGCGAGCGCGGCGGACGGCTTTGTGGAAGTCAGCACCTATGAGCAGCTGAAAAACGCAGTCGATAAGGGTGCGGCTAAGGTCAAGCTCATGACAAACATCGACACCACCAATGAGAACGGCGGTGCAGGTCTTACATCGACCACAAATTTGACCTTCAAAGGTGGTGGTCATGTCCTTAATTTGAATGGGCATACTCTGAAACTTGTAACTTCTGTAAAGGATGCACATCTGATTGTTGTAGAAAGTCAGGACGTGACGATCAAAGATAGCAGTACAAGTGGTAGCGGCAGGATTGAAATGGAATTTGGAGAGAATCTTGCCAATGTACAGTATCCAATTTATATTAGCAGTATGGGTAGCCTTACCATTGATGGCGGTACATTCAGTAGTTCATCTAATCGTGTGAACTATATTGAATGCTATGGCAGTCTTACCATAAATGGGGGTACAATCGTAAGTAACTCGAAGCGGCAGGTTAATTTGATTAAATGTGAAGATGCAAATCTCACAATTAACGGCGGTAAGCTTCAGATACCTGATAAAAATGAACACGGTATGAGCTACGGTTACGCAGTGTATACAGAGAACCATTTCGGGGATGACCGCCAAATTGTAATCACTGGTGGTGAGATTGACGGAAAGGTGGCATTTACAAGAAATGACAGTTCTGCCACTGGAACACCGAAGTACAATAAGCTTCCTGTGAAAATTACAGGAGGAGTTTTCAAGCAAAAAGTTTACGCTTATTATAGCCAAAAACCTTCCGGGGAAATTACGGAGTTTTCACCGGCTGTCGAACTTGCCGGAGGAACTTTCAAAGATGTTTATAATGAAAACCTCGCTTCAAGCAACGGGTTGGCAACCAAGCTGACAGCGGGCACATTTGAGAAATCCGCGAATATTGTTACTCATGTTTCTGATACAACTATGGCTGGTTACCGGGCATGTTTAGGTAATAGTGTTATTTTGAGGGGGAATGAATGCAGGACAGCTTGTGATTGGTCTTCCATGCAAGGATTTGAAGTTTCTCCGACAGGTATGTATTTTATCTTTAGAGAAGCCGTTGTCATTCCCGACGCATGGGGCGTGATGGAGTCCGTCACGCTGGACGGCACCACAACCATCAACTACGCCAAGGACTGGAAGGGCGCGGCTGTGGAGATCGACAATAGCAAGGATCGCACCATCACCTTCAAGTGGAAGGATTTGGCGGACGAACTGGTAAAAGCAGGCTACAGCTACGATGCCAAGTGCGAGCACTATGTCTCCGGTTCTACCGCAGTACAGGAAACGGAGAACATCGCTGCCAATGCAACCTCGCATACGATCACCATTGAGAAAGGCGCAGACCCCAAGGTCTATTCCTTTGATTTGAAGCTGAATCTGGAAAAGAACGGCAACCTCGTCGGTATCGTCCACAACCAGCATATCGTTAAGCTGGTGGTGAAGCCCGCAGAGGTGCCTAAACCCGATCCCACCATCGATGGTACGGTGTACTACACCAGCGGCATTGTCTACGGCAGCCCCATCTCCATCTCTACCAGCGTGACACCCGCAGAAGCTACCAAGTCGTACCAGTGGCAGCGCAGCACGGACGGCGGCAGCACTTGGGAGAATATTGACGGCGCGGACAGTAACCGGTATACTCCTGTGGCGGCTGACATGGGCAAGAATGTCCGCATCCGCGTGAAGGTCACGGCGAATGGCTATCTCGGCGAGATCGTCGGCGCGCCGCTGACGGTCAGCAAGGCCACCAACAACGGTTATCCCGCAGTTATTCAGTTGGAAGCCGTACAGGATGAAGCTGGCGCTTACACCGGCTTCAAAATCAATAACTACGACTCCGACTGCGAGTATGTTTACAGCAAGGACTCTACGCCGGATTGGAGCGAAAATCAGATCACTTCCGCTACCGCTCAGATCACTTCCACTACCGCTACCGTAACCGGCTTGGAGAGCAATAAAACCTATTATGTTTTCGCCCGTTTCGAGGAGACCAAGACCCATACGGCAGGCTCTATTGTGAGCAAAAACAGCATCGGGTTATTTGACAAGGTTCTTTTGGATGGCGTGGTGCTGGAAGGCTACGACGGTCCCGGCACCAGCACGATCTACATCAAGGAGGGCGAGAGCGTAGAGCTGAAGGTCAGCGCAGACCCCAGCAACGCCAATTCTTGGAGCGAGATCACCTTTAAGGATAGTAGCGTTAGTAGCTTGGGAACAAGCAACATCACGATCTCCAATGAAAAAATTAACGCAAGTGGCGAGGATGCCGCATCGTTCCCCAAACATTCCATCACGATCACCGGCGTTTCTAAGGGCAGCGCAACGCTGGAAGCCAGCTACCCCGGTATAAACAACTACTACGGCACATGGTATGTGGTTGTATACGATGATTCCACTGTGGACAAAGCGTTGAGGCTTGAGAATGTTTACACATACGCGGATATTACCCTGAGCGTAAATGACGAGGCGAAGCTTCCGACCGATCTTCCGAAGTTGCTGCCCGAGGGCAGCGGCTATCATCTGGAATGGCGCATTCTCAAGAAAGGAACCACCGGCGCTACGTATGTGACGGAGAATGATAATATTAAGCTGGAGGACGGCAAGATCAAACCGAGAGAGACGTACAACGGATCGGAGAAAACCCAACTGGATCTGGTTGCCGTCAAGGATGGCAGCACCGAATACAAAACGCTTCCTAAGAAATCCCTCTTTTATGTCACCGTGACTGAGGCTCCCACGATTGATCTTATCGACCTTACCGTTGCCCCGGCGATGGTGAATCTGGAGATTGGCAAGGATATTCAGCTCTCCGCCGTGAAGCAGCCCGCCAACGCAGAGGGCACCCCGGAATGGAAGAGCAGCAATACCGACGTGGCAACAGTTGACGGCAACGGCAAGGTGACCGCTGTTGCCAAGGGCGAAGCCACCATTACGGTCTCCTGCGGCGATAAGGAAGCCACCTGCACCGTGCTGGTCGATCACAAGCACAGCTACTCCGATCAGCCGTACCTGTATCTGGATCCCGGCAATCACTATCAGGAGTGCAAGGCAGGCGACAGCTACAATATCCAGGCCCACGAGTTCACGCCTTGGGCGGATAACGGAAACGGCACACACAGCCGTCACTGCACTGTCTGCAAGATGGCGAACGGTTCCACCTACACCGAAACCGCCGAGCATAACTGGGTATGGGTCGTGGATCAGGAAGCGGCGCTGAATCAGCCCGGCTTGCAGCACGAGGAATGCACCGTCTGCCCTGCTAAGCGCAACGAGAACACCGAGATTCCTGCCCTGCGGGATTACGCCGTTACCGTCACCGGCGGCACGGCAACCGCTGCCGCAGGCACCATCACCCGCGCCATGGAGGGCGTTGAGGTCACCGTTACGGCACAGGCTCCTATTGGAAAGCACTTCGTCAAGTGGGTCGTTAAGGCAGGCGGCGTAACGCTGGCTAACGAGACCAGCGCCACCACCACCTTCACCATGCCTGCAAACGATGTAACGATCGAGGCGAACTTTGAGAAGAACGCCTCCACCGGCACCGGTACCGGCGCGACCACCTATCCCATCACCGTGAAGAGCGCCAAGAACGGCGATGTGACCGCGAGCCACAAGTCCGCCGCCAAGGGCACCACCGTCACCCTGACGGTCGATCCCGACAAGGGCTATCTGCTCGATACCCTCACCGTTCTGGACGGCAAGGACAAGGAATGCAAGCTCACCGACAAGGGCGACGGCAAGTTCACCTTCACGATGCCCGACAGCAAGGTCACCGTGGAGGCCACGTTCAAGGCTTCTGCCCCCACCGGCAAGAATCCCTTCGTCGACGTTCCCGCTGGCTCCTACTATGAGGACGCTGTTGTCTGGGCGGTCGGCAAGAACATCACCACCGGCATGAGTGCCACGACCTTCGACCCGAACGGCAGCTGCACCCGCGCGCAGATCGTCACCTTCCTTTGGCGTGCGGCCGGTTCTCCCGAGCCGAAGACCATGAAGGGCTTTGACGATGTGGCGTCCAACGCTTACTACGCCAAGGCCGTGGCGTGGGCCGTTGAAAACGGCATCACCACCGGCACGAGCGCAAGCAAGTTCAGCCCGAACGATCCCTGCACGAGAACGCAGGCTGTGACGTTCCTCTTCCGCTATGCGGCGGCGAACGGCATGGAGGCTGTGACGATGCAGGAGCTGCTCTCCGGCTATGCAGACGCCGCGTCTGTTCCCAGCTACGCTGTGTCCGCGATGAACTGGGCGCTTGCTGCGGGGATCTTGCAGGGTGACGGCGTGAAACTGATGCCGAACGCCACCTGCACGAGAGCACAGATCGTGACGTTCCTGTACCGCGCGATGAAGTAAAGCACTTCTCCTTCGCAGGAATATGATCGACCTGAGCAAAGAAATTAGAAGCGCAGATAGACCCATTGCTGCGATTTAAGAAAAGAGCAGTGCCCTTACACGATTTGCTCGTGTAAGGGCACTGTTTTTCTGCGTTTTCAGCAGGGACATCAGCGAATGGATCAGGAGGTTTAAGGCCATACTACTACTGCGAAACGGAGGAATTCTATGGCAGTAAAAATGAGCAGAACCATAGCCCCGGAACAGCAGAGGAAGGCGGCCTTTGAGGAAGCGTGGCTGAAATACTACAACAATGTGCTGTTCGAGAAGGGACTGATCACAGAGCGGGAGCGCAACCTGATGATCAACAAGATCAATGCCAGAACCGCAAGGAGTCTGACGAGATAAACGCAGTGCAGGAGGCCTATGTGTTTCGTGAGCCTCTTGCTTTTCTTTTTCTGCTCATGTATAATACAGATGATGATTTTGCGAAACTCAGGAGAACGATATGGATATACACACCGTGCGGCAGCAGCTTCGCACAAAAAGCCTCTATGACATTCCGCTGCGGGTGACGTATTATGCCCGCGTGTCCTCTGAATCGGATGAACAGCGAAACTCGCTGGAAAACCAGATTCGCTACTATGAAGATTTGATCCGCAAAAATAACGCCTGGACATTCGTGCCCGGCTACATCGACGAGGGACTTTCCGGCATCTCCACCAAGCACCGCGAGAACTTCAACCGCATGGTGGACGACGCACAGTTCGATAAATTCGATCTGATCATCACAAAGGAGATCTCCCGTTTTGCCAGAAACACGCTCGACTCGATCCAATACACCAGGCAGCTCCTGAGCGATGGCGTGGGAGTCTTTTTCCAGAATGACAACATCAACACGCTGGACGAGGATTCTGAGCTTCGCCTTTCCATCATGTCCTCCATCGCGCAGGACGAGCTGCGCAAGCTTTCCTCCCGCGTGAAGTTCGGGCATCAGCAGGCCATCAGGCAAAACGTGGTGCTGGGCAACAGCCGGATCTTCGGCTATCGGAAGGACCAGAAACGGCTGGTGATCGACGAAACGGAAGCCCCGATGGTGAGAGAACTGTTTGAGCGCTACGCTACCGACCGGTATTCCATGAAGCAGCTGGAAACGCTCTTTTGGGAAAAGGGGTATCGCAACCTCAACGGCAACAAGATCGCGCACTCCACCATGTCGGGCATGATCTCCAACCCCAAGTACAAAGGCTACTATGTGGGCAACAAGGTCAAGGTGGTGGATATGTTCACCAAGAAGCAAAAATTCCTTCCGCCGGAGGAATGGGTGATGTTCAAGGACGAGACCGGCGAGATCGTACCGGCGATCGTCAGCGAAGAGCTATGGAACAAAGCAAACGAGATCCTCAAGCGCCGCAGCGAGGATGTAAAGAACCGTCAGGGCATCTGCAACCACGCAAACCTCCTGACCGGAAAGCTCTGGTGTACGCATTGCGGCCAGCCCTACTATCGGCGGGAATCCAAAGACCGAAGCGGCAGGAAGAACAGCAAATGGCTTTGCTCCGGCAAGATCAAAAACGGCGCGGACTCCTGCGCCTCGTTTGCAATCTATGAAGAAGAGATCAAGCCTGTGCTCTACGAAGTGTTCCGCGACACCAAAGCCGACGCCGACGCCATGATCGCAGAGTATGTGAGGCTGTACAACGAACTGACGAGAAACGGCGCGCTGCCGCAGAAAATCGAGGAGCAGCAGAAGATCATTGATCTTGCCAACCGGAAGAAAAATAAGCTTTTGCAGCTGATTGCAGACGACAGCGTGACCCATGCTGACTTCAAGTCCATGACCGCCGCCTGCAACGAGGAGATCCAGGCGGCAGAGGCGGAGATCGCAGAATTGGAGCGGGATGCCTTAGAGGGGGAGGAATTCCGCAAAAAGATCGAGCAGATCCGGAAGGTGCTTGCCAACGCCCAGCGGGACGCGGCAAGCGGGATCATCACCAAGGAGTTCGTGGACAAGTATATCGACAAGATCTTTGTCACTCCCACAGAGGACGATACGCTCCTGCTCCAGATCAAGATCTTCACCGGCGAAACCACGGAAAAATACCTGCGGAAGTTCAAAAGTCGTGCGGGTATCATCACCGGGGATATGGCCGAACAGGGCAAAAAACAAGGAGATACAATACCCTTGGAAGAAGCGGTTCCTGCGGGTCACATGTTCAAGAAGATGATCGAGAGCTACGAGAAGAACCTGTAAACAAAGATAAGCTTCACAAATAGCGAAAGAGGGCGCGGCCAACAGACCGCGCCTTTTTGCGTTCAACAGAAGATGGCACGCTCACTCCGCGCGGGCGCTTGCCGCTTACCCGCGCGGAGGAGACAAAAGGGCAGGGGGGGTGCCGCCCTTGCAGACATTTTGCGCAGAATATCGGCAAAAATACATTGTTGCATTTTTGGAGAATATGATATACTATTTTTATATGTGTGCATGCGCTGTGCTGAGAGCGGGAGCCATGCGCGGGAAAGCGGCGAACCGCAGCGGGCGGCCTGCCGGAATATGCAGGGGAGATGTCCGTATGCGCGCTTGGGAGCACTTCAAAACCATCACACGTCACCGCCGTCTGGTGCGGCGGTACTGTTTTCGCCTCGGCCTGTATGCACAGGGAATACGGCACGATCTGAGCAAATACAGCCCCGCGGAATTCTTCCGCGGCGTCAAGTATTATCAGGGGTATCGCAGCCCGAACGACGCCGAGCGCCGCGAGAACGGCGTGAGCCTTGCCTGGCTCCATCACAAGGGGCGCAACCGCCACCACTTTGAATATTGGATCGACTACTGCATCGGCGAGGACGGCAAGGTCTATATGGGCGGGTGCAAAATGCCGCTCAAATATGTGGCAGAGATGTTTTGCGACCGCATCGCCGCCTGTAAGATCTATCAGGGCGAGCAATATACCGACGCCTCAGCCTACGACTACTACGAACGCTCGCGCGGTCATATCCTGATCCATCCCGAAACGGGCGAGCTGATCGGCGAAATGCTGCGCGTGCTCAAAGAAGAGGGCGAGGACGCGGCATTTTCCTATGTGTGCGGTCTTTTGCGCGAAGAAAAGCAAAAATCGACAAAATGAGAGTTTTGTCAGATGCTTGCTTGCAATCTCCTGTATTTAAGAGTAAAATATTCTCATTATTTATTTTTGACAGAGGACGGACAAGAACCAATGACTCATCCCTATAAGACGCGCGAGGGCGGCGCAACTGTAACGATATTTGTACCTTATGACTGCCGGAACCACTGCCCCTTCTGCGTGAACAAGCAGGAGTACGCCCATGCTGAGGGGTTCAGCGTTGAGGCGATCCTTGAGAGCATCGCCGTGATGAATGAGATCACGCCGTACTGCGACTTTGTATTTACCGGCGGCGAGCCGTTTGCCAACCTGAAGGCACTCCAGCGCATGCTTGACGCGATTCCTACCACGCATAAGGTGTATATCAACACGACCTTCCCCGTGCAGCCCGGATGCAGCGCAGAAGAGATGATCGTCTTCACCGAGCGCAACCGCGACAAGATCACCTGCATCAACGTTTCCCGTCATCTGACGAAGTACGTTGAAGAGTCGCCCGATGAGATCGTTGCCCGCATCGCAACGCCCAAGCGCGTGAACTGCGTGCTGTACATGGATTATCCTGCCGATGAGCTGACCGATTACGCCGAGCGCTGGCGCAAGTATAATATCCCCGTGCAGTTCCGCTACGACTATACCGAGACCACGCCCGAAAACCTCTATCAGGAAGAGGGCGACAAGATCCTCGCGGATCTCAAAAAGCGCTTTGTCTACAAGGGACTTGACGGCTGCCGCATGCGCAACGGCTATCATTTCGACTACAAGGGTCTGCACATGACCTATCATAAAACGCTGCCCTACTCCACCATTGTGGAAACGGGCGATGATGGTGTGACCTATGATATCCTCTACGATATTCTCATCAAGCAGACCGGCGAGATCCACTCCGACTGGACGGGCGTGAAGCTCGACGTGGACGCATACCGCAAGGCCGTCTACGAGCCGTATGACCTGCGTGTGCTTGAGGGGACGGTCGACTTTTAAGGAAAGGCGGCAAAAGACGATGAGCTATCAGGCAGCTGTCATCACCGTCAGCGACCGCGCATCTGCGGGCGCGTATGAAGACAGGAGCGGCCCCGCTGTGGCCAAAATGCTGAAAGAGGCGGGCTACAACGTTGTCCACACTTCCATCGTGCCGGATGAAAAGGAGCAGATCAGCGCGGAGCTGATCCGCTGCGCGGACGAGAAGCACTGCGACTTGATCGTCACAAGCGGCGGCACGGGGCTTTCCCCGCGCGATGTGACGCCCGAGGCAACGCGCGCCGTGCTCGAGCGCGAGATCCCCGCGATCCCGCAGGCGATGCTCTATTTTAGCCTGTCGATCACGCCGAACGCGATGCTCTCCCGCGCCGCAGCGGGAAGCAGAGGGAAGAGCCTCATTGTGAATCTGCCGGGATCTGAAAAGGCTGCGCGCGAAAACCTGAGCGCCGTCCTCGGCGCACTCAGCCACGGGCTCAAGATGCTTGCCGGCGAAGGCCACTGAGCAGAAAATGAAGAAAAATGTCCCCGCGTTTGAAAAAACGCGGGGACATTTTTGCTGCTTATCGGAGAGGTCCTTGTGCCAAAGAGCGATCCGTCACCCCTGATACCCCAGCGCGGCAGAGAGCATCTGCCCCGCGGCGACAACGGCGCGCTCGGCGTGCGCGAATTCATCCGAGTGCACGGAGCGGAACATGCCGAGCACGCTGACGACATACTTGAGCGTGCCGCCGCCGGTGAAGACCGGCGCGGAAATGGAGCGCAGGCCAATTTTATATTCGCCGTTTTCCACGGCAAAGCCTGCCTCCCGGCAGGCGGGCAGGGACGCGAGCAGCGCAGCTGCGTCTGTTTCCGTGTGGGGCGTGAAGGGTGTGAGCGGTGCTGCACGGGAGAGGAGCTTGGAAGCCTCGCTTTCGCTCATGTGGGCGAGGACGATCTTCCCCTGCGAGGTGCAGTGCAGCGGCAGGCGCGCACCGGGCGCGGAGACGACGCGCAGGCTGTCGCGCCCCTCCGCCTGATCAAGCGCGACAATGTGTCCGTTTTCGTAAGTGGAGAGCATCGCAGAGCCGCCGGTCTCGTCGACCAGGTGCGCAAGGTAGGGCCGCGCGAGCGAAGAGACGTTCCAGAAGGCGCTGGCGCGGCAGCCGTATTCAAAAAGCCGCAGGCCAAGGGCGTATTTCCCATCGGCGTGCTGCGTGATGACATCGTGATCCCGCATGGTGGTCAAAAGGCCGAAGGCCGTGCTTTTGGGCAGTCCTGCGCGGCTGCTGATGTCGGTGAGCGTCATCGGCTCGCCCGCATCGCTCAGCAGCTGCAGCAGCTCCATTGCCTTGGCAACGGAGCGGATCGTGTTGCCGTCTGCCATAAGTGTCCCTCCTGAATGCTTTTTCTTCTTTTTCATTTTAAAAAATCAGACGGTAAAAGTCAATAATGCGACAATAACAAATCGTTATCCGACAATGCCGAACAGCAAGATTGCAAGCAAGCGTTATTTTTGGTAAAATATCATGCAATCAACATGGTGAAGGGAGGCGGTTTTTGTGGTGGACAGCTACGCAAGAGCCATTACCTATCTGCGCATCAGCATCACAGACCGCTGCAACTACCGCTGCCGCTACTGCATGCCGGACGCCGGCATTGAAAAATGTGCGCACGGAGATATCTGCTCGCTCGAAGAGCTGCGCGACATGGCTGCGGCGGCTGTGCGCTGCGGTGTTCGCAAGATCCGCGTTACGGGCGGCGAGCCGCTCGTGCGGCGCGGCGCGGTCGATTTCTGCCGGATGCTTGCGGAAATTCCGGGCGTTGAAGAGCTGTGTCTTACCACGAACGGCAGTCTGCTTGCAGAGCAGGCAGCGGCGCTGCGCGAAGCGGGCGTCACGCACCTCAACATCAGCCTCGACACGCTGAAAGAAGAGCGCTTTCGCACCATCACGCGCCTTGGTACGCTTTCTGACGTCCTGCGGGGCATCGAGGCGGCCGAGCGCGCAGGTTTTGAGAAAATCAAACTCAACTGCGTGCTGCTCGGCGGCGTCAACGGCGATGAGATCGCCGATTTTGCCGCGCTGACGCGCGCGCACGACTGGCAGGTGCGCTTCATCGAGCGCATGCCGATGGGCTGCGGCAGGGACTTTGGCGCCTATCTCCCTGCGCAGGCGGTTTTGGAGCGCTGTCCGGAGTTGGAGGTCATTTCGCACGACGGCGTGGCCGCGTGCTACCGCTTCCCCGGCGCAAAGGGAACAGTCGGGCTGATCGCCCCGATGAGCCACGCCTTTTGCAGCGAATGCAGCCGCGTGCGCATCACGGCGGACGGAAAATTGAAGCCCTGCCTGCATTCGGCTGCGGAGCTATCGCTGCGCGGCCTTTCGGGTGACGAATTGGAAGCGGCGATCCGCCGCGGCATTCTGATGAAACCGGAGCGCCACCACATGGACGAGACCGGAGAAACGGAAGCGCAGCGCGGCATGTTTGCGATTGGAGGGTGAAAGCACATGGAACTGACGCATTTTAACGAACAGGGACGCGCCCGCATGGTGGACGTGAGCGAAAAGGCGCAGACCTTCCGCGTCGCGCGCGCCGAGGCAACGGTGCGCATGGCAAAAACGACGATGGACAAGATCAAAGAAGGCACCATCGGCAAGGGCGACGTGCTGGCGGTCGCGCAGGTCGCGGGCATTATGGCCGCAAAGAAGAACAGCGAGCTGATCCCAATGTGCCACCCGCTGTTGCTGACAAAGGTGGACATCTCATTTTCGATCGAGGGTACCGCGCTGCATATCCTGAGCGAGGTCCGCTGCCATGGCGAAACGGGCGTTGAGATGGAAGCGCTCACGGCGGTGAGCGTTGCGGCGCTCACGGTGTACGATATGTGCAAGGCCGTGCAGCGCGATATGAGGATCGACAACGTTCACCTTCTCTATAAAGAGGGCGGGAAGAGCGGCGTTTATGAAGCGGAGGAATGATAAAATGGCTCATGTAACGGCTGTGAACATCAGCGAGAAAAAGGGCGTGCGCAAGCATGAGGTTCCCTATATCGACGTAAAATGCCATCACGGCATTGTGGGCGACGCCCACGCGGGCGACTGGCACCGCCAGATCAGCCTCCTTGCCGACGAAAGCGTGGATACGATGCGTGAGGCCTGCCCCATCGAACTGGACGCGGGCATTTTTGCAGAAAACATCAATACGCGCGGCATTGCGCTCAAGACGCTGCCCGTCGGCACGCGCCTGCGCGTGGGCGAAACGGAACTTGAGGTCACGCAGATCGGCAAGCAGTGCCACAACGACTGCGAGATCAAGAAGGCGACGGGCAAGTGCGTGATGCCGACCGAGGGCATCTTCGCCGTCGTGATCAAAGAGGGCCGCATTCGCCCCGGTGATGAGATCGAGGTGCTGAAATGAAACTCATCAAAACTGAGAATGCGGTGGGTCATGTGCTCTGCCACGACCTGACGCAGATCATCAAGGATCAGTATAAGGACGCGCGCTTCCGCAAGGGTCATGTTGTGACGGAAGAGGACATTCCGGTGCTGCTCAGCATGGGAAAGGAGCATCTCTACGTCTGGGAGATGACAAGCGGCATGGTGCACGAAAACGACGCGGCGGAGCGGCTTCTGGCCCTCTGCGGGCAGGAGAACATGATCCGCAGCGAGGTAAAAGAGGGCAAGATCGAGCTGAAAGCCGCCTGCGACGGCGTGTTTTTAGTCGATTCTGCGCGCCTTGTCGCTGTGAACAGTCAGGACGAGGTGATGATCGCCACGCGCAAGGGCGGCACGGCCGTGCGCGAAGGCGACAAGCTCGCGGGCATGCGCGTCATCCCACTCATCATCGAGGAGGAAAAGCTCCAAAGAGCCGAAACGGCGGCGGGGAAAGAGCCGCTGCTCGTGCTCAGACCCTTCGTGCGAAAGACTGTCTGCATCGTCGCTACCGGCAGCGAGGTGAAAAAGGGCCTCATTCAGGATACCTTCACGCCTGTTGTCATCGACAAGCTCAAGACCTACGGCATCGAAACGCTCGAGGTCGTCTACTCCGGCGACGGGGTGGAGAATGTGCGCGACGCGGTGCTTGCCATGCGCGAGAAAAAGCCCGATATGATCCTCTGCACCGGCGGCATGAGCGTCGACCCCGACGACAACACGCCGGGCGGTATCCGCGCCGCGGGCGCGAACATCATTGCCTACGGCGCGCCGGTGCTGCCGGGAGCCATGTTCCTGCTCGGCTACTTCGACGACGGCACACCCGTCATGGGTCTGCCCGGCTGCGTGATGTACGCGGGCGCGACGGTCTTTGACCTCATTTTGCCGCGTGTTGCGGCCGATGTGCCCGTCACGCGCGCAGACATTGCCGCGCTCGGCGAGGGGGGGCTGTGCCTTGGCTGCAAGCCCTGCCGCTATCCCCTGTGCCCGTTTGGAAAATAAAATCTCGCGCCTGCGGGCGCGACATTTTAGATCATCGCTATCTATTTGAAGAATAGCGAAAACAAATTCTGAAAGGAAGTACCCTAATATGAAAAAACCGTTGTCTCTGCTCCTTGCCCTTTCGCTCGTGCTTGCCCTGACTGCCTGCGGCAGCAAGAACGACGGCGCGAACACTGACGGCGATGCCCAGAACGGTGAAAACACCGAGAGCGTTGATCTCATTGTCTTTGCCGCCGCCTCCATGACCGAAACGCTCAATGAGATCGCCGAGATGTACAAGGAAGTTGCCCCCAATGTCAACATCACCTACAACTTCGACTCCTCGGGCAAGCTCCTCACCCAGATCAGCGAGGGTGCGGACTGCGACCTCTTCATCTCCGCCGCGCCCATGCAGATGAATGCGATGGACGGCAGCCTCATCGGCGACACGGAGAAGAATCCCAACGGCCTCGACCTCATCGTGACCGACAGCCGCGTTGACCTTCTTGAAAACAAGGTGACGCTCGCCGTTCCCGAGGGCAACCCCAAGGGCATTGAGAGCTTCGACCAGCTCGCGCAGCTCCTGAAAAACGGCGATGTGCTGCTCGCCATCGGCAACAGCGACGTGCCTGTCGGCCAGTACACGCAGAAGATCTTTGCCTACTACGGCCTTGACGAATCGGCCATGACCGACTGCCTCACCTACGGCAACAACGTCAAGGAGGTCACGACGCAGGTGAGCGAGGCCGCCGCCGACTGCGGCATCATCTACGCGACCGACGCCTTCTCCGCTGGCCTCGAGGTCGTCGACAGTGCCACGGCTGAGATGTGCGGTCAGGTCATCTACCCCGCCGCCGTGCTCAAGAGCGAAAAGGAAGAGGCCGCGCGCGCATTCCTCGCCTATCTTGAAACCGATGCCGCGATGACCGTCTTCGAGCGCGTCGGCTTCAGCGCGGTTTACTAAAATGAAAAGCCGAAAGGCGAATAGAGATCGCCTGATCTCTGCAACCCTTCTTCATGGGAGGTCACGATGGACTGGTATCCCCTCTGGAATTCGCTGCGCATCGCGGCGATCTCTACGGTCATCATTTTCTTTGCGGGCATTTTTGCCGCCTATTACATTGCGAGGCTCCCGCGGCTTATAAAGGGCGTGCTCGACGCGATCCTGACGCTGCCGCTCGTGCTGCCGCCTACGGTCGTGGGCTATCTTCTGCTGCGCGTGTTTGGCCCCAAGCGCGTCGTCGGCGCGTGGGTGCTCGAGACCTTTGGCGTCAAGATGGTCATGACCTGGTGGTCGGCGATTTTTGCAACGGTGGTCGTCATCTTCCCGCTGATGTACCGCACGGTGCGCGGCGCGTTCGAGTCTTTTGATGAGACGCTGGCCTATTCGGGGCAGACGCTGGGATTATCGAATACCTACATTTTCTGGCGCATCCGCATGCCGTACTGCCGTCAGGGCGTGCTGGCCGGCACAGTGCTGGCCTTTGCCAGAGCGCTTGGCGAATACGGCGCGACGAGCATGATCGCGGGCTATACGCCCGGCAAGACCGCGACGATCTCCACGACGGTCTATCAGCTCTGGCAGACGAACAACGATGTGCTGGTGACGAAGTGGGTTCTGGTCAATATGGCCATCTCCACTGTCGTGCTGCTGGCGGTCAACATGCTCGAGCGGCGTGACTTCCTCACGGATGGGAGCAGGGCGAGGAGGGCGAGAAAATGAGTTTGTTCGTCGATATTGAAAAAAAGCTTGGCGCGTTTCATCTGCGCTCACAGTTTGAAGCGCCGGACGAGACGATGGCGCTGCTCGGCGCCTCGGGCTGCGGCAAGAGCATGACGCTAAAGTGCATCGCGGGCATCGTGACGCCCGACCGCGGGCGCATCGTGCTCGGCGACCGCGTGCTCTTTGACAGCGAAAAGAAGATCAACCTGCCGCCGCAGCAGCGCAAGGTCGGATATCTTTTCCAGCAGTACGCGCTGTTCCCGAACATGAGCGTGGAGCAAAATATCCTCTGCGGCATCCGCAGCGGCGACAAAGCGGAAAAGCGCCGCGTGCTGGCGGAGAAGATTCGTATGTTCCGCCTTGAGGGGCTTGAGAAAAAGCATCCCGCGCAGCTTTCCGGCGGCCAGCAGCAGCGCGTGGCGCTCGCGCGCATTTTGTGCTCTGAGCCGGAGGCGATTCTGCTCGACGAGCCGTTCTCCGCGCTGGACAGCTACTTAAAGTGGAATCTTGAGATCGAGCTTGCCGACCTGCTCGCGGCGTTCAACGGCCCCATCCTCTGGGTCAGCCACGACCGCGATGAGTGTTACCGCAACTGCCGCAGCGTCTGCGTGATGGAAGACGGCCGGACCGGCGAGGTCACGCCGATGGACGAGATGATCCGCCATCCGGGCAGCGTCAGCGCGGCGCAGCTTGCAGGCTGCAAGAACTTTCTTATAGCCGTGGAAAAAAACGGCGCGGTCTATTTGCCGGAGTGGGGGATGGCACTGCCAGTTGACGCAAAGGGGAAAACCTTTACGACCCTCGGCATTCCGGATCATGCCGTGGCCCTGAGCGTTAGCGGCGCGCTCCGCTGCACGCTCTGCCGCGTGATCTCCGGCGTGGAGCAGGATATTCTTCTGCTGCGCCCCGAGCATTGCGGGGAGGGCGCGCCGGCGCTGCGCGTCGCTGCTGCGCGGAAAAACAGCCTGCGCGCGGGAGAGACTGTCTGCGTTGCGCTGGATGCTGAAAGGCTGCTGCTGCTATAAAAAGAAAAACCGAGGCGGAGCATGTGCTCTGCCTCGGTCTTTGTCAAAAATCGAATACAAAAGGTAATATCCTGCCGAAATATAACGAAACAGGCGGCTGTGGGCGTTTGCCCATAACCGCCTGCCGTGTTTTTTGCCTTACAGCCGCCCGTAGATGCGGGTCGTCTCGTGAATGGACTTTGCGAGCTTTTTGCTTGCCTCTCCCGGGAGCATGCGCCACTGCCAGTTGCCGCTTGATGTGCCGGGGGTGTTCATGCGGCAGCCCTTGCCAAGGCCCAGATAGTCCTGCATCTGCGCAACGAAGAGCCGGCTTTGGCAGCTCATGCCGCCGCGGATGATGCCGGTATTGAAGCCCTCCTCGTCATTGAGACCGAGGTACTTCTTGGCAAAGGCGATGTCCGCCTTGTCCGCCTCCGTGCGCCAGAGGGCAAGGGGCGCATTGTCGTGCGTGCCGGTATAGCAGATGCTGTTGAAGTTGCAGCTGTGCGGCAGATAGTTGCTCGGGTCGCGCGAGTCAAACGCAAACTCCAGCACCTTCATGCCGGGGAGACAGGAATCGTTCAGCAGCTGCACGACCTCAGGCGAGGGATAGCCCAAGTCCTCGGCGATGAAGTCAAGGTCACGGAACCAGCCGGTCAGCACGCCGACGAGTGACATGCCGGGGCCTTTGACCCAGCGGCCGTTTTTCGCGGTCGTTTCGCCATAGGGAATGGCCCAATAGCTCTCAAAGCCACGGAAATGGTCAATGCGGATCACATCGTAGAGCTGCTGCGCGCCGCCGACGCGGCGGATCCACCAGCCGTAGCCGTCGCGCGCCATCGCTTCGTAGTTGTACAGCGGATTGCCCCAGAGCTGACCGTCGGCGCTGAAGCAGTCGGGCGGGACGCCGGAGACCTCAACGGGGACGTTGTGTTCGTCCAGCTGGAACATCTCGGGCTCTGCCCACACGTCGGCGGAGTCCATCGCCACATAGATGGGCAGGTCGCCGATGATGCGAATGCCGAGGGAGTGGATATAGTCCTTGAGCGCGGTCCACTGGCGGAAGAACAGAAACTGAATGTAGGTGAACAGCTCCACGTCGTCGCGCAGCATGCCGCGGTAGCGCTCGATGACCGCGCTGTCCTTGCGGCAGCGAATGTCCTCATCGTCCCACTCCGTCCACGCCTTCATGCCGAAGTGGCGCTTGAGCGCCATGAAGAGCGCGTAATCCGGCAGCCAACGCTCGTTTTTCTTTTCAAACGCTGCGATGTCCTCGTGGTCGCGCGCAAAGCCGCGCGCCTTGGCCTTTTCGAGCAGCGCAAAGCGACTCGCGTAAATTTTGCCATAGTCGACATAGCGGGGATCGTCGCCCCAGTCGCAGGAGTTGACCTCTGCGCGCGTCAGGAGCTTATCCTTGATGAGCAGGTCGAGGTCGATGAAGTATGGGTTGCCCGCAAAGGAGGAAAAGCTCTGATACGGCGAGTCGCCGTAGCTCGTCGGGCCGAGCGGCAGGAGCTGCCAGTATTTCTGTCCCGCGGCGGCGAGAAAGTCGGCAAAGTCATAGGCGGCCTTGCCCATCGTGCCGATGCCGTGGGGCGAGGGAAGGGAGGAGATCGGCATCAGAATGCCGGCGGATCGTTCGATCAATGGAACCACTTCTTTCGAGGGAAAATTGGGATCAACCCTTGACTGCGCCTGCGGCAACACCCTTGATGATGTACTTCTGGCACAGCAGGTAGAAAATGATGACGGGGAGAATGCTGAGCAGGATCAGCGCCATCGTTGCGCCGAGGTCAACGGTGCCGTAGCTGCCCTTGAGATACTGAATGTGAATGGGAATGGTCATGTACTTCGTGCGGTCGAGCACAAGATAGGGCAGCAGATAGTCGTTCCACACCCACATGATCTCGAGAATACCGACGGAGATCATCGTGGGGCGCAGCATCGGCAGCACAACGGAGAAATACGTGCGCAGCGGGCCGCAGCCGTCGATGGCGGCGGCCTCTTCGATCTCAAGCGGGATCGACTTGACAAAGCCGACGAACATGAAGATCGCAAGCCCCGCGCCGAAGCCGAGGTAGATGATGGGGATCGTCCACGGCGTATTCAGCGCGACCAGACGAAAGCCGCCGGAGGCAAAGTTAAAATAGGGGAGCTTGACCGTATCGGCCGTTTTCGACAGCGTGAACATGACCATCTGGAACGGCACGACCATGGAAAAGACGCAGAGGTAGTAGATCGCACGACAGAGCTTGCTGTCCACGCGCGCGATGTACCACGCAGCCATCGACGTGCAGAGCAGGATCAGCGCGGTGGAAACGATGGTGATGAACAAGCTGTACCCGGCGGACTTCAAAAACGGGTAGTTGCCGAAGGTCAGACCCTTGATGAAGTTGGCCCAGCCGGCAAAGCTCTCTGCGTTCGGCAGGGCGAAGGTGTCGGTTTTGACGTAGGTGTTGATCTTGAAGGAGTTGATGACCACCGTCAGAACCGGCAGCACATAGATGATGCAAATGATGCCGAGCACGACGGAGAGAACCGTCTTGCGGCGGCGTTCGGCAGAAAGAGAGCGATTGTTCATTACTGCTGCACCTCCTTTTTGCGGTTGGAGCGAAGCTGAAGAAGTCCGATGGACGCTACGAGGATGAAGAACAGCACGGCCTTGGCCTGCGCGGTGCCGCGCGAGTTGGCATTCTGCCCGTAGAACGTGTTGAGGATGTTCAGCGCGAGCATTTCGGTCGTCTTGATGGAGCTGCCGTCGGACAGGATGGTATAGGGCTGGCCGCCCGTGAGGGCGAGGTTCTGGTCGAAGAGCTTGAAGCCGTTCGTAAGAGACAAGAACGTGCAGATGGTGATGGACGGCATCACATTCGGGATCGTGACCTTCCAGAGCGTCTGCCAGGCGCTGGCGCCGTCGATTCTCGCAGCCTCCAGCATATCCTCGGGCACGGCTTGCAGGCCCGCGATGTAAATGATCATCATGTAGCCGATCTGCTGCCAGCACATCAGGATGATGAGACCCCAGAAGCCGAGCTTCGTGTTGAGCAGGATCGACGTGCCGTAGCGCGAGAGGATGCCGTCGAAGATCATCGACCAGATGTAGCCGAGCACGATGCCGCCGATGAGGTTCGGCATGAAAAACACTGTGCGGTAGAGGTTGCTGCCCTTGATGCCCTGCGTGAGCGCATAGGCGACGGCAAAGGCCAGCACGTTGATGAGCACGAGCGATATGACGGCAAACAGCGCCGTGAACCAGAACGAATGCACAAAGCTTGCATCCTGGAACGCGCGGCGATAGTTTTCAAGGCCGACAAAATGCGCGTCGCTTGTGACCTTGAACTTGCAGAAGGAGAGATAGATACCCTTGCAGAACGGGTAAACAAAGCCGATGAAGAATGCGCAGACCATCGGCCCCATGAACAGCGGGAACCAACGGCGGGTGGAGCGGCGGATCATCGAGCTGTTGACGGCGGCATTGCTGTGCTTGTGTTTCAATTCGATCAACTCCCGGCAAAAAGATAAAGAGATTGGTGCGCTGCCGCGATATGCGGCGATTTTTGATCACGCGCCCCGCTTCGTGCGGCGGAAGGCGTGAGATGCAGGGAGGGGCGGGCGAAATCGCCCGCCCCTCTTGTTGTTCTTATGCAGATCGCGCAGAAGGCGTGTTAGCCGTTGGCGGCAGCGTACTGCGTGGCCCAACCGTCAACAAACGCGGTCTTGACGAGCGCCCAGTTGACATCAGTCTGGTCGGCGTCGTACTGGTTCATCGCGGAGACGAGCGCAGCGCGGTAAGCATCAACGTTCGGCTGGAAGTTGGTGACCCAGGGCATGATGTAGTTGCCGTTGGTGGTGTAGTCGTTGGCGTCGGCGAGGAAGCCGTTGGTGGATTCGGCAGCCTGCTTATAGGGCATGGCGGCGAATTCATCGACCAGCATACGGGAGACCTCGGGATCGGTGACCATCCAGTTCATGAATTCGAGCGTGGCCTGAATATCTTCCTCGGAAGCCTTGGCGTTGACAGCCCAGCAGTTCTCGGTGCCGCAGTTGAGACCCGCGTTCTCTTCGCCCGCAACACCGCAGTAGAACGGGATCATGGACAGGTTGTCAAGACCGTACTGATCGTCGCCGGTACCGGTGAGCTTGGCCCACTCCCAGGAGCCGTTCTGATAGAACACGGCCTGCTCCTTGCCGAACTCGTCCGCCGCGTCAAAGCCGCCGGCAGCCAGATCCGCAGGATTCACAGCGCTGTTGTTGATGTACAGATCCCAGAGGTTCTTGTAGTTCTGCATGTAGGCGCCGGTGATGGTCGGGGGGCACGCCTTCCAGGCGTCGGGATCGTCCACAGACTCGTAGTAGTACTCGAGGTTGGCGAGGTGGCCGGTGAAACGCCAGCTGGAGTCGTCGCTCATGGAAGAGGAGGTGAAGGCATCGAAGCCGAGCTCGGAAGCGCGGGCGTGGATGTCCTCGGCGACGGCCTTGAGGGTCTCAAAGTTGGTGATGTCGCCCAGGGTGTAGCCGGCCTTCTCCAGAAGGTCTTCGTTGACGATGATGCCGTAGCACTCGTAGCAGTAGCCGATGGAGCAGAGCTTGCCGTCAGCGTCGTAGAGGTTGTAGGCGTCGGTGTTCAGCTGGTTGGCAATGTCGGTGCCGGAGAGATTGTAGCAGTAGTCGCCCCAGGTCTCAACAGCGGCCTGGTTGCCCACGACGAACAGCGTCGGGGGAGCGGACTTGTCCATCTCGGCGGTCAGGGTCTCGTTGTAGGTGCCGGAAGCGGCGGTCACAACGGTGACGGGCACACCGGTCTTCTCGGTGTACATGGCGGCGACCTTCTGCAGCGTAGCGTCGGCCTCGGGCTTGAAGTTCAGCCAGTAGACACTGCCGGTAGCAGTATCGCCATTGTTGTCAGCGGCATCGTCCTGCTTGTCGCCGCAGGCGACGAGAGAAAGAGCCATGACAAGAGCAAGGATCATTGCAAGATACTTTTTCATTTCATCTATACTCCTTTTTATATTTATTTTCACGCGAGTTCCGCGGGAAAATCACTGATGGGGACGCTGCACGGAAGCGCCCTTGCGCAGCTCGGTCGGCAGTGTGACGTGGCGGTGGCCGCTGCGCCCCTCGATGATGTCGAGCAGAATGCCGACGCTGGTTTCACCCATGGCGGTCATGGGCTGGCAGAGGGTGGTGAGCATGGGGGGGATGTATTCCGAAACACTGATGCCGTCGATGGCGATGACGGAGCAATCGCTGGGGACGGAGCGCCCGCTTTCGCGCAGGGCGCGCATCGCACCGATGGCCATGTCATCTGCAATGGCAAATACTGCCGTAAAGTCGGCGGGTGAGCGCAGACGTTTTTGCATCGCGGCATAGGCATTGGCGATGGTAAAATCGCTGGCGCAGATGAGATCCTCCGGATGCTCGGTCAAGCCAAAGTCGCGCAGCGCACGCTGATAGCCGAGGTAGCGCAGCTGGGAGATCGAGCTGTCGTCCGGATCGGCGGTCAGCACGGCGATGCGGCGGTGGCCGCTCTCGTAAAGCTCCTTCACTGCGCGGTAAGCCTCCTGCTCATCAGCGATGGAAACAGAGGAGTAGGAGTCCGGCGGCAGCGTACCGTAGGAGTTCGTGTAGGAACAGCAGATGTAGGGAACGCTGAGAAGCGCAACCTCCTCGGGGGAATAATCGCTGCGCCCACCAAGAAAAATGATGCCGCGCAAGCGCTTTTCCTTTTCCATCATCGCGCCGCACTGAATCTCGTCGTCGCCGGACGGGATCTGGCGCATGACCATCGTGTAGCCCGAAGCATCGAGCTTTTGCTCGATGGCATGGATAATATCGGTATAAAAGGGATTCTGTACGCCGCGTACCACAAGGCCGATCGCATCAGAGCGAACCTTGACCAGATCGCGCGCGCTGTTGTTGGGCACGTATTTGTGCGCCTTGATGACGGCGCGCACCCGCTCGCGGGAATCCTCGCTGACGTCGGGCCGGTCATTGAGCACGCGGGAAACCGTACTGACGCTGACCCCTGCAAGTTTTGCGATATCCTTGATGGTCATGCTCCAGCGCCCCCTGCGACCGCTCCGGAAACCTTTCCGGTAACGTTTCCAATCTGTAATTACAGCATAGTCTCCGCCAAGGGCAAAGTCAAATAGAATTTACAATCGGTGAGAAAAATGGGGAAAACATACAAGAAAAACTGGGAAACATTGACAAAATAAACAAAAGACGGAGTTGTGACAGACGGCATGCGTTTGCTTTTCCAGCCTGTTGTGATAAAAAAACCCCGTTTTCCGCCAACAAAAGGCAGAAAACGGGGAAAGAGAGGAACCATGCAATTTTATTTTACCAGCAGCTCCGCGATCTGGATGGTGTTGGTGGCGGCGCCCTTGCGAACCTGATCGCCGCAGCACCAGAGGTTCAGCCCGCGCTCGTCGGTCAGATCCTCACGGATGCGGCCAACATAGACGATGTCCTGGTCGGAGGTGTCGAGCGGCATGGGGTAGACCTTGTTAGCAAGGTCGTCCACGAGCTTGCAGCCCGGGGCGTTTGCGATGAGCTCACGCGCGCGCTCGACGCTGATCTTTTCCTTCGTGCGCAGCACGACGGAGACGCTGTGGCTGCGGATGACGGGCACGCGCGCGCAGGTGCAGCTGACCTTCATCTCGGGCAGGTGAAGGATCTTGCGGCCCTCGTTCTGCATCTTCATCTCCTCGCTGGTGTAGCCCTCGAAGGCCTCGCCGCCGATCTGGGGAATGATGTTGTACGCGATCTGATACTGGAAGACCTTGGGCTCAAGGTGCTTGCCCTCGGAAAGGGCCTTGACCTCATTGTTGAGTTCGTCGATGCCGCCCTTGCCCGCGCCGCTGACGGCCTGGTAGGACGAGGCGATGATCGTTTCAATGGGGCTTTCCTTGGCGAGGGCATTGATGGCCACAAGCGTGACGATCGTGGTGCAGTTGGGATTCGAGATGATGCCCTTGTGCCACTTCACGTCCTCGGGGTTGATCTCGGGGATGACGAGGGGAACATTGGGGTCGAGGCGGAAAGCGCTCGAGTTATCGACAAACACCGCGCCCGCCTTGACGATCGCGGGAGCGAAACGCTCGGCGATGTCGTTCTCGGCCGCGCCAAGGACGATGTCGAGCCCTTCAAAGGCATCGTCGGAGGCTTCGACGATGGTGCATTCCTGCCCGCGGAACGAGATCTTACTGCCCGCGCTTCTTGCGCTTGCGATGGGACGAAGGGACGCGACAGGGAAATTGCGCTCTTCGAGAATTTTGATCATTTCCTGACCGACGGCGCCGGTGGCGCCGAGAATACCGACATTGACCTGTTTCATACTACATTCTCCTTCACAAAACTATTGTACAGGACGCGGATGGCCTGTTCAAAATCCTTCTCCTCCACGCCCACGATGATGTTGAGTTCCTCCGGCCCCTGCGTGATCATGCGGATGTTCACGCCGTTTTCGCCGAGCTTGGCGAAGATCTTACCGGAAACGCCGGGCTGATAGGCCATCTTGCGGCCGACAGCGGCAACGATGGCGATGTGTTCCGTTACGGTTATCTTATTCGGCTGCACTTCCTTTTGCAGCTCGCCCAACATTTCATAGAGCGAGCGGGACACCTTGTCGGACGAGACAACAAGGGAAACATTGTCGATGCCGGAGGGCAGATATTCCACATTGACCTCGTGCTTGGCGAGCACGTTGAGGATCTTCAAAAGTGTGCCCGGCTCGCTCGACATGCCTGTTTTGGCAATGGTGATGATGGAAAAACCCTTCTTGCCGGCGATGCCGGTGATGAATCCGCCCTCTTTTTGCTCGTCTTCAATGGATTCCAGAATCATCGTGCCGGGGTGATCGGGGGCGTTGGTGTTGCGGATGTTGAGGGGGATGTTCTTCTCACGCACGGGGAAGATCGTACCCTCGTGCAGCACCTGCGCGCCGATATAGCTTAGCTCGCGCAGCTCGCTGTAAGTCACGCGGCGGATCGGCTCGGGATCGTCTACAATGCGCGGGTCTGCCATCAGAATGCCGGAGACGTCCGTCCAGTTTTCGTACACGTCCGCACCGAGCGCCGCCGCGGCGAGCGCGCCGGTGATGTCGCTGCCGCCACGGGAGAAGGTTTTGATGTGACCGTCCGGCATCACGCCGTAAAAGCCGGGAATGACGACCCTGCGGCCCTCTGCGGCGGCGCGCAGCGCCGCGTAGGAGGCGTCCCGGTCGACGCTGCCATCAAACTTGAACTTGACCCACAGCGCCGCGTCTAAAAACTCGAAGCCGAGGAACTCGGACATGAGCCGCGCGGCGAATACTTCTCCGCGCGAGGCAAGCTCGTCCTTGCTGATGCCGCTTTGCATCTTGCTCCACAGCTCGTCAAATTCCTTGTCGAGCGAGAGCTTTAAGCCGCACTCCGCAATGATCTCATTGTAGCGGTCACGGATCATGGCAAAGATATCCTCGCAGGAAACGCCGTATTTGATGTGTGCGGCGCAGAGGTAGAGCAGATCGGTGATCTTATGGTCGCCGGAGAAGCGCTTGCCCGGCGCGGAAACGATGACCACGCGGCGGGCGGGGTCTGCGTCCACGATGGACTTCACTTTGGCGAACTGCTGCGCGTCGGCAAGCGAGGAGCCGCCGAATTTCAAAACTTTGAGCATGGAGATCATTCCTCATCAACCGCATAGCGCGCAAGGAGCGCGTGCGGGTCGTCCTTTCGGTAAGATTCATAGGCGTCGAACGCCTCGCGGGCGCTGCACTCGCGGGTAAAGTATTCGCCCATGCAGCGGAAGAGCCATTTGCCCTGCATACCGGAGAGATTCACGGAGCGGGGGACAAAGGAATCGGCATAGAAGCTGCGGCAGCCATCGGCAATGTCGAGACAGTCGCGCAGGACACTCGAGCCGGTCGGATAGCCGCCCGCGCCCGCGCCGGAAAAGCTCTGCCTGCCAAAGCGCGCGGCGTAGAGCGTGGCGAGGTTGCCTGTGCCATCGGTATGCGCCTCGGGCGCGGAGGAGGGGAAGAGCGTGGGGCAGACGAAGGCGGCCACTGCATTGCCGGACTTTTCCGCGCGGGCGATCAGCTTATAGGTGAGACCTTCTTCCTTCGCCCTTGCAATGTCTGCCGCGGTGATAGACGAAATGCCGACGCAGGGAATGTCCACTTCCTTGATATTCACGCCGAAGGCAAGGTCGGCGGAGAGGACGAGCTTGCGCCGCGCGTCAAGTCCTTCCACATCCGCGGTGGGATCGGCCTCGGCATAGCCGAGTTCCTGCGCCTTTTGCAGGGCGGCGGCATAGTCCGCGCCGGAATTCGTCATGGCAGAGAGCATATAGTTCGTCGTGCCGTTGAGGATGCCCTCGACCGCAGTGATCTCATCGAGCTGAGATGCGCGGGAGAGGGAAGTGAGCCAGGGAATGCCGCCGCCCGCGGCGGCGGTGCAGCGCAGCGCCACGCCCATTTCTTTGGAAAGGGCAGTGAGCGCATCAAAGCGGGCGCACATGAGCTGCTTATTCGCCGTGACGATGTGCTTGCCCGCGCGCATGGCCGCGCAGAGGTAGCTGTACGCCGGCTCGATGCCGCCCATGACCTCCACCACAATATCAATAGAGGGATCGCGCACGATCTCATCGTAATCGGCGGTCACGGTGCAGGTGAGCTCCGGACGGGGGCGGCGGGAGAGAACGGCAGTGATCTGCAAATCGCTTCGCCCCTCGCACAACTTATAGAAATGGGAGCCAACAGTGCCGAAGCCCAAAAGTGCAATTTTCACGGGGAAATACCTTCTTTCTTTTTGGGGGATACTCCGTCAAGTGCGGACGAATTTGTAACTTGTGCCGAAAATGTCTCTGAGAGAAAAACACTTGACTTTTAGATGGGAACAATATAACATAGCGTTTGTGAAAATACAATAGGGGAAGCAAAAAAACTTTCCCTGTGGGATACAGGAGGAAACGTCCATGCAATATCAGAGCACCCGCAATAAAAATCTGAAGGCCGGCAGCGCGCAGGCCATTCTGGACGGCCTTGCGCCCGACGGCGGCCTTTATACGATGCCGTCGTTCGACGAGGCCCGTTTCGACTACCGCGAGGTTCTGAACCTCGACACCTTTTCCATGTCGGCCAGGATCCTTGCAAAGCTTCTGCCGGACTTTTCCGAGCAGGAGATGGCTTCTCTCGTGCGCGCGGGCTATGGCGGCAAGTTTGAGAGCGATCACCTCACGCCGAGCGTTCCCGTCGGAGAAGACTTTATTCTCGAGCTGTTCCGCGGGCCGACGAGCGCTTTTAAAGATGTGGCGCTCTCCATGCTGCCGCGATTGATGACCGCGGTGAAGGAAAAGTGCGGCGTAAGCGATGAGATCCTCATTCTGACCGCCACATCCGGCGACACCGGCAAGGCCGCGATGGAGGGCTTTTGCAACGTGCCGGGCACGAAGATTGTCGTTTTCTATCCCTACGGCGGCGTGAGCGCCGTGCAGCAGGCGCAGATGGCCACGCAGGAGGGCGACAATGTCTGTGTGTGCGCGGTGCGCGGCAACTTTGACGATGCGCAGACGGGCGTGAAGAAGATCTTCTCCGCCGTCAGCCGCGATGAGATGCTTGCAGGCAAGGGCGTGCGCCTGTCGAGCGCCAACTCCATCAACATCGGCCGCCTTGCCCCGCAGGTCGTGTACTATTACAGGGTCTATGCCGACCTTGTGAAGATGGGACGCATTCACGAGGGCGACAAGGTCGACTTCGTCGTGCCGACGGGCAACTTCGGCGATATTCTGGCGGGCTACTTTGCCAAGGAGATGGGGCTTCCCGTCGGCAGGCTCGTGTGCGCGTCCAACGCCAACAACGTGCTCACCGAATTTTTGCGCACGGGCCGCTACGACCGCCGCCGCCCCTTCTATAAGACCGCATCGCCTTCGATGGACATTCTCGTTTCGAGCAATTTGGAGCGCCTTCTCTATCTGCTCTCCGGCGACGATGTGCTCGTTGCACAGCTGATGCAGCAGCTGAATGAGGAGGGAACCTACGAGGTACCGGAGGCTCTTCTCGCAAAGCTGCGTGCGCTCTTCTGGGCGGGCTGCTGCGACGATGCGGGCGCAAAGGCCGCCATCGGCAGCGTCTGGCGCGAGCACCACTACCTCTGCGACACGCACACAGCGGTCGCCTGGGATGTGGCACAGCAGTATAAGAAGGAAAATGCCGACCACAACGCGGTCGTCGTGCTCTCCACCGCCTCTCCCTACAAGTTCCCCGCTGCCGTGCTCGAGGGGATCGGCGAGAGCGCGAAGGGCGACGAGTTTGACGTGATGGAGCAGCTGCACGACGTGACGGGCGTGCCCGTGCCGAAGAATCTTGCCGGTCTCCGCTCCCGCGAGGTGCGCCACCGTGACGTGATCGAGCAGGGCGATATGCTCGCCTACGTGCTGAAGAGAGCTGAAAAAGAAGACTGAAAAAAACTAAACACCATGACCAAAAATGGTGAAAGGCCGATGTGCAGCAAAGTGCACATCGGCTTTTTTGCCGAATTCAAGGCGATCGTGTGCGAAAGATGCAGGAATCAAAACACGAAATGCATACTGATACACCGTATTTTTGGTCATAATGACGATTGACATTTTCTTCTAAAAAAATATTATAATTGGGCGAAACGCAGGGGAATTCACCCTGCAAGGCAAACATTTGTGAAAAAATAGGAGGAGAAAAATGTTTAGCTTTCTGATCTGCCTCGCATTGCTGATCGGCGGCTACTTCGTTTACGGTGGCATCGTCGAAAAGACTTTCGGCCCTGACGACCGTGAAACGCCGGCCGTGAAGATCAACGATGGCGTGGACTACATGGTTCTCCCGCAGTGGAAGCTCTTTATGATCCAGCTTCTGAATATTGCGGGTCTGGGTCCCATCTTCGGCGCTCTGAGCGGTGCTCTTTGGGGTCCTGTCGTCTTCCTGTGGATCACCTTCGGTACCATCTTTGCCGGTGCAGTCCATGACTACTTCTCCGGTATGATGAGCGAGCGTAATGAAGGCGCTTCCATCTCCGAGATCTCCGGTATCTACCTCGGCGGCGCAATGAAGAACGTCATGCGCGTGTTCAGCGTGGTGCTGCTCGTGATGGTCGGCACCGTGTTCGCTGTCGGCCCCGCCGGCCTCATCCAGCTGCTGTGCACCAAGGGCGGCAGCACCGGCATCTTTGCCAGCAAGCTCTTCTGGCTGGTTCTGATCCTGGTCTACTACTTCATCGCAACGTTCCTGTCCATCGACAAGATCATCGGTAAGATCTACCCCGTGTTCGGTATCTGCCTCATCATCATGGCGCTCGGCGTGGCGCTTGGTATCTTCACCAAGGGCTACGAGATCCCCGAGATCTGGAACAACTTCGCCAACCTCCACCCGCAGGGCACTCCGATCTGGAGCTTCATGTTCATCACCGTTGCCTGCGGCGCCATTTCCGGTTTCCATGCCACGCAGAGCCCCCTGATGGCTCGCTGCATGAAGAGCGAGAAGCAGGGCCACTTCGTCTTCTACGGCGCAATGGTCTCTGAAGGCATCATCGCCCTGATCTGGGCTGCTGCCGGCTGCGCGCTCTACACCGGCGAGGAGCTGCTGGCTCTCGGCGGCGGCGGTTCCACCGCTGTTTACGACGTCTGCTCCAAGACCATGGGCGGCGTGGGCATTGCGCTCGCCATGCTCGGCGTTATCGCCTGCCCCATCACCTCCGGTGATACCGCGTTCCGTTCCGCCCGTCTTGTTCTGGCTGATTGGTTCCACATGGAGCAGAAGAGCTGGAAGAACCGTCTGATCCTCTGCGTGCCCGTTCTCGGCGTTGGCGCGATCCTCGGTATCGGCAACGCCCTCGGCAAGATCGACTACACCATCATCTGGCGTTACTTCAGCTGGACCAACCAGACTCTCGCCATGATCGTTCTGTGGGCTGCTTCCATGTACCTCTTCTATGATAAGAAGAACTACTGGATCACCGCTGTTCCCGCGACCTTCATGAGCGCTGTTTCCGTGACCTACTTCCTGCTGGGCAATGAGTGCCTCGGCCAGTTCCTCAACAGCAAGACTGCTGAGGGCGCGACCGTGTACAACACCGCTGTCGCTTACCCCATCGGTATCCTCGCTGCGGCTCTGTTCCTCGGCATCTTCCTGTACACCATCAAGAAGCGCCACACCGAGCCTCACTACGAGACCCTGCACAAGTAAACCATTCTTAGAGCGGTGGGAGAATGCTCTCCCACCGCTTTTTCAAACTTTGGAGGAGCCTTATGATTTTTGCACCTGTGCGCCTTGGCGAGACGAGCATTGCGGATGAAGTTCTCGCCGCGGACAAAAAGTCCTGCAAGCGCTTTGGCCCCTGCGGCGTGGGGGAAGAGGCGCTGTATCTGAATAATTTTCTGATCGACCGGCATTACTATGTTGCGCTTTCGTCGGTGCGCCGCGTTTTCAAGCGCGTGGCGATGAGCCAGGGCGGCTTCTCTGGAAAGGGCGTTTTTGGCGCGATCCCGTACCTTGTGGTGCAGTATGACGACGGGCAGGAAAAGCAGTGCACCTTCAAGCGGGAGGAAGATGTGGACGAGATGCTCGCCTGCATCGCTGCCGCGCACCCCGAGATCCCGACGCTCAGCGAAGGCGGCGAGCGGCGCGTGCAGGCCAAGGCGGAAAAGGAAGCAAGACGCTACCTGGATACGCTCACGCCCGCGGCGCAGAGCGCCAAAGAAGAGCTGGAGCAGGCGCAGAAATTCCTCTCCGGTTACCCTGAGCTGACGGCACAGCTCTCCGCGGCGGCCAAGGCCAAGCGCGTCAACGAGCACACGAATCCCGCCTACCGGTGGGTGGCGCTGGTGATCGTGATCGCAGGCGCTGCGGCACTGGTCTACGGCATCATTTCCTGGCGCAACGGCGGCGACTTCGGCGTTTACTTTGCGCTCTTCGGCTTTGCCGCGGTGTTCTTTTTCTCCGGCGCCCACGTGCTGCCCACGGCGAAGAACAACAAAAGGGCGGTCGCCCGCGCGTGGGAAGAGGCACAGGCCAACCTCGAAAATGTCCTGCCCGAGGATTTCCCCCTGCCGCCGCGCTATGCCCATCCCGTCGTGCTCACGCGCATGATCCGCATTCTGCGCGAAGGCCGTGCCCAGAGCGTGCAGGAAGCGCTTGAGGTACTCAAGAGTGACCTCAAGGCGCTCAATGCCGATGTGCAGGTCGAACAGGAGGAATATGACGAGGTGGTCGCCATCAAGCCGATGTTCCTGCTGAGCGACTATCAGTAAGCGGCAGCGCGATCACACAGATCAAATAAAAAGGATCCCCGACCGGCTGGTCGGGGATCCTTTTTATTTCTTTTTGCTCTTTGCTGCGGCTTTGGGCTTTGCCCAGCCGGACTTGCGCTTGAAAGGCTTTGCCTTTTCGGCTGTCCTCGCGCCCTTGCGCGCTTCCGCGCGCACAGAGGGCTTTTCTGCCGGTCTGCCACTCTTTTTCGTTCCCGCGGCGCTCTTTTTGCCGCCCTGCGGCGCGGGACGGCTGTCGCCGTAGGGCCGCACAAGGCACTTCGGCCCATAGCCGATGAGATCCTCACGCCCCGCCTTTTGGAGTGCCTCGATGACGAGCTTTTTCTTGTCCGGGCGGAACCATTGCAGCAGCGCGCGCTGCAATTCCTTGCCGTGCGGCGTCGTCTCGGCGAAGACGGGCGTCATGTCGCGCGGGTCGATGCCGGTATAGTACATGCAGGTCGAGAGCGTGCCGGGCGTGGGGTAGAAGTCCTGCACTTGCTCGGGCTTATGCCCCGTGGAGTGCAGGAATTCCGCAAGCTGCACCGCGTCTTCGAGCGTGCAGCCGGGATGCGACGACATGAGGTAGGGCACAAGGTACTGCTCGCGGCCGTTTTTCTCGTTCACGGCGCGGTACTTGTCCCAGAACTTTTCAAACACGTCGAAGTGGGGCTTGCCCATGTAGTCCAGCACGCCCGCCACGCAGTGCTCGGGCGCGACCTTGAGCTGGCCGGAGATGTGATACTTGACAAGCTCGGACAAAAAGGGACTGCCCTTGTCCTCTAAAAGATAGTCGTAGCGGATGCCCGAGCGGACGAAGACCTTCTTTACGCCTGGGATCGCGCGAAGACGGCGCAGCAGCTCGACATATTCCGAGTGGTCGGGATCGAGATTTTTGCAGGGGTAGGGGGCAAGGCAGTTCTTGTTGCGGCACATGCCGCGCTTCAGCTGATCCTTGCACGAGGGGTGGCGGAAGTTCGCGCTCGGGCCGCCGACATCGTGGACGTAGCCCTTGAACTTCGGGTCGCGGGTAAAGCCCTCGACCTCGCGCACGCAGGATTCGATGGAGCGCGAGGTAATCATGCGTCCCTGATGGAACGCCAGCGAACAGAAGTTGCACCCGCCGAAGCACCCGCGGTTGTGCGCCACGGAGAAGCGCACCTCCTCGATGGCGGCAACGCCGCCGAGAGCGTCGTACATCGGGTGTACCTCACGCATGTAGGGAAGCTCCGCGACTTCGTCAAGCTCTTCGCGCGAAAGCGGCATCGCGGGCGGGTTGACAACGAGCGTGTCGCGTCCGTGCGCCTGCCACAGCGCCTTGCCGCGGATGGGATCGTGCTCCTCGTATTCAAGCTTCGTCGCAAGTGCATAGGCGCGCTTGTCCGCGCATACTTCTTCATACGACGGGCACTCGACGTGGTCGAAGGCGCAGACTTCGGGCGTGCGCGTCACGAACGCTGTGCCGCGAATATCTGTCAAGGCATCGACCTTTTCACCCTTTGCGAGTCTACGTGCGATCGCGCGCGTGGCATATTCGCCCATGCCGTAGACAAGAAGGTCTGCCTGCGCGTCGAAAATGAGCGCACGGCGCACCTTGTCGTCCCAGTAGTCGTAGTGGGCAAAGCGGCGCAGGCTCGCCTCCAGCCCGCCGACGACGATGGGAATGTCGCCGAAGGCTTCGCGGCAGCGGTTCGCATAGACAATGGTCGGGCGGTCGGGCCGCAGGCCCATCTTGCTGCCGGGAGAGTAGAGGTCACTCGTGCGGTGCTTTTTCGCTGCCGTGTAGTGTGCGACCATCGAGTCGATGTTGCCGCCGCCGATCATCACGCCGTAGCGTGGGCGACCCATTGCGCGGAAGGCGTCCGCGCTGTGCCAGTCGGGCTGGGCGAGTACCGCCACGCGGTAGCCCTCGGCCTCCAATACGCGCGCGATGATCGCCGTGCCGAAGCTTGGGTGGTCAATATAGGCGTCCGCCGTGACAACGAGAAAGTCGTAATAGTACCAGCCGCGCTCGACCATTTCGTCCTTCGAAACCGGCAGAAAGGCCTTTTCGAACTTCTTTTTCTTCATTTTTCGATAACTTCCTGCAATCTGTTCCAGCAGGATTCCTCATCGTATTCGAAATTCTTCTCAAATGTGACGCTTTCCGCGTCCTCCTGAACGGGGTGGAAGCCCCACTTTTCCGCGCAGTGCAGCGCGACCGCGTTGCTCTTGGGAATGCGCCCGGTGGAGAGAATGGAGCAGCCGTGCGCGCGGGCATAGGACAGCGCCTGGCCGACGAGCTTTTCGCCGAGACCCTTTTTCTGCGCAGCATTTTCAAGCCAGAATTCGCCGATCGTGCCCACACCGCCGCGGCAGGACTCGACGCTGACCGCGCCAATGATCTCCTCGCCGTGCATGACGTCGAAATGCCCCGCTTCGCCTGAGGCACGGTAGTAGATGCCGCCCTCGAAGCCGTTGGGGTCGTTGACCCACGGCTGCTTGCGCACGGTGGCGATGTTGTCGCCGAGGTGGGAGGCGTCGTCGCGGAAGGCAACGTTGAATGCGCCGTTTTCGTACTCGAGCTTTGCAACGGCGGTATTTTCTGCGTGGCCGGTCTTGTCGATCTCGTGCAGCGTCATGCCCTGAAGCGCGCCGACGATGATGCGCATGGCCATGCCGTGGGAAAAGACAGCGACCGTGCCGTTCGGGTGCGCCTCGGCGATCTCCGTGAGCGCCTTGCGCATCCGCTCGCGTACCTCGACAAAGCTTTCGCAGCCGGGGACGTGCCAGTTCTGCGAATCGTTGCTGAAATTGGCGAGCTGCTCAGGGTCGATGCGCTCAAGCTCCGCCCAGGGGGTATCCTCCCAGTAGCCCACGTCGATCTCGCGCAGCGCGCGGACGGTGCGCAGCGGCAGGCCGTGTGTTTTATAGATGGAAAGCGCCGTGATCATCGTGCGGAAACGGTCGCTTGAATAAACGGCATCAAATTTCGTGTCGGCAAAGCGCTTTGCGAGCGCGGCGATCTGGAGGTAGCCGCGGTCGGTGATGGTGCTGTTGTACCAGCCGTGCGCGCGGCGGTAGCGGTTGCCCTCAGCCTCGGCATGGCGGATAAGATAGATCGTGGTCATATCGTTCTCCTTCATGTTTTTGATCATTCAAAACCATTATAGGACGAAAGGCGACTTTCAGCAAGGGTGATTTGCTGCGAAAAATCAACGCGGCTGTAGGACTACAATACATATTGGACAAGTGAATAAAATGATATGAAGGATATGGTCTCATGGGTTATAGTTAAGTTACCACACCAAACCAGCCCGAAAGGAGACCATATCCCTCATGAGCAAAAGTATAACACAAGACATGGCCTATCGGCAATCCCTAATGAAGTACACAGAGAAATACGGCGTCAGCCGCGCCAGCCGGAAGTACAACAAGAGCCGGTCGTACATCTATTTCTGGAAGCAGCGCTGGGACGGAAGTGTGGCGTCCCTTGCCTGCCAGTCCAGACGTCCCCACAGCCATCCAAACCAGCACACGGAGGCCGAGCTGAAACTCATTCGTGACATGCGCCGCCGGAATCCCAAACTGGGCATGATCGAGCTGTGGCACCGGCTGCGGCAGCGGGGCTACACCCGCTGTCCGGAGAGCTTGTTCCGGGTCATGCGTAAAATGGGGTTGTTTCCGCCCGGAAAACCGAAAAATACATATAAGCC
>OHEZ01000165.1_pt1 | contig 57801 bp, 43 predicted proteins | sample 1567391 | NCBI WGS metagenome assembly OHEZ01 (sample SAMEA3879518, study PRJEB24766) | human gut metagenome | biome: human-associated habitat; feature: feces | place: USA | collected 1985/1987
CGGAAAAACCGCCCTGTTCTCGTCAAAGTATAGGGGCGGTTTTTCTATGTCCGTAACTTTTTTACTATTTGTTCTTAAAAATGAACGTAAGTAATGCTACGATAAAAATTCCAAAGGACATTAAATCCTGAAAGCTGAAATATACCATAGACATCACCTCCATTCGTAGAGAATGAAGGCAATCCCACCCCGTGAACCGGTTGTCAAAAACATTTTATCATAAATTATAGATTAAAGCAATAACATGTTTGCTTATAAAGGAGAGCTGGCAATGCCAAAGAAAAAGACAGCATTGACAATAGAAGAACGCTTGCAGCAGGCGTTGGTGCCTGCGAAGGAACAGCCTTATGAGGTGCCGGAGAATTGGGTGTGGGTAAGGCTTGGAGCATTTGCTGAAACTATTTCGAAAGGTACTACTCCTAAAGGTGGTAGTGCAGCATATGTTGATGAGGGCGTAAATTTTTTAAGGGTAGAGAATCTTACAAGTGATGGATATATTTCTCACAGCAAAATAACACATATAACAGAGGAAATGCATGAGAATTATTTAAAACGTTCTATCTTAAAAGCTAATGATTTATTGATATCGATAGCAGGTTCTCTGGGTAAAAGTGCTATTGTTAGAGAATGTGATTTGCCAATAAACACAAATCAGGCAATAGCTTTTGTGCGTTTGTTTGCTGATAAAATTGATGTTAATTACATTAGAAATACTATTGAAAGTCCTTTGATAAATTCGGTTTTAACAAAACAAACGAAAGTAACATCAATTCCAAATTTGACTCTAGAGATAATTAAAGATTGTCCCATCCCTCTCCCTCCGCTCTCTGAACAGCAACGCATTGTTGAGCGCATCGAAGAGCTTTTTACCAAGCTTGACGAAGCCAAGGAGCGACTGCAGGAGGTTGCCGACAGCTTTGCCGTGCGCAAGGCAGCAATTTTGCATAAGGCATTTACTGGCGAGCTGACAAAGCAGTGGCGTCGAGAAAACGGCGTGAGCGATGAAAGTTGGGAAGAGAAGAAGTTGGGGGAAGTTGGAGTTCTCGAGAGAGGTCGTTCTAAGCATAGACCTAGAAATGACGAGCGACTTTTTGGAGGTATTTATCCTTTCATTCAAACTGGTGATGTAGCCAATGCTGATATGTTTATAGAAAAACATAGTCAAACTTTGAGTGATTTTGGAATGCAGCAAAGCAAGTTATTTGTTAAAAATACTATTTGTATTACTATTGCTGCTAATATAGGAAAAGTTGCAATTCTTTCATATGATAGTTGTTTTCCTGACAGTGTGGTAGGTCTAACAACTGATGAAAAAAATAGTTATAAATATGTGTATTACTATTTATCTACGCAACAAAAAGAATTAGAAAGCAAAGCACCTGCAACAGCACAAAAAAATATAAATCTAAAAGTATTGAATGACTTGGATATTCCTCTCCCCACCCTCCCAGAACAGCACGAAATCGTGCGCCTAATCGACGACCTGCTGGCGCGTGAGCGCGCAGTACAGCAGGCTGCGGAGCAGGCGCTGGCAAGCATCGACCTGATGAAGAAGTCCATCCTTGCGCGTGCCTTCCGCGGTGAACTGGGCACGAACAAAGCGAGCGAAGCGAGCGCGCTGGAGCTTTTAAAGCAGGTGCTGGCGGAAGACTGAAGCTAAATAAAAATCAAGACCTTGGCAGCGGCAAAAGCTGATGCTAAGGTCTTTTTTAGCGTCTTGCAGCGAAACACTTGGATACCCCATAACTGCTCATGCAAACCTTAGGCATTTCAGCTTACAGCTAACCCCAATCTTAGTCACGCAAGCCTGGGCATAAGCTAACCACAGATTTGTAAACACTACCGCGTATATCGTTCGGCAGAACTACGAAAAAATAGCTATTTCCAGCAAAGCGATTTAGCTTATTTAAAGCTTTTTGGTAAAACTTTTTCTCGAAAAAGTTTTTGCTTTGTCGCGCTTTCCAGAAAGCGCGAACCTTTCTTGCAACTTCTTTCAGTTATGAAAGAAGTTGATATTACGTAAGCGATGTTACGTAAGCGTCAAGTCACACCGGTGATTTTGTTTGAAGCTTGTCCGCAGCCTTGCAGCATAAACTTTAAATTTACTTCATGCTTTTACTCTGCTATACTATAATTGTACAAGCGTTGAGGAGGTGCAGTCATGCCATTGGAATATTATTTTATGCTGGCGGGCCTTGTCCTGCTGCTAATAGAATTTGTGGTGCCGGGCTTCGGAATTTTCGGTGTCAGCGGCATGGTGTGCCTGACAGTCGGTGGCTTTTACGTTTTGGGCGGCAATGCCTGGGCGGCGCTGGTGCTTTTGGCAGTGTATTTGTTTTTGGTGCTGGTAATTACGCTGCTGTGCGTGTATCTGCCCAAGGAAAGCAAGTATAATCCCTTTGTGCTGTGGACGCGCCAAAAGAACAGCGAAGGCTACACCGGCGGCAAAAACTGGAGCATGCTGGTGGGCAAAAGAGGCACAGCCTTGACTACGCTGCGTCCTGCAGGCACGATTCTGGTGGACGGCAAGCGTCTTGATGTGAGCAGTCAGGGAGATTATATCGAAAAGTCTGCGCCCGTGATTATCGTGCGGGTGGAGGGCAGCAAAATTTTTGTAGAACAAACGAAGGAGTGACATTATGGATGTATTATTCAGTATGATTTTCGGCAGTGGCTTTGTAGTAGTCCTGGCCATTGTCGGTATAGCAATTTTTCTTAACTTTGTGCCGTTGGGCCTGTGGATTTCGGCCATCGCTGCCGGTGTTAACGTAGGCATTTTCAACCTTATCGGTATGCGCTTGCGCCGTGTGCCTGCGTCGCAGATTGTGCTGCCGCTGATTAAGGCGAACAAGGCAGGTCTTGACGTTAATGTTAACCAGCTGGAGGCGCATTATCTGGCAGGCGGTAACGTTGACCGCGTTATCGACGCTTTGATTGCGGCCCACAGAGCGCAGATTGAGCTGAGCTTTGAGCGTGGTTGTGCCATCGACCTGGCAGGCCGTAACGTGCTGGAGGCTGTGCAGATGAGCGTTAACCCCGAGGTTATCGAAACTCCGGTAGTAAGCGCTGTTGCCAAGGACGGCATTGAGCTGAAGGTAAAGGCACGCGTAACAGTGCGCGCCAACATTGACCGCTTAGTAGGCGGTGCCGGCGAAGCAACGATTATTGCGCGTGTCGGCGAAGGCATTGTAACAAACGTAGGCTCCAGCGCCGACCACAGCAAGGTGCTGGAAAACCCCGATTATATTTCCAAAACGGTTTTGGATAAAGGCTTGGATGCAGGCACTGCTTTTGAAATTCTTTCCATTGATATTGCGGACGTAGATGTAGGCCGTAACATCGGCGCTGCGCTGATGACCGACCAGGCGGAGGCAGATAAACGCATTGCTCAGGCGCGTGCTGAGGAACGCCGTGCGATGGCTGTTGCCAAGGAGCAGGAAATGAAGGCCTATACGCAGGAAATGCAGGCGAAGGTTGTGGAAGCACAGGCTAAGGTGCCGACAGCTATGGCAGAGGCACTGGCTAACGGCCGCTTGGGCGTAATGGATTATTACCGTCTGAACAATATTCAGGCAGATACGCAGATGCGCCGCACGATTGCCGAGGTAAGCCCGGAGGGCGAGGAAAAGCCTGAGGGCGGCAAATAAGCGAGGTGCAGCTTATGGGCGGTTTATTTGACAGTGATTTAATCCCCCTGCTTTTTGTCCTCGTAATGCTGGCCAACGTATTTTTGGACAGGCGCAACCGCCGCCGCAGACAGCGGGAGCTGCCGCAAGAGCAGCCGCAGGAAACGGCGGAGCCGACGCAGGCAGAGCAGCAAACGCAGGCTAAGCCTAAAGATATTGCCGCCGAGTTTGAGCGCCGTCTGAAAAAGACGACGGAGGAGGCGCAGGCGCGCAAGCGTCAAAGCAGCCGCGAAGGCGGCGTAGTGCATGACGGAACGCGTGTGCGCCGTGATGATGGCAGCAGAGTTCACCGTGACGGCGAAGTACTGCATGACCACACCGGCAGAATTCACCGTGAAAACGAAGACCTAGTGCATGACAGGGGCAAGGTTTATTACGATCCCCGCAGTGATTACAGCTACGACGAAGCAAAGATGAACGCTGCCGCAGCGGCGTTTAATGCGCACTACGCACAGCAGGCGCAGCCTGCATCGAAAAAGCGCGTCAAGCTGAAGCATGCGGCGCTCGTCAACGGCATTATCATGGCAGAGGTATTAGGAAAACCGCGCGCTCTGAACCCCTACGAGGAGCGCTGATTTAAAGATTCTCGCACACAGTAAGGAGATGTTGGAGAATGCTGGAAAAGCTGGATTTGAGTAAAAAAGTGTCCAAGGAAGATTACAACAGGCAGATGGAAGTGCTGGGTGAACGTCTGGGAAAGGCGCAGCGCATGGCACGCGATGCCAAAAGACCGATTATCATCGTGTTTGAGGGCTGGCGTGGTGCACGCCGCAGTGCGCTGATTAACGAAATGATGCAGCAGATGGATGCCCGCGGCTTTAATGTTTATTCCAGCGTGCGCCTGCGCGGCGTTCTGCAGGAGCAGCCGTTTTTCACTGCCTTCTGGAAGCGTTTGCCGGCGTTGGGACATATTGCCGTTTATCACCGCAGCTGGTATTATCTGAAAAACGCCAACGAGCTGGCGGATAAAGAGGATAACACCAAGTATCCTGCTGTTTCCTTTGAGCATATCAACAACTTTGAAAAAATGCTCACGGACGATAATTATCTTGTGCTCAAATTTTTCCTGCATCTGTCACCGGAGCAGCAAAAGAAAAATATTGCCAAGAATGCCAAAACACTGGGCAAGGCGTGGCGTGACCTGAATCCTGCGATTGATGAAAGCGAAGATTACGATAAATTTTTGCCGCATTACGAAAAAATGCTGGAGGCCACCGATACGGTAAACGCTCCCTGGCACCTGATTGCCGACGATGATCCGCGCAGCGCGCGTCTGGAGGTATTCGGCACGATTGCCGATGCTATCGAAAAGGCCGTACAGATGCCTGTTGAGCCTGCCTCTGATAAGCGCACTGCGGCCACCTACGATGTGCTGAGCAAGATTGATGCCAATAAAGAGCTTACTAAAGAAGAATATAAGGAAAAGCTCGATAAGTACCAGAAAAAGCTGACACAGCTGCAGATTGAAATGTTCAAGGCGCAGATTCCGGTAGTTATCGGCTTTGAGGGCTGGGACGCTGCCGGCAAGGGCGGCGCTATCCGCAGACTGACGGCGGCATTGGACCCGTTGGGCTTCCATGTGCATCCGATTGCGGCGCCGAACGTGGTCGAAAAGCAGTTCCATTATCAGTGGCGCTTTTGGACCAGATTGCCGCAGCCGGGCACTATAGCGATTTTTGACCGCACCTGGTACGGCCGTGTTATGGTGGAGCGTATCGAAGGCTTTGCCAAACCGCAGGAATGGCAGCGTGCCTACGATGAAATCAAGGATATGGAGGCGCAGTGGAGCGAGCACGGTATCGCCATCGCCAAATTCTGGCTGCAGATTGACAAGGATGAGCAGCTGCGACGCTTCAATGACCGTCAGAATGACCCAAATAAGCAGTGGAAAATTACGGACGAGGACTGGCGTAACCGTGATAAATGGGATGCCTACGAAGCGGCAGTCAACGAAATGCTGGTGCGCACCGATACCTCGTATGCACCGTGGACTGTGGTCGAGGGCAACAATAAATATTATGCCCGCTTAAAGGTTTTGAAAACAGTTATCGATTTGTTTGAATGTAAGCTGGCAGAAAAAAATCAGTAAAATACAAGAGGATATCAGCGTAATTTTGCGCTGATATTTTCTTAATACATTATAGATACTCGGAGAGGAAATGCTTTGTCCTGGATAATAAAAAACTACATTAAAGAAACAAGAGAAAATGAAACCGGCGCGCAGGTGTATCCGCCGGGCTTACGCCATCCGGTAGCCTTTATTTACCCCAATGTCTACCATCTGGGCATGTCGAACCTGGGAATGCACATTCTGTATCAGATGATTAACGAGCGCGGCGACAGTGCCTGCGAGCGCTTCTTTTTGCCGGATAAACGATTGCAGCAGGAGCATATCAAAAGCAAAACACCGCTGCTGAGCCTGGAAAATCAGCGTCCGCTGGCAGATTTTGACGTTATCTTCGTCATGCTGTCCTTTGAAATGGACTATGATAATCTGCTGACGGTGCTGGATTTGGGCAATATCCGCCTGCGGGCGGCGGAGCGCAATCAGCGCGAGCCTTTGGTGATTATCGGCGGTCCCTGTGCTACCTTTAATCCCGAGCCTTTAGCTGCTGTGGCTGACGCCTTTGTTATCGGCGAGGGCGAGGAAACAGTGCAGCACGTTCTGGATACCATCTACCGCGAGGAAAGCAAGCAAGAGCGTCTGGCGGCGCTGGCGCAGGTGCCGGGCGTTTATGTTCCCAGCCTTTATACGGCGCAGTACGATGATGAGGGCGAGTTTACCGCCCTTCTGCCGCAGGAAGGTGCGCCTGCGAAGGTTGCGCGCCAGTGGGCGCGTGACATCGACGCATATCCGCACACCTCTGCTATCGTGACGAGCGGAACGGAATTTGAGGATATGTTTATCGTCGAGGTGGCGCGCGGCTGCGGCCGTCACTGCCGCTTCTGCATGGCAGGCTATTGCTTCCGCAAGCCGCGGCCGCGTAAGCTGGAAAATATTTTGGCAGATATCGCCAAGCGTCCCGAGCGTACGAAAAAGGTGGGCCTGATGGGCGCTGCCGTTTCCGACCATCCGCAGATGGCGGAGCTGACGGAATACTTAGTAGAGCACAAGATACCGTTTTCCGTGGCCAGCATGCGCGCCGATATGCTCACGGAGCAGATTGCGCATGCACTGGCGCAGAGCGGACAGCGCACGATGACCGTAGCACCGGAGGCAGGCAGCGAGCGTATGCGCGCCGCTATCAACAAGGGCATTACGGAGGAGCACGTTTATAATTCTATCGAGCTGGCTGCTGCTGCCGGTATGCGCAACATCAAGCTGTATTATATGATCGGCCTGCCGGGAGAAGAGGACGAGGATATCGTCGAAACGGTGGAGATGATTAAACGCGTGCGTGCCAAGATGGACGCGGTAGGCAACAAGGGTGAGCTGGTTATTTCGGTCAACGGCTTTGTACCCAAGCCCTTTACGCCGTACCAGTGGGCGCCGCTGTGCAATGTGCGCACGCTGAAGAAGCGCTTCAAGATTTTGGGCGACGGCCTGAAGAAGGAAAAGCGTATCAAGCTGATTACCGAATCGCTGAAGGAAACTGTGGTGCAGTCCGTGCTGGCGCGCGGCAGCAGACGTATCGGCGAAGCGCTGCTGAAGGCACATGTGGAAGGCCGCAGCCTGAAGCAGGTGCTGAAGGAAGAAGGCCTGGATGCCGAGGAGCTGGCGGAGCGCGAGCTGCAGGTAGGCCAGCCGCTGCCGTGGCAGCATCTGGATATGGGCGTAACGCAGGAATATCTTGCGGCCGAGCTGCAGCGCAGCGAAAGCGGCAAGTTTACGCCGATGTGCTTTGACGGCTGCCGTCGCTGCGGTGTCTGCCGGGAGTAAGGCTTAGGCAGTGAAATGACTGCTGCTGATAAAAAAATTAAGCATCCCTACACTTTTTGCAGTAAAAGTGTGGGGATGCTTTTGTTATTTTACGCTATAATGATGCTGAGGAATACAGCTTTTGCTGCTTCGGAAACGATAACAACTCTTCCGTCTGCTCGCCGGTGCTCGCAGCCACCTCCCCTTACAGGGGAGATATAAAGGAATTGCAAAACTTTAAGGTTGATAATTCTCTGTATATATTCTGCGGGTAACCGAAAGACAGATACTTGTTGTAAAAAATAAGCAGCCTGTGTCTGAATTTTGTTGATTGAGGGATTTTGTACCGCAATCAAGGGAGGGATATACATATGAAAAAGAATTTGTTTTTGGGCATGACCTTGGGGATGGCGCTCTTGGCCAACACCGCTTTTGCTCATCTCAGCGGCGGTTATCTTTCGGATATTATTGATGAACATCCGCGCTGGCCGTTGGCAACTCAATGTATTGCTAAGGATGTTAACTTAAGAACAGAGCCTAACACAAACTGTGAGGTAGTAACCATGCTGCAAAACGGCGATAAATTTTATGCAAGAAAGGTAGTGTTTATACCTAACATACCTAACAGTAAATATGTGTGGGTGTACGGAACTACCGAAAAAGGCTACAGAGGATACATGTATAACCAATTTATAGGTGCGTTGCCTGATGGCCAATATGCTCATTCAGATGAAGGACGCTTTCAGGCTGCGGTAGAGGCAAACTGGATTAACGATCCCGCCGGCTATGCAGCAGGCTCCGGCTACAGCATGGGCAGAGCAGAGCATGCCGACGATATGAATATTGCTTATGACCTTAATAAGGTGCAGGTAGGTCCGCGTGTGTTCTACACGAGAGCCTTTGACGGAAAAACCTATCAGGTAGTGATTAACAAGGCTCCCGGCGAGATGGCAGGCTACGCAGTCGGACAGCATTTTGATCAGCAAGAGCGGAATAATTTTTACGATATGATGCGGAGAATCGGCTGGCACGAGTCTGCTGTTGATATTGAGGAGCCGACAAACAGTATCGTGTGGGAAAAATCTGTGCTTGATGCGGATGGCTTTGACAGACCTGCCAAGCAGCTGATTATCACGCTGAATGATAATGACGTGATTGAGAGCTTTACTTACATCAATTATGATCTTGATTAGCTTGCCTGCAAAAATTTATCCCTGAAATGCAAAAAACCTGCTCTTTTCAGAGCAGGTCAGCTTGTAAGAATTAAGCCATAGCGTTGATTCTCTTTGCAAGTCTGGATTTTTTGCGAGCTGCAGCATTCTTATGGATAATGCCTTTGCGAGCTGCTTTATCGAGCAAACCGGAAGCAGTAGCCATAGTAGCTTGAGCGTCTTCTTTAGCGCCGGTTTTAGTCAGAGCCTCTACTTTGCGGGAAGCATTGCGGAGAGCTGCTTTAATCGGAGCGTTTTTAGCACGACGTTCTGCGTCGGTCTTTACACTGCGGATGGAAGATTTAATGTTCGGCAACGAATTTCACCTCCTGAATTTTCTTGTACTGCATTATTCTACCACGAATGCGAGCATTATGCAAGAGAAAATCACAAATATGCCTGCCTGTTCCTGTAAAAAATATTTTGCGGACGCTTGACCTGGAGCTGACTCCAAATGCTAAAATATAAGCAGAAAGCAGGAAAACAATCTTGGCAGGAGGTAAGCGGGATGAAAATAAACGAAGTAAGCAAAATGTATGACATTACAGCGGACACGCTGCGTTATTATGAGCGTATCGGGTTGATTCCGACAGTCAACCGCAATGAAAGCGGTATTCGCGACTACACCGAAACGGACTGTAACTGGGTAAACTTCGCCAAATGCATGCGCACAGCAGGCATTTCGGTAGAAAGCCTGATTGAATATGTGGCACTGTTTCAGCAGGGCGACAAAACGCGGGCCGCACGCAAGGAAATTTTAATCGAGGAGCGTGCCAAGCTGCTCGAGCGCATGGCGCAGATGCAGGAAACGCTTGATAAGCTAAATTATAAAATTGACAATTACTACAAGTGCGTTGAATTTGAGGACACTAAACTGAAATAAAACGCAGTACGAGGAGAGATGGCGCCGAGCTGTCTCTCTTTTTAGTTTACAGGCTTTGCCGGATAATGGTATAATAATTAGTACTAATAAAACAGGTTCAAGCCAATATTGGCCTGAAATAATACATTTTAATGAAGGAGCAGGAAGAGTAATTTATGATTGAACAAAATCACATTCGCAACTTTTCTATTATCGCCCATATAGATCATGGCAAGTCTACCCTGGCGGACAGATTGATTGAATATACAGGAACGCTGAGCAAGCGTGAGATGGAGGAGCAGATTCTCGATTCCATGGATTTGGAGCGTGAACGCGGCATCACCATCAAGGCGCAGGCGGTGCGCAGCATTTACAAGGCGCGCAACGGCGAGGAGTATATGCTGAACTTTATCGACACCCCGGGCCACGTAGACTTTACCTATGAGGTTTCGCGTGCATTGGCAGCGTGTGAGGGCGCACTGCTGGTTATCGACGCTACTCAGGGCATTGAAGCGCAGACTTTGGCCAACGTGTATCTGGCGCTGGATAACGATCTGGAGATTATCCCGGTTATCAACAAAATTGATTTGCCGAGTGCCGACCCGGAGCATGTAAAAAGGGAAATCGAGGACGTTATCGGTATTGATGCTTCCGACGCAGTTCTGTGCAGTGCCAAGACAGGCATCGGCATCGAGGACGTGCTGGAAGCAATCGTAGCGCGCGTGCCGGCACCGCAGGGCGATGCGGAAGCGCCGCTGAAGGCTTTGGTATTCGACTCCAAATTTGACGCTTACAAGGGCGTAGTTTTATATATACGCATTATGCAGGGCCGTCTGCGCAAGGGCATGAAGATTCGCATGATGGCAACCGGTGCGGAATTTGATGTTACCGAGGTCGGTTACTTCAAACCGGGCATTGTCAATGTTGATGAGCTGGAGGAGGGCCAGGTAGGCTTCTTTGCTGCCAGCATCAAAAACGTTAAGGATGCACGCGTAGGCGATACCGTAACAGATGCCGATAATCCTGCCGAAAAAGCACTGCCCGGCTATCGCAAGGCTACGCCGATGGTATACTGCGGTTTGTATCCGGTAGAGAATTCCGATTACGATAACCTGCGTGATGCTTTGGAAAAGCTGCAGCTGAACGATGCTTCTCTGGTATTCGAGCCGGAAACATCTACCGCGCTGGGCTTTGGCTTCCGCTGCGGCTTTTTGGGCCTGCTGCATATGGACGTTATCAAGGAGCGCCTGGAGCGCGAATATAATCTGAGCCTGATTACTACCGCACCTAACGTTATTTATGAGGTGTTCCGTACCAACGGCGACGTTGAAATGGTAGATAACCCGTCCCTCTTCCCGGACCCGACCGTTATCGACCATGTTGAGGAGCCTTTCGTTAATGCAACCATCATTGTGCCGAAGGATTATGTAGGCGCTGTTATGGAGCTGAGCCAGGAAAAACGCGGTGAATACGATAACATGACCTATCTTGATGATACCCGCGTAATGATTCACTACGCATTACCGCTGAGTGAGATTATCTTTGACTATTTTGACCGTCTGAAATCCGCTACCCGCGGTTATGCTTCCCTGGACTACGAGCTGTCCGGCTATCGCTATTCTGATTTGGTGAAGGTAGATATCCTGCTGAACGGCGAGCCTGTCGATGCGCTTTCCGCGATTGTGCATAAGGAATTTGCTACCATCCGCGGCCGTCAGCTGGTTGAAAAGCTGCGCAGCCTGATTCCGCGTCAGATGTTCGAAATTCCGGTACAGGCAGCAATCGGCAACAAGGTTATTGCCCGCGAAAACGTCCGCGCTATGCGTAAGGACGTACTGGCGAAATGCTACGGCGGCGATATCAGCCGTAAGCGTAAGCTGCTGGAAAAACAGAAGGAAGGTAAAAAGCGCATGAAGCAGGTTGGCAGTGTAGAGCTGCCGCAGGAGGCATTCATGGCGATTCTGAAAATGGACTAAGGCTTAGCGCTTAGTCGATAGTGTCTGATAGATAGGAGCAATGCAATTATGATGATACAACTGCAAGGCTTGCTTTCGACAATCACATTTTTGGATGTTATAGATATTGTCGTCGTTGCCTATTTTCTTTACCGTTTGTTCCTGATGCTGAAAAATACCCGTGCCGCAACATTGGGCAAGGGCCTCATGGTGCTGATAGGCTTCACGCTTATCTGCCGTTGGCTGAACCTGCATGTTATCAGCTGGCTGCTGGAAAAGAGCATGACGGTGATTATGGTCGCCTTGCCTGTTGTCTTTCAGCCGGAGCTGCGCCGTGCTTTGGAGCAAATCGGTCGCGGTAAGCTGTTCCACAAGGGCAGCGAGCTGGACGAGCAGGAGCTGGAGGAAATGCTGGATTCCGTTGCTCATGCCACGAAGGTGATGAGCAAAAATAAAGTAGGTGCGCTGATGGTTTTCGAACGTGCTACCGGTTTGGCAGAGCGTATCGAAACCGGTGTGCCGATTGACGGTCTGGTGAGCTCTGGCTTGCTGCAGAACATCTTTGTTAAGGATACACCGCTGCATGACGGCGCTGTCGTTATCCGCGGCAACCGTGTTGTTGCTGCCTGCTGCCTGCTGCCGCTCACGGAAAACCGTAATCTGAGCCAGGAGCTTGGTACCCGCCATCGTGCTGCTATCGGTATGTCCGAGCAGTCCGATGCTATGATTCTTGTTGTCAGCGAGGAAACCGGTACGATTTCCATCGCCCGCAACGGCGAGCTGATGCGTTACCTGACGGTGGATGATGTGAAGGAAATTTTGCGCACGGCAATTTTCCGTCCGCATACAGCAGTTAAGAATTCTTTGGTTGATAAAATCAAGAGCTTGTGGGGCGGTGAGAAAAAATGAGATTTTTGCAAAGGCTGGCGCGTAAGGAAAATTTATTTGCAAGGATTATCTGCCTGCTCATGGCCTGTGGACTGTGGGTATATGTAATGACCGACCAGAACCCGATAATCGAGCGCAATATCGAGGTGCGCCTGCAGCAGAGAAATCTGCCGCAGAATATGATGGTCTTTAATGCTCCCGATAAAATTCTGGTTAAGGTGCGCGGTTCGCGTGCCAAACTCAGTTCCGATAATCTGAGTGCCGAAATCAATGCTTCTATCAATTTAAAAAATATAACCGAAGGTCAGCAGAGCCTGCCGATCACGGTAACCTACTCCGGCGGTGAGATTGTATCCGTAACGCCTAAGGAGGTTTCCGTATATGTGGATACGGTAAGCGAGAAAAAGGTTCCCGTTACTACGCGTATCGTGGGCGCTGTGAATGGTGATATGACCATCGGCAGCAGTATAATTACTCCGGCGGAGGTTACTTTGCGCGGTGCAACGCATCGTATCGATAAGGTAAACCGCGTTGTTGCTCCGATTGATATCAGCAACCATACAGGCAGCTTCCAGACGGAAAGCGAGCTGGTTGCCGTGAGTGACGACGGTTACGATATTCCTAATATGAGAATTATCCCTGAGCGCGTTATGGTGCAGGCTAATATGGTAAGCCAGATGCATTCGCTTGATATTCCGGTTAAGCTGGTTATGAGCGGTGATTTGCCTGCCGGAATTGTTGTTACTAAGACCGAGATTGTTCCGGAGAGCATCCGTGTGACTGCGCCTCCTTCCGTGCTGAAGGAGCTGAAGGATGTCAAGACCAAGCCGGTGGATGTAAGCAAGCTGACCGGTAGCACCGTTGTTGCGGCTGAGCTGGATTTGCCGGAAAAGGTTATTCCCGAAAGACGTACGGTGCAGATTAAAATATCGGTAGAAAGGCAGAACTGATTTATAGATGAAGCTGAAAATAAATAATGTGCGTATAAGCCTGCGACAGGAGCAGACGCTTGAGCAGGCGGTGTGTCGTAAATGCGGCATTCCGCGTGATGCTTTGGGCAGTGTGCGGATAGTACGCAAGGCAGTGGATGCGCGCAAGAAAAATGATATCTGCCTCAACTACCATGTACTGGCAGAGGTAGAAACAGGCGGCAGACAGGCAAAACGCCTGCTGGCGGACCGTGATATTACACAATATCAGGAACAGCAGCAGCCGACGCTTGAGCTTGGTACACTGCCGCTGAGCGCACCGCCGGTGGTTATCGGTGCCGGTCCTGCAGGCCTTTTGGCAGCACTGCAGCTGGCAGAGCATGGCTATAAGCCGCTGCTTTTGGAGCGCGGCAAGCCGGTGGCGCAGCGTGTGCAGGATGTGCAGCGCTTTTGGCAGACGGGAGAATTTAACCCCGCGTCCAACGTACAGTTTGGCGAGGGCGGTGCAGGCACCTTTTCGGACGGCAAGCTGACTACGCGCGTCAACGATCCTATGATGGCCGAAATCCTGCAGCTCTTTGTGGATGCAGGCGCGCCGGAAAATATTTTGTACGAGCATAAGCCGCACGTAGGCACGGATAAGCTGCGTGCGATGGTACAGGGCCTCAGCCGCCGTATTGCGGAGCTGGGCGGCTGCGTGCGCTATGATGCGCATGTTGTTGATCTGGATATCAAAAATAATGCTGTGCAGGGCGTAATCCTCGACGGCGGCGAAAGACTGGCGGCAGGAGCCGTGGTTCTGGCCTGCGGTCACAGCGCGCGCGATACCTACGCTATGCTGGCACGCAGGGGCGTTGGCATTGTGGCGAAGCCCTTTGCCATCGGTGTGCGCATCGAGCATCCGCAGGAGCTGATTGACAGGGCGCAGTACGGCAGCTTTGCGGGACATCATCTGCTGGGCGCAGCGGATTACGCGCTTGTTTACCATACGCAGGATAAAACACGCACAGCCTATTCGTTCTGCATGTGCCCGGGCGGTCAGGTAGTTGCCGCCGCTTCGGAGGCCGGTGGCGTGGTTGTCAACGGCATGAGCATGTTTAAGCGTGACAGCGGCATTGCCAACAGTGCACTGGTAGTGAATGTGGACAGCCGGGATTTCGGCGAGGGTGCGCTGGCAGGCGTAGAATTCCAGCGCCGCTATGAGCAGCTTGCTTATGCGGCGGCAAGCAGCAGCTATTATGCGCCTGCGCAAAATCTGGACAGCTTTTTGAAGCGCAGTACGCCGTCCTTGGAATGCATGGTGCAGCCAAGCTATCGCCCGGGACTTGCGGCCTGCAGCTTAGACAAGGTGCTGCCTGCTTACGTTACTGATACGCTGCGCGAGGGCATTACGAGCTTCGGGCGCAAGCTGGCAGGCTATGCCGACGGCGGTGCGCTGCTGACGGGTGTGGAAACACGCACCTCGGCACCGGTCCGTATCGAGCGCGACAGGCAAAGCTATGTATCGCTGACGCATGATTTGCTTTATCCCTGCGGCGAAGGCGCAGGCTATGCCGGCGGTATTATGAGCGCCGCGCTTGACGGCTATCATGTGGCGCGGGCGATTATGGAAAGATTTGCGCCGGTGAAGTAGAATCAGGTTGGAGAGTAATACAGAGCATTAGGCTCCCCTTGGGGGGACAAGGTGAATTGCCCGTAGGGCAAGAGAGGGCGCCCTGGGGCGGCTGGCGCCCGTAGGGCGACTGAGAGGGGATTTTGCAGTATGCATAGCATTATGTTATGTATCACCCCTCTCCGTCATCGCTGTGCGACGACACCTCTCCCCAAGGAGAGGCTTTCGTTTTGCTTTTTTAGCTCAACAATTCCCAACTTATATATAAACGCATTAACATTAGGGAGGTTATTACAAAAAATGGCAAGATTATTTGGTACTGATGGTGTTCGCGGTGTGGCGAACGTAGAGCTTACTCCGGAGCTGGCCTTTAAGCTAGGCTACGCTGCTGCAAAATACTTTGGCCGCGAGGTTTCCTGCCCGAAAATTATTATCGGCAGAGATACACGCCGCAGCGGACAAATGTTGGAAAGTGCTTTGGCAGCAGGTATCTGCAGCGCTGGCGGCAATGCACATCTTCTGGGCGTTATGCCTACTCCGGCAGTTTCCTTTCTGACCAGTGAGGTTAAGGCTAACGCCGGTGTAGTAATTTCTGCTTCTCACAATCCGTTTGAAGACAACGGCATCAAATTCTTCTCTCAGACAGGTTACAAGCTGCCTGACGCAGTAGAGGACGAAATTGCAGCTATCGTTGCTGCACCGATTGATTACACTCAGGCAGTAAGCGGCAGCAGCGTAGGCCAGATTATTCATGAAAAGGATTTGTCTGCACTGTATATTAAGCACATTCTGAGCACTGCTTATGCTAAGCTGAATGGTCTGAAGATTGTTATGGACTGCTCCAACGGTGCCAACAGCGAAATCGCACCGGTTATCCTGCGCAGCCTCGGTGCAGAGGTTGTAGCAATTTTCAACGAGCCTAACGGTATCAACATCAACAACGGCTGCGGCTCCACTCATCTGGAGGCTTTGCAGAAGAAGGTTGTCGAGGTTGGTGCTCATGTAGGTATCGCCAATGACGGCGACGCCGACCGCTGCCTGGTAGTTGACGAAAACGGCGAGGCTATGGACGGCGACCAGATTATGCTGATTTGCGCGCTGGAGCTGATGAAGCGCAACAAGCTGCATGATAATATGCTGGTAACCACTGTTATGAGTAACGTTGGCCTGCATCAGGCTATGAAGGCTCATGGCGGCAAGACCGTCAAAACCGCTGTAGGTGACCGCTATGTACTGGAAGAAATGCTCAAGCACAATTATTCTATCGGCGGCGAGCAATCCGGTCATATTATTTTCTCCGAATTCGCTAAAACCGGCGATGGCATTCTGACTGCTGTACAGCTGCTGTGTGCAATGGTTCGCAATAACAAGTCCCTGTCTGAGATGAGCGGTGTGATGACTAAATTCCCGCAGATTCTGTTGAATGTACGCGTGAAGAATAAAAACGGCTGGGAAGAAAAGGCTGCTATTCAGGAAGTAATCAAAAAATATCAGGAGGAGCTGGGTGAAAACGGCCAGATTCTGGTACGTGCTTCCGGCACCGAGCCTTTAATCCGTATTATGGCCGAAGGACCGAAGCAGGAGCGTTTGGAGCAGATTGCCAACGCTATTGCCGACGTTGTAACCAAGGAGCTGGCATAAGCAGGCTTCCTTGCTGAATAAAGATTAAAAGCAGACCTTTACATCATTTTAGGATGCCAAGGTCTGCTTTTGCATATTTTCTTGAAAACGCAAAAATAACCGCCCAGCTCCTACACTAGCGGTTATTTTTAACAGTTAATTTTGAAGGGCAACCGTCTATCGGTAGCACTCTTTCTATATTTATTATACTATATGAAGCGCCTGCAGGCAAGCATCAGGCCTTAAAAGTTCAAGGAATGTTTTCTTGACCTGCCAGTCATCATATTGTAAAATTAAATTAGTCTGAGGATGTGCCGCGTGGGACTGCCTGCCTGCGCGGCTCATTGTCTGTTTGCCTGTAAATCAGCAAAGCCATGTCTTTGCTGCCAAATGCAGACAGTGAAGGATGTAAGCGCATGTACCGCATAAGCGGTGGACGAGGAATGAGGTTATCGATCAGTCAGCGGATGCCTCACGGCCGGCTGCAGGCCGCAAGCTGTGTATAAAGCCCTCCGGTAACGGGGGAGAGAAAAGCACGGCGGCAGAAAGGGCACATAATATAATACAGGCTCGCAAGGGAGAAGGTATCAGATACGAGAAAACCTGACTAAGCAGATGATGCCTTATACCTTGCAGCGTAGAGGAGGATTACTACTTATGTGCGGAATTGTAGGTTATATCGGTAATCACGAAGCAGCCCCCTTTTTGCTTGACGGTATGAGCAAGCTGGAGTATCGCGGTTATGATTCTGCCGGCATTGCTGTTTATGAAAACAACAAAATTCGTGTGGAAAAATGTGTAGGCCGTCTGGATGCACTGCGCCAGAAATTGGCAGGCAATATGCCTGTGGGCAATGTTGGTATCGGTCATACACGCTGGGCAACACATGGTCGTCCGTCGGATCGCAATGCGCATCCCCATACGGACAGCAGCGGTAAGTTTGTCGTTGTCCATAACGGTATTATTGAAAATTATCTTGGCCTGAAGGAAGAGCTGATTGCCAAGGGACACGAGTTCCTGTCCGAAACTGACAGTGAGGTTGTAGCTCATCTGATGGCGGACCAATATGACGGAGATTTCGAAGAAACCGTCAAAAAGGTGCTGAAGCTCATCAAGGGCTCCTACAGTCTGGTATTTATGTGCGAATACGAGCCTGATAAAATTATCTGCACCAAAAAGGATAATCCGCTGATTATCGGCCTTGGCGAGGGTGAAAACTTTATCGCTTCCGATATTCCGGCAATTATCAATCATACGCGCCGTACCTTTATCATGAGCGACGGAGAAATCGCTACGGTAACGGCAGACGGTGTTTGGGTGCAGGATATCAACGGCACTCCCATCAGCAAGAAGGTGTTTGTCGTTAACTGGAATGCAGAAGCAGCGGAAAAAGGCGGCTTTGAGCATTTCATGCTGAAGGAAATCTATGAGCAGCCCAAGGCTTTGCGCGATACCATGACTAGCCGTCTGGATGCGGAAGCAAAAACCATCGGCTTCCCCGAGCTGAACTGGACAGCCGAGGAGCTGCGTGAAATCAATAAAATCTTTATCGTGGCCTGCGGTACCGCTTATCATGCAGGTATCGTCGGCAAATATTATCTGGAGCAGCTGGCGCGTGTGTCGGTTGAGGTGGATATTGCCAGTGAATTCCGTTACCGCGACCCGCTTGTTGACGGCAACAGCCTGACGATTGTTATCAGCCAAAGCGGTGAAACCAGCGATACGCTGGCAGCACTGCGCGAGGCTAAACGTCTTGGCTCCCGCACTCTGGCGGTTACCAACGTTGTCGGCAGCTCTATTGCGCGTGAGGCAGACCAGGTTGTTTATACCTATGCCGGTCCGGAAATTGCCGTGGCATCTACCAAGGCTTATACCACACAACTTCTGGCAATGCTGATGCTGGCGATTTATGTAGGCCGTCTGCGCGGCAGCATGAGTGCCGAGCGTGAGCAGGAGCTGGTGCAGGGCCTGACCTTTGTACCTGAGCAGATTCACAAGATGTTGGAAAACGTGGACCAGATTAAGGTGTTTGCACGTGAATACGGCAGCAGTGAGGATGCCTTCTTCCTGGGACGCAGCCTTGATTATGCCGTAGCGCTGGAGGGTGCGCTGAAGCTGAAGGAAATTTCCTACATTCATGCGGAGGCTTACGCGGCAGGTGAGCTGAAGCACGGCACTTTGGCGCTGATTGTTTCTGGTGTGCCGGTAATTGTACTGGCAACGCAGATGGATGTATATGATAAAACCGTCAGCAACCTGCAGGAGGTTAAGGCGCGCGAGGCTGTGGTTATTGCCATCGGCTTTGAGGGCGACACCTCTCTGGAAAAATATGCGGACCATGTTATTTACATCCCGCGTACAGACAAATATCTGGCACCGCTGATGGCAGTGCTGCCCTTGCAGCTGCTGGCCTACTATGCGGCGCTGACTCGCGGCTGTGATGTTGATAAACCGCGTAATCTCGCCAAGAGCGTAACAGTTGAATAAAAATAAAATTGACGGCGTAACGGATGTAAAAATCCGCTGCGCCGTTTTTGTAATTACAGAGATACGCTGCTTATGTTATACTAATATTAAATTAGAGCGGAAGGGGAGCAAAAGCAGATGGCTTATAGCGAGCTTTTTAAAAATTACAGTGATATCCGCAATTTTATGCGGCGCTTTTATGTATACGGCTTTGAAAAGCGGCAGAATTTTACCGCCAAAAGCTCCAGAAGCTACGATGATAATCGCCGGCGTCTGGACAGCTGGCTGGAGGATTACATGAGCTTCAAAAGCGAAGCGGACGGCAGAGCCTACCGCATTTCCTTCGACAGCAGCAGTATCAGTCATAATCCCTTGTATAAAAGCTGGAAGGCCAAGAGCTTTACGTCCATGGATATTACGCTGCATTTTTATCTGCTAGATATTCTTGCCGACGGCAAGGCCTATTCGGCGGCAGAGCTGTTGGAGCTGCTGAGTGGCCGTTATTTCAACTGCTTTGACAATCAGCTGCGTCAACCCGATGAATCAACGGTGTGCAACAAGCTGAATGAATATACTGCGCTGGGAATGCTGCGGCTGGTGAAGCAGGGACGGCGCAATCTTTACTGCCTGGCGCGTGATGAGGTGAACTGGCGCAGTTGGCAGCTTGCCTGCGCCTTCTTTTCCGAGGCGGCGCCTTTGGGGGAGGTTGGCTCCTATCTGCTGGATAAATTTGCCGAGGACTGCGAAGCCTTTGCCTTTAAGCATCATTTTATTTTATATACGATGGACAGCAAGCTGCTGTACGAACTGCTGGAGGCGATGAACAGCAGGCAGTCCGTAACGCTTTATCGCTGTGACAAGGACGGCAGCAGCATACCGCAATATTTTTGCCCTTTGAAAATTTACTGCAGCACGAGGACAGGACGACAGTATCTTTTGAGCTATAGCTATGCTGCACGGAAGCTGTTGTTCAACCGCTTGGACCATATCGAGAGCATTGAGATTAAACGCGCCGAAGAACGCTATGAGGAGTTTTTGCAGCTGGCTAAGGAGGCAGCTCCGCACATTTGGGGCGCAGGCATGCTCAGGACAGACCGGTTAGAGGAAATCAGCTTTACGGTGGAAGCGGCAGCTGACGAGCAGTTTATTGTGCAGCGCCTGGAGCGTGAAAAGCGCTGCGGAACGGTGCGGCAGCTGGATGCGGAGCATTATCGCTTCAGTGCTGCCGTGTATGATGCGCGTGAGCTGCTGCCGTGGGTACGCACCTTTATCGGGCGTATTACTGCTTTTAGCTGCAGTAACGAGGAAATAGAGCGCATTTTTTATGATGATCTGGAGCAGACGGCGGCCTATTATCTGCAGGAGGTGCAAGCGGATGGCGAAGCATGACAGCTTTTTTAACGAAATATACGGCACCTATTTTAATGTTGTGAGCTCCATTTTGCGGCAGGCACAGGAAAAGCAGCTGACGAAGGATAGCTTGGAGCTGTTGGTGCGGGAGCAGGCCTTTGCTGACAGCTGCCTGACCATTCCCAAGGCACTGCAGGACGGAAGCTGGCCGCTGCTGCAGAAGGATATGACTACGCCGCTGCGGCATGCACCGGCGATGCCGTTGACAACATTGCAGCGTCGCTGGCTGAAAAGCCTGCTGACGGATAAGCGGCTACAGCTTTTTGATGTAGATTGCAGCGGGCTGGAGGATGTGGAGCCTCTGTTCAGTGAGGAGCAGTTTGTGTATTTCGACCGTTACAGCGACGGTGACAATTATGATGCTCCGCAGTACAAACAGCATTTTCGCTTGCTGCTGCAGGCGATAACGGAAAAGCGCAGGGTAGAAATCAGCTTTATCAGCGGCAAAAACGAAAGCGTGCAGAAGGAATATCTGCCGCTGCAGCTGGAATATTCGGCGAAGGATGACAAGTTCCGCCTGAAGGCGGTGTGCGAGCGCCATCTGCATTATGTCAATGTGGGGCGCATTAAAAGCTGCAAAATGCTGGAGCAGACGGGTGAGGAGGCTTGTATGCTGCTGGAGCCGGAGCGCTGTGCGGTTACCGTCCTGCTGACGGACGAGCGCAATGCTCTGGAGCGGGCGATGCTGCATTTTTCGCATTTGGAAAAGATAACGGAGCGCTTGGATGAAAAACATTACAGGCTGCAGCTGATGTATAACAAAAGTGATGAAACGGAAATGGTTATCCGTATTTTATCCTTCGGTCCGTTGCTGCGGGTGCAGGAGCCTTCAGGCTTTATTGAGCTGCTGCGCTGCAGGCTGTGTAAGCAGCTGGCGCTGCGGGCGAAGAAGTAAAGGCAAAAATAATGTTCCCAAAGCTTATTTGATGCAGAGGTTTTATTTTAACCACCGGACCTGTTGATTTTCTGCAGGACCGGTGTATTTTTTTGCCTGCTTAACAGTAATTTTCTTTTACGCAGTCAACAAATGTGTTATAATTAACGATACATGTCATTTTTGTGAAGAAGTTGAAATTTTTATGTGTAGGTGATGAAATGGAAATGTTTTTAGTGGCTGTGGGCTTCTATGGCATTGGCGTATTAACCATGCTGCTTCCCCACGGCATGCAGCGTGCTGCACACTGGCTTGCTAACAGCGCTGCCCTTTTTGGCAGCGCTGTCTGCGCTTATGCGGCAGGCCTGCAGCTCTTTGGTGGCATGAGCCCTGCACCCCTGACCTGGGGCTCGTATTCTTTAGGCTGCGATGGCTGGAGCGCAGTTTTTCTGCTTTTGACCGGTATCGCCGGTGTTGTTACCAGCCTGTACGCGCTCGGTTATGCGCGTAGCTATGAGGGCAGCCGTCTGCGTCTTTTGGGCGGCATGTGGTGCCTGTTCATCATGTCTATGGTACTGGTGCTGCTGGCCGGCGATGCCTTCAGCTTCCTGCTTTTCTGGGAGATTATGGCCGTAGCCTCCTTTATGCTGGTTAACCATGAATCCGAAAAGCGCGCTACCTGGAATGCTGCCTATCAGTATCTGGTTATGACCAGCGTTGGTACGGCAGCAATTATGATTGCCTTTTTGCTGACAGGCTCTGCCAGCGAGGGCTTCAGCTTTGCTGCTATGGCCAAGAATACGCTGGAGGGCAGCTGGCAGCATCTTGTTTTTGTCTGTGCCTTTGCCGGCTTTGCTTTAAAGGCCGGTCTGGTGCCGCTGCATGTTTGGCTGCCTAAGGCGCATCCGGCAGCACCCAGTCACGTTTCCGCGCTGATGAGCGGTGTTATGCTGAAGATTGCGCTTTATGGCTTCGGTCGTTTTATGTTCAGCTTTTTGCCTGCCTGGAATTACTGGTGGTGTGTTGCTGTACTGCTGGCAGGCGTAGTATCCGCATTTTTGGGCGTACTCTATGCTCAGATGGAAACGGATATTAAGCGCGTGCTTGCTTACTCCTCTGTAGAAAATATGGGCGTAATTTTTGCTGCCTTCGGCTGTGGTATGCTGATGAAGGCTTCCGGCAGCAGCTTTTATATGCTTGGCTTTGTGGCAGCTTTGGTGCATGCCTTTAACCACAGCATCATGAAGGTGCTGATGTTTATGTGCGCCGGCAGCATTATGCATGGCACCGGCAGCAAGAACCTGGAGCTGTTCGGCGGCCTGGCGCGCAAGATGCCGTATACCGCTGTCTTTGCTTTCGTCGGCTCGCTGGCGCTTGCCGCTATTCCGCTGACGAACGGCTTTACCGGTGAATGGCTGGTGCTGCAGAGCTTTATCAGCCTGGGTACAAGCTGCGCCGGTCAGGATATCCGCCTGTGGACTGCGGTATCCTTTATTCTGCTGGGCTTTACCGGAGCACTGGCTCTCGGCTGCTTTGTACGCTTCTTCGGCATCACCTTCCTGGGCCGTGCTCGCAGTGAAATTGTGGAGCATGCGCACGAATCCGATAAATTTATGCTCGCTGCTATGGGCGTTGCATCTGTTTTAGTTGTTGCTTGCGGTCTTTATCCGCTGCCGGTCGTTCGCGCTGCTCTGTTGGCGTTGGGCATGCCTGTCGCACTTGATGCCTTCGGTATGAATCTGGCGTGGGCCGGTATCGGTACTGCTGTTTGCTACAAGCCGCTGCTGCTCTTGGCGTTGCTGCTGGTGCTGGGCGCATTGCTGTGGCTGTCTGTTAAGGACTGCTTTATTGTGGAGGATGTTACCTGGAACTGCGGTACCTATCCGACGCAGCGTCAGCAGTATTCCGCAACCGGCTTCAGTAAGCCTGTACGCCGTGCGTTTGATTATCTGCTGAAGCCAAAGCGTCAGGTAACCTACATGCGCAAGGAGCATGCTTACTTCGGCCGTCAGCTTTCCTACAAGCTGGAAATTCCCGATATGATTACGGAAAAGCTTTATCAGCCGCTGCAGAAGCATTTTGTTAGTGTTTCCAATTTCCTGCGCCGTCTGCAGCAGGGCAGTGTGCGTTTATATGTTGCCTATGTTATGGCAGCAATGATGTTGGTACTGGTATGGGGGGCGCTTTATAAATGATTTTAGAGAATGAATTGTTACAGCTGGCCCTCGGTATGGCGCAGGCAGTTTTGCTGCTTTTGTGCGCTCCGCTGGTAACCGGCATTGTTAAAAAGGTAAAGGCCTGGATGCAGAACCGTATCGGCAGCAGCATCTGGCAGGAATATTACGATATCCGCAAATGGTGGGGCAAGCCTACGATGCTTACTCCTTATACCAGCATCACATTCCGTCTGGCACCCTGCGTATATTTTCTGACGACCTTTGCGGCAGCTTGCATGCTGCCAGGCTTCTTAGGCGGTCAGGCCAGCTTCGGCGACGTTTTTGTATTTGTATATCTGCTGGCCTTGGGACGCTTCTTTATGGCAGTTTCCTCAATGGATGCAGCCACCGCCTTCGGCGGCATGGGCGGCAGCCGTGAGGTTTATGTGGCAGCCTTCGTTGAGCCTGTGGTAATGCTGGCCGTGCTGTCTAACGTACTGCACACCAACAGCACCTCGCTGGCAGGCATGAGCCTGCGTACGGATGAGGTTAACCTGACGGTAGCAGGCGTGCTGACCTGCATTGCCTTCTTCCTTGTGTTGCTTGCAGAAAACAGCCGTATCCCCGTTGATAACCCTGATACGCATCTGGAGCTGACAATGATCCATGAATGCATGACACTGGAATATTCCGGCCGTCTGCTGGCACTTATCCATTGGGCAAGCCAGCTTAAGCTGCTGGTATTTCTTGTGCTCTTCGCTATGCTGTATCTGCCGCTGGATTTGCCTGTTGTATTTAAGGTGCTTATCGGTGCGGTGGCTGTAGGTGTGGTTGAAACCTTGAACAATAAGATGCGCCTTTTTAAGGTGCGTGTATATCTGGCCGCAGCGGGCCTGATGCTGCTGCTGGCAGTAGTGGCACAGTAAGGAGGTAACGATGGAATATTTGGTTGTAAGTTTAATGTTTATCGTTTTCCTGCAGACGCGCTTTGTGGAGCTGCGCCGTGCAACTCTGTGCCTGGCGCTGCAGTCTGCGCTGATTGCTGCAGCCTGCCTCGTCGTAGGCATGAGCCATGGCAGCGGTTTGCATGCCTGGCTGCCCGGTGTGCTGACGATTGCCGTTAAGGTGCTCTTTATTCCTTACGCTATTTTACGCGTGGTAAATCAGCTGCGCGATGAGCGTGAAATTGTCAGCGATATCAATGTAAATTATTCTACTGCTTTTGCAGCCTGCAGTCTGGCGCTCGGCTACATGGTAATTGACGGTCTGCTGCCGCAGGCCGAGGGCCGCGATATTTTGGCAACCTCTATGTTTATGATTATGACCGGTCTGGCGCTGATTGTTATGCGCAGCCGTGCCATTATGCAGATGATCGGTCTGATTACTCTGGAAAACGGCATTTATCTGCTCGGTCTGATTATGACCGAAGGCTTGCCGCTGATTATCGAGCTGGGCATTTTCCTTGATGTGCTGATTGCTGTTGTTATTCTTGTTATTTTAACCTCGCGTCTGCGTCTGTCGTTTAAAACGACGGATACAAATGTGTTGGACAAGCTGAAAGGGTAGGGGATGTAATGTTAACATATATTTTGATACTGTTATGCCTGCCACCCTTGTGCGCGGTGCTGGCACTGGCTGCGGGCTTCGGCAATAATGTCCTGCATTGGCTGCACCGCCTGACGGCAACTGCGGTAGGTGTGTGCGTGGCGCTGATGGCAAAGTCCTTTAATCCTGCTGTGCCCTATGTTGATGATTATTTTTACATTGATGCGCTGAATATGTGGGTAATTATTATTATTACAACACTTTATCTGGCAGCAACCTGGACTGCGCGTAATTATCTTACGCGTGAGGAGCGCTGCGGCGTGCTCAAGGGAGAGCAGCTGCAGACCGGCCGTTACTTTGCGCTGATGCAGCTTTTCTGCTGGACAATGTTTATCGTACTGCTGGTAAAAAACCTGGGCCTGATGTGGGTAGCAATCGAAGCAACAACCTTAATCAGTGCGCTGCTTATTTCCTTTAAATTCACCCGCGCTGCTTTGGAAGCAACGTGGAAATATATCATGGTTTGTACCGTCGGCATCTGCTTGGCACTTTTAGGTACATTGGTGCTGTATTATGCGCAGCTTGATGCTTTGGGCGGCGAAAAGGCGCTCAGCTGGCTGTATCTGCATGAGCATGCCAACAGCCTGAACCCGGCGATGACCAAGCTGGCACTGCTGTTTATCGTTATCGGCTACGGTACCAAGGCAGGCATGGCGCCGATGCATACCTGGCTGCCTGATGCCTATGCCGAGGCTCCGTCACTGACCAGCGGTATGCTGAGCGGTGCGCTCTGCAGCTGTGCGATTTATGTATTGCTGCGTAATTTGGTTATCCTGCTGCCGACAGCAGGCGCTGCGATGATGAGCAGCATGCTGCTGTTCTTTGCCGTGCTGACTGTGGCGATTGCGGTACCGTTTGTTGTTGTACAGCGTGACGTTAAGCGTATTCTGGCTTATTCCTCTATGGAAAACATCGGCATTATGGTTGCCGGTATCGGCGTCTTTTCCGCTTTTTCCCTGAAGGCAGTTATGCTGCATATGTACAGTCATGCAATGATTAAGTTTGTTCTGTTCTATATTGCCGGTACGATTATCCAGGAATACCAGACACGCAATATGATGCGTATTCACGGTATGATTAAGGATGTACCGCATACAGCAACCTTCTGGCTTACCGGTATGCTGGGTATTTTGGGCCTGCCGCCGATGGGCCTTTTCTTCAGTAAGTTTTACATTATGGCGTCTATGTTCCGTGAGGGACATTGGTTAGCAGGCAGTCTGCTGATTATATTGCTGGCCGGCGTTTTAATCGGTATTTTGTACCACGGCATGCGTATGCTGTGCGATAAATCCAAGCGTCAGCCCTTGGGCGATTTGCTGGGAGCAACCGACGTGCCTGTGCTGGCAGCGCTGCTGCTTTTGACCTGCGTAGTGGGAGCAGGCTTTGAAAATATTCCCTGGCTCAACAATCTGCTGAACCAGGCTGTGCGGATTATAGGAGGCTGAGATAATGCTAGTTAAACCGGAAAATTTGCGTGGTGCTGCCAATATCTGCAGCGACAGCGGCAAGCGTCCGCTAGCTGCTATGTTCGGCGCAGACGAAACGCTGCAGGGCGGCGGTCTGGCCATCTACTGCCTGTTCTATAATGCTGCCAAACGCGATATCGATGTTTTGAAGGCGCCGTTCCCGGCGGACGGTCCGCTGGAATATCAGTCGCTGACTACGCTGCTGCCGGCTGCTGCCTGGTATGAGCGCGAACTGCATGATATGTTCGGCTTCGAGCCGCAGGGACATCCCGATATGCGTCCGCTGGTGCTGCATGAGAGCTTTCCCGAAGGCTTCCATCCGCTGCTGAAAAAATATCCCAAGGATTATGATGCACGAGGACATCGTGAATACGAAATGCTTACCTCGCAGGGCGAAGGCCTCTTTGAGGTTCCTGTAGGCCCTATTCACGCAGGCATCATCGAGCCCGGTCATTTCCGCTTCAGTCAGGCAGGCGAGGCTATGCTGCAGCTGGATGCCAAGCTGTTCTTTACCCACCGCGGCATTGAAAAGGCTGTCGAAGGCCTTACACCGATGGAGGCACTGCCGATTGTAGAACGCATCTGCGGTGCCTGCAGTGTAGCGAATACGCTGAGCTTCTGTCAGGCGGTAGAAAAATGCTCGGAGGCAGATGTGCCTTACCGTGCGTGGTTAATCCGTACCTTGGCTGCGGAGATGGAGCGCTTGTATAACCATGTGGGCGATACGGGCAATATCTGCGCCGGTGTCGGCTTCTCGCCTGTAATCAGCATGGGCACGCGTCTGAAGGAGTATCTGATGCAGCTTAACGAAATGATAGCAGGCAACCGCTTCCTGCGTGGTCTGATTATCCCCGGCGGTGTACGGTATGATGTTACCGATGCAATGCTGGAGGAAATTGAAGAGGTTCTGCGTGAGGTAGAAGCTGTTTATGCCGATATGGTACATATCATGTGGGAGCAGGCGAACTTTGTCAACCGTATCCGTACCACCGGCAGAGTACGTCAGGAAACTGCCTTTGATCTGGCTATGGTAGGCGTGGGTGCGCGTGCCAGCGGCAGTACCCGTGACAGCCGCAAGGATATCGGCTACGGTATTTATGATGAGCTTGATTTTGAAGTGATTACGGAAACAGCGGGCGATGTTGAAGCACGTATCAAGGTGCGTATCGGAGAGGTTGCCCAAAGCCTGAAGCTGGTGCGTCAGCTTATCAGCAAGCTGCGCCGCAACGCGGAAACGCAGCTGGCGGTAGAGCTGGGCGAGCTGCAGCAGGAGGAAGGTCATTTTACCTGGGGCATCAGCGAATCTGCCCGCGGTGATAATCTGCACTGCCTGCTGCTGGATAAGGAAGGACGCATAGACCGCCTGTTTGCGCGCAGTGCCTCCTATCCTAACTGGCCGGCGCTGACTGTGGCAGTACAGGGCGACATCATTCCGGACTTCCCGTTAATAAACAAGAGCTTTGAGCTATGCTATGCCTGCATAGACCGCTAAGGAGGTGGCAAGATGTTAAAAATGCTGGAGGCAATTCTTCACGGAAAGATTGCTACCGAAAATATTGATACTACGGGCCACAAGCGTCTGCGCGGTCAGCTGCAGTGCGATGGCAGCTGCGACGGCTGCGGTGCCTGTGCCGCTGCCTGCCCGGTCGGCGCTGTGAACGTGGCTGACGGTAAAGCGAAAATAGATTATAGTAAGTGCGTTTTCTGCGGCCGCTGTGTAGAGGCCTGCGCGCGTAAGGCGCTGGTGCACACGAACCATGATGCTTTGGCGCAGATTCTAGCTGACAGTGCCGTGCAGGTAAGCGAAGCAGTCACAGCGAAGCTGGGACGCTCTCTGCATGTACGTCATCTTGACGCTGGCAGCTGCAATGCCTGTGACTTTGAGCTGGGTGCGATGAGCAATCCTGTTTATGATTTGCACCGTTACGGTATCGCCTTCGTTGCTTCTCCGCGTCATGCGGATATGCTGATGGTGACCGGCGTGGTTACGCGCAATCTGGAGCAGGCGCTGCGTATGACCTATGCTGCAATGCCTGAACCGAAAATGGTGATGGCCTGCGGTGCCTGTGCCTGCGGCGGCGAAACCTACGGCAGTACCTATGCTGTTATGGGACGTGCAGCTGACGTGGTGCCGGTTGATATTGCTGTGCCCGGATGCCCGCCGCGACCGGCTGCGATTATTGTGGCTTTTTGTGCTGCGGCAGACATGCTGAAGGAAAGAATGTAAACATATTTTATAAAGGAATTAATCAGTATTTTATTGCACTGGTTAATTCCTTTTTTTGTATTTTTATTCTTGTACTCTGCTGTAATACGTGATAATATATAGAAAATCAGTTACGTTTGATAAACTGATATAGGTAATACAAATGAGGGGGTTTGAAAAATGATTGTTTTTAGACCGGCAACTTTTAGCGATGTAGAACATATACACAAATTGCTGAATTATTATGCAAAGGAAGGCTTGATGTTGCCGCGTGCGCGCAATGCGATTTACGAGAATCTGCGCGATTATATTTTAGCGGTGGAAAACAACCGTCTGTTGGGCTGCGGTGCGCTGCATTTTGTCTGGGACCGCTTTGCGGAAATCCGCTCGCTGGCGGTGGAACCAAGCTTGCAGAAAACAGGCATAGGCCGTCAGCTGGTGGATCATTTGGAAAAGGAGGGCATTGAGCGCGGAGTGACGATGTTTTTCACTCTTACCTATCAGCCGGGATTTTTTGCCAAGTGCGATTATATTGAAACGGCGAAGGATAAGCTGCCGCAGAAGGTATGGAAGGAATGTGTGTATTGTCCGCAGTATCCGTATTGCAATGAAATTGCTTTCATCAAGACAACGGTTGATTATGAGCCGTCGCAAATCAAATTCTAAAATTTAAGGGCTGCCGTGCGCATTTTGTCATCGCTGATGACGAGGCTGCGCTGCGGGCGGCTCTTTTATTTTTGGTCGTGGAATGTTACAATAATCAAATAGAGTATAAAAACCGTACGGTGATTTTGCCGTTGCGGTGTCAGATAAATTTACGGAAAAGAGGTTGAACTTATGAAATTATATTCCTGGAATGTTAACGGTTTGCGTGCCTGCATGACGAAGGGCTTTGCCGAATTTTTACAGGAGGCAGCACCGGATATTATTTGTCTGCAGGAAACGAAGATGCAGCGCGAGCAGGCGGATTTTGTGTTCCCCGGCTATGAGGAGTATTGGAACAGTGCGGAGCGCAAGGGCTACAGCGGTACTGCTGTTTTTACGAAGGTTAAGCCTTTGGCTGTTACCTATGGCTTGGGCCAGGAGGAGCACGATAAGGAAGGGCGTGTGATTACGCTGGAGTTTGGGAGCTTTTATCTGGTGACGGTGTATACGCCTAATTCCAAGGATGGACTGGCGCGTCTTGATTACCGCATGGTGTGGGAGGATGTGTTCCGTGCTTATCTGCAGGAGCTGGATGCAAAGAAGCCTGTTGTTGTCTGCGGTGATTTGAATGTGGCGGCTGAGGAGATTGATTTGAAGAATCCTAAGACTAACCGCAGGAATGCAGGCTTTACGGATGAGGAGCGTGCTAAGTTCCGTGAGCTGAAGGCTGCAGGTTTTACGGACAGCTTCCGTTATCTGCATCCGGAGGAGGTTAAGTACAGTTGGTGGAGCTACCGCTTTAAGGCGCGTGAGAAGAATGCGGGTTGGCGTATTGATTATTTTGTGGTGTCGGACAGGATTGCGGATAAGCTGCGGAGTGCGGAGATTCACAATGAGGTTTTCGGCAGCGACCATTGTCCGGTAAGTGTTGAGCTGGATGTGTAAGGGCTAATTCTGGCATCGCAATTGTATATCGTTTCAATCAGAGCAATTTCTTAACGCAAATTTCGTGTGGAACCAAGACGAAGTGCCGCAAAACTCGCGCGAAGCTGAAAGATTTTTCAACATGAGTTAAGCATAGCGCTCAAACAGTTGCGACACTTCTTTGATTCCAGACACTCATTTGCTAAAATTGCTATTCATTACACGATATAGCAATTGCTCGTTGACAGCGACCATTGCAAGGTAAGTGTTGAGCTGGATATGTAAAGGTTTAATTCTGGCATCGCAATTGTATATCGTTCCAATCAGAGCAATTTTTTAACGCAAATTTCGTGTGGATTCAAGACGAAACTTCGGTAAAATTTGCCAGACGGTAACAGAATGTTACGTACCCTTGTTTCTGTGAATCCAGACACTCATTTGCTAAAATTGCTATTCATTACACGATATAACAATTGCTCGTTTTATACTTAATTTTTACGGTTTGGTTTTTTGTTTTTTAGTTGGTGATGAACATGGATTTTAAAATTCAGGCTCCGTTTGAGCCTGCCGGCGACCAGCCGCAGGCGATTGCCAAGCTGGCGGAGGGCGTGGAGCAGGGCTTGCGCACGCAGGTGCTGCTGGGTGCAACGGGTACGGGCAAGACGTATACGATTGCGCAGGTAATCAATAAGGTGCGCAAGCCGACTTTGGTGATTGCGCATAATAAGACGCTGGCGGCACAGCTGGCGAGTGAGCTGAAGGCGTTCTTCCCGGAGAATGCGGTGGAATATTTTGTTTCGTATTACGATTATTATCAGCCGGAGGCCTATATTCCCCAGTCGGATACGTATATTGAGAAGGATGCTTCGATTAACGACGAGATTGATAAGCTGCGCCACAGTGCGACCAGTGCTTTGTTTGAACGCAAGGATGTTATTATTGTAGCCAGCGTTTCCTGCATTTACGGCTTAGGTGCGCCGCAGGAGTATTATGATATGGTGCTGTCGCTGCGTCTGGGGCAGATTATCGACCGCCAGAAGATTTTGCATAAGCTGGTGGAGATTCAATACAATCGTAATGATATTGATTTCAAGCGTGGCACCTTCCGTGTGCGCGGTGATGTGATTGAGGTTATTCCAGCGGCGTACGGTGAAAAGGCTGTGCGCATTGAAATGTTCGATGACGAGGTTGACCGCATTGTGGAATTTGATGTGCTGACAGGCGAGATTCTGGCGCAGCGCAATCATGTGGCAATTTTCCGGCGAGCCACTATGTTACGAGTCGTGAGAATCTTGAACGTGCTATGAATGATATTCGCGAGGAGCTGGACGAACGTCTTGATGAGCTGAATAAGCATGGCAGGCTGCTGGAGGCACAGCGTCTGGAGCAGCGCACGAATTACGATTTGGAGATGATGCAGGAGATGGGCTACTGCTCCGGCATCGAAAACTATTCGCGCCATCTGGCAGGACGCAAGGCCGGTGAGCCGCCGTTTACGCTGGTAAATTATTTTCCCAAGGATTTTTTGCTGGTTGTGGATGAGTCGCACGTGACGCTGCCGCAGATTCGCGCTATGTATGCCGGTGACCGCTCGCGTAAGGAGATGCTGGTGGAGCATGGCTTCCGTCTGCCTTCGGCCTATGATAACAGACCGCTGACCTTTGATGAGTTTCAGGCGCAGATCAAGCAGGCGATTTATGTTTCTGCTACGCCGGCGAAGTATGAGCTGGAGCAGGCAGACAATGTAGTTGAGCAGATTATCCGTCCGACAGGCCTGTTGGACCCGCAGATTGAAATCCGCCCGATTAAGGGACAGATTGATGATTTACTGGGCGAAATCAATAAGGTTGCCGCTGCGGGCGAGCGTGTGCTGGTGACTACACTGACGAAGCGCATGGCAGAGGACCTGACGGAATATCTGAAGCAGGCAGGTGTGCGTGTGCGCTATCTGCATTCGGAAATCGCTACGATTGAGAGAGCGGAGATTATCGACAGCCTGCGTGCCGGTAAGTTTGATGTGCTGGTAGGCATCAACCTGCTGCGTGAAGGCCTTGATTTGCCGGAGGTGTCGCTGATTGCAATTCTGGATGCCGATAAGGAAGGCTTTTTGCGCAGTGATACGGCGATGATTCAGACCATCGGACGTGCGGCGCGTAATGCGCACGGTCGTGTTATTATGTATGCCGACCGTATTACCGACAGTATGCAGCGCGCGATTGATGAAACCAACCGCCGCCGTGAAAAGCAGCAGGTGTACAACGAGGAGCACCACATTACTCCTAAGACGATTTATAAGGAGCAACGCCAGCTGATTAAACTGACGAAGGTTGCGGATACGGAAGAAGCAGAAGCCTATGGCAGCAGCAAGAAGCTGAAGCAGAAATCAACTAAGGAGCTGAACACACTGGCCCGCGAGTTGGAAAGACGGATGCAGGAGGCGGCGAAGGCGCTGGATTTCGAGGCGGCAGCCGAGCTGCGTGATCAGCTGATTATTGTCAAGGGTCAGCTTGGTCAGAAGCTGGTGCCGAAGAAAAAGAAAAAATAAACACTGACACAGGAGTTTGACTTTTCCTGTTTGGCGTTATATAATATACAAGATATTTTTATTCAAATTCTGTGAAGCGGAGCAGTAGTTTGCAGTATCTTTCAGAAAGTCGGCGGTTGATGCGAGCCGGCAGTTAGGGCAGATGAACTCACCGTGAAGAAGCCGTAAGGAAATGTGCGGACGTGATGCTGCGTTAAGGCTAATTGAGTGGCGGCTGTAGCCGCAATCAGGGTGGTACCGCGAATTTTTCGTCCCTGACCTTCTTTAAGGTCGGGGATTTTTTATTTTCGACCAACAATAATACCTGGGAGGTAATGAAATGATTCAAGAAAAGTATGCTCCCCATGATATTGAAGCTAAATGGCAAAAATACTGGGAAGAAAACAAAACCTTTAAAGTAGAGATGGATAAGGATAAGCCTAAATCCTACGTTCTGGAAATGTTCCCCTATCCGTCCGGCAACCTGCACATGGGCCACGTTCGTAACTACTCCATCGGCGACGTAATCGCACGTTTCCGCACTATGAAGGGCTTCAACGTTTTGCATCCGATGGGCTGGGACTCCTTTGGTATGCCTGCTGAAAACGCTGCTATCAAACACAACATTCCGCCTAAAAAATGGACTCTGGAAAACATCGCTAACATGACTCGCCAACTGAAGGCTCTCGGTCTGTCCTACGATTGGGACCGCGAGGTTACCACCTGTAAGGAAGATTATTACAAATGGACTCAATGGTTCTTTGAGCTGTTCTACAAACGCGGTCTGGCAGTTAAAAAGAAATCTGCCGTAAACTGGTGCGACACCTGTAACACCGTATTGGCTAACGAGCAGGTTATCGACGGCAAATGCTGGCGCTGCGACCATGAGGTTGTTAAAAAGGATTTGAGCCAATGGTTCTTCAAAATCACTGATTATGCTGACGAGCTGCTGAAGGATCTTGACCTGCTGCCGGGCTGGCCCGAGCGCGTAAAAACCATGCAGCATAACTGGATCGGCCGCAGCGAAGGCTTGGAATTCTACTTTGAAATCCCTGCGCTCAACGATACTGTTGCTGTTTACACCACCCGTCCGGATACTGCTTACGGCGTAACCTTCATGGCTCTGGCTGCCGAGCATCCGCTGATTAAAAAGATTTGCGAAAACAATCCGAAGGCTGACGAAATCAACGCTTTCTGCGAGCGTGTACGCAATCAGTCTGAAATTGAACGTACCTCCAGCGAATCCGAAAAAGAGGGCGTATTCACCGGCGTATACTGCATTAACCCGTTCACCGGCCGCAAGGTAGAAATCTGGGTAACCAACTATGTACTGTATGATTACGGTACCGGCGCTGTAATGGGCGTTCCTACCGGTGACCAGCGTGACTGGATGTTTGCCGACAAATACGGCATTGAAAAAATCGTTACCATCTGCCCAATCGGCAAAGAGCTGAAGCTGGAAGAAATGACCTGCGCTTACGAAGAAAAAGAAGGCATGCTGGTTAACTCCGGCGAATTCACCGGCATGGAAATGCACAAGGCTATGAGCGCTATCATGGACAAGGCTGAAGCTGAAGGCTTTGGTAAACGCCGTGTAAACTATCGTTTACGCGATTGGCTGATCAGCCGTCAGCGTTATTGGGGCGCTCCGATTCCTATCATTTACTGCCCACACTGCGGCGAGGTTCTGGTTCCGGAAGACCAGCTGCCGGTTCGCCTGCCTGAGGACGTAAGCTTTACTGCCGGTGCTAAATCTCCGCTGGCAACCTCTGAAGAATTCCTTCACTGCAAATGCCCGAAATGCGGTGCTGACGCAACCCGTGAAACCGATACCATGGACACCTTCCTGTGCTCCTCCTGGTACTATCTGCGTTATACCGACGCACACAATGACAAGATGCCGTTTGACAAGGAACTCAATAACTATTGGGGTCCTGTAGACCAATATATCGGCGGTATTGAGCATGCTATTCTGCATCTGCTGTATTCCCGCTTCTTTGTAAAGGTTCTGCGTGACGCAGGCCTGGTTGATTATGATGAACCGTTCAGCAACCTGCTGACTCAGGGCATGGTCATCAAAGACGGTGCTAAGATGAGTAAATCTCTGGGCAACGTTGTTTCTCCGGAAGAAATCCTTTCCAAATACGGTGCTGATACCGCGCGTCTGTTCATCCTCTTTGCTGCTCCGCCTGAAAGAGAGCTGGAGTGGAGTGACCAGGGCGTTGAAGGCTCCTTCCGCTTCCTGAACCGTATCTGGCGTATTGTACAAGCTTTTGAACCCGTTCTGGCACAAAAGGTTACCGAATATGATCACAGCAACCTGACCGAAGCAGACAAAGACCTGCGCCGTGTACTGCATAACAGCATTAAAAAGGTTACCAACGACATCGAAACCCGCTTTAACTTCAACACTGCTATTTCCACTATGATGGAACTGGTTAATGCTCTGTATGCTTATAAAGAAGCTGCAAAAGAGCCGAATGCAGGTCTGGTGTACGAAGCAATTTCCGACCTCATCAAGATGATGAGCCCGTTTGTTCCGCATATCACCGAAGAGCTGTGGCGCGGTGCTATCGATGCCAACAGCAGCGTACATGAACAAAGCTGGCCTGAGTTCGATGAAGAAGCCCTGAAGGTTGACAATGTAGAAATCGTTCTGCAGGTTAACGGCAAGGTTCGCGGTCGTCTGACTGTTCCGGCTGAAGCTACCAAAGAAGAGCTGGAGAAAATTGCTATGGCTGACGCTAACGTTCAGGCTCACATCGGTGATGCAACCGTACGCAAGGTTATCTGCGTACCAGGCCGTCTGGTAAACATCGTAGCGAAGTGAGACCCGATTTGTAACGAGCGCAAGCGAAGTTAGAAATCGAGATGGTGGAACGAATCCCCGTTGCGAGCGGATAGCGAGCAAGAAGAGGGGAAAAATAAAAGTAAAAATAAAATTTGTCGCGAGCTTTAGTATTACTGGCCACTAACCACTAATAACTAACTGCGACCACCGCAGTTACAGCTGTCCTGCAGCAGGCAGTTCCCGCAGACTGTAGCGCGGACAAAAAAATAAGCAGTGCATGTCAGCAATGACATTATTTAGTAGTACTAAATAACGCTTACATTTTCAGAGTCTCTGAGAATAACGTAATTGTTATTCTTGGGGACTCTTTTTGTTTTTTTGTGACAACCCTCAGTCATCGCCTGCGGCGATGCCAGCTCTCTTGATGCTAAGACCTAGTTTGTCGCAAGCACAACCCTCAGTCAAAATCACTGCGTGATTTTGCCAGCTCCCTTTCAGGGAGCATATAGAGGTTGGTCGTAATTGTGAACTGTAATTTTAAATCTAGCCTGTTATATCTCCTCTGAAAGGGGAGGTGGCTGCGAGCTTTAGCGAGCAGACGGAAGGGTTGAGTAAGCATATGAAACTTTGGGAAGAAAAACGAGGATCTCTATTCTAGCCAAATTCTTATCTACTCCCACATTTCCCCCTTTAGTCGCTAACGCGACAGTCGCTCCGGGGCGCCCTCTCTTGCCCTACGGGCAATTCACCTTGTCCCCCAAGGGGGAACCAAGAACGTGCTAATAAAGGTTAATGAAAAGCTATTGGTCTTGCCTGCCCATTGGGGAAGGTGTCAGCGAACACTGTGAGCTGACGGAAGGGGGCTGCGTCGCAAGCAACATTAGCATAATAAATTTCGCCTTGCCCAACCCTCAGTCATCACCTGCGGCGATGCCAGCTCTCTTGACGCTAAGCCCAAGTTTGTCGCTAGCACAACCCTCAGTCAAAATCACTGCGTGATTTTGCCAGCTCCCTTTCAGGGAGCATATAGAGGTTGGTCGTAATTGCGAACTGTAATTTTAAATCTAGCCTGTTATATCTCCCCTGAAAGGGGAGGTGGCTGCGAGCTTTAGCGAGCAGACGGAAGGGTTGAGCATCGAAGTCATACGCAATATTTTTCCCCAACATCATTAGGAGGTATCCCCATGCAAGCAAAATCTAAAAAACTAATCTTCATCGCCGTTCTCCTCGCAGGCTGCGTCATCACCAGCCTTATAAGCACCAACGATAAGGAGAAAACGCTACCCGTCAGCAGCCTGCCGCAGTCCGCGCAAGGTGCTGTTACATCTAAAGCTGTGCAGGCAAAAACAGTACGCGTGCAGGTGAGTGGCGCCGTGCTGGAGCCGGGAATTTACGATGTGCCTGCCAGCTGCAGAGTGGAAGAGGCCATTGCTGCTGCTGGCGGCCTGACGGAAAATGCCGACAGTGAACGCGTTAATCTGGTGCGTAAGGTGCGCGACGGTATGCAGATACGAGTACCTGTGCAGAAGGCTGCACGGACAAGCAGAACGCAGAGGAAAAGCGCTCAGGCAAAGTCCGGTTTAGGTGAAAGTGCGTCTAAAAAGTACGGCAGTGCTAAAGCAGGCTCAGGCAGAAACAGCAGCATGATGCAGCGCGTGCGCATCAACAGCGCAAGCGCCGGTGATCTGCAGCAGCTGCCCGGTATAGGTCCGGCGTTGGCGCAGCGCATTGTGGACACAAGAAGCAGAGGGCGTTTTGCCAGCGTGGAGGATTTGCTGCGTGTGCCGGGAATCGGTAAAGCTAAGCTGGCAAAGCTGCGTGATTATGTGGAGGTGGATTAGTGCTGCAGAAAATACGTTATCTACGCTTATTTTTACCGTTCATGCTACTTTGTATATTATTCTTTCGTCTGCTTACCGTGCCGCCGTCAGCCGAGCAGCAGCATGCTTCCTGCTTTGGGCGGCAGCTGGTTGTGCAGGGTGCGGTGGAACCTTTGAGCGTGCGCAGACTGGATGGCTTTAGCAGTGCGGTTCTGCGTTGCGAAAAAGTATATAGCGATACAGAGCTTGCTTACAGCGGTCGTTTGCGCGTAAGCGTGAAGGGCGAGCTGCCGCAGGCAGGCTGTGTGGTACTCAAGGGGACGCTGGAGCAGCTGGACAGCCTGCGTAACCCCGGAGGCTTTGACGCTGCAAGCTATAACAGAGTACAGGAGCTGGGCGGACGTTTACGCAAGGCGCGGCTGCTAAAGACTGAGCCGCAGGTTTTGTGGTGGCAGCGTTTTGCTTTGTGGAACAAAAAGCTGAGCGAACGCATAGAGGCAGCAGCCGGCTCTGAATATGGGGCGCTGCTGAGCGGCATGGTGCTTGGCGGCAGCAGCAGGCTGGACGAAGAAACGCGCGAGCTGTTTACGGATAACGGGCTGGCACATCTTCTTTCTGTTTCGGGCACGCATATTGTGCTGCTCACAGGCCTGCTGCTTGCTTTGCTGCAGTGGGTACCGCTGCCCTGGCGTAAGGTTATTGTTATCATTTTGCTGGCTGCCTATGCTTTGCTCTGCGGCTTGCGTCCTCCGGTGCTGCGAGCACTGGCTATGAGCAGCGTTCTGCTGCTTGGCGGCAGCGGTGCGGAGCGCGGGCGCTTGCTGTGCCTGGTGGCGTCACTGCTGTTGTGCCTGCAGCCGTTATGGCTGGCTGATATCGGTTTTCAGTTATCGTTCGGGGCGGCGGCCGGACTTTTGTGGCTGCTTCCTGCATGCCAAAGGCTGCTGCCGCAGGCTTTGCCTGCGCCGATAGGCGAGGCGGCAGCAGTTTCACTGGCAGCACAGCTGGCTGTACTGCCGCTGGAGGTTTATTATTTTCATCAAATTTCGCTGATTGCGTTGATAAGTAATATCGTGCTGGTGCCGGTGCTGGAAATCGCGGCGCAGTTGGCACTCGTGGGCGCACTGTTGCCTGCCTGCGGTGATTATCTGTTGCAGCTTGCTGCCTGGCTTGCGGCGCAGGTGCTGACGCAGGCGCGTTTTTTTGCCAATCTGCCGTACAGCACTGTGGTTATTGGCAAGCTGCCTGCCTATTGCTTTGTAATCTATTATGCAGCGCTGTTTGTGTGGGCGGATTTCACCTGGCTGCAATTTTGGAGTAATAGGGAGCGTCGCTGTATCCTGCTTTTGCATGCCTTGCTGCTTGCCGGGACGCTTGCCTATCAGCAGTATCGCACGCTGCCGCTGGCTTGCTATTTTCTGGATGTTGGACAGGGTGACTGTGCTGTTATCGTCACGCCGTCGCAGCGGGTTGCAATTATTGATACCGGCGGCTTAAAAAATCTTTCGACTGCAACGCGCGTGATAACACCATTTCTGCGCTATCTTGGCAAGCGTGAGGCGGATATCCTGCTTTTAAGCCATTATGATTTTGACCATGTCGGTGCTGCGGCGGATTTATTGCGACAGCTGCGGGTAAAAAAGCTGCTCCTGCCCAATGAAGCACTTACAGAGGAAAGCCAAAGGGTGCAGCAGGAAATTTTGGCGCAGGCCGGCAGGACGCAGGCGCATGTTGTGCAGAGCGGTGAACGATATGCGTTGGACGCTGCTGCAGAGCTTGTTTTGGTTGATGTGCCGCAGCAGGCCGTGCCGGGAAACGAAGCCAGCACGTTGGCGGCGCTGCACAGCGCGCAAGGCAGCGTGCTGTTTACAGGCGACATGGGGGAAGAACGCGAGCGAGGTCTGCAGCTGCAGCAGTACACTGTGCTGAAGGCAGGACATCACGGTTCGCATTACAGCAGCAGTATTGGTTTTCTGGAGCAGGTGCACCCACGGCTGACGGTAATTTCCTGCGGACGCGGCAACCGCTACGGCCATCCGCATCAGGAAACGCTGGAGCGTTTGCAGGCAATAGGCAGTGCTGTTGTCCGAACGGATGAGCTGGGGTGCATTAAAGTTGTTTTTGACGCAGAGGGAATAAAATGCTATAGTTATGTATATCATAAAAATGCTTTTTAGGAGTGCGAAATATACTCATGGACATTAAAGCAGAAGAATTGCTTGCCAAATTACAACAGCATAAGCCGCTGCCGCAGGCGCAGGTACTGCTTTTGTGCGGTGAAGAGGATTACTACCGCAACAGCATTATTGCCGCGCTGCCGGAATATGTTTTTGGCGATACGCCGGAGGCTGACCGCGAAATAACAGTCTTTGACAAGGACACCAACCTGTCCGGATTGCAGGCAGCCGTCAACAGCTATCCCTTCTTCTGCGGCAAATCGCTGATTTTCCTGAAGGACGAAAAGCTGTGGGCAGCAAAGCCTGCCAAAGCAAACGGCACTGCTGATTCGCAGGATGATACCGATTCCAAGAAAATGGAGCAGCTGGCGGCGATTGTAAGCGACGTACCGGATTATTGCCTGCTTGTAATCAGCAGTAAGAAAATGGATAAGCGGACCAAGCTGTATAAGCAGCTTAAAGCAAGTGCGCTGATTTGTCCGTGCGAGCGCATTAAGGAAAGAGATCTTGATGACTGGCTGTACGCGCAGGCAGCAGCATACGGCGCGCATTTTACCAGAGATGCGCTGGCTGCCATCAGCGAATATATCGAGCCGGTAAAGGAAGAAATTCCCTTGGATTTGCTGCAGCAGGAAATCGGTAAGCTGGCGATTTATGCCGCAGGACGCAGAGAATGGACGGAAGAGGATGTGCTGAATGTTTTTGCACTGCTGCCCAACGCTTCATCTTTTGCGCTGACCAATTATATTATGGCAGGCAAGCTGAAGCAGTGCCTGGAGCTGTTGGCGAGCGAACGCAAGCACGGAACCTATATTCTGCCACTCAGCGCAACCGTAGCTTTCAAGCTGCGTCAGGTGCTGCGTTATCTGGAGCTGAAGCGCAGAGGCTACGACCAGAAGGGCATTATGGATGAGCTGGGGATGCGCAGCCCATATGCCTACAGATTTTTGGAGCGCGACAGCAGGCGCTTTGATGAAAAGCGTCTTACGGAAGCTTTGCTGGGACTATCGGATATGAATATAAAGCTGCGTCAGGGCGGACGTGGCTACGAAAAGCTGGAGGAAATTCTTGTCCGCCTGCTTGCATGATATCTTATCCTCAGAAATTAAAGCTGGACAAAAGCACTTAATATCTGCTATAATAGTAAGACAGTCAACGAGGACTTTTTTGAGTAAGGAAGTAGTGTGTCCATGCTTAAAAAGGTCCTTTTTCGTTTATCCTGCAGAAAATATGTAGGGAGCATTTTTCTGCAGCATGATAATTAGGGAGTATTGAGAAAGGAGGCAGCCTTATGGCTGCACTGATCATGAACAACAAAGATTTACTGTATGTAATTAAACCTGAAGAACAAAACGAAAGCACTCTGCGTGAGCTTCTGACTCTGCATCCGGAGATTCAGTTTGTATCTCTGATGGGTGTGGATTTTGCCGGTAATGATACCGACGAAAAAATCCCGATGAAGATTTTCCTCGAGGATATCGATGGCTTTTTGGCAGGCAGCGCAGCACAGACTGACGGCTCCTCCGTTGTACTGACCGGTATCGCTACTCTGAACGATGCCCGCGTTGATATGAAGGTTGATAAAACCGTTAACTGGTTTGTTGATTATAACTATGAGCATTTTGACGCAGAAAGCGGTCGCATGATCGGTACTCTGCGCATTCCCTGCTATCTGATTCACAACGGCAATCATGTTGATTCCCGTTCTATTTTGAATGATACTCTGGCTTATGTAGAAAAAGAAATCATGGATTTGTTTGCTAAGCATCCGGTAATTGCCGGCCTGGAGCATGTAAATCCTGCTGAGATTGAAAAGCTGCTCTTCACCAGTGCTACCGAGCTGGAATTTTGGGTAAAAACTCCGCGTGAGGACGCACCGCTGGAGGCTCTGAGCTCTTCTCAGGTAATGCAGGAGCAATATTGGCAGCGTACCCGCGGCAACGTGCGTACTGCATTGGAGCAGACTATTCAGACTCTGGAGCTGTACGGCCTGGAGCCTGAAATGGGCCATAAGGAATGTGGCGGCGTTAAAGGTCAGATTGACGGCGCAGGCCATATGACTCACGTTATGGAGCAGCTGGAGGTTGACTGGAAATTCAGCAGCGGCGTACAGACTGCAGATAACGAACTGCTGGCGCGTATCATCGTTAAAGAAGTTTTCCGTATGAACGGTCTGGAGGTTTCCTTCCAGGCTAAACCGATTCCCGGCGTTGCAGGCAGCGGTGAGCATACGCATGTAGGCATTGCCGCAAAAATGAAAAACGGCAAGATTGTCAACCTGTTCTCGCCGAAGGATATGCATGAGGACTTCCTGTCCGCTATCGGCTACGGCGCTCTCATGGGCCTTTTGAAAAACTACGAGGTAACCAATCCGTTTATCTCCTGCACCATTGACTCTCTGAACCGTCTGAAACCCGGCTTTGAAGCTCCTGTCTGCATCGTTACCAGCCTTGGCCTGAGCCCGGATAACCCGTCCCGTAACAGAACAATTCTGGCAGGCCTGATCCGCGATTTGGACAACGATAAAGCTACCCGTATCGAAATGCGTTCTCCGAACCCGTACACCAATACTTATATTGCTATTGCTGCCTTCTACCTGTCCTGCCTCGACGGCATCAAGGCTTGCGTAGAATCCGGCAAGGACCTGAAGGCTTTGGAAAAGGAGATTTCCAAGAAGGCCGGCGAAGAGGGCTTCTATCTGGATACCGACCGTCAATACCGTACTGAGGAAGATGTGTTTGAAGATTTCAGTGCTGAAGAACGCAGCAAGCTGTTCGGTGAACCGCCTGCTACCGTTTGGGAAAATCTCTGCGCTTTCGAAAAATATCCGGAAAAAGTTGCCGTGCTCACTCAAGGCAATATCCTGAAGAAGGAATATATCGACTCCTTCATGCAGGGTGCGCTGATTCGCTGGAAAACCGAGCTTTTGACTCGTCTGATTCCGGAAAATTATCAGGCTGTTATCGATATGAAGCGCTTGCACAACCAGGAAACCTGCACCGACTGCGACCTGGCAATGTGGCGTAAAATCCAGAACCTGCGTGCTAAGCTGGCTAAGGATTCCTTCGAAGAGAAGAGCATCTTCACCGCTATCCGCAGAGCTGTTGCCGAGGGCGACTACGATACTGTTTCCAAGCTTAAAGTTGAGATGGGAGCAACTATGGAAGAGCTCAAGACTCTGTATCACGATTACAAGCAAAATATTATCGATTAATTTATCTGCTTCTTGCATGGCTGCTGTACTCAAAGTGCGGCAGCCATTTTGTTTCGCGCTTATACCAAAGTGCGATTATTGAAAAAATTATCCCTAAAACTTTCCTTTCAGCTTATTTTTTTGCATGAAACTGTTGAGTTAAGCGCTGTTTTGTGGTAAAATATCAAAGATATATTGACAGTAATATTTTCTGCTGTCCGAAGAAAGGCGATGATAGCTGTGGAGCAGGTCAAGGATGTTCCTGCCTATATTCGCCAGATGTACACAGATAATAATTTTATGACTCAATTCGGTGTGCATATTGGTGAGATAAAGTGTGGCAGTGCTGAAGTCAGCATTGACGTTGATCCGGCGAAGCATTTTAATCATCGTGACATATGTCACGGCGGAGTGATGTTGGCCTTGGCAGACTCCGTTCTGGGTGTTACCGGTGCAAGCGTGGGCGCTGTAGTGGCAACTCTTAATTTCAGCATGAATTTTATCAAAGGTGTCCATGAGCCGACTACCTTAACGGTACGTAGCCATATTAAGCATTCCGGACATTCTACGATGGTTATCGAGGCTGAAATGACTGACAGCAAAAAGAATTTAATTGGGACGATTTTAACAACAATGTTTGTCGTCGACAGATTTAAAGAAATACCCGCCAAATGGTGAGCTTACCTGAGTTGATTTGGAAGGGAAATGACGCGGAAGACCGCTTGATATCAAGGAGGATATGATGGATTTTGCATTAAACGAGGAACAATTAGAATTACAGGAAATGGTAAGGGAGTTTGTTGAAAAAGAAATTACTCCTTATGCTGCTGAAATGGATGCAGAAAACCATATGCGTGACGGCCTGATTGACAAGGCTAACGAAATGGGCTTGCTGAACGTTATTGTTCCGGAAGAATTAGATGGCCCCGGCCTGGACAGCATTTCTGTTGCTACCATTTATGAAGAGCTGGGCAAAGGCTGCGCAGGTGTTGCAACCTCTCTGGCTGCTAACAGCCTGGCAACTGTACCTGTTCTGCTGGCAGGCACCGACGAACAAAAGAAAATGTATTGCGATATCCTGAACAACGGCGGTCTGGCTGCTTTCGCACTGACCGAGCCCGGTGCAGGCAGTGATGCAGGCGGCGTTTCTACCCGCGCTGTACGCAACAAGGAAGAAGGTACCTACACTCTGAACGGTACCAAAATGTTCATCACCAACGGTGGTCTGGCAGAAATCTTCCTGGTATTCGCTAACACCCGTAAAACCGGCGGTATCCGTGGTTTGACTGCTTTCATTGTTCCGAAAGACACCCCGGGCTTCTCCGTTGGCAAGAAAGAAAACAAAATGGGCATCCGTCCTTCCAATACTACCGAGCTGGTTCTGCAAGACGTTGTTATTCCTGAGTCCTATCGCGTAGGCCGCGAAGGCGAAGGCTTCCGTATTGCTATGAACACCTTAGACAGCGCTCGTCCGTTCGTTGGCGCTGTTTCCGTAGGTATCGCTCAGGCTGCTCTGGATTGCGCTGTTAAATATGCTAAAGAGCGCCGTCAGTTCGGCCAACCGATTGCTTCCTTCCAAATGGTTCAAGGCATGTTGGCTGACATGGCTATGAAGGTTGAAACCGCTCGCCTCATGGTTCAAAAGGCTTGCTGGATGCGTGACCAGGGCATGGAATTCTCCAAAGAGGCTGCTATGGCTAAATGCTATGCCGCTGACGTTGCTATGCAAGTAACCACCGATGCTGTTCAGGTAATGGGCGGCTATGGCTACACCAAAGAGTACCCTGTAGAGAAGATGATGCGTGACGCTAAAATCATGCAAATCTACGAAGGCACCAACCAAATTCAACGTCTGGTTATTGCCAACAAACTGTTATACTAATAGCTATCATAACAAAGATAATTTTATTGAGAGCTGCTGCACTTTTGTGTGGCAGCTCTTTGTTGTTTTTATTCGTGACAATGGTTTACACGTATGCTAAAATATAAAGATAAAGAGCTTTTAAAGCATAATAAAAAGCAGAATCTTTGCCACAAATCATTTTGCTGAGAATTGGGGGGCAAATACATTGTTAGCTGATAATTTAAAGCAGGTTCAGGAGCAGATAGCGTCTGCTTTGGACAAGCGTAAAAATAAAGACCTGCTCACAGGAGATAAGGTAACGCTGGTGGCGGTGACGAAAAATCATCCGCCCGAAATTATTACAGATATCGAAGCCTTGGGAATTGCCAACGTAGGCGAAAACCGTGTGCAGGAGGCTAAGCATAAGCAGGAGGCCTTGGGCAAACACGGCTACTGGCATCTTATCGGCCATCTGCAGACAAATAAGGCACGTCAGGCAGTTGCTTTGTTTGACCTTATTGAATCGGTAGACAGCGAGCATTTGCTGGCTGCGGTTGATAAGGAGGCAGAACGCATCGGCAAGGTGCAGGATATCCTTTTGCAGCTGAATATTGCCCATGAGGAGCAAAAGTCCGGCTTAGACAAGGAGGATTATCTGGCGCTGTTGCCGAAGCTGCCCGAATATAAGCATGTGCGTCTGCGCGGGCTGATGGTTATTGCCCAAAAATGCGAGGATATTGAGCAGACAAGACCTGTATTTGCGGCAGGCTACCGTGCGTTCGCCCGTTTAAAGCAGCAGTATCCGCAGGCAGATATTCTGTCTATGGGTATGAGCAATGATTACACAGTTGCGATTGAAGAGGGCGCGAATATTGTGCGTGTAGGCACAGCCTTGTTCGGACAGCGTGATTATAGTCTGAAATTTTAAGACATAGATAAGGTTGGTGACGTAATGAATATTATTGATAAAATCATGAATGCATTAAGTCTTTATGACGAGGAAGAAATCATCGAGGAAGAAGTGGAGCAAAAGCCTGCCAAGACCGAGCAGGAGCCGGCTAAACCCAAGAAGCGTTTCTTCGGCAGCAAGGAGCCTGCTGCTGCAGCACCGGCAGAGGAGCCTAAGCGTGAACGCAAATCCATTTTGAACTTCAAAGGTTCGGCAGCAAAGCCGGAGCCGGTTAAAAATGAAAAAATGGGCAGCAAAACCATTAACCTGCCTATTGCCGATAAGCTTATGACAGTTGTACTGCTGGAGCCTGTAGATTTCAATGATTCTCCTAAGATTGCCGATTATCTGCGTGATAATCAGGCTGTAGTTGTTAATTACGATAAGACAGACAATGTTGTTGCCAAGCGTATGACCGATTTTATCAGCGGTACTGTTTATGCTATCGGCGGCAGCATGAAAAAGCTGGGCCGCAATATTGTTATCTGCGCCCCGAAAAACGTAGATATAGATGCGGGCGAAGAGCACGAGCTTGACGAGAGGGGAAATAATCCATGGGACAAATAGCAGTAAAGAAAATTGCATTTATCGGCGGCGGCGCTATGGCCAAAGCTATTATCAAGGGTATTATCGGCGGCGGTTTGATTGCGCCGGAGATGATTACCGTAGGCGAGCCGACTGAGGCACATGCGCGCAGTCTGCATGAAGCCTTTGGCGTAAATGTCACTACGGATAATAAAGAGGCGGTAAAGGATGCTGACCTGGTAATCTTTGCCGTTAAGCCTCAGGTTGCACCGGTGGCGCTGGTGCCCGAGCTGATAGCTGCGATGAAAAAGGATGCCTGGGTACTTTCTATCATGGGCAGTGTTACGCTGGAACAGCTGCATGCCTATGCTCCGGGGTTCCCGGTAGTCCGCACGATGCCGAACACTCCGCTGGCAGCAGGCGCCGGCATGACTGCCATCTGCTGCGATGAGGCGGTAACCGAGCCGATGAAGCAGACTGCGGCAGCAATTTTCAGCAGCTGCGGCGAAATAGAATTTGTAGATGAAAAAGCATTGCAGGCGATTACCGCTATTTCAGGCTGCGGACCGGGCTATTGCTTTGTGATTATTGATGCACTGGCTGACGCAGGCGTGCGTGCCGGTCTGCCGCGTGCGCTGGCTATCAAGCTGGCGGCACAGACATTGGCAGGCAGCGGCAAGCTGTGCGTAGAAAGCGGCCTGCATCCGGCACAGCTGCGCGACCAGGTAACAAGCCCTGGCGGCACGACTATTGCCGGTATCCATGCTTTGGAAAACCATGGCGTGCGCGGTGCTTTTTATGATGCGGTGCAGGCAGTGCTGCAAAGAGATAAGGAATTACAGGGGAAATAATTTATGGCAGACAGAGAAAAAATTCTGCGTTACTTTAAAGCCGGCGGTGACGAACAGCTGGCGGCCAAGCTGCTGGACTTGGCCGAGGGTGCCAATAAATCACGCAAGTTCCGTGTGAGCGAGTTTCTTGATCCTCATGCCTATAACGTTGCGGAAATCATTGCGGCGAACTACGAAAATGTGCGTCTGGAAAGCGACGGCGGCTTCAGTAATGCCGAAAGGGTGAAGGCTGCCTTTGTTGCCGATGATTTTTACGGTCAGCCGGATTTCGGAATGGCCTATTTTCTGGCGGCCTGGGATAAGCGCTATTATGATTTGTCGCACCGCGATATTCTGGGTGCGTTTATGGGCACGGGCTGCAAGCGCGAGGCCTTGGGCGATATCGTTTTTGTGCCTGAGGGAGCGCAGTTTGTGGTAGAAAAATCACTGGTAAATTATCTTACCGGTAATCTGACGCAGATCGGTTCTGCGCCGGTAACGCTTACGGAAATTCCCCGCGAGGAATTGCTGCAGAAGGAAGAAAAGGTTAAGTTGATTAACGCGACAGTCGCTGATTTGCGCCTTGATGCCGTGGCGGCGGCAGGCTATGGCGTAAGCCGTAGCCGTATGGCGGATGAAATCAAAAGCCTGAATGTCAAGGTAAACTGGAAAGAGGCCAAGAAGGCGGCACAGCCGGTGAACGAGGGCGATGTAATTTCCTTCCGCGGCCGTGGAAGGGTAGAGATTGAGGAAATCCGCGGCACTACTAAAAAAGGACGCATCAGCGTAACGCTGAAGCGTTATATCTAGGAGGATAAACCATGCTTAATCCGGAGGATTTAAAGAAAAAAACTTTTACCAAGGGTTTTCGTGGCTATGAGGTAGAAGAGGTAGACAAGTTTCTTGCCAAGCTGATTAAGGAATACGAATACCTTTATCTGGATAACCTGGAGCAGAAGGAAACTATCGAGCGCGTCAGCTCCAAGCTGGAATATTATCAGCAGATGGAGGCTACCATGCAGAGCACTCTGGCCGTGGCACAGGAAACCGCTGACGAGGTGAAGAACGCCAGCGAAAAGAAGGCGGCGCTGCTGGAGAAGGAAACGGCAGTGAAGTGCGAGCAGCAGCTGAGCGAAGCGAAGGCTGCGGCGCAGAAGCTGCACGACGATACTATGGCGCATGCCGAGGATTTGTATAATCAGACAAAGAACAAAACTGATAACATGCTGCAGGCAGCGATGGCTGAATGCAATAAGCTGCGTGAAGAAGCTAAGTCCTATGCCGAAAAGCTGCGCAGCAGTGCCGAGGTAGATGCCGATAAACTGCGCATTACTACCGAGGATGTCTGCAAAAAACGCGCTAACAGTGCTGCCAGCGAGGCTAACAAGCTGCTGGAGGATGCTCGCAGCGAAGCCGGCAGAATGATGCTGGATGCAAATACTAAATATCGTAAACTGGTGGGAGATGCAGAGGAACGCAGCCGTAAAATTATTTTTGAGGCTGATGCCAAGGCTGCTATGGCCGAACAGGCTTATAACGAGCAGGTGAAAAAGGCGGCGCTGCATCGAAAAAATATGCTGCATCTGTTGGAAACGCAGGTTGAGCTGCTCAAAAACTATGCCAGTCATAACGAAGAATAGTCGGAGGCTGAATGATGATTATCTTAGTGAGGCATGGTGAAGCAACGCATCACACGCAAAGATTGACCGGCGGCTGGACGGATTCGCAGCTGACCGAAAAGGGAAGGGCGCAGATAAAGGCTGCTGCGGTAAAGCTGGCGAAGGATTTTGCCGGACGTAATTGCAAGCTGCGGATTCTGGCAAGTGATTTGCAGCGTGCTTCCGCATCGGCGCAGATTATTGCCGAGGAGCTTGGCTTTAAGGGCGAAATAGAGCATTGCCGTTTCCTGAGGGAAAAGAATAACGGTATTGCTGCCGGCATGACCGAGGAAGAGGCCAAGAAGCATTTTTGCAAGCCTGCTTCCGAGCAGGAGCTGGATCACCGCAATTATCCCGGCGGTGAAACGCGCAATGAATTTTATCGCCGTAATGTACACGGCTTGTGGCATTGTGCGGATGTCGACAAGGAAAATCTGCTGATTGTTGCGCATAAGGGCACGATTCAGAATATTATTTTCCGTTGGCTGGGAATGGATATGCAGCAGGTGGCGGCGTTTAACTTTTCGGTTGATGTGCAGCCTGCCAGCGTAACTGTTCTGGGGATTAACAAATGGCATGAGCATGCTGTTTTCCGCTTGAATGACGTTAGTCATCTGACGCAGGGAAAGGGCTTTGGCGTGTTTGAGTTTAAGTACGAGAAGTGAATAAGGCTGTGAATGACCGCTTGGGTGCTTTGAGGAAAAGCGCTTAAGCGGTTGTTTTTGTGTTCTCACTCTATTAATGGCTTTTTTTGTCGTTTTATTCACCCCCTAACGCAAAAAAATAAAAAAATTTTCAAAGGGGGGTGAATAATTTGCGTTTTTTAGCCATTAGTATAATGAGTTTTCTTTTTTCTCTCTTTCTTTTTTATAATTTTTTCTTTCTGTCTTTATTTCTTTTGGCTGTGATAAAAACTACTAGCGTAAGCTAGTAGTAACCTTGTTCTTTAGAGTACTGCCTAAAGGATAGACGTGAAGTACGGTAGAAGTAGAGCGTAGGGCGTAGGGGGAAATTTTATACTGTATATACTGTACCCAGAAGTATGGACACTTTGAGAGAATAAAACAGCAGTAATTCAGCAAAGGTGGAGTTTTTGCTTGCTGGAGAAAGTTAATGATGCTAGAATAATAGCAGATGTTTTAAAATTAATAATTTGCTATAGAGGTGAATGGTAATGATTGATAAAAAGGCTTTTTCAGATGCGCTTGCAAATTATAAAAAGGATTTTGTTGCCGGATGGTGGGCAGATGAAAACTTTAAATGGGAAGCTGTAAAGTGTTTTCAGGATAATTGGAATATAGATGCAGAGAATTTTGCTGAGATGCTTAAACGCTCTTTGGCAAAAACATATGGTCTATTAGCGTCAATGAACAATTTTCCCAGACAAATGATAGAAGGCTTTGCTGAAAAAGCTCCTGATAAGGTAAAAATGATGTTTGTTGCTCTGTTTGATGAAAACAAGGATGTTGTTGAGCGTATTTTGAATTTTAAAGACCAGTCTGAGCAATTGTTGAAAGAGTATGGTAATGATGCAAAGAATCACTACCAAAACGAAAATTCAATCAGTACATATTTATGGCTGATGTATCCCGATAAGTATTACATATATAAATTTGGTGAAATAAAGTCGTGCTCGGAAGTCTTGCAAAGCAGCTATAAGTTAAAAAAGGGCGCTTATGAAGATAATCTGAGAAATTTTTATTCGTTTTACAACGAGCTCTGTGTTAATTTACATGGTGATGCTGAAATGAAAAAGTTGCTGGCAGATAATCTGACGGAAGATTGTTATCCTGATAAAGAGCTGAGAACATTAACTATAGATTTTGGCTTCTATATTAGCCGGCAATATGGCAAAAAAGCTAAAGAAGAAGAACAAGAAGAGCAAGAAGAAATAGTTTCTATTACTGGCGATGAGGCTGATGCAGCTGCAAATACAGAAAAACAATATTGGTGGTTGAATGCCAATCCTAAAGTTTGGAGCTTTTCTGACATTCATATTGGTGAAAAGGTTGAGTGGACTTTTTATAACAGCTCCGGTAATAAAAGACGTATTTTTAAAAATTTTGAGGATGCAAAAGTAGGCGATATTGTTATTGGCTATGAGTCCAATCCGATTAAGCAGATAGTATGCATTTGCAAAATAGCAGATAAGAAAGATGGCGAGAGCATTCTTGTTGAAAAAACTGAGAACTTAGATGTTCCTATCGAGTATTCTGTTTTAAAATCTGTTGATAAATTATCTGAAATGGAATACTTAAAGAATCCATTAGGCAGCTTATTCAAACTTACTAGTGATGAATTTAAGGATGTAATGGATTTAATTCGGGAGGATAATCCGTCAGATAAGATTAAGCCGGTTAACAAGGCGTATTCCAAAGATGATTTCCTTGCAGAGGTTTATATGACAGGTGCTAAATACGACCGCTTGCTCAATGTCCTTAAGCGAAAGAAAAACATAATTCTTCAAGGTGCACCCGGTGTCGGAAAAACCTTTGCTGCCAAAAGATTAGCCTATGCCATGATGGGAGAAAAAGATAAAGAGCGCGTTGAATTTATACAATTCCACCAGAATTATTCCTATGAAGATTTTATGATGGGATATAAACCTACTGAAAACGGCGGCTTTGAAATGCAGTATGGCGTATTTTATCGTTTCTGCAAAAAGGCTGAAAATAATCCCGAGAAAGATTACTTCTTTATTATCGACGAAATTAACCGTGGTAATATGAGTAAAATTTTTGGTGAGCTGCTGCTTTTGATTGAAAATGATTATCGCGGTACTTCTTCCAAGCTGGCATATCAAAATTTGAATTTTTCTGTTCCGGAAAATCTTTATATCATTGGTATGATGAACACTGCAGACAGAAGCTTGGCGATGATTGACTATGCTTTGCGAAGACGCTTCAGTTTTTTTGATATGGAGCCCGGTTTTGATACTGAGGGCTTTAAGGAATATCAGGAAAAACTTGCCAGTGATAAATTTAATGCTTTGATAGAGTGCATTAAGGAGCTTAATAATGAAATAGCTGATGATCCGTCTTTGGGAAAAGGTTTTTGTATCGGACATAGCTATTTCTGTGGCTTGCAAGCAGATGAGTGTACGCAGGAATTGCTTGAAGGTATAGTAGAGTATGATATTTTACCGATGTTAAGTGAGTATTGGTTTGATAATCTTACAGAAAAAGTTGCTCCTTGGAGTGAAAAACTATACGGTGCTTTAAATGATTAAGGATAAAAGCATCTTCATCAAAAACATTTATTATATGCTTGCCTATGCATATCAAAGTCTGCAGCAAGAAAATTATAAGGATATTGCTACAGAGAAGTTTGATAATGTGCATAATCTCTTAGCGGCAATTTTGGCTAAAGGTGTAGCTTTACAGCTTAAACAGGGATTGTACAGAGAGTATGTCAATCATCAGGATAATCTGATGCTGTTGCGCGGAAAAATAAATATTCATGGCAGTATTAAGAATAAAATCATGCGCAAGCAGCTTCTGACCTGTGATTATGATTTGCTTTCTGAAAATAATTTGCTCAATCAAATTATCAAAACCACAATTGTGTTGTTGATAAGACTTGCGAATGTGAAGGAAAAATATAAAAATGAACTGCGCAAGGAGCTTTTGTTTTTCAACAATGTTGATACATTGGAAGCAAAATCAATTAAGTGGTCAAATTTGACGTTTCAGCGTAACAATCGCAATTATCAATTGTTGGTGGGGATTTGTCAGCTTATTATCGAAGGACTGTTGCTTACGACGGAGAGTGGTGTCTACAGATTACAATCTTGGATAGATGAGCAGAGAATGTGCCATTTGTACGAAAAATTCATTTTGGAGTATTATAAAAAGCATTATCCTGTTCTTTCTGTCAAAGCAGCACAGATACCTTGGTGGTTAGATGACGGTGTAAGCTATATGCTGCCTAAAATGCAAAGTGATATAACCTTACGAAAAGGAAATACGGTGCTTATTATTGATGCTAAGTATTACAGTCATACGATGCAGACAAATTTTTCTAAACGGAGCTTGATTTCCCACAATTTATATCAAATTTTTACTTATGTAAAGAATTATTCTTATAGCTTTGGCGAGTATGAGAATAAAGTTTCCGGTATGCTGCTTTACGCAAAAACCGATGAAGAAATTCAGCCGGATAACGTATATCAAATGCATGGCAATCAGATATCTGTAAAAACGCTGGATTTGAATAAGGATTTTTCCGAAATCAAGCAACAGCTTGCCAGAATTGCGGATTCACATTTTGCTTTGTCAAAAACTCATTGACTTCTTGCTACAGCTAATGTATAATATTAGCGTTTATTGATATTTGCTAACGCGATGAAAAAGACAGTAGCTTGCGGCGCAGGATAAGCGAGCCGGGGGATGGTGCAAGCCCGGACGAAGTAAAGCAGGTGAAAATCACTTTGGAGCGGGTGCGGCGAACCTTAGTAGCTGCATACGGGAGCGCCCGATATTGCGCACACGAGTGGCGTGCAGCAAAGGCTGTCGTCATGAGGGTGGTACCACGGAGTACACATTTGATAATGATGCATGATACGTAAGCGTATTAATCGTTGTTAGTCTACAGCTTCGTCCCTTATCTGAGGGACGAAGCTTTTTTTATTATTGCTATATTTTTTTGTTTAATAAAATTGGAGGTTATTAGTAATGGACTATGGTAAAACACTGAATCTGCCCGAAACAGAGTTCCCTATGCGTGCAGGTCTGCCGCAACGCGAACCTGATTTTCTGAAATTCTGGGAAGAAAACGATATTTATGGTAAAAAGCAGGCTCTGCATGCAGGCCACAAGAAATTTGTTCTGCATGACGGCCCTCCGTATGCAAACGGCAAAATCCACATGGGTCATGCCCTGAACAAAATCTTAAAAGATATCATCATGAAATACAAATATGCTCGCGGCTTCGATACCCCGTATGTTCCTGGCTGGGATACTCACGGCATGCCGATTGAGCACGCTGCTATCAAAGAGCTGGGCCTGAACCGCAATGAGCTGGATCCGCTGACTCTGCGCCGCAAATGCCACGACTTCGCTCTGCAATGGGTTGATATCCAACGCGAAGACTTCAAACGTCTGGGCGTTCTGGGCGATTGGGAAAACCCGTACATCACTCTGCATCACAGCTTTGAAGCTGAGCAGATCCGTGTATTCGGTACTATGGCTAACAAAGGCTATATCTACAAAGGCAAAAAGACCGTTTACTGGTGCCCGCACTGCGAAACCGCTCTGGCTGAAGCAGAAATCGAATACGGCGAACAAAAAACTCCGACTATCTTCGTAAAAATGCCGCTGGTAAAAGACAACGGCCAGACTCCGGAAGCTGCTAAAGGCAAAAAAGCTTACATGGTAATTTGGACCACCACTCCGTGGACCATTCCTGCTAACGTTGCTGTTGCTCTGAACCCTGCTCTGGAATATGCTTGGGTTGAATGCGAAGGCGAAGTTCTCTTCATGGCTAAAGACCTGCTGGCTCAGGTTGGCGCTGTCTGCCACAAGGACCTCAGCAATATCCTTGGCACTACTCTTGGTAAAGATATGGAATTCGCTGAATGCGTGCATCCGTTCCCTGAATACAACAACCGCCGCTCTCTCGTAGTTATGGCTGACTATGTAACTACCGAAGCCGGTACCGGCTGCGTACATACCGCTCCCGGTCATGGCGATGTCGACTTTGAAACCGGCCTGAAATACAAGCTGCCGATTCTCTGCCCGGTTGATTCCCAAGGCAAGCTGACCGAAGAAGCAGGCGAACGCTTCAAGGGCATGTTTGTATTCGACGCTAATATCCCGGTACTGAAATATCTGGCTGAGCTGAACTGCCTGCTGGGCAAAGAAAACATTAAGCACCAATACGCACACTGCTGGCGCTGCAAAAACCCGATTATTTTCCGCGCAACCTCTCAATGGTTCGCTTCTATCGACGGCTTCCGTGATGAAGCACTGAAATCTATCGACGATGTACAGTGGATTCCTTCCTGGGGCCAACAGCGTATCCATAACATGGTAAGCGACCGTCACGACTGGTGCATCAGCCGTCAGCGCGTATGGGGTGTTCCTATCCCGGTATTCTACTGCGATAACTGCGGCGAGCATCTGATCAACGAAGCTACCATCGATTCCGTTGCCAACTGGTTCGAAAAAGAAGGCAGCGATGCATGGTGGGCTCATACTGCGGAAGAGCTGCTGCCGGAAGGCACTGTCTGCCCGAAATGCGGTGGCAAGCACTTCCACAAGGAAAGCGACATCATGGACGTATGGTTCGACAGCGGTTCTTCTCACATGGCTGTTGCCGCAAAACGTCCGGAGCTGTCCTGGCCGGTTGCTATGTACCTCGAAGGCAGTGACCAGCATCGTGGCTGGTTCCAGTCCTCTCTGCTGACCTCCGTTGCTGTTGCAGGCCGTGCTCCGTACGAATCCGTACTGACTCATGGTTATGTAGTTGACGGCGATGGCCGCAAGATGTCCAAATCCGTAGGTAACGTTATCGTTCCGCAGGACGTAATCAAACAATACGGTGCTGATATCATCCGTCTGTGGACTGCTTCCTCCGATTACAAGGCAGATATCCGTATCTCCCCGAAAATCCTGAAGCAGCTGGCTGAGGTATACCGCAAAATCCGTAACACCATCCGTTACATCCTTGGCAACACTAACGATTTCAACTATGAAACCGATGCAGTTCCGTTCAACGAAATGCTGGAGCTTGACCAATGGGCACTGATGCATCTGCAGCTGCTGAAGAAGGAAGTTACCGCTGCTTACGAAAGCTATGATTTCCATGTACTGTATCATGCAATCCACAACTTCTGCACCGTTGAAATGTCCAGCTTCTATCTGGATATCATCAAGGATCGCCTGTATGCTTACAAGGCAGACAGCAAAGAGCGTCGCAGCGCACAAACCGCTATGCATGAAATCCTCATGGATCTCATCGTTATGCTGTCCCCGGTACTGAGCTTCACTATGGAAGAGGTATGGCAGTTCATGAAGAAACCTGCTAATGCTCCGGAATCCGTACAAATGCTGCCCTGGCCGGAGGTTAAGGAAGAATACATCAACGAAGAGCTGGAAACTAAATGGGATAACTTCATTGAAATCCGCAGCGAAATCACCAAGGTGCTGGAGCTGGCTCGTCGTAACAAACAAATCGGTCACTCCCTGGACGCTAAGGTTGAGCTGCACGCCGAAGGCGAAGCTCTGGCTATCCTGAAATCCGTAGAAAAAGACCTGGCAACTCTGCTGATCGTTTCTCAGGCAGTTATTGTTGAAGGCGCTGCAGAAGGTGCCGAAGCAACCGGCCGCGAGGACCTGAAGGTTACCGTTGCTGCTGCCGAAGGCCACAAGTGCGAGCGTTGCTGGATTTACAGTGACGAGGTTGGTCAGGACGCTGAGCATCCGACTCTGTGCAAACGCTGCGCTGAAGCAGTTAAAGCTTGAGTATAAGGCATCATCTTTGCATAAGGCTGTAGTCAACATAAAATAAAAGCTTAAAGCCGTCGTATCATGTAAATTTTTGCTGATACGGCGGCTTTTTTGCTACAAATTTTACAAAAAATTATTTTGCTTTATGGCCTATCTATGGTACAATACTGTTAATATTATATATTTTACGGAGGTGAAACTGTTTTTCTGCAATCTGCAGGATTACAGAGATTTTTGGACTATCTCATATGTTTGTTTAATGTTATAGCGATTTTATTTTTGGTGGCGCTGAACGGCTTTTTCGTTGCTTCGGAGTTTTCTATTGTCAAGGTGCGTCCTTCGCGTCTTGACGCGCTGATTAAGGAAGGCAATACTCGGGCAGAAAGCGCTAAGCAGGTTACGGAGCATCTTGATGCCTATCTTTCGGTTACGCAGCTTGGTATAACCATTGCTTCGCTGGGCTTAGGCTGGATTGGCGAGCCGACGGTGGCGAAGCTGATGCATCCTGTATTTAACCTGCTGCAGCTGCCGCCGCAGGTTGAGCATACAATAGCTTTTGTTGTCGGCTTCGGTGTTATCACCGCTTTGCATATCGTTTTGGGCGAGCTGGTGCCCAAATCATTGTCTATTCAAAAGACGGAGCAGATTGTTCTGTTTGTGGCAGCTCCGCTGATTTTGTTTGATAAGCTGATGTATCCGGCGGTGTGGTTCCTCAATCACGTTGCCAACTGGGTGCTGCATAAATTGGGCGTTGAGGCTGCAAGCGAAGCAGAAGAGGCACACAACGAGGATGAAATCCGCATACTGATGGAAGAAAGCCACAAGCATGGCTATATTGATAAAACAGAGCTTACTTATCTGGATAATGTCTTTGACTTTTCCGACCGTCGCGCCAGCGACATCATGGTGCCGCGTACTGATATGATCTGCCTGTATCTGGAGGATTCCTGGGAGGATAATATCAAGACGGCGCTGGAGGAGCGCATGACGCGTTATCCTATCTGTGATGAGGACAAGGACCACATTATCGGCTTTTTGCATATCAAGGATTTGCTGCGCAGCTTAAATGCCGGCGAGCGTCCTGATTTGCGCAGTCTGGCGCGTAAGGTGCTGCTGGTGCCGGAATCACTGCCTATCAGCAAGCTGCTGCGTATTCTGCAGAAGCATCGCAGCCAGCTGGCAATCCTCGTTGATGAATACGGCGGTACCGCCGGTATGGTTACCGTTGAGGATATTCTGGAGGAAATCGTAGGCGAGATTCAGGACGAGTTTGACGAGGAACGTCCGGAGGTAGAAGAAAAGGGCAGTAAAACCTATTCTGTCGACGGCAAAATGCTGCTGGAGGATGTTAATGATACCTTCGAGCTGGCCTTAGATACCGAAAACTGTGATACTATTGGCGGCTGGGTTTACTCTCAGCTTGATTATCCGCCTAAGGTGGGGCAGAAGGTGCAGACATCTGCTGCTGCTTTTACGGTAGAGGAGATTGACAAGATGCGTATTGTGCGCGTCGGCATCCAGCTTTTGCACGAGCCGGAAAAGATTCACGAGGAGCTTCAGGAAGAACACCTGGAGGATGTAAAATAATATCTGCATAAAAAGAGAGCACGCTGAGATTGATTTCTCAGCGTGCTCTTTGGTATACAAAAACCCCGCCATTGTGGCGGGG
>OHEZ01000180.1_pt1 | contig 54173 bp, 50 predicted proteins | sample 1567391 | NCBI WGS metagenome assembly OHEZ01 (sample SAMEA3879518, study PRJEB24766) | human gut metagenome | biome: human-associated habitat; feature: feces | place: USA | collected 1985/1987
TATTAAGGGCTTATAGCCCGTCGTCAAACCACCCGTTTGACGGGTGGTCATGATTTTAAATTCTATACTATAATTAAACTAGAAGTAATTTACGGCTTTGCTCCATAAGGGGCGGAACGTAAAACAGGGGGGTTAATAAATGGAAAAGCAATTAGCTTCACTCCTTGCCTTATTGCCGCAGGCTGAGGTCATTGGCAGTGCTGATAAAGTTATTACTGATGTAACTGCCGATTCCCGTGCGGTGGTAGCCGGCAGTCTTTTTATCTGCCTGAAGGGTGCAACTGTAGACGGACATAAATTTTTGACGATGGCTGCCGAGAAGGGCGCTGTTGCTGCGCTGGTAGAGGACGTTCCCGCTGAAGTACCGCAGGGCGTTACTCTTATTAAGGTTGCCGATACGCGTGAGGCTATGGAGCTGGTAACACCGTATTTTTATGATTATCCGGGACGTAAGCTGAGAATGATCGGCGTGACCGGTACTAACGGCAAAACAACTTCAACTAATATTATCCGTCTGATTCTGCGCAAGGCAGGCTATAAGGTTGGCCTGATTGGCACTATCAATATTATGATTAACGATGAGATCACCGAATCTCATAATACTACTCCGGATGTAGTTGACCTGCAGAAGACGCTGTACGCTATGTGCTGCGCCGGCTGTGATTACTGTGTGATGGAGGTATCCAGTCATGCGCTGGCTTTGAAGCGTGTAGCAGGCATTGAATATGACTGCGCTGTGCTGACGAATATTACCCAGGATCACCTGGACTTCCATAAAACTATGGAGAATTACCGCGATGCCAAGAGCCTGCTCTTTGAGCATCTGACCGACGGCAGCAAGCCGAATAAAAACGCTGTTTTCAATATGGATGACCCGAGCTCCGCAATTATCCGCGAGCGCACCAAGGCTAACGTGCTTACCTATGGTGAAGGTCATGATAATGATATTTATCCGCTGAGCTTTACGGTAGAACCTAAGCATATGCAGCTCCTGTTGCATACTCCGGTGGGCGAAATGGACCTGGAGCTGAAGATTACCGGCGAGTTCAACGTGTATAATGTTATGGGCGTTATCGGTGCAATGCTTGCCGAAAAGATTGACAAGGATATTATCTGCTCCGTGCTTGACGGCTTTGACGGCGTTCCCGGACGCTTCCAGCTCGTTGAGGCAGGACAGCCTTATACCGTTATTGTAGACTATGCACATACTCCTGACGGTTTGGAGAACGTGCTGAAAACCGCACGCTCCATTACCCGTGGCAAGCTGTGGGTTGTGTTCGGCTGCGGCGGTGACCGCGACAACAAAAAGCGTCCGCTGATGGGTGCGTTGGCACTGGAGCTGGCTGACAATATCGTTGTTACCTCCGATAATCCGCGTACCGAGGATCCGGAGCTGATTATCGACGAAATCTTTACGGCACTGCAAAATGTGCCCGAGGGCAAGCACGTTACCCGTTTGAGCGACAGACGTGAAGCAATCTGCTATGCTTTGGCAGAGGCTGCTGCCGATGATGTTATTCTGATTGCCGGCAAGGGCCACGAAAATTACCAGATTTTGAAGGACAGAACTATTCACTTTGATGATAAAGAAGTTGTAATGGAATACTGGAGTGATAAAAAATGCTGAAGGCCAGTGAAGTTTTAGCAGCCACTAAGGCTGTTTGTGCAGATTTTGAGTTTACCGGCGTAACCACCGATTCCCGTGCGGTAAAGCCGGGAGAATTATTCGTAGCGCTGAAGGGCGATAATTTTGACGGCCATGACTATTGTGCCAAGGCTGTGGAGCTGGGTGCTGCGGGCGTTGTTGTATCCCATGAGGTTAGCGGCCTGCCTGCAGGCGTTGCTGTGTTCATGGTAGAGGATACGCTGCTTGCTTATCAGCAGCTTGCGCATGCCTACCGTCTGCGTAAGCAGGGCCTGAAGGTTTTTGCTATCACAGGCTCTAACGGCAAAACCTCTACGAAGGATTTGCTGGCTGCCTGCCTGAGCTGCAAATATAATGTTGTCAAAACTCAGGGCAACTTCAATAATGAAATCGGTTTGCCGAAAACCTTGCTGAGCATTCAGCCTGATACCGATATTGCCGTTGTGGAGATGGGCATGCGCGGTCTGGGGCAGATTGCCGAGCTGTGCAGCATTGCCGAGCCTGACAGCGGTCTGATTACCAACGTGGGCGAAACCCACATGGAGCTTTTGGGCAGCATGGAAAACATCGGCAAGGCCAAAAGCGAAATCGTGCTTAATCTGCCGGAGGATGGCTTTGCTGTGCTCAACGGAGATAACGAATACGTACTGTCGGCAGCAGGCAAGACCAAGGCGCAGGTTGTTTACTTTGGCTTGGGCGAAAACTGCGACTTCCGCGGCAGCGATATTGTGACCTCCGGTGCAGGCACCACCTTTACCTGTACCCATAAGGCTACGGGCGAAGCTGTCAAGGTAAGCCTGCAGCTGATCGGTGAGCATAACGTTTATAACGCACTGAGCGCTATCGCCGGGGCTTTCTGCTACGGTGTGCCGATGGCAGCAAGCGCACAGGCACTGGCAACTGCCCGTCTGACAGGCAGCCGTCAGGAAATCGTTTATATCGGCGATATCACCTTTATCAACGATGCTTATAATGCAAGCCCTGCTTCTATGGAGGCTGCGCTGAAAACTCTGGCGGAGGCCAAGAAGGCAGCGCATGGCCAGGCCCGCACTATTGCTGTGCTGGCAGATATGCTGGAGCTGGGAGATATCAGCGAGGATGCGCATCGCCGTGTAGGACGCTGGGCTGTAGAAAATGGTGTGGATTTTGTACTGACCTACGGTCCGCAGGCTGCTTATATTGCAGATGAGGCTGCAAAGCTTGGCGGCAAGAGCAAGCATTGCGCTGACCGTCAGGAGGCAGCGGATGCTTTGCGTCTGATGGCTTCCGCAGGTGATATTATCCTGCTTAAGGGCAGCCATTCCATGCAGGTTGACAAAATGCTGGAGCTGTTCAAGTAAACTTAAGAGAGTGAGATTTTAGTAGATGTTAAAATTAATCGGAATTCCTGTGACTGCGTTTATCGTGTGTGCTTTAATCGGCCCGGTGCTGATTCCTTATCTGCATAAGCTGAAGTTCGGACAGTCTATCCGCGAGTGCGGACCGGCAAGCCATATGGCGAAAAGCGGCACACCGACGATGGGCGGACTTATGATGCTGGCAGCGTTGCTAGTTGCTTTGCTGTGGGGCAACTTTACTCCCCATGTAATTATTGCTCTGGTACTGACAGTAGGCCATGCGGTCATAGGCTTTATAGATGATTACATCAAGGTTGTAATGAAGCGTAATCTGGGCCTGACTGCCAAGCAGAAATTCTTACTGCAGTTCATTCTGGCCGGTGCCTATGTATATTTCGCCGAAACGCATATCCGCAATACGGAGCTGTGGGTTCCCGGCATCAATGCTGTCATTGATTTAGGTTGGGGTTATTATGTGCTGGCCTTCTTGCTTTTGGTTGGCACAACCAATGCCGTAAATCTGACAGATGGTCTGGACGGACTGGTTTCCTTTGTCAGTCTGCCTGTTACCATGGTTTTCGCTTTTATTGCTTACATGCAGGGTATGTTGGATCTGAGCGGTTTTTCTTTGGGCCTGACCGGTGCCTGCCTTGGCTTTTTGCTGTTTAACCGTCATCCTGCCAGAGTATTTATGGGTGATACCGGTTCCTTGGCTTTGGGCGGTGCTATTGCCGCTTTAGCGCTTTTGACACGTACAGAGCTGCTGCTGGTTATTGTCGGCGGTATCTATGTAGCGGAAGCACTGTCGGTAATTATTCAAGTTACCTATTTCCGCTTCAGCGGCGGTAAGCGTATTTTCCGCATGTCTCCGCTGCATCATCATTTTGAGCTGGGCGGCTGGCCTGAGGTTAAGGTTGTGCGTGTGTTTACAGCAGTAAGCTGCGTATTGTCTGTCATTGGCTTATGTCTGTGGCTTAATGCATTTGTATAAAAAATCTTCGGCTATAACCGTTTTGTCGCAAATTTTGCGGTGAAAGGGCTATAGCCTATGTATGTTTATGAATAGAGGGTGTTTCTTGATGACTAAAAAGGATGCTGTAATCGTTTACGGCGCAGGCATCAGCGGCCGTGGAGCAGCGCAGGTGCTGGCAGATAAAAAGCAGCAGGTATATTTGTATAATGATATGGACTGCACTTTAGAGCCGCAGCTGCTGCAGCTTTTGCAGAGCGTTGGCGGTGGGCTGGCCATCGGTCAGGCTGCATTTGAAAGCCTGCTTGATATTGCAGGGGTGTTGGTGCTTTCTCCGGGTATTGCCTGCGATAACGCAAATGTGCTGCTCGCAGAGCAGCGCGGACTGGAGGTCATCAGCGAGGTTGAGCTTGGCTACAGGCTGTATGGCGGTCACATTGCTGCTATCACCGGTACTAACGGCAAAACCACTACCACTACTATCGTGGGTGAGATGCTCAAGCGTTTGCCGGTGCCTTCTGCAGTAGGCGGCAACATCGGTTTGGCACTGTCCAAGGAGGTAGAGAGCCTGCCTCATGATGGTTGGCTTGCTGCCGAGCTTTCCAGCTTTCAGCTGGAAAAAGTCAGCAGCTTCTGCCCTGATATCGCAGTAGTGCTGAACCTGACTCCGGATCATCTGGAGCGCCATCATACGATGGAAGCCTATGGTGAGGCAAAGAAAAATATTTTCCGTCAGCAGGGTGAGGCGCAGGTTACGGTGCTTAATTACGATGATCCTATCGTGCGTACCTGGGGTGCGGAAACTAAAGGCCGCCTGTGTTACTTCAGCCGTAAGGAAAAACTGCAGCAGGGCATCTATATGCAGGATGGTAACTTTATCATCAGCTGGGACGGCAAGCAGGAAACTGTGTGCAATATCAGCGAGCTGCATCTGTTCGGCGGTCACAACGAAGAAAACGTGCTGGCAGCCATTGCCTGCGGCTTTTTCGCCGGTGTGAGCATCAGTGATATGGCTGATGTACTGCGTAACTTCCGCAGCATTGAGCACCGCATTGAATACGTTGCTACGATTGACGGCGTACCGTATTATAACGATTCTAAGGCTACCAATACCGATTCTACGATTAAAGCATTGGAGGCCTTTAAGGACGGCCACATCATCCTGCTGGCAGGCGGTCACGATAAGCTGACACCGCTGGAGCCGATGATGGAGCTGGTGAAGGAAAAGACGGACGCCCTGATTCTGCTGGGTGCAGCCAAGGAGCGCTTCTACAAGGCTGCTGTTGCCTGCGGCGTGCCCAACATTGTGCTGGCCGACAGCTTTGAGGATGCAGTGAGCAAGGCACATGCGCTGGCGCATAAGCCGCAGGTAGTGCTGCTTTCCCCGGCCTGCTCGTCCTTTGATATGTTCAAGAATTATCCCGAACGTGGAAATTATTTTAAAAAGCTGGTACACGAGCTGGAGGGAGGTAACGTTAAGTGAAGGTAATTCTTTCCGGCGGCGGTACGGGCGGACACATTTATCCGGCCCTGACCATTGCGGACCAGATAAAAAAGCTGCAGCCTGAGGCGGAGGTAAGCTTCGTAGGCACCAGGCAGGGATTGGAGAAGGATATCATTCCCCGCTACGGCTACAAGCTGCAGTTCATTGAGGTAGCAGGCTTTAAGCGCAGTTTGAGCCTTGATACTCTGCGCAGTGCGGCAAAGCTTTTTGCCGGCTTATATGATGCCTACAAGATTATCAGCAACGAAAAGCCGGATCTGGTAATCGGTACCGGCGGTTATGTCTGCGGACCGATTGTTTTCATGGCAGCGTTAAAGGGAATTCCCTGCTGTATTCAGGAGCAGAACGCGATGCCAGGTGTAACCAATAAAATTTTGTCACGTTATGTGCGCAAAGTATTTTTAGGTTATAAAGAGGGCGGCAAATATTTTCACGGCAAGGCAGAGCTGGAATATACCGGCAATCCTATCCGCAGTGAAATTCTGCAGCATACGCGTGAGAAAGCTGTTAAGGAGCTGGGGCTGGACCCGGCGAAGAAAACGATTCTCGTTTCCGGCGGTAGCCGTGGTGCGCGCACCATTAACAACGCTATGCTCGAAGCAGAGCTGGCGCTTTCCGGCAGAGCCGAGGTACAGGTGCTGCATGCGACCGGTGACGTGAATTATGATGCCTATATGGCGGAAATCAAAAAGCGCGGCGGTGTGGCAGATAACATTATTATCAAGCCTTATCTGCATAATATGCCGGTAGCGTTGGCTGCGGCCGATCTGGCAGTATTCCGTGCCGGTGCAATCGGCCTGGCAGAGCTGATGGCTAAGGGAGTGCCGTCGCTTCTGGTGCCATATCCGTATGCTACGGCAAATCACCAGGAGTTTAATGCCAGAGCGGTAGAGGCTCAGGGTGCTGCCAAGGTTATTCTTGATAAGGACCTGACGGGCGATACCGTTTTGGAGTTTATCGAGCATTTATTAGTACATGAAGAGGAATTGCAGCAGATGCATGCGGCGGCCCAAAAGCTTGGCAGACCGCAGGCTGCAGAGGTTATAGCCAAAGAGGCTGTGGCCTTGACTAAACAATAAGGGAGGGCCTCGAGTGGCTGAAAACAAATTAGCAAACCTGCATAATATACATTTTATCGGTATCGGCGGCGCCGGCATGAGCGCGATTGCTTATGTATTGATTAAGCGCGGCTATGATGTAAGCGGTTCCGATTTAAATGCCGGTCATATGTCGGCACATCTGGCGGAAGAAGGCGCTATGGTTTATATGGGCCATGCTGCCAGTCAGGTGGAGGATGCCGAGGCTGTAGTTATTTCTACAGCGATTCATCCCAACAATCCGGAGCTGATGGAGGCCAGAAAGCGCGGTATTCCCGTGCTGCACCGCAGCGATGTGCTGGCTGCGGTAATGAATGCTGCCGACGGCGTAGCTGTTGCAGGCGCTCACGGCAAAACTACTACCAGTGCGATGATTTCCTGCATTGCGGCAGAAAGCGGTATTGACCCGACTGTTATCATCGGCGGCGAGGTAAGCAGCCTCGGCGGTAATGCGCGTAATGGCGCAGGCCGCTTTGTGGTAGCGGAGGCGGATGAAAGCGACGGGTCCTTCCTCAAGCTGTATCCGTATCTTGCTGTAGTAACTAATATTGAAGATGACCATCTGGACCATTACGGTACAGAAGAAAATATATATCAGGCTTTTAAACAGTTTGTAGGCAACATCAAGGAAGGCGGCAAGGCAGTCCTTTGCTTTGATAATGCCAAGGTACGCCGTCTGGCTGCCGAAACCGATAAAGAGGTAATTACCTACGGCGTAGAAGGCGAGGGCGCTGACTACATTGCCCGTGATATTTCCTACGGTGTTGACGGTACCAGCTACAAGCTGTACTACAAGGGAGAATTTGTGACGGAGGTTCATCTGATTGTTCCTGGCAGACATAATGTGCTGAATTCTATGGGTGCGTTTGCTGCTGCACATGAGATGGGTATCGCTACCGACAAGATTCTTGCATCCTTGAAAAAGTTCGGTGGTGCCAAACGTCGTTTTGAAACCAAGGGTAAGGTTAACGGTGTCTGGGTTGTTGATGATTATGCGCATCATCCGACAGAAATCGGCGTAACGCTGAAGGCTGCCAGACAGACAAAGCCTGAGCGCCTGCTGTGCGTGTTCCAGCCGCATCGCTACACCCGTACCAAGCTGCTGTTCTCCGAGTTCTGCGAATGCTTTAAGGATTGCGATGAGCTGATTCTGACTGACATTTATGCAGCCAGCGAGGAAGCAATTCCCGGCGTGAGCAGCATGCATTTGGCAGAGGGTATCAAAGCAGCGACCGGTCAGGAGGTGCTGTATATCGGCAAGCTGACCAAGGCTGAGGAATACCTGGAGCGCGTTGTACGTCCCGGCGATCTGGTGATGACCATCGGTGCCGGTGATGTGTTTAAAATTGGAGAAGAATTAGTTAGGGAGTTGGAAAGAAATGCAGATTAATAAGCAGGATGTTGTTGCTGTTGTTTTAGGCGGGCCTTCCTCTGAGGCCGAGATTTCGCGTGTTACCGGCGGCGCTATTGCCAACGCACTGCGCGAAAAGGGCTATAATGCCAAGGAAGTTGAGCTGAATCCGTCTAATCTGATTAACGAGCTGCGTGATATGAACGCTAAGGTAGTATTTAACGCCGTTCATGGTATGTACGGTGAGGATGGCCGTTTGCAGAGTATTCTGGAGGCAGCAGGTATTCCTTATACCGGCTGCGGCGTACTGGCAAGCGCTGTTTCTATGGATAAATCCGCTACGAAGCGTTATCTGCAGTCTGCAGGCATTCCTACCGCACCCTGCATGATTATCAACAAGCGTGATGCAGGTGATTTGCAGACGCTGGCAGAAAAAATTATTTCCGAGTTCGGTCTGCCCGTAGTTATTAAGGCAGCAACTCAGGGCTCCAGCATCGGCGTGGTAATTCCCAAGACTGCACAAGAGGTTGTGCCTGCACTGGAGGAAGCCTTCAAGTATTCCGAAAATGTGCTGGCAGAAAAGTGCATCAAGGGCAAGGAGCTGACGATTTCTATTATGGAAGAGAACGGCGAGCCTAAGCCGTTGCCGGTTATCTGGATTGCACCGCATTCCGGAGCCTATGACTTCCATTCCAAATACACCAAGGGTGCTACGGATTACCACTGCCCGGCACCGTTTGATGAGAAAACTACTGCCTATATCCAAAAAATTGCCGTAGAAACCTACAAGCTGCTGGGCCTTTCCGGTGTAGCGCGTGTAGATGCTATGCTGGGTGATGAGGATGGTGTTGCTTATGTACTGGAAGCAAACACTGTTCCCGGCATGACGGCAACCAGCCTGGTTCCGAAGGCTGCTGCTGCTGTAGGCATCAGCTTCCCGGAGCTCTGCAAGAAAATTTTACTGAGCGCTAAATAAAAATGTTTTACAAGGAGCCAAAGGAGGTGCAGCATGGATTCATCGCAGACTATACGCGAACAACTGCGCAAACGCAGACGCCGGAAATTCTGGCACATGGTGCGCCTACTGGTATCCACGGCTATACTTGCTGTAACCTGTACATATGTCTGGCGCTATGTGCATAATCCTGCGTTTGCCTTTGGCAACGTCAGCATTCACGGAAGCAGTCAGCTGACGGAGGCGGAGGTTATCTCGCTTGCAGGCTGCGGGCAGGGACCATTGAATCTTTTCAATGCCAGCTCCGGCCGTCTGCGGGAGGCTTTGCTGCATGATGTCCGCTTTAAGAATGCAGAGGTGGCTTACCGCTTTCCGGCAACCTTGCAGGTGAGCGTAGAGGAACGGCAACCGGCGCTTTATGTTGCCAATTCCTATCACAGCTATCTGAAGGTGGATTATAACGGCGTTGTTCTTAGTGTGACAACTACTATTCCGGATGCTAAGGCTCCTGTGCTGGCCGGCATAAAATGCGGTAATCTTTATCTGGGCGATAAGGTTGCCAATGCCGGTGTGCTGCAGATTCTGCAATTTTTGCAGCAGCTGACGCCGGAAGCACTGCAGCGTATCGGTGAAATTGCCGTTGATGATAAGCAGGATGTTAAGCTGCAGCTGAGCGGCAGCTTTCCGGTGCGTTTGGGCAGGGTGCAGGAGGTATCACAGAAGGCTTCTGTGTTTATGACTGTGTTCAACGAGATTAAAGATAAAAATATTAAGGCTGAATATATTGATTTGACCTTCGGTAAGCCATATATCAAGCTTTTGCCAAAATAAATTGCTGTTAATTTTTTATAGCTGCAAAGCTGTTGCAGTTGGTGTCACAGTGAGGGTGAAATAATGAAAGAAATTTTTACTATGGATTTAAAGGGCAAGCTGTTGATTGCCGTGGTATTCATGGTGTTGGGATTTATGCTTTCGGTACAGTATAAAACTACAGAGCTTCAGCGCAATGTGCGTATGGACCGCGTAGAGGATTTGTCGGAACGCCTGAAGATTATGGAAGCCGAGAACAAGCAGCTGCTGACAGAGCTGGAAACCTTGCGAGCAGGTGCTGCCAAGGATCCTGCTGATGACCGTATGAAGCTGATGGCAGGCACGACTGACGTAGAGGGCGAAGGCATTGAGATATTGCTGGACGACAGCAATATTGCCAAAAAGTCCGGCGAAAATCCTAATTTGTACATCATTCATGATGAAGATTTGCTGCGTGTGCTCAACGAGCTGCGCGCTGCCGGTGCGGAAGCAATTTCTGTCAACGATCAGCGCATTGTGGCTATGAGCGAGATTCGTTGTGCAGGACCTACTATTTCGGTAAACAATGTCCGCAGTGCTCCGCCTTATGTTATCAAGGCTATAGGCGCTCCTAAAACTCTGAGCAGTGCTCTTCGTCTGCGTGGCGGTGTTGTAGAAACCTTTGAGTTCTGGGGCATTCAGGTAAAAATCAAGACTGTTGAAAAGCTGCATATTCCGGCGCTGAAGGCACCGCGCAGCTTTGAATACGCTAAGACAGTGGAAAGCAAGGAGGCAGCGAAATGATTGGATTTGCATTTGCCGGCCTTTTGCTTGGTCTTATACTTGGTGTTTACTGTCCTTTCAGAGTGCCACCCGAATACGCACGTCTGCTTGCCGTAGCTGTTATGGCAGGTATGGATGCAGTGCTGGGCGGTGTACGTGCTTCACTTGAAGGCAATTATGATACTCAGGTATTCATTTCCGGATTCTTTATCAATGGTATTCTGGCTGCCTTTTTGTGCTATGCAGGTAATCTGATCGGTATCGATTTATATCTGGTAGCGGTACTGATTTTCGGTATGCGTATTTTCCAGAATTTGGGAATTATCCGTCGCCTTTATATGGGCAAATAAGTGTCCTGTCGGAAGATGAAGAAAAAAATTCATTAATAAGCAGGAAAATAGCACTTTCATGTTGAACAATATAAAAATGATTTTTTTATAAATAAGCTACCCAAAGCTAAGGGGGACGTAGAATATGTTTGATGACGTAGAGACAACCTTTGAACCGTTGGCCAATATTAAAGTAATTGGTGTAGGCGGTGGCGGCAATAATGCCGTAAACCGTATGATTGACGCCGGCGTAAGCGGCGTAGAATTTATTGCAGTGAACTGCGATAAGCAGTGCCTGATGCTTTCCAAGGCAGAAAAACGCATCCAAATCGGCGAAAAGCTGACTAAAGGTCTGGGTGCAGGCGCAAACCCTGAAATCGGCGAAAAAGCTGCCGAAGAATCCCGTGACCAGATTCTGGAATCCCTGAAGGGTGCAGATATGGTATTTGTTACTGCAGGTATGGGCGGTGGCACCGGTACCGGTGCTGCGCACGTTGTTGCGGAATGTGCCAAAGAAATCGGTGCGCTGACTGTCGGCGTTGTAACCAAACCCTTTGGCTTTGAAGGTCCTCGCCGCATGAAGCAGGCTGAGGCAGGCATTGTCAACCTGAAGGAAAAGGTTGATACCCTGGTAACTATTCCTAACGACCGTTTGCTGCAGATTATCGAAAAACGTACTTCCATGCTGGAAGCATTCAAAAAGGCCGATGACGTATTGCGTCAGGGCGTTCAGGGCATTTCCAACCTGATTGCTGTTCCCGGTCTTATTAACGTTGACTTCGCCGATGTCAAGACTGTTATGTCTAATGCAGGCAGCGCTCTGATGGGCGTTGGTACTGCTAAGGGCGAAGGCGGCGGCAAGGCTGCAGCCGAAGCTGCAATCAAGAGTCCGTTGCTGGAGGCATCTATCGACGGTGCCCGCGGCGTACTGATTAACGTTATCGGCGGCAAGGAGCTGTCCCTGTTTGACGTTAACGAAGCTGCCAATATTGTCAATGAAGCAGCTGATCCCAATGCAGTGGTTATTTTCGGCGCTGTTATTGATGAAAGCCTTAATGACGAAATCCGTGTTACGGTTATCGCAACAGGCTTTGAGAAAAAATCTCCTGTTACCAAAAATACAGTTGGCGGTCCGGCATCTATCAACCGCAACAACAGCGGTATTATCAAGAATTTCTCCGATCCGAACGAAATTCCGCCATGGCTGCGTCACTGATTGAAAGGAAGGCAGTAATATGAAGTGCCCGTTTTGCTCCCACAGAGACAGCCGTGTTATCGACAGCCGTGCTGTAGAGGAAGGCTGTTCTATCCGTCGCAGACGTGAGTGCCCTAATTGCGGCAAACGCTTTACTACATATGAAAAGTATGAGGAAACTCCGCTTGTTGTCAGCAAGAAGGATGGCCGTCGCGAGCTTTTTGACGGTAAAAAGCTGCTGGCAGGTCTTTTGAAGGCTTGTGAGAAACGCCCGGTTCCTTATGAAAAGATTAAAGAGATTGCCGACAGTATAGAGCGAGAGCTGCGAATGAGTGCGGATGCGGAAATTCCCAGCGCCCAGATCGGTGAGCTGGTTATGAAGTATTTGGAGCAGACAGATCAGATTGCTTATGTACGCTTTGCTTCCGTATATCGTCAGTTTGCCGACGTGCGTAATTTTATGCAGGAGCTGGAACGTATTATGCAAAAATCTAAAGACGCAAAATAGAGGTGCGGAATATGAAAAAGTATTTACTGCTTACTTTAACGGCTCTTATGCTGGTGGCCGGCTTCAGTAGCTCGGCACTGGCTAAGGAAAGACTCTTTACGTTTTCCAATAACAATAACGGAGCTGCGAAAGAGGTTAATTATTATCTGGATAATGGTGCCAAGGTTGTGTTTATGGACACAGCAGCCAAGGCTACTGACAGCACGGTGATTATCACCGTAGTGCTGGATATACCGGAAGGTGTGCCAGCATATCAAAAGTAAATAGCAAAAGGGTGCCGCAGGCACTTGCAAAGGGAGACGGCATTAGCCGTCTCTTTTGGTATTAGAGATAAAAGGAGCGGTTTTGATGCAGGATTTTATCATTACGCAAAAAAATAATATCTGGTGGGGAATGTTCCCTCGTTTGACGCAGGCGGGCTTCGGTAATGCCTGCAGCTGTCGTCTGCATGGTGAAAGCAATCTTGTACCGGGTACTTTGAACCTGGCTTTGCATGTGGGTGATGAGGTGGAACTGGTGCTGCAGAACCGTCGCCTGTTTGCGCAGGCTCTAGGTTTGGACGCATCAAAATTTACTACATGCGAGCAGGTGCATGGCAGCAATGTTGCGGTGGTAAATGAAGCCTTGGTCGGCGCCGGTGCGACAGCGCTTGCTGATACGATTAAGGATACGGATGCTTTGCTTACGAATCTGGCGAATGTACCGCTGCTGCTATTTTTTGCAGACTGCGTGCCGCTGCTTTTCGCCGACGAGCGCCAAGGCGTGTGCGCTGTAGCGCATGCCGGCTGGCGTGGTACGGTAGCACAGATTGGGCGCAAAACTGTAGAAGCTATGCAGCAATCCTTCGGCTCCCGTCCCGAAGATATCGTTGCTGCTATCGGTCCTTCTATCGGCCAATGCTGCTACGAGGTAGACGATTTTGTGCGCGGCAAGGCTGCAGGCTATGAGCAGTTCTTTGCTCCCAGAGCTGCAATGCCCGGTAAGTATCTGCTGGATTTGTGGGGCTATAACCGCGAGGTTCTGCTTAACGCCGGCCTTAAGGCGGAAAATATTCTTACTGCCGGCGTCTGCACGGAGCATAACCATGAAATGTTCTGCTCCTACCGTGCAGAGCAGGGAAAAACAGGACGCATGGGAGTGTGCCTGTACAGAATGTCTGACAATAAAAACGCTTAAGTGATGCGCGTGAAAAAGACTTATGGTTGAACGTGAACTTAGAAGATTAAGGTGATACGTAAAAAAAGCGTTATGCAGCGAGTCGCTGAATGCTTCAGGTAAAGCGTTAAAATTTTACGAAAAGAGTGAGTGAAGATGCTGAAGGATACCTTTACATTTCAAGGCCCGTTAGGGGAAATAGAATGTGTTGTAGAACCGAATCGCAGTGAGAATAATGCTGTACTCGTTATGGCGCACGGCTTCCGCGGCAGCCGTGACAGCGGCGGACGCGCTGCAGGAGTGGCGCAGCAGGCTGCGGCGCATGCTGCCGTAGTGCGCTTTAACTTTACGGGTACGCAGATAATTTCGCGTCAGGTAGAGGAGCTGCATGCCGTACTGGCGGAGGTACGCCGCAGACAGCCCGGCTGCAGGCTGTTTCTTTTGGGACGCAGCCTTGGCGGCGCTGCCTCCATCATTACTGCGGCTCAGGACGGTGCTCTCGCCGGACTGATTCTGTGGGCGACGCCTAACGACCTGCGCTTTACCTTTCGTTATGTGATGACGGAGGATGAATACCGCCGTCTGGACAGCGGTGAAACGCTGCACTTTAACGATGAGCGCGGCGAATGCGATTTGACACCGGATTTCCTGACGGACTTTGACCAATACGATTTGCCTGTATTGCTGCAAAAAGCGCAGCCTTTGCCTGTACTTTTGCTGCACTGCAGTGCGGATGAGGTGGTGCTGGCGGAGCAGGCGCAGCGCAACGCCGCAGCCATCGGCAATGCGGCTGAGCTGCATATCTTTGAAGGCGGCGACCACAGCTTTACGCAGTACAGTGACGAAGCAGGCGCGTTGCTGAGCGATTGGCTGGGCAAACGCTTGAAATGCGGCGCTTGTTAGTTGTATAATATACTTGAGAAATTATATCCTTTTCTATGGGAGGAAAGAGCATGAAGAAATTGTTAATAATCTGCCTGATGCTGGTGTGCGCGCTGGTACTTACAGCCTGCGGTCAGGAAAAACAGGAGCAGGCACCGAAGGCAGAGCCTGCGACGGCTGTTTTCAATACGAGCATGGGCGATTTTGAGGTGAAGCTGGCAACAGACTATGCACCGGAAACGTCAAAGAATTTTATTACGCTGGCAGAAAAGGGCTTTTACAACGGTCTTATTTTCCACCGTGTAATCGATAACTTTATGATTCAAGGCGGTGACCCTGCCGGCAACGGTACCGGTGGTCCCGGCTATACTATTAAGGATGAGTTCAGCAGTAAGCTGCTGCATGACGGCCCCGGTGTAATTTCCATGGCAAACCGCGGCCCGAATACCGGCGGCAGCCAGTTCTTTATCACCCTGCGTGAAACTAAATGGCTTGACGGTAAGCACACTGTTTTCGGCAAGGTAAGCAAGGGCATGGATGTTGTTTATAAAATCGGCAAAACAGCAACAGATTCCAATGATAAACCGTTGGAGCCTGTAATCATTAAGAAGGTTACGATAGAAAAACGTTAACACCCCTTTTAAAACAGGTAGGAGGAAATTGCTTGGCTAGTGAAGAAGAAAAAATGCAAGGTATACTGGAAACTGTTGACCAGCAGGAAATGGTTGGCATTTGCGGACGTAACGATGAGTTTCTGCGTATAATCCGCAGTGCTTTTGACTGTACAATTGTAGCGCGCGGCAATCAAATTACCATGAGCGGACGCGCTGAAGAGGTCGCACAGCTGGAACAGCTGCTGCAGGAGCTGCTGTTTTTGTATCGTCAGGGACTGCCGCTGACAACGCATGATGTGCGTTACAGCATGTATATGGTGAAGGCGGGAAATTTGGAAAGTCTGCATCGCATGTACGCTGATACGATTATCGTCAACAACCGCGGTCGTCAGGTAAAGGCTAAAACCCTGGGACAGTGGCAGTATGTGGAAACCATCCGCCATAACTATATAACCTTGGGCATCGGACCTGCAGGCACAGGTAAAACCTACCTGGCAGTGGCGCTGGCAGTAGCGGCGCTGAAGAAAAAAGAGGTAGAGCGTATTATCTTGACGCGTCCTGCGGTAGAAGCAGGCGAAAAGCTGGGCTTTTTGCCGGGTGATATGCAGGATAAGGTAGACCCGTATCTGCGTCCTCTTTATGACGGCCTGTATGATATGCTGGGCACGGAAACCTTCCAAAAGTATCTTACCAAGGGTACGATTGAGGTTGCACCGCTGGCATACATGCGCGGACGCACGCTGAATGACGCCTTCATCATTTTGGACGAGGCGCAGAATACTACACCGGAGCAGATGAAAATGTTCCTGACGCGCTTTGGCTTTGGCAGTAAGATGGTTATTACCGGCGATATCACGCAAATAGATTTGCCGGGCGGCAAGAACAGCGGCCTGAAGGATGCTGCGCGTATTCTGGGAAATGTTCCGGGAATCGGCGTGATAAAGTTCAGCGAGCAGGATGTTGTGCGCCACGAAATCGTAGGCTCCATCATCAAGGCTTATGAACGCTTTGAAAAACAAAAAGAAAAATATAACGGAGAAAAACAAGCATGATAATTAATTTGGAAAATGACCAGCAGAAGCTAGAGCTTTCCGCGCAGGTGCTGGAGCGCCTCCAGGAGGGCTTGCAGGCAGTAGCACGCTTGAATGAGCTGCCGGAGGAGTCCGAAGTTGATGTAACTATTGTCGACGATGATGAAATCCATGCGCTGAACCGTGAGTATCGCGGTATGGATAAGCCTACCGACGTTTTGAGCTTTGCGCTGGACGAGGACTGCGAGGATGAAGATGAGCCGGAGCTGATTGGCGGACCGGAGGAGCATCTTTTCGGTGATATCATCATCTCGGCGGAAACAGCACTGCGTCAGGCAGAGGAATACGGGCACGGCCTGGAGCGCGAAATGACGTATCTGGCAGTGCATGGAATGTTCCATCTGTTGGGCTATGACCATATGACGGAGGAGGATAAGGCTGAAATGCGTGCGAAAGAGGAGGAAGCTCTGCGTGCGATTAACCTTTCCGAAGAATATTTTGACCATCCCACAGGCATTCATTGATGCTTAATGCATAATTATTTATAACTAACCTGTAAAAAACATAGGAGGTGCTTTCCATGAAAGACGTAAAACTGAATGAATTATCCCCGGCTTGGCGCGAATTGTACGATGCAGCGGTTGCTGCCCGTAAGAATGCTTACATTCCTTATTCCAACTTTGCTGTAGGTGCGGCAGTACGCTGTGCCAACGGAAAAATCTACGGTGGCTGTAATGTGGAAAACGCTTCCTACGGACTTTGTGTCTGCGGCGAGCGTAACGCTATTTTCCATGCTGCCTGCGCCGGTGAGCGCAAAATGGTAGAGCTGTGCGTAGTTGCAGATACCTCCGGCCCCGTTTCTCCCTGCGGTGCCTGCAGACAGGTAATGCGCGAGTTTGGTATCCAGACCGTGATTTTGGCAAATATGAAGGGTGACTTTAAAATTACCACGGTAGAAGAGCTGCTGCCGTATGGTTTTGAATTATAATAACAGGAGCTGATTAAGATAAAGAAGGTAAACAACGAAGAAGCTAAACATTATGCCGGTTTTGTGGCTATGGTGGGCCGCCCGAACGTGGGCAAATCCACTCTGACAAACAGTCTGATCGGTGAGAAAATCGCCATCATGTCCGACAGACCGCAGACTACACGCAATAAGATTATGTGCATTATGAATACTGATAACGCACAGATTATGTTTCTTGATACACCGGGCATTCATAAGCCGCAGCACAAGCTGGGCGAATACATGGTGCGCACGGCAGAAAGCACCCTGCAGGAGGTTGACGTTGTCCTCTTTGTAGTGGATGCAACCGAAAAACGCGGCGCAGGCGAGGATTATATCCTGAACCTGCTGCAGAAGGTAAAAACACCGGTAATTCTGGTAGTAAATAAGATTGACAAGCTGGCAGATAAGCAAAAGCTGTTCCAGATTATGGAAGGTTATAATAAGCTGTATAAATTTGCCGCGATTGTACCTGTTTCCGCATTGAATGACAGCGAATTCCCCGGACTGGTGCAGGAAATCACTAAGCATCTGCCGGAGGGACCGGCGTACTTCCCGGAGGATATGATTACCGACCAGCCGGAGCGCGTGATTGCCGCTGAAATGATCCGTGAGAAGGTATTGCGCCTGACGCGTGATGAAATTCCCCATTCCGTAGCGGTTGAGGTGGACGAATTCAAGGAGCGCGACGAAGAAAACGTTTATATCAGAGCAACAATTTTTGTAGAGCGTGAATCGCAAAAGGGCATTGTTATCGGTGCTAAGGGCAGCCTGCTGAAGAAAATCGGCCAACAGGCGCGTGCTGATATCGAAAACCTGCTGTACTGCAAGGTCTTTTTGGATTTATGGGTTAAGGTTAAGGCTGACTGGCGTAACAAGGATAAAGCCTTGAAGCAGCTTGGCTACAAGGAGTGAGGACTTATCAACTTTTTTCGGAAACTGATAGATTTCTGGCACAGACTGCCGCTTGCCTGGTATTACCTGAAAACCGGTACCTGGCACAAGGAGGGCAGCGCCAGCAGTGAGGACGAGCTGCGCCAGCTGGTGAGTGCCAGCGAGCGCCATGGCCAGATTGACCATGTCGAGGGCAGCATGATCGGCAATGTTTTTGACTTTGCCGACCGTGTGGCGCGCGAGGTCATGGTGCCAAGACAGGATATGGTATGCCTATTTTTGGATGATACGCTGGCAGAAAATATGGCTGTTGTGCGCAGCAGTCATCATACGCGCTATCCGCTCTGCATGGAGGACAAGGATCAGGTGGTGGGTACGCTGCATGTGCGCGACCTGCTGAAGATTAAGCCGGGGCAGACTACATTTGACCTGCGCCGTCTGATGCGTCCGATTGTCGTTATTCCGGAGGCTATGCCGGTGCCGAAGGCCTTGCACCTGATGCAGCAACGTCATGTGCAGATGGTGCTTGTGGCAGATGAGTACGGTGGTACTGCAGGCCTGATTACGATGGAGGACCTCGTAGAGGAAATCGTCGGTGATATTCAGGACGAGCATGAAGCTCAGGAGCCGCCGGACGTATTGCAGCTTCCCGATGGCAGGATTGAATTTGACGGCATGGTGCTGCTGGACGATGTGGCAGAGCAGCTGCCGATTGTATTTGATGATCCTGAGGAGGATACCATCGGCGGTTATGTTTTCGGTCTGCTGGGACGCAAGCCTGAGATTGGCGATGCTGTGGAAATTTCCGGCTATAGCTTTAAGGTGCTGCGCACAGAGGGCTTTCGTGTAGTGCGCGTGCTGGCTACGAAGCTGCCGCAGGAGCAAAAGCAGAAGGAAGAACAGCAGGATGAGTGAGTCGCAAAGGGAGCTTTTGGCAGATGATGCGCTTGTTTTGCATGTGAAAAACTGGCAGACGGCTGATAAATATGCGGTCTGCTTTACGAAGGAGCATGGCAAGCTGCGCTTTATCGCCTATGGTGCCCGCTATGAAAAAAATATACATGGCAGATTGCTGCAGCCCTTTGCTAATCTGCATATTGAGGTTCAGCAGGGGCAGAAGATAGACAAGCTGCGCAGCTGTGAGCTTTTGCAGATGCCCAAGTCGATGGATATGCAGCAGATGGCTTATGCGGCGGTGGCGTCAGAGCTGACTGCCGTGCTGACGGAGGACAGAGTGCCGCAGCCGGAGCTTTATGAAATGCTGGGCGCTGCTTTGGCGGCGCTGATGCAGCGCAATCCGCGTCTGGTTGTTTTGTCCTATGCTATAAAATTGCTGGCGGCTACGGGCTTTGCGCCGCAGCTTACGCATTGCGTGCATTGCGGTGAGGCTGTGACGGCGCAGGAGGATGCGTGGTTCAGTCCGCTGCAGGGCGGGCTTATCTGCAGCAGCTGCAAAAGCAGCTATAACGGTGACGGGTTGGAGCCGTGCAGTGCGGAAGCACGCGAGCTGTGGCAGTGGCTGGCGCAGCTCGATTACGAGCAGCCGGCGCCCTTTAGGGTGCGAGGCGGTGCGCTCATGGAGCTGGAAAAAATTCTCTTCAAGTTTATCTTCTTTCAGACGGATAAACCGTTGAACAGCTTAAACTTTTTGAGTCAGCTGCAGCTGTGAGGCTGCGGCGAAGGCGCTTAATTGAAGAACGTAAACAAAAACGCTAAAGGCTTATATAAGTCTTTAGCGTTTTTTGTCAAAAAAATCGTAAAAGCTGGAGAATTTTTCTTTCTGAACGGAAGATGCAAGGGTGCTGTTTTTTTCGCAAATATATTGCAGCATAAAATCTTCTTCTGTCAAGTTAATTATATTGCTGTTATTTAATGATACGAGATAAGATTTGTTAATTATCAAGAAAAGATATTCAAGTAAATTGTAAAAATTGGAGCGATATGTTAAAATAAAAGCAAGGCAGAAGGTTGAGGATAATCTTCTGGTAAAAATAATAGAAACCATGAACGCGAGCGGAGGGAAGATCATGCTTACTCTTGAACTGTTAGAGCTGACAGAAGAATATGTGCAGTATAAATTTTATCCCGAAGGGAAAAAAGATAATTTTGGGATTGTGCAGGTGAATCGAAAAAATTTTAAGGATCGCTTTATTGTAAAAGAAGCGGTTGACGTATCTGATATGTATCGAGGAATGGCTATGATCAGAGTAGGCATGCTTGTGCAGAATAGAGAATTTCCGGAAACAAGTGCGTGTGCATGGTATTAAGATTTTAAGGGAGAATTTACAATGAAAATAAAAGTAACGGACGTTTTAGCAATTATTTGCTTTTCGTGGGCGCTGTATTATATAAACTTTGACAAAGAAGCTGTCAAAGCATTCATCACAGGCGGTGTGATAGTATGCTGGGTAATGAAAAGAGTAATGTAAAGGGGATTCACTAAATTACTGATTTACGATTAGTATAATAGTAACGCGGAGCGCGAGCGGAGGGCATGAAACAGCAGAAACTAAACACAGTATCGGAGATGATTGTAATTGAAGCTTACGGATATATTTATGATTTGTCTTGTATTGCTGACTTATAACAGAAATTACAGATTCAAAAAAGAGATTATGGTATGCGCAGCAGTATACTATACCTGCAGATTAGTGCAATTGATGTTTTAAGTGTCAGCGTACAACAAAGATGTGTATGATTATATAACAGATAGGAGATTACTTAATGAAAAAGCATGTGATTTTATTTTTGGTATTTGAATTTTTGGCGATAGGACTGATGATCAGATCTATTTTAAACGTAGTAACAGACGAAAAAAGCGCTGTAACCTTTGCTGTTGGCTGTGTGTTTGCCTGGTTTGTAAAGACGAATTGGGAAATTTTTAAGAAGGTAAAGCAGATATATAAGCAGGCTTAAACAGAAACAGCAGCAAATATTTTTTGAACTGCTGTAAAGTATGGTGCTAGAGATGAAAAAGGCTAAAAAGATTAAAAAGGTGAAAGCCTTATCTATTAAATCGCGAGAATGGTCAGATAAGGTTGTCAGCATGGAAAAGCAACTTGAACCATATTTTGCCAGATTAGGTGGAATTCGTAATGATGCACCGGAAGAAATCAAAGAGTAGTTGTTTGAAGAATATAAAAAGCAGGTATTAGAAGAAGCATGGCTTTTGTGAGATAAGCAGTTACGAATAAAAATGGCAGATACTAAAGGCGGATTAATATTCTTCTGTATAGTTTATTGATTTTAATTGGTCATGGGGATGGTTATTATGAAACTTGAATTTAGTGATGAAGTGGAAGAATTATTCGAAGAAATTTCTCCGTATATTGTGGGATATGGTAAACTAGCAGATGAGGCACCGGACGATATTAAGGAGAAATTAAAGAGATATAAAGAATTGTTGGCAGAGTACGCATGCTATTGATTGAAGTATTTATATAGGAGTTTAGGGAGTTAGGGCGTTCTCTAATAGTATTATTAAAAACAGGGATAATTTACAATTAAGATAAAAGCAACAGATGTTTTAGCGATAATATGTTTTTCGGTGGCGGGGCATTATGCGAATTTTGACAAAGAAGCCATTAAAGCATTTATCATAGGTGCTGTAATAGTATTGTGGATTAAATCAAGGTAATAAGACCGACAAACAGGGAAATTAGCAATAATTTGGAGGCTGTTTATGAGGAAATTTACAGATGAAGAATATGAATTGTTATATAAAATCAGACCGTATATTGATAAATACGGAAATTTAAAACCAGATGCTCCGGAAGAAATAGTAGAAATGTTAAATAAATTGCTGGAGTTATCGGCAGACAATGTCTGCTATTGATTTTATGCATTTGGAATAGTTAGAATATAGTTTTCGGCAGTTATCAGGCAATCCCCGATAACTGCTTTTTTACATGCAAAGAGTCCGCTCACATAGAGCGGACTTAGTAAAGGCTATCTTGGGTATTTTACGCAAATGCTTTGTTTGAAGCAAAATGCGGGAGAATTTTTACGTCAGAGAGGAAGTATCTTTATCCTCAACCTTCAGAAAGATTTTGTTGACGTATTGCTCGCAGTCGCAGGAGAACCAATGATTTTCCAAAGGCAGGATATAAATATTGCCGACAGGCTCCAAATCGTTGGTCTGCAGAAAGTGTTCTATACGTTTGGACAGCTTGGCAGCGTTTTCGCAGAAGGTGCCGGAAAAAATGATTTCCAGATACAGTCCTGCCGGAAGCGTCATTTTGATGGACTGCCGATGCTTGGTGGCGCTGGTGACGCAGGAAAAATATGCCTGTGAATGCAGAAAATCATGCGTTTTAAAAAAGCTCTCCTGATCCAAAACCCAACCGGCATGATTAGGCAGAGCTCCCTTGTGATGCGCGCGTCTTTGCCCATGGCGGGCAAACTTGGTAATACGGCTTTTGCCGTCGTCACTTTCCGCAAGCGGCGTCAGACGCAGCAGACGGTCATTTTGCCAGCTGAGCGTCAGGTGGCGACATGTATTAAGCTCCTTGACGTGCATATCCTCCTTGATGCGTTCGATGGTGTCGCAGATTTCCTGATTGTTGTGGATGATTGCCTGACATTCCGCTGTTTTTTCCTGCAGTAGCTGCAGAAAATGCTCCTTGCTGCGGTCCTCCAGATATTTTTTGATATTAGCGATGCTGATATCCAGCGCACGCAGATTGACGATTATCTCCAAATCCAGAAATTGCTGGATAGAATAATTGCGGTAGCCATTTTCACTGACAAAGTCCGGTGAAAGCAGGTTAACCTTGTCGTAGTAGAGCAATGACTGCTTAGATATATTAAAAATTGCTGCCAGCTCGCCGGCAGTAAAGTACTTTCGTTTGTCTTTATTAATCATAATTGTTCCTCATAAGCTTGACTATAATACTAGTATATAGTTTAATATTAAAAGGAGTAATATCACTTCTTTTTATCTAGTAAATTATATCATATTTTCCTTGCTAGTTGAATAGAAGTTTTTGAGTATAGGATGGAGGTCAATGTCTAATGAAAAAAATTGCGATTTATGGTAAGGGCGGTATCGGTAAATCTACGACAACTTCAAATCTGTCGGCTGCATTCAGCGAGGAAGGACTTAAGGTTTGTCAGATCGGCTGTGATCCGAAAAATGATTCCACCAGACTTTTGCTGGGACGCATCTGCAGCCAGACTGTGCTGGACATGGTGCGCGATAATGATGAGGTTGCGGCAGAGGATATTGTTCATACAGGCTACAATGGCATTAAATGTGTGGAAGCTGGTGGTCCTGAGCCTGGTGTAGGCTGTGCTGGCCGTGGCATTATTGTGGCGCTGGAAAAGCTGCGTTCGCTGGAGGTGCTGACGGACGAGGACCTGATTATGTATGACGTTTTAGGTGACGTGGTATGCGGCGGTTTCGCCGTGCCTATCCGCGAGGGCTATGCAACCGATATATATATTGTTTCTTCCGGCGAGCTGATGAGCCTGTATGCTGCCAACAATATCGCCAAGGGCGTTAAGCGCTTTGCTATGCGTGGCGGTGTGCGTCTGGGCGGCATTATCGGCAATGGCCGCAATACACCTAATGAGCAGCAGCTGCTGCAGGAGTTTGCCAAACGCCTGCACACACAGCTGATTGCTTTTATTCCGCGTGACGTAATCGTCAATAAGGCGGAAAACAATCGCCAGACAGTGCTGCAGTATGCACCAGAAAGTGCACAGGCCGGTGTTTACCGCAAGCTGGCGCATGATATCTGGCATAATGAAAACATGGCTATTCCTACGCCGATGAGCTTTGAGGAGCTTGAAAAGCTGGTGGCCGAATATGGCAATTAAAACAAGACGCTTTTACAGTGCACGCAAAAGCTGCAGCTGCAGCATGCCTGGCGTGTGGCGCGCCGTTGCCTATATGAACGGCGCTGTGGTAGTTTTTCACAGCCCGCGTGCCTGTGCTCATGTAGCACGCACGATGGATATCAATTCCCAATACCGCACGCTTTCCGAGAATGAACGAGAGCAATGGGGCTCCGTGCCGCTGCTCAGCAGCCAGATGCAGGAAAAGGATGCAATTTTCGGCGGTGTGGCGCGTTTGGAAAAATGTTTGCGCTTTGCCATTGAAACCTATAAACCCAAATGCCTGATGATTGCCAATTCCTGCGTGGCCGGTGTTATCGGTGACGATGTGGAATCGGTGGCACGCGAGGTGGAGGAGGAATACAATGTTCCTATCCTTACTGTGGAATGCTGCGGCTTTTTGGGTGCGGAATATTATGACGGCTATTTTGAAATTACGCAAAAGCTGCTAGAACGCTTTGTGAAGCCTTGCGCCAAGCAAAAGGACAGTGTATTGCTTTTAGGTGATAACGGCGGCCCGTGGGGCCATTATGCGAAAGAGGTTACCCGTATTCTGCAGGAGTTCGGCGTAGAGGTTATCGGTCAGTTCCCCGGCTACATGGCTATGGATGAGCTGGAAAAGGTGGCGGCTGCCGAATATGCTGTGGTGCTTGGCGGCCGCGGTCAGACGCATATCGGCTTGCGTAAGGTTGCAGAGCAGCTGCAGGAAAAATACGGCACACATTATCTGGCCGATATTTATCCTGTCGGCTGGCAGGAAACGCAGGACTGGATTATCAGCATCGGCCGTATGCTGGGGCGTGAGCAGTTGGCACAGCAGGTGCTGAAGCTGGAGCAGCAACGCTTAGATGAGCAGCTGCAGCATTTTCTGCCGGTAACAGAAGGCAAGAAAACAGTGCTGTGCATCGGCCGTATTCTGAGATATTTTCATCCGGGGAATATCCTGCAGACTATCAGGCTTTTGCGCTTGAATCTTACCGGCATTATTCTCTTGGATTCTTATGACGGTGATGAGCGCGAAGCGATGCTGAAGGTTGTGCAGGAAAACAGCGATGCGCCTGTTTATACTACGGCGGAGGGTGAAAAGCTGGTAGCAGATGCAGACATTGTGTTGACAACGCATGAGCTGCAGAATAAGGAAGCACGTCAGATTTTCCTGCCGATGCTGCCGCAGGTTGCTGTTGCCGGTGAGGTCAAGATGATGCAGGGAATCTATCAGAGCCTGTGCAGCAGGCTGAAGGGAGGCGTGCGCTATGTCTGAAAAGCAAGGTTGGGGCAATATCTGCGAGCGAGTGGATACCTGTGCGCTGACAGGTGCAGGTGCCTTTTTCGCTGCTATTGATAAGAGTGAGGTTTTGATTAACGGACCGTTGTGGTGTTATTTTTATGCTTTGCGTCATCTGGAAAAGGCACGTCCCGATATGTATACGCGCTTTTACGGCTCACAGCCTGATAATAACGCTGTTATTTACGGCTCCGAGGAATATGTGACGCAGGAGCTGCAGCGTATGCTGGAGGATGGTCATAAGCCTTCGGTACTGCTTTTGGAAAGCAGCTGCTCGCTGAGCTTAATCGGTGATGATTTGGCAGGCATGGCACGCAAGCTGGAGCTGCCGTTTCCGGTAGTTACGCTGGACAGCGGCGGTAAGGCTGCCAAGAAGCTGTTTGCGCAGCTGTTGCCGCAGACTGCGACAGCAAAGCCCTTGGCTGTCAATATTTTAGGACAATCGGAATTTTATCTGCAGGGTGCTGCCGATACGCAGGAATTAAAACGCTTACTGCAGCTGGCAGGCTATGAGGTGCTGTGCACTCCCGGCAGTGAATGTACGCTGGAGGAGCTGCAGCGCTTGCCGGAGGCTTCGCTGAACATTGTTACGAATGCGGAGCTGGGTTTGCCGCTGGCGGAATATCTGCAGAAGCAATACGGTACGCCGTATATTTTTGCCGGACTGCCTTATGGTGTGCAGGGAACGCTGCGCTGGCTGCAGCAGATAAATGCGCAGTTGCCTGCTCCCGCTATGGATAAGGTGACGGCGGAAGCTCAGGCGCAGGATAATTATCTGCTGAGCCGTAATAATGAAGCCATTGCGCTTTGGGGCAGCATGTGGTTTGATAACGTGCTCGTCAGCGCGCCTGCTACACAGGCGCTGTGCCTCGCACAGACGCTGCGCACCGAATGGACTGACATCGGCAGGCTGACTGTTATCTGCCAGCAGCAGCTTAAGGATGCGCCTGCCTGCGACACGGCAGAGGCTATTTACACTGTTGGCGTGGACGATGCTGCCATCAGCGAATATTTTAAAACCTGTGACAATGTACTGCTGCTGACGAGCAGCAGCGAAAGCTCGGTTCTTTATCGCAGAAAGCAGTGCAGCTTTGATGCCTGCAATATCTGCTATCCTACGAATGATGAGGTGTTTATTACCAAGCAGCCGATGGTAGGCCTGCAGGGCAGTGCTTACATGCTGGAGCGACTGTGGAATTGCTTTATCCGCAGGAAAAAGAATAAAGTATAGTAGGTGGTCTATGAAAAAGCTATTGATGATTATAAGCCTGTTGCTTTTGGTATTTACTGCAGGATGCAGTAAGCAGCAGGCTGCCGATGTTCCTGCTTCGCCGGCGGCGGATGTGGCCTATAGCGTTACGGACGACGCCGGAAGGACGCTGCACTTTGAGCATAAGCCGCAGCGGATAGTTTCGCTTACATATGGTACGGATGAAATCCTTACCGATTTAGTTGACATAAAACGTATTATGGCCTACAGCCGTTGGGCAGGCGACAGCGAAATAAGCTTTATCACCAAGGAGCAGGCCTATACTGTGGGACGCAAGGTGCCGGAAAATACGGAAGCTGTTTACGCCCTGCAGCCTGATCTTGTTGTTGCCTCAACGGCCACCTCCAGCGACTTGGTACGCAGTCTGGAGGGGTTGGGCGTGCCTGTATATATTGCGCGCAGTCCGCATAATTACAAGGAGATGTGCGACAAAATCCGCGGCATAGCAGCGGCAGTTGGCGAAAAGCAGCAGGGGGAGCTGATGGTGCAGAAGATGGACACGCACCTGCAGCAGCTGCAAAAACGCTTGCGTCAGATTCCGTCAAGCGAAAGACGCGTTGCTGTAGCCTTTAATTTTACCTCTGCCATGGGGCGGAGAGGAGATTTGCTCGACAGCATGCTGACGATGGCGCATGTTATCAACGGCGCAGCTATTGTTGCTGATGAAAACAAGAGCGAGCATGGTATGCCTGCTATCAGCAAGGAACAGGTGGTACGCATAAATCCTGATATTTTTATGCTGCCGACCTGGAATTATAACAATAAACAGGATGTGCAGGGTTATGCTTATGCCGTAATGAATGACCCCGCTTATCGCGATGTTAAGGCTGTACGCAACAAGCAGATTAAGTTTGTTTCGGACAAATACCGCTATGTTGCCAGCCAGCATATTGTCGATGCTATTGAAAACATCGCGCATGCTGTATATCCGGAAATTTTTTAAGGAAGTGTGTTTGTAGATGATCATTAAACGTGAACGGAGTCCTTTGGCTATTATTCTTTTAGCAGTTCTCTTAGTTGTTATTGCCTGTGTATCTCTGACCTTCGGACAGATAGATGTGCCTGTAGGCAAGGCGTTGGCAGTTATCGGCTCTCAGCTGAATCTGCCCGGCTTTACCGAGGCTGATTATAGCAGAGAGCAGCTTGCTGTTATCTGGTATATCCGCCTGCCGCGTATGCTTGTAGGTGTGCTTGTAGGTGCGGCGCTGGGTATTTCCGGCGCTGTAATGCAGGGCATCTTCAGCAACCCGCTGGCAGATCCCGGTCTTATCGGTATCTCCTCCGGTGCTGCTACCGGTGCGGTGCTTTCTATTGCTTTGGGTGCTGCCTCCGGCAGCATGTTTGCTATGCCGGCCTTTGCCTTTTGCGGCAGTATCTGTGCTGTGTGCCTGACGGTATTTTTGGCGATGCGTAACGGCAAAATACCTGTTATGACGCTGCTTTTGGCAGGCGTTGCCGTGGGTATGCTTTTGGGTGCCATTACCTCCGGTCTGCTCACCTTTATGAACGAGCAGAAGCTGCAGCAATATCTGTTCTGGATGGTCGGCGGTCTTGATTATCGCCGTTGGGAGCATGTATATCTTGCAGTGGGACCGGTGCTGTGCGGTATTATTATTATGTGCCTGCTGGCACGTCACCTGAACATTCTGGTGCTGGGCGAAACGGAAGCTAAAGCTGTTGGTATGCCTGTTACCGCATTCCGCATGGGTCTGCTTTTCGTAGCAGCTATGACTACTGCTACCTCCGTTTGCGTCAGCGGTAATATCGGGTTTGTCGGCCTGGTTATTCCGCATATGATGCGTATGCTGATTGGTCCTGACCATCGTGTACTCTTGCCTGCCAGCGCACTTGGCGGCGCAGCCTTTTTGGTATTCTGCGATTCGCTGGGACGCATTATTATGCCGCCGGCAGAGGTGCGTGTAGGTATTATGACAGCGTTCTTAGGTACGCCGTATTTCCTGTATCTGCTGCGCAGAATGCAGAAGCAGTTCTTTTAAGATGAGGTAGAAATTATGAAGGTTATTTTCTTGACGAATGTTATCCGCCGCATGGGTATGATGCAGCAGACTATGGAAAAGCTGCAGCAGGAAGGCAAGCTGGATAATGCCTGCGCCTGCCGTTGGATTACCGATGCGACGATTTGGGATGATAAATGGCACAAGGAGCTTGCCAGCTCTAAGCTGGTGATTATGAAATGGATGGGTACAGGTCTGGATACACCGTTTCTGCAGCGCTGCGTCAGCCTGCTGAAGCAGTTGCGCCTGCCCTTTTATATTGATGCTGCCGGCAGCAAGGAGGGCGAGCTGGCGCAGGGACTGACACCTGAGCAGCTTGCTGTTATCAAAAAATATTGCATGTTCGGCGGCGAAATCAACTATAGTAATCTGTGGTTATATCTGCAGCAGCTGTTGCAAGGTGAGACTATTACAGTCGATGAGCCTAACCCGATTCACTGGTGCGGTATTTATCACCCGCGCGCGAAAAAGGTATATACCGATTTAGCGGAATACCAGCGTGATTTTTGCGTCAGCGGCCGTCCGACAGCGGGCATTCTTTTTTACCGCGACGAATTGGTGTGGGGCGATTTGACTTACCAGACTGCGATGGTTGAAGAGCTGGAAGCACAGGGTGTCAACGCTGTCTGCGTTTTCAGCAACGGTATGCCGGTGGAGGAAATGGGCATGCCCAGCCTGACGCAGGTTTTCAACAGCTTTTTCTGCACTGCGGACGGTGTACCGGCAATTGACGTGCTGCTGAACGTGATGAAATTTTCCATGACTACCGGCGGTTCGATTAATCTTGATTATCTGAAAAAGCTTAACGTACCTGTTTTGGCTGCCTATACGACAATTGCACCCTTTGAGGAATGGAAGGACAGCTTTGAGGGCATGAACGCCATGGAGGTTTCCATCAGCGTTTCCTTGCCGGAATTTGATGGCATTATCCACGGCGTGCCTATAGCGCATAAAAAGATTCTGGAAAACGGCGATGTCCGCTATCTGCCTAACATGGAGCGTGTAAAGCGCATGGCCTCCAAGGCGAAGAAGTGGGCGATGCTGCGCCACAAGGCCAACAGCGAGAAGAAAATCGCTATTATTTTCCACAACTATCCGCCGCGTAATTCCAACATCGGCAGTGCTATCGGCCTTGATACAATCGAAAGCATCCGTCGCGTGCTGGCTGCTATGCGCGAGCGTGGCTATAAGGTAGATTGGATTCCTGAGGATACGAAGGAATTCATCAAACAGCTGACAGCCAATGCCACCAACGACCGCAGTATGCTGACGGAAAAGCAGGTTGATGCTGCCAATAAGCTGAAGGGAGCAGAATATAAAGAATTCTTTGCTTTGATGGACAAAAAGGTGCAGGAGCAGCTGGTGAAGGATTGGGGCGAAGCACCCGGCACTGTCATGGAATATGACGGCGATATCCTGGTACCGGGAACGATGAACGGCAATGTTTTCGTAACCGTGCAGCCGCCGCGTGGTTTTGGCGAGGACCCGGAAAAAATCTACCACGATCCTTACGTTGCACCGACGCATCAATATCTGGCCTTCTACCGTTGGGTACGCGATGTGTGGCAGGCAGACGCTGTTGCGCATATCGGTACGCATGGCAGCCTGGAATGGCTGCCGGGCAAGAACGCCGGCCTTGATTGCAGCTGCTACCCGGATTTGGCGCTGGGAGATTTGCCGAATATTTATCCTTATAACATCACTATTACCGGCGAGGGTATTCAGGCAAAACGCCGTGGCGCTGCCTGCCTGATTGAGCATCTGCCAGCGCCGCAGACACAAGCGGGAGTGTACGACGAGCTGGAGGAGCTGGAAAAGCTCATGGACGAATACGTGCACTTCAGCAGCACGCAGCCGGATAATCTGCCGCGCTTGCAGGAGCTGGTGTTGGCGAAGGTTGCCGAGGCCAACCTGCAGGATGAGGTTGCTTACGATGAAGAAAAGCCTTTCGACGAATACGTGATGAATCTGCATAATTACATTACGGATTTGAAGAATATGGAGGTGCACACAGGCCTGCATATTATGGGCCAGCCGCCGGAGGATCAGCAGCTGGAGGATTATCTGTGGCTGCTGCTACGTCTTGATAACGGCAATATTCCCAGCCTGACGCAAGCAATAGCAGCGCTATATGGCTTTGATTATTACTATCTGTTGGAAAACAGCAGCCTGATATACGAACCGCTGAATATCACCTATGGTATGCTAATCGACCGTATCGCCAATCAGTGCCGCGAGCTGATTCGCTGCCTGCAGCAGCGTGACTTTGTCAAGGAAGCGGTTGCTGATGCTCTGCAGCTGCCCTGGGTGCAGCAGGCACCGGCGGAAAGCAGAGAAAAGCTGGAAGTGGTCTGCAACTATATTGTAGATACACTTTACCCCAATCTGCTTTTAACGAAGCAGGAAATTACCAATATGCTGCGTGGCTTTGAGGGCGAATATATCGAGCCGGGTCCGAGCGGTGCTCCCTCCAGCGGCGGCGCTGATTTGCTGCCGACAGGACGCAACTTCTACGGTGTGGACCCGCGCTGTCTGCCGACACCGGCGGCATGGGAAATCGGCCAAACGTTGGGCGACCAGGTGGTAGAACGCTTCATTGCGGAGGAAGGTCATTATCCCGAAAATATCGGTATGGTCTTCTGGTCCGGTGCAAACATGCGCAGCCACGGACAGTGCATTGCCGAATTCCTCTATCTCATGGGCATCCGTCCCAAGTACCAGAGCGGCAGCCTGCGTATCAACGGGCTGGAGGTCATTCCCCTGATGGAGCTTAAGCGTCCGCGTATTGACGTTACGGCGCGTATCAGCGGTCTCTTCCGCGACACTATGCCTGCGGTAATGCAGGTAATGGACAAGGCGGTGCTTTTGGCAGCGGAGCAGGATGAACCTGATGATTTAAACTTTGTACGCAAGCATATTCAGGAGGATACCAAGGAGCTGGAGCAGCAGGAGGGCATGGAGCACGCTGCTGCATGGCGTCAGGCGGCCTTCCGCGTCTTTGGCGATGCGCAGGGAACCTATGGCGCAGGCGTAGCGGCGCTGCTGGAAAGCAAGAACTGGGAAACCATTGACGATATTGCCGATGTTTATGTACGTTGGGGCGGTCATGCCTACGGCGGCAAAACCAAGGGCAAATTCCTGCCGCAGCAGTTCCGCAAGCGTATGGGCAGCTTGGATATTACGATTAAAAACGAGAATAACCACGAAACAAATATGCTCAGCAGTGATGACTACAATGCTTATCATGGTGGCATGATTGCAGCAGTACGTTCGATTAAGGGCAGTGCGCCGCGTTCCTACTGCGGCGATAGCACTGACAGAACGCGTGTGACGATGCACAGCATACAGGAGGAGGCAAAGCGCCTGTTCCGCAGCGAGGCTATCAATCCTAAGTTTATCAAGGGCATGATGCAGCATGGCTATAAGGGCGCTGCCGATATGGCCAACATGATTGCGCACAGCTTCCAATGGGATGCGACGAGCGCCGTTATGGAGGACTGGATGTACGAAAAATATGCCGAGAAATATACCTTTGACCCGGCAGTACAGGAATGGCTGCGTGATGTTAACCCCTGGGCTCTGCAGCGCATGACAGAAATTCTGCTGGAGGCAGAGCAGCGCGGACTGTGGCAGGCTAAGCCGGAAACTAAGGAGGAGCTGCAAAAGCTTTATCTGGATATGGAAGGCGAGTTGGAGGACAGAGCAGATGAGCATTAAAATGTTAGTGCTGAGCCTGACCGGCCAGTGCAACTTTGCCTGCCGTTACTGCTATGCCGCTGAGCATGACCGCAGTATGATGTCACCGGAAACAGCGTTGGCAGCAGTTAAGCTGGCGGCGGACGGCGGTGAACGCTTTGTTATTCAGTTCAGCGGCGGTGAGCCGCTGCTGAATTTTGCCTGCCTGCAGGCAGTGGTAGATTATGTGCATCAGGAAAAGCTGCCTGCCGTACTGCAACTGCAGACTAACGGCTCTCTGCTTACTGATAAGATTGCCAAGTACCTCTATAAAAATAAGGTTGCTATCGGCGTGAGCCTTGACGGCAGACCGGCGGTCAATGACAAGCTGAGGCTGAAAAAGAATGGCTACGGTGCGACCGGAGAGATTTTGAAGGGTATTGAGGTTTTGCGCCGCAATAATATTGCCTGCGGCGTAACCTGTGTAGTGACATCGGAAAATGTAGATACGCTGGAAGGAATCGTGGATTTTGCTTACTTTTTGGGCAACATCCGTAAAATCGGCTTTGACATCCTGCGCGGGCAGGGACGCGGACGCAATCTGCAGCCGCCAACGCCTGCAGCGATGCAGCAGGCTATGCAGCGCGTTTTTGCGCGCTGCGATGAGCTGGCGAAGCTCACAGGCCTGTGCATAGCGATTGCGCAACAGGAGCGCGCGCAGCTTTTGTGTAAGGATTGCAGTCTGACCTTCGGCCATTGCTATGCTATGAACGGCGAAGCAGCCTTTGTAGATGCCAAGGATGATATTTACGCCTGCTCCTCGCTGGTAGGTGATGCGAAATTTTACCTTGGTAATGTATATAACGGCTTAGAGCCTGCCTTGGTAGAAAAAACTAAGCAGGTGATTGCCGAGTCTATGGACTTTTGCCGTCAATGCGACGATTTTAAACTGTGCGGCGGCGGTTGCTTCGCGCGTTGGTATGGCTTTGAGGACAAGTCTGCCTATGGCGCGGAATGCAGCATGAAGCGTGAAGCGATAAAACGAATACAAAAGTAAAAAAACGTCAGCATCGGGTGCTTAATAATCGAATCCGATTTGCTGACGTTTCTTTTTTTATAAATAACATGCTTAATGTTGGTTTTGACATGGAATTATGCTTTTCTACATGCTTTTTTATATAATGAAGCTTGTTTAGAGCATCTTTTGCTTGACTATATTCTTAGTATATACAATAAAATAAAAATAATGATTGTTTAGAATATTCGGAGGCAATATAATGAAAATTGCTTTATGTCATTTGGAACTCAGCTGCGGTCCGCAGGAGCGCAACCTGCAGATATTGGAGCAGGCAGTGCGCATTGCTGCGGAGCAGGGCGCTGACTGGGTATTGACACCTGAGGTAGCGGTACAGGGATATTATTTTTATCGCATAGATGAAAATGCTGTGGTAGCGCCTCAACCGTCACCTGAGCTGGAGCCGCTGCGTAAATTATGCTGTGAATATGGCATTACCATCTTTTTAGGCTGTGGTGAATATGATGCTGTCTTTGATAAAAACTTTAACAGCTGTCTGGTTTTCGGACCTGATGGTGAAATCATCGGCCGCCACCGCAAGTTGTTTGGAGAGTGCTTGGGAGCAGAGGCCTGGGCGCGCAAGGGTGACAGCTTTACCGTGCTTCCCTGCAGCGGACTGCAGACAGGCGTGCTGGTGTGCGCTGACCTGTGGTTCCCGGAATATTATGAGGGAACCAAGGCACACGGTGCCGAAATTATTGTCGACGTTGCAGCCTGGCCGCCGACACAGGTGTGCGGTAATCCGCTGCCTGCATGGCTGCATGCATCTAAGGTAACTGATGTGACGATAATTGTCTGCAATCAGACCGGTTCCCCGCAGTGGATGGATATGAATGTGGGGCAGAGCGTGGTTGTCGACCAAGGTGAGCTGAAGCTGGCCTACAGCGGCGAGTCTGCGGTACTGCTTTTTGATTATGATGCAGATGCCAAGTGTGTGCAGTCGCTTGCTTATGATGTTCACTATATAAAGTAAGTAAATAAATACTTGCGGCGAAATAATACCCCTATTTTTGCCGTTGACGAGTAAGTGATAAGAAGATAAACTGATAGCTGAGAGAGAAAGGAAGCTAGCCTTGCCGTGCGCCTGTCTTGGAAGTATAGGGGCGTATGGTATGCTATAAATTTTATTCAAAGGTGGGTTTGGAGTATGAAAAAGGTTCAAAGCTTACGTAATGCTGTAATGGTGTCCTTGCTTGCAGGTACTACATTGGTATGGGGCGGCACCGCTTTTGCACAGGAGGATTTGCAGGAGTTCGCGCTGGAGGATATGGTAGTAACTGCCAGCCGTGTTCCGACACAGAAGGTTGATACACCTGCTGATATCAGCGTAATTACCAAGGAAGAAATTGCTGATCAGAATTATGCCAGTGCTTCTGATGCTTTAAGAGCAATTCCCGGTGTTAACGTGTTAGGCAGCGGTGCCAAAGGCTCCTCCATGGGTCAGGACAAGATTCTGCTCAATGGCGATGAAAGAGTTTTGGTATTGGTTGACGGACGCAGAATGAACCTTGGCAGCAGTGGTAACAGCAGTGCTGATTGGCTGCCTCCTGTTAATGCAATCGAACGTATCGAAGTACTTAAGGGCGGCGGTTCTGCTCTGTATGGTACCGATGCAGTCGGCGGTGTAATTAACGTTATTATGAAAAAAGGCAGTGACATCGGTAATCATGTTACCGTTAAGGCTGCAGGCGGCAGCTTTAACGCCGAGCAGTATGCAATTTCTGCCAGCGGCAGCACAGACAGCGGCTTAGGTCTTATTGTTTCTGCGACCAAAGAACGCAGAGGCGAATATAAATTTAAAAATGCTAATGGCAAATCTCAGCTGCTGAAGAACTCTGGCTATGATGATACCGGCGTAATCGTTAAGCTGGATCAAAAGGTTGGGGAGGACAACCGCATTGGCGTTAACTTTGAGCATATCAATGCTGACGGTGGTTCTCCGTTCGGTTATTCCGGCTTTGGTAATACTGATAGTCATAAACGTATCAGCAATAACGTTGCTTTACGTTATGATTGGAACGAAAGCAGTGATGAAAAAGGCTATGTTCAGGTATATAAAAACTACCAGCATGCTCATTTCAGATCTCCAGTTGCAAGTAGACAATCTAACTTTACAGATTCTACAATAGGCCTTGAAGCACAGCAGAATTTTAAATTCAGTGATACTGATGAATTAACTGTTGGTTTGGAATATTACAAGACTACGGTTGATAATACAGCATTGTATACTGGTGAACGTGATATTAATAACAAAGCAATTTTTGCAGAAAACAGATGGGAGTTTGCTCCAAGCTGGCAATTAAATACAGGTCTGCGTTATGATCATCACAGTAAGTATGGCAGTGAGGTTACTCCTAAGGTTGCTTTAAACAAAAAGTTTGATGAGAACAGCAATGTTTACTTATCTTGGGGACGTGTATTTAATGCACCTACCACAGATGACCTGTTCTGGTATCAGCCGGGCATGTTCCCGACTTACGGCGATCCTAACCTTAAACCGGAAAAAGGTTATGTTTGGACCTTTGGTGGCAATACAAAGCTGAATGATAAGACAGATATTTCTGCCAGTGTATTCTATAGTGATATCAAGGACGCTATTGATTGGGTATGGGATGGCGGAACAACTACCCAAGCTATTAACGTTAATAAAGAAAAACGTCGTGGTTTGGAATTGAGCTTGAATCATGATTTTGATGATAACTTATCTGCGTATGCTTCTTATACTTATGTACAGGTTAAGCAGGACAAGGGCTACGGCTTTGCCAAGGATTTGACTACTAAGCCGAATATTTATCGTGCCGGCTTGAAGTATAAGAATGCTGATTGGCTGTTTACTTTGAACGCAAATGCTGTTACCGGACAATCTGAAAAGAATTTTGTAGACAGCAGCTATTTCACCTTAGATCTTGGTGCACAGTATAAGATTAACGATAATGCTAAGCTGTTCATCAATGGCTACAATCTTACCAATGCACGCTATGCCGAATTTGGCGGCTTGTACAAAAACGGCGAAGCAAAATACCCGATGGCAGGACGTTCCTTTATCATCGGCGCAGAATACACCTTCTAACATCATAACAGTTTAACCCTTAAGGCGGCGCACTGCGCCGCCTTTTTGACGTGTGGGAGGGGAATGCAAAAGAAAAAACCGTGCGCTTTAGCGCACGGCAGTGAAGGTAAATGTATATTTAATGTTTAAGCATTATTAAGCTCTGCTTGCAGTTCCAAAATCTTGCTCATAGGCAGGTTAGTAAATTCCGCAATATCTTGAAGCGAATTATTTCCTTTTAAAAGCATACGTTTTGCTGCAGCGTAGTTGGCAATAGCTTCGCCTTCAGCTTTACCTTCACTATAAATTTTTTCAGTAAATTCACACATGGCGGCTTTCCCCTCCTTCGTAGCCTTTAGGTAATTGACATGTTTAGATAATTTCCCTTGACTCAAGTCATCTGCTTCTGCTGTTTTAAAATACTGCATTAATTTTGCAATTGAAGAGCCATCATTAACTTCTGCGTTAATGTAATACATATGCAGACCATCATCGTATTTCATTGGTAAATTGTTAAGGCGTTTGTTTACACAGTAACAGGTACAACCTAAATGCCAAATATCAGGCTCGGTTATGTAAAACATATATAAATCGGGAACGCTTTTATATTTTTTGTCCTTGCCCTTTGGCAAATAGCTACCAATGATGCTCGAAGAATAGTACAGCATGCGTCTAGCATGGTCAATTTTACCATCGCTTTTTTGAATTTCCATTTCATAGAGCTTATTGTTTGCATCTTCTACAAGAACATCCATAATAATATCCTTGGATGCAAATTTGTTAATGACCATTTGAGTACGATTTTCCTTAATGACCAGTGAATCGATGCCGGAAAGGATACGTAAAACACGTTCGCAGGCACCTGAATCAGTAAAGACCATTTTAGCCATTGCATCACTGAATAGGTTCAGTTGTTTGGCCTTTTCAATAAGCCTTTCGCGATTGCGGATGAGGCTTTCTGGGTATTGTTTGGAACTCATACTTTCCTCCTTTAATTATAACACACAAGTAATGAAAAATATATAAGATGGTAGGACTGGCTTAATTTGCAATAGGAAGAGATATAAAAAAAGGCGTTTGCCGAAAGCTCGACAAACGCCACTGGTTCTCACAACCAGGCATGACCTCCGTTGGAAAACGGCTACCCATGCAACTGAAATAATTATAACATACAAATGAAATAAAAACAAGTGTTTATTTTCTCTTTTGCTTTTCTTTACTCTTGACTATCATAGCGCTATATACTTTATAATATAAATTACAGTATTGTCGGTATTGCCGCATATAAGTCAATACCGCTGAAATAAAACGATGAGAATAGAGGCATAAAGCATGAAGAAAATTTTTTGTTTACTGCTGTTGCTGCTGCTTTTAGTCACAGGCTGCGGACAAGGCAGCGGCGGTAAAGACGCTGCCGCAAGCGGCAGCTACACTGTAACTGATGAGCATGGAACAGTGACTACGTTTAAGCAGGCACCGCAAAAGGTACTGACGCTGGCACTCAGCAGCGATGGCATAATCATGGGCCTGGGTATGGAAGATAAATTGGTTGCCGTCAATTATCTTGCCGATGACCCGGTAAGCTCCAACCTTGTAGAGCAGGCTAAAAAAATTCAGCACAAAATCAAAAACCCTTCGGCAGAAGAGGTGCTGGCGCTGAAGCCGGACGTAGTCTTTGCTTACGATTGGAGCGACATGAACCGTGTCGAAAATTTGCGCAATCTGGGCATGAACGTCATTGTTTTGAAGGGACCAGCAACTATTGATGATATCAGGCGTAACGTGCGCACTATCGCCAAAGCCATGCACGCCGACAGTAAGGGAGAAGAGCTGGTAAAGCTGATGGACAGCAGACTGGCGCAGGTGAAGCAGCAGGTAGCGGCGCTCAGGCTGCAGCAGCCGAAGAAAATCGTCCTTGTTTCGCTGATGAGCTCCTACGGCGGCAAGGGGTGTATTTTTGACGACATGTGCAAGGAAGCAGGTGTTATCAACGGCGTTTCGGCTGCAGGAATCAAAAACGGCCAGCAGATTACTAAGGAAATGCTGGTGAAGATTGATCCAGATTTACTGATAATGCCGGTGTATAACGACCATGGCAATTTTGATATCAAAAAATATAATCGCGAATTTTTGGAGGACCCGTCGCTGCAGACCATGCGCGCCATCAAAAGCAAGCAGCTTTTTTATCCCAATGAAGGCTATATCTACAACTGCTCGCAGGACGTTGTTTTCGGCGTACAGGAAATCGCCCATGCTGCCTATGGCGAAGCCTTTGCTATACAGGGAATGCAGCATTTGCGGGTGAAGTAAATAGCGTAAGATTAAAAAAACTGCACCAATCAGCATCAAATAAGATGCTGGCTAGTGCAGCTTTTAATTTTCATCAGGCTCAACCCGTAGGGAAATCTGGTAGATATATTCTTCTGGCTTCGGCGTCATCCAATGATTTTTCAGCGGCATAATATAAAGATTGTCTACGGCGTATAGCTTATTACGTTGCATATAAGCTTTGAAAAGCTCCGCCAGCTCCTGCACATGGTCACGGAAGGTACCCTGAAAGCGTTGAGTCATATAGAGTCCTGCGGGGCGAGTGTAACATTCCATTTTGCCATGATAATCAGGATTAACACTGGAAAAATAGGCCAGCGGTCGGCTGTATTCACCTGCCAGAAAGCAATCTTTGTCTGCCAGCCAGCCGACAGCCTTTTCCTTGAAATGCTCTTTGGAAAAAACATTTAAGTTATGTCTGGCAAGAATTTTAATACTTTCGTCGCCGCTGCATTCCGGCGGCACAGGACTGAGCAGGAATCGCTTGCTACGGCGGAAGGTGACGGTTATCTGATCAAGCCGGCTTTCGCGGATTTTATCCAGCTGCTGAAAAACAACGTGAATATTTTTGCGTATTTTTTCGTTATGTGCAATAATTTCTTCACATTCACGGTCTTTAGCTTGTAAGAGAGCCTGCAGGCTGTCAGTGCTGCGTTCTTCCAGATATTCCTTGATTTTAGATATAGGTATTCCCAGCTTGCGCATGTTCAAAATGACCTCTAAAATCAAATACTGTTTGAGAGAGTAATGGCGGTAGTTGTTTTCAGAAATGAATTCCGGCGACAGAATTCCCATTTTATCGTAGTAGAGCAAGGTCTGCTTAGGTAGCTCAAAAAGGTCTGCCAGCTCGCCTGCTGTATAGTAAAGCTTAGAATTTTTGCTCATAAAGTATCACCTTGGTTCTTTAACACAATACGTTGCGTAATAGTTATGTTTATTATAACATTTATTAGTCAGATAGTGAAGTTGGAGAGAAAAGAGAGGCTTTGCTTTTCGCAATTTTGACTCAATATTATCCAAAATAGTTTTATGAAAAAAGTGCTTTACTCTACTATGAGTATATACCGTAGAATATACTTGTCCAAAAAATAAATACAGAGGAGAGGATAAGATATGTCACACCCGGAATATGTTTTACCTAATACACCCCACGCAGGCTATCGCTATAAAATGGCCATGAAGCATGTTGAGGCTGCAAAAGCTGCAGGGAAATCAGTAGAAGAAATTCATGAGATTTTCAATAGTGTCATGAATTATGATATCGATAATCTTCCTGATGATGCAGCGCACAAAAATTATAAAAATGCCGTCGAACAGGCCAAAGCTGCTATGGCTGAAGGAAAATCCGATAAAGAAGTGCATGAGCTGTTTCAAAAAGTGTTAAGCGAAGCAAAATAATGACGAATAAGCCCCTAAAGTAATTAAAAGATTGCTTTAGGGGCTTGTTTTTTAGAGATAATCTACAGGTATCATTATTTTTACAATATATTTTGTATAATCAGCAGTAGACCAATAATTCCTTAATTGTTCAATATACACATCGCCGATTATTGTTAAAGAGTTACGTTCAATGAATGCCAAAAGCTTTTTGAAAGAGTATTCGTATTGTGTATGGAAACCGTTGGGAGTATAAATGGAGGCGTATAGGCCTGCTTTTTTTATTTGCACGTCGGTGTATTCATCAGGATGGGAGATACGGGTATAAAGATGCGACATTGCTAAAAAATTGCCTTGCTGCAGAGCATCCTTGGGCAGGATGTATCCCATCAGATATTCATTTAATAGTTCACTGCTGGCGAAAGGATAGTTGTGCTTGGCAACCAGCTTTATTTTTTCTTTTAGCGAAATTTCCGTAGCAGAGAAAGGAGTTGCTATATAATATTCATCTGATTGTTCTTCTAAAGTGATTTTGTCAGTGGTAATGCTTTTGGCTTTTTCTAAACGATTTATTTTAGTCTGTAAATTAGCAATGTTGCGCTGCATAATGTCAATTTGCAGCTGAAATTCTGTCTGCTTGCGCTTATAAAAAAGCTGTAGAGCATTAATATCACGGGTTTGTAAATAGGCAGCAATATCTTTCAGAGGAATTCCCAGCTTACGCATATTGATAATAATATCAAAGATAAAATACTGTTCTAAAGAGTAATAGCGATAACCGTTTTCATCAATATAAGCAGGCCTAAGAATATTATTGCGTTCATAATAGAATAATGTTTGCTTCGATAGCTTGAACAGAGAGGCAAATTCTCCGATTGTAAAATATTTTTCTGATAATTTATTCATAAATCTCCTGTGAAAATAATGCTTGACTATACTATAGGTAGATACTTTAAAATTCTTCTTAATGATAAGCAGAACAATTAGGATTTTTATTCTATATATTATTAAAATACTTGACGTAGCATTTGTCAAGAGTTGTTCTGTAGTTTATGAAGATGAGGTGTTATTGTGAAGAAAAGCTCTAAGAGTTTATTAATGTGTATGCTGATAACCGGTATTTGTTCCGGCAATGCACAAGGTGTATTTGCTGAAGAAAAAATAGGCGAATTTAATCTTGATCAAATGGTTGTTACTGCCAGCAGAATTGCAGAAAGCAATTTTGAAGCAAATGCTAACGTAAACGTTGTTACCCGTAAGGATATTGAAGAAAAGCATTATCAGACTGTAAGTGAAGCTTTGCGTGCAGTTCCTGGTGTTGCTATTCAAAACTACAGTGCTACCGGTGCCAATTATTCTGCCGATTATTTGTATGTAAACGGTACCAGTCATGTTTTAGTTTTGGTTGATGGTCAAAGAGCCAACACCAACGGTTCCGTATCCAGTGTATTCCAGCCTTCTGAAGTAAGCAATATGGACAATATTGAACGTATTGAGGTACTGAAGGGCTCTGCGTCAACTCTTTACGGCAGTGATGCTGTTGGCGGTGTAATCAACATTATCACCCGCAAGCCGGAGGCCGGAGAAAGCACTACTAAAATTTCCGGCGCTTGGGGTAGCTATGATAAGAAAACCTATAATATTTTTAATGAAGGCATGACAAAGTCCGGCTTCTATTGGACTGTAAATGGTCAGACCGATAAAATGGGAGAATATAAGGATGGCCATGGCAACGCAACAGTTAATAAAATTGACAGCAAGAGCTATGGTGTAAAGCTGGGCCAAAAATTTGACGATAAAGCTGATATCAATGTTTCTTATTCCCGCTACAAGCTGGATTACGGCAGACCGGAAACAGGTTCCTCTATGATGGGACCGACTGTTTTTACCGGTGGTATGACAGAAGGCAAGAAGGATAATACTAAGTATACTGTTGCGTTTGACTATAAATTTAATGATAAGCTTAGCAATAGATTGACTTACTTTTCCCGTACAGCGGATTTGGACGATGATACAAGACATCCTGCAACACTGTGGCAGATGCGTGAAAAAACCTGGGGCTTCTCGGAGCAGCTGACATATCAGGATGGCAATCATACTATCATCGGTGGTTATGATTATTATAAAGATGCCATGAACAAATATCACGATCAGTACACACCTAGCATGACCGGTACTGTTGATAATAAGGCATTCTTTATTCAGGACCAGATGCAGTTTGGTGCTTGGGGCTTTACTCCCGGTGTGCGCTTCTCCAAGCATTCGGAACATGGCAACAAAACCACAGGCAGCGGCGTGCTTTCCTATAAATTTAACAATCTGACCAACATGTATGTATCTTATAAGGAATTCTTCCGTGCTCCGTACATGTATGAGCTGTACAATCCGTTCTATGGCAGTGAGAAGCTGAATCCTGAAGAAGGCGAAACTAAAGAAATTGGTCTTAACACACGCATTGATGATAAGACAACCTTCTCTGCCCATTATTTCCGTACAGAGTCTGACAATCTTATTGGTTTCAACAGTGCTAACTGGAAGTATTACAATGCAGGCGCAGAAACGATTAAGGGCTGGGATGTTCAGCTGACTAAAGCTTTTGATAATCACTTCAGCGCTACTGCAGCTTATACACATACATATATTCCTGCAACTTCTTCAGCTGTTAATCCTAACCGCAATGGCTACATCCCTAAAGGACAATATGATTTGACATTTAACTATGACGAAGCAAAATTCAATGGCAGCTTGAATATTAAGGGTATCGTAGACCGCCCCGGCAGTAAAGCTAATGAAGCTCAGGTATTAGATACATATAAGAGTGTTTGGACTGCTAATATTGCTTTGAACTACAAGCCTGTTAAGGGTATGAATGTGTTCTTTAAGTTAAACAATCTCTTTGACCGCATGTATACTGATATGACATATGATATGCGTAATCCTGGCGGAGTTGGCTGGTATTCACAGCCTGGACGTAACTTTGTTGCAGGCGTAGAATACACCTTTTAATAGCTTATAATCTTATTTCTCATACACCAGTGGTGGCATAGGCACATAAAAGCTTATGCCACCACACCTATATACAGACGTTTTTGGAGAGGGGGCTTGAATTTGAAAATAGCTTTTTTGCATTTTGCATATTGCTGCGGACCGCAAGCGGATAATGCAAAGAAAATTTTACAGGGGATGAAGCTGGCGGCACAGTATGGCGCAAGCTGGGTACTGACGCCGGAAATGGCGTTGCAGGGTTATTATATGATGCGCAGCGATAAGCAGTTTCAGCTTGCTTCGCTGCAAAATAATCTTTTACAGGAGTTTATGGAGGCTTGCAGGCACTACAGGCAAAGGTTGTTTTTGGGCTGTGGTTTTGTCGACGAAAAAACGCCGCGTAACAGCTGCGCAATTATTTCGCCGGACGGAACATATTATAATCGTCACGATAAAACGAAGGTTGTCCCCTGGATAACAGAAAATTGGGCGCATCCCGGAGAAAAATTTGAGGTATGGAATTTAGATGGTATCAATACCAGTGTTCTGGTTTGTGCAGATGCGTATTTTGCTGAACACGGACAAAAAATTGCTGAGCAGGGAGCAGAGCTTGCTGTAGTTGTTGCTGCCTGGCCTCCTGGAGGACATGCAGGACCTCTGGAGGAGGCGTGGAAGCGTTTGAGCCGTTCGGCAAATGGTATTCCTGTGCTTATCTGTAATCAGACGGGGACGGAAGGCATGGATTGCAGCCGTGCTCAAAGTGCTGTTCTTTGCAATGGCGAAGTGCTTTTTACTTATGAAGGACGCGAGGCAGTGCTGATTATAGATTTTGATGAAGAAAAGAAACAGGTTTTGTCTACAGAATTTGTAACAATAAATTTGACGGATATTTAAGGTGAATGACAGTGAAAAAATTAGCAGTATTTTTTTTGTGGATAGTAATAGCCTGTTGCTCATGTCTAGGATGCGGCAATGATAAGCCGGAAAACAACGGAACGAGAGTTGTCAAGGACGCCAAGGGCTATGAGGTAAAGGTACCTGCACATCCTATGCGGATAGTTTCCTTTTCTATCAGCTGTGATGAAATTTTGCTTGGTTTAGTGGAGCCGGAGCGTATAGCTTCTGTAAGCTATCTTTGTGATGATGCAGGAATTTCGCATGTCGTGGAAAAAAGCAAGGCGGTCAAGGAGCGCATTAAAGGAACGCCGAGCGTAGAGCGCATCATGGCCTTAAAACCGGACCTTGTCATTTTGGGAGACTGGTGGACACCAGACAGCATTCAGACTATCCGCGATATGGGTATTAGCGTCTATGTTTATAAAACACCATATACGGTGGCGGATATAAAAAAAGCGATTCGTGAGATTGCCGATGTCGTTGATGCTAAGCAGCAGGGTGAAGCGGTGATTAAGGAATATGATGCCAAAATCACCAAGGCCCAAGCAGTTATCAAGGCTGCCAACATCAAACAGCAGAAAAAGATTGTTGTGATGTCAGGTCATGGTGTGATTGGGACTAAAGGTTCGCTTTTTGCCGATATCTGCAAATATGCGCAGGTTGATAATTGTATGGAGCAATTGCAGACAGGGCAGAATACCACGGTTTCCAAGGAATTTATCGTTCAGTGCAATCCTGATGTCATTATTATGCCGGGGTGGAATGGTGCGCCCACTCATACTCTGGAAACAGAAAAGGAATTGCTCAATGACCAGTCTTTACAAAGCGTAAAAGCAATTCAAAATAAAAATTTGGTAACGCTGTCCGGTCAGGATATGTATTGTGTGAGCCAATATGTTGCCGACAGTGTTTTGGCTATTGATAAGCTGGTGTATCCTGAATATTTTAAGTAAGCTGAGAGGAGCAGGGAGATGGCAGAAATTATTTTTGTGACCAACATGGAACCCCATTATGTTGGGATGCGTGATGCCTTAAATGCCATAGAGGACAAAGAAATCAGCAATGCTGTAGAAGTAATCCAAATCAACGACAGTGAGCAGTGGAACGGCTATTGGAAGCAAAAGCTGCAGGGGGCAAAATTTTTCTTTTGTACCTGGATGGGTACAGGTTTGAGCTGTGATTATCTGAAAAAAGCTTCTGCCTTTTTACAGCAAAAGAAGCTGTGTCATCTTTTTGATATCATTGACCCAGGTGATGATAAGATGGATTACGGCCTGCAGGAGGAGCAAAAGAGCCTGCTGAAGGAATATCTGGCCTGTGGTGGTCTGAAGAATTATCAGAATCTGTGCTTATATCTTGTTGCTGCCTTTACGCAGCAAAAGGGAGCTTATAAGCTGCCGGAGCAGCTGCCGTGGTGCGGAATCTATCATCCGGAATTTAAGCATGAGTTCGTCGAGCTTGATGCTTATCTGGCAAAGCATTATGACAGCAGCAAGCCTACTGTGGGTTTTATCTTTTCGCGTGAGGATTGGCTTTGGCAACGCCTTGCATATCAAAATGAGATTATCAAGGCGATAGAAGCACAAAACTGTAATGTTATTGCTGTGTTCAGTACCACGATGCCGAACGAAAAGACCGGTGCGGTAAGTTTGGCAACAGCATTTGAAAGACTTTTCTATAAAAACGGCCGGCCTTGTATTGATGTGCTGATAAATCCGTTTGTTTTTTCGTTGACAGTAACAGGTTTTTTAAAGCTGCGGGATTTGCAGCAGCTGGGAGTTCCTGTGCTACAGGTAGTAAATACCTATATGCCTTCTAAATGGTGGCAGCAGAGTATGGTTGGCCTAACTCCGAATGAGGTTTCCTATGCTGTGTGCATGCCTGAATTTGACGGAGCTCTGCATTCTGTGCCGGTTTCCACCAATGAGGAACGTGAGGACGGTACACATTACCGCATGCCGCTTGCAGACCGCATTGATATGCTGGCAAGAAAGGCGCGCAAGCTGGCCTCGTTGCGTTATAAAAAGCCTTGTGATAAAAAAATAGCGATAGTTTTTCATAATTATCCGCCGACCAATTCCAATATCGGTAGCGCTGCCAGTCTGGATTCGATTGAAAGCGTACGCCTGCTGTTGGAAGAAATGCAAAAGCAGGGATACAGGCTGGATAATATACCGACAGACAGTCAGGCCTTTGTAAAAGATATTACGGCACACGCTACTAATGACCGACGCTTCATTTCGGAGGCGTTATTGGAAACAGCTGACGGTAAGCTGGAAAAACTGGATTATGCGAGCTTTTATGAGCAGCTTCCTAAAAAAACACAGGAACAGCTTTTACGCGACTGGGGCGAAGCACCGGGGGAAGTTTTTCGCTACGGCGATGTGTTGATTGTTCCCGGTATGCTCAACGGCAATGTTTTTATTACGGTTCAGCCTCCGCGCGGTTTTGGCGATGACCCTGGTAAGATATACCATTCGCCGGATTGCGCACCGACACATCATTATCTTGGCTTTTATCATTGGCTGCGTGATATCTGGGGGGCGGATGCCATGATTCACGTGGGAACGCATGGTAATCTGGAGTGGCTGCCGGGAAAGGGCAATGCTATGAGCAATGCCTGCTATCCTGATATCTGTACAGGTGATATTCCTAACATCTATCCCTATTGGATTACCTGTACCGGTGAAGGCATTCAGGCTAAGCGCCGCAGTGCTGCCTGCCTGATAAGCTATTTGTCCGCGCCGATGAGTGTTTCCGGTACCTACGAAGAATTAGCAGATTTGGAAAACCTGTTGGAGGAATATTGCCATTTCAAAAATGACGATGCTGTCGCCACAGGTATGGACAGCATAAAGGAAATGATTCGTAGTAAAGCTGCAGAATGTAATCTTGACGAGGATGTTCCGGAAAGCGAAGCTGAGGATTTTGATGATTATATCGGTAAGCTGCACAACTTTATTACGGATTTAAAGAATATGCAGATTAGTACAGGCCTGCACGTTTTGGGCGTGTCCCCGGAGGGAGAAGAGCTGGTAGAATATCTGCTGGCGTTGACGAAGCTGGATAACGGCAAGGTACCGTCATTGATGAAAAACCTTGCTGATATGCATGGGCATGATTATTATGAGCTGATGGAGCACAGCGAGCAGATGCTGGCTGATGGCAGCATGACCTATGGTATGCTTTTGGACAAAATACGCGAGCAGGCAAAAGAAGCTATCTTGATTTTGCAAAAGAATTCTTTTGATGCTGCTAAAATTGAAGAAGTATTTATCTTATCCTGGGCGAAGGATTTACAGGGGGAAATGCGGGATAAGCTGCTGCAATCTCTGACGTATATCTGCGAGCATATTGCCCCCAGTCTGCTTATGACTACCTTGGAGCAGCAAAATACTTTAAACGCATTAAACGGCAAATATATTGACCCTTGTCCCAGCGGTGCGCCTACAAGCGGCGGAGCTGATTTGCTGCCTACGGGACGCAACTTTTATAGTATCGACCCACGCTGCCTGCCGACGAAGCCTGCTTGGGAAATCGGTAAGCAGATGGCAGAGGATGTTATCGGCAGATTTATCGAAGAAGAAGGACGTTATCCGGAAAGCGTCGGTATAATTTTGTGGGCTACGAGTAATTTGCGTAATCACGGACAATGCGTTGCCGAATTCTTATATCTGATGGGCTTACGTCCCGTGTGGCAGCCTGGAAGCCAACGTGTCATTGATTTGGAGGTTATTCCTTTGGAGGAGCTGCAGCGTCCGCGTGTAGATGTAACCGGACGCATCAGTGGTCTCTTTAGGGACAGTATGCCAGGAAGTGTTATCTGGCTAGATGATGCTGCGCAGAGGGTTGCCGCCTTAGATGAACCGACTGAGTTGAACTTTGTGCGTAAGCATGTACTGGAGGAAGCAGGCGAGCTGGAAAAATCAGGCTTGGATAAGCAGGCGGCCTGGCGACAGGCTTCGTATCGCGTATTTGGTGATCCTCCGGGAGCACATGGAGCCGGTACAGGTGCTGTTTTAGAAGCTAAAAATTGGGAAACGATTGATGATATTGCTGCAGTATATACCAGATGGGGCGCACATGCTTATGGTAAGGGCAGTGAAGGCACATATATGCCTGAGGTTTTCAAAAGGCGTATGGCGCAGATAGATGTTACCGTGCAAAATGTTGACCATAGGGAGTCTTCGATGCTTAGCGGAGATGATTATAATAATTATCGCGGCGGTATGATTGCGGCGGTTCGAAGCTGCAAAGGAAGTATGCCGCGCAATTACGTCAGCGATAGCTCTGACCGGAGCAAGGTGCAGCTGCGCAGTCTTACGGAAGAGCTGAAGCGTTGGTTCCGTGGCGAAGCAATGAATCCTAAATATATTGCAGGTATGAAGAAGCATGGCTATAAGGGCGCCGGCGATTTGGCGACATATGTTGCGGTAAGCTATCAGTGGGATGCAACCAGCGATATTATGGAAAACTGGATGTATGAAAAATATGCGGCAAAGTATGCCTTGGATAAGGATATGCAGCAATGGATGCAGGAGGTAAATCCGTGGGCGTTGCACCGTATTACGGAAGTTTTGCTGGAGGCGGAGCAGCGTGGTATGTGGCAGGCTAAGCCGGAAACAAAGCAGGACTTGCAAGAGTTGTTTCTGTCGATGGAGGGGGAATTGGAGGAACGAGGAGAATAAATTTTCCCTTGACTGTATGAACGGTATATAGTTTATACTTGGATATAGTTTTTAATAAAATCATTTCGCAGATAGTTTATTTTAATATAGAGGATTGTCTGCAAATAAAGTATGAGTAAAGGATGTGTGATTTAATGAAGGTTGTTAAGGGATTAAGCAGCGCAGTACTTATGACACTGCTTTTGGGTAGTGCATCAGCTGTTTATGCTGATGAAGTTCAGGAATATGCGCTTGATACTATGGTTGTAACAGCAAGCAGAGTTGAACAAAAGGCGTTTGATACGCAAGCTGATGTTACAGTTATTACACGTGAAGATTTAGAGAAAAAGCATTATACTGACTTAGGTGATGCATTAAAGGATGTACCGGGCGTAACCTTACAAAATTATGGCGTTACTGGTGAAAACTATTCCTCTAACAGACTGTATATTAATGGTTCTTCAAACTTAGTAGTTTTGGTTGATGGTATGCGTGCCAATGTTAATGGTTCTACCTCCGGTGCTTTATCTCCGTCTGAATATGCAAACCTTGATACTGTAGAAAGAATTGAAATACTTAAAGGCTCTGCTTCTACTTTGTACGGTGCTGATGCAGTTGGTGGTGTTATTAATATTATCACAAGAAAACAAACGGAAAATGGTGTGAAAACATCTTTAAGTGCAATTGGTGGCAGTTATAATCGTCAAACCTATAGGTTTATGAATCAAGGTAATGTAGACGGTACTTACTGGATGGTAGCTGCTCAGAAAAATTTGGCAAAAGACTTCAAGGATGCGGATGGTGATAAAATATCACATAAGGTTGACAGTAAAGACTATAAATTGACTTTAGGACATAGATTCGGTGAAGATGCTGATGTGACCTTGAAATACAGCAAATATAAATCTGATTATGAAAGACCGGCAAGTGGTGGTCTGTTGCCCCAGCTTGCAGACAGAAATAAAGGTAAAAAAGATATTGATAAATTGTCTTTAGCTTGGCAGCAAAAGCTGACAGATGAGTTAAGTAATAGTATGGTTATATATCGCAATACTAATAACCTTAATGACAGCTATAATAAGCCGAAAAGCATTTGGCTGATGGACTTAAAAACTGTTGGCTTTACTGACCAGTTGACCTATAAAGTTGATAATAATACATTGATTGCCGGCTATGATTATTACAAGGATACTGTTAATGATTATTCTGCTTCTGGCGGTTCTAATAAATTTAGCGGAAAAAGCATTGATAACAAGGCATTCTTTATTCAGGATGAATTCAAGTTTGCCAAATTCTTCAATATTACTCCCGGTTTGAGGTATACTAAAACTTCTCAGTTCGGTAGCAATACTTCTAAGAGCGTGACTATTGGCTATGATAATGATAAAACTAATGTATACGCGTCTTACAAAGAGTTTTTTGTTGCACCTAAAATTGCGGAATTGTATTCTAAATATGGTGACCCGTCATTAAAAGCAGCAGATGGTAATACCAAGGAAATCGGTATTAAGCAACAGTTTGGTAATGACTTTACCGCAACATTGAGCTACTTTAAAACAAAGGCTTCTAATATGATTGCTTACGATGGTGCAACAGGTCATTATGCTAATATTGCTAGCGAGAATACCTATGGTTGGAATTTGGGTTTAAATAAGAAATTTAGTGATAAATTTTCTTCTTACATCAATTATACACACATTGATATAGCCCCGGAAACTGCAAAGAAAAATAGCAACCGTGATGGTTATATTCCCAGAGGCGAGTGGAAAATTGGCGCTGATTATACTTTAGACAAGCTTAATGTTAATATGTTTGCTAAAGCTATTGTAAAGCGCCCTGGTCGTATGGTAACTCAAAGTAAAGTTCCTGATAGCTTTAAATCCTTCTGGCTGTGCGATTTGAATGTAAACTATAAAGCTACTGACAATATTAAAGCATTTTTTAAAGTGAATAACCTCTTTAATAAGCTGTATACCGATCAATGCTATAACATGACTCCGCTTGATTCTAGTTCCAACTGGTATCCTGCACCGGGACGTAACTTCCAAGTAGGCGTAGAATACACCTTCTAATCAGCCCCTAACCTTATTCATATACACTTAACTCCTTTGAGAAAGGCGGAGCAGAGCAAAATCTGTTCTGCCTTTTTCATATGCCAAACTGCTATAACTTGCTTATGTCGAAAGCTGATGTTCGTGCTATAATAGCTATACTGAAGGAAAATAAAGGATGAAGAAAATATGCCGAAACAAAAATATCAAAAGATAATAACAGCACTGCTGCTGTGTTTGAGTATACTATTAATAGTTGCAGGCTGTAGCAGTGATAGTGCGCAAAAATCGAACAGTACTGCAGCCTATACTGTTACGGATTCGCAGGGGCATAAGCTGTATTTTAAAGAAAAACCCCAGCGCATTATATCTATGTCTATAAGCACTGATGAAATCCTCATTGACCTTGTACCAAGCAGTCGCATTGCTGCCTTCTCACGTCTGGTGGACGACCCGGGGATATCCAATATTGTAGAGCGGGCGCAGAGTGTGGGAAGCAGAGTAGATGGCCAAAGCTCGGAGGCAATTATGGCGTTGCACCCTGATTTGATATTGATACCGGATTTTGTTAAGCCGGAGGTTATTCAGTCGCTACGCGATATGAACCTGCAGGTTTATGTTTATAAAACTCCCAAAAGCTTTGAAGATGTACGTGAGTGTATACACTTTCTGGGCGAGGCCGTTGGCGAAAAGGAACGCAGCGAAATGATGGTTACCGCGATGAATGAGCATCTGAAGAAGGTGCAGGATAAAATAGGCAAAATTCCTAAGGAAAAACAGAAGCGCATTGTTTTTATGCGCAGTAACGGTGCCTACTACAGTCCGGAGGCTTCGTTTAACGATGTCTGCAGATATGCGCAGGTCCGCAATGCTTTGGAGGAGCTGCATTATGATAAGCCTGGTATCGTCAATCAGGAGGCCGTGGTTCAGCTCAATCCGGAGGTGTTTTTACTCGCAGGCTGGAATTATGACGGTCAGCATGATCCGAAGCAGATGGAGGTGGAGCTGCTGAACAATCCCGGTTATCTGACTACGGATGCTGTGAAAAACAGAAAGGTCTATACTGTGCCGGCTAAGCATGTATTGTGCGTGTCGCAGTATATTGTCAACGCTGTGGAAGATTTGGCGAATGCTGTATATAGTAAATAAAATTATTAATGACGTCGGCGAGCAGAGAAATGCTGCTCGCAGTCTTTTTTTACGCAAGAACGGAACAATTCTCAAAAAGTGGAGAAACTAAAATAAAAACACTTGACTATATGATTGCTATATCGTTTATGATAACTCAGGTTTCAATAGATAGCGCAGGACTATGAAAGACTAGCTGTGTTTGTACGTGAACAAAAACTAAACCGATGATTATGAAAGGATTAAAAATTAACAATGAACAAAGTCAAGGTATTGAGTAACGCGGTATTGATGTCTGCACTTATGAGTACAAGTGTAGTATGGGGTACAACAGCGTTTGCTGCTGATAATCTGCAGGAGTATTCTTTGGATACGATGGTTGTTGCTGCAACTAGAACAGAGAAGAAATTAGTTGATACACCGGCTAATGCTATGGTAATTACTAAGGAGCAAATTAAAGATCAAGGATATAGTAGTGCTTTTGAACTCGTTACAAGTATGACGCAGGCTGGTGCTATGGGTTGGCAGGATGATGGTACCGATTATAGCGGCATGTTATCTAGAATTCGCTTGCGTGGTATGGATAATGGTACATTGGTTTTAGTTAACGGACATCCTGCAAACTTTTTAAATGCTTCTGCCTTGAATCAAATTCCGCTTGATCAAATTGAAAAGATAGAGGTTGTAAAAGGTGCTGGTTCCGTTTTGTATGGACCACAAGCTATGGCTGGTGTTATTAACGTTATTACCAAGAAACCATCTAAAGGCCAGCAAACATCCGGTAAAGTTTTTGGCAGTATGGGCAATAGATATAATGATTACGGATTAAATGTTGACTCTGAAATAATCAGCATAGGCGGGCAAAAATCTTTCTACAAGGATTTCCCTGATATAAGAAGACCTGCACAGGGTGGTGGCGGAGCTTTAGAAGTAGCAGATAAAAATTTAGAGCAGCTTTTTGGTACTGTTCGTATTACAGATGACCTGATCGCTTCTTTAAGCCACAAAAAATCTCACAATAGATGGTTGAGCGGTACATTTAAAAACGGTGTGAAGTCTATAACTAAGGATTGCGACTCAGATGCGACTTATAATACATACTCCTTGAATTATGATAATGCTGATAATGGCTGGAGCGCAGGCTTGTCCTATATGGATATCTCTATGATTCAAACATATCGTTATGGTGCTGCAAACAGCTTATACAAAGGCCATAACTGGGACTTGGATGTACACAAGAAAATTAATTTCAATAATGGTAATGATACTTTAGTTCTTGGCGGTCAGGCAACTAAAGAGTATTGGAAGTCCGTTTTGGTATCCAGTAATACAGATACCGATTCTGAACGTAAGAGCTATTCTTTATATCAATCATATGACCATAAGTTTAGTGATGCCTATAATATGATTTTTGGAATTAGAGAATATTGGATGGGTTCTTCTAAATTTTTGGGCAGCGAAAGAAAAATTCTTCCTCAAGTACAAGGCCTGTATAAGATTAATGATACTTCAAGTGTATACTTTAATGTTGGTAAGTCTTTTGAAATGCCACAGCTTTCTTCTAATTTCTATACTGGTCCTAAGTATGCAGTTAACCCTGATATTAAACCGCAATCTAGCTGGTCTTATGAAACAGGTTATAAATACGATAACAATAAGACTTTCTTCTCTGCAAGCATTTTCTATGTTGATGCTACTGATAAAATCATCTGGGGCAAGACAACAGACAATAAGAGCATCCAGATTAATGCCGACAAATGGAAAAACTATGGCTTGGAGCTTAATTTGAAACAAAAAATTAATGACAAGCAGGATGTTTACATGGGTGCTACTTTCCAAAATCCTAAATCTAAGTCAGATTATGGTGATTGGAAGACCAAACCAGGAGAATGGTCTCAGGATGAATCAAAGGTCCTGTTTAATTTAGGCACTACCTATCATCAATCAAAGTTAGTATTTGATACACGTATTACTGCAACCTTAAAACGCGAGCCTTCATCTTATTTGTATAACGGCGCTTCAGCTAGTGCAAAGACTGGAAAGGAGCCTGACCATAATTTAAAGAACAGAATCGATTGGTCTGCATCACTTTCTTATAATCCGACTGATAAAGATACTTTGCGTTTAGTTGGACGCAATTTGCTCAATCGCAAGGACGTAGTAAACTATAATGAATACTACTGCACGCCGATTAACTTCTATGTAACTTATGAAAGAAGATTTTAATTAACTAGGTACTTTTCTCATAACTCACACTCCCGAAAAAGTGGGGCGGATTTATTCCGTCCTGCTTTTTCATATAAAAGGAAAATGAGGTGAAAGAATGTGGAAGAACTTACTGATGCTTTTGCTGCTGTTGGCATTTTGTACAGCAGGCTGTCAAAAGCAGTATGTTGAAAAAACAAGCGGGGCAACCTATCAGGTAGTTGATTCGGTACTGTCAATAGTTTTGCGCAAATTTCTTCAGACATCCTAGCAGAAGTTTAGT
>OHEZ01000200.1_pt1 | contig 49323 bp, 47 predicted proteins | sample 1567391 | NCBI WGS metagenome assembly OHEZ01 (sample SAMEA3879518, study PRJEB24766) | human gut metagenome | biome: human-associated habitat; feature: feces | place: USA | collected 1985/1987
TATTGCTCACGATGTACGGCTCTGGTACGGATTCCTCACGCACAACATAGACACCGGCAGGAATGGCCGGGAGCGTTGCGGAGCCGTCCGTCCCGGTCGTGACGGAGGTGGAATAGCTGCCGGTAACGGACTTAATGGAAAACACCGTGCCGGCAATCGGTTTGCCGCTCATGGCATCCCGCTTGGTGATCTTCATATCGGGCAGTGCGTAATTTTCGGCAGTGACCGTGTACTGCTTATCGCCATCTGTGGTATCCACATAGACGCTGATGGGGGTAGGATCGGTGCAGTACCCGGCCGGAGCCTCCGTTTCTACGAAGCTCCACAAGCCCTTGGTGACATCGTTGACCTCGATGATGCCGCCGTTTGCCGTTACATCGCTGCCCACGATCTGACCGTCCCGGTAAATCAGAAAGCGGGCACCATCTAAACCACGGGTGGTTCCTGCGGCAACCTTCTTCAGCGTAATATCGCCTGTACCCGCAGGGGGAATATCCGGTTCTCCCGGCTGCGCTTCAAGAGAGAGTTTTCTCGGCGCGTAATAGTTGAAAAAACTCTGGCGGCCCTTTACGCTGGACTTTGCCCACACTGCCCATTTTGCGGTGTCATCTTCAACAACCGTAGCAATGACGCCCTGTGCGGCGTACTCCTCGATCTGCTTCTGGAAGGCTGCGTCCTCCTTTGCTTTTTCGGCTAACATCCAGTCAATATAGCCGAGATAGGTTTCATAGGTATCCGCGTTGGCGTAACCGCCACCGTCAATATCTCCATCGCCCTCACCCTTAAAGGTCTGGTGATCCCACACATAGGTCTGTGCTGCCATAAACAGGCTGCCGGGGATGTCACCCTTATAGTCCGAAATGAACGTCATCATCCATTTGAAGTTTTCAAGCTGCTGGGCATCCAGTTCACCCATGCCGCTCTGCGCCAGCGCTGTTTTCAGGACAGCGTCCGCGTCCGCGCCGGTGGCGGATGTATAGGTGTAAGAGTTGAGGAACGACGGAGTACCCCAGCGGTAGCCATAGCCGCGATCCATGCAGTAGAGCATTTTCCCCGCTGCCATGGGCGGCTTATAGCTGTACGGCGTTCCGTCATGGAGCAGGCGGGTCGTCCAGTAATTTGTGTTGCTGGTGGGCTTGATGCCGGTACCGGTGCTGGACGCCGCCAATGCCGAGGTAGGCAGCAGACTCAGAACGGTCACCAGTACAAGCAGCAGTGATAAAAGTCTTGTTCGCATCTTTTTCAAGGTCTTTTCCTCCTTTTTCGCAAAAGATAAGCAGACCAAGTTTCCTCGGTCTGCTTGGTTGTGTTATGAAATTGTTCATCGTAATTGGACTTCCGTTAATGTCAACTGATTATGCGAAGTCACCCTTTTGCTGCGGGCGCATCCACCCATGTGACATTGTAGCCGTCCAATAAGAAAAGCTGAACGCAATACCAGTAGGGCTCGCCCATGACAGTGCCTTGTGAAACACCAACGCCGATCGCATGGTATCTCGTATTGAGCATATTTTTCAGATGTGCCGCGCTATTCTTCCACGCTTCAACTGCAAAGGACGGGAGCAAAGAATCTCGAATCTGCCATTCTCCGATCAAGTGAATATTTTCACCGATGTACGGGCAGTCCGTGACGGTGATATACTTTCTTCCGTCCGGCCTTGTGTGGGAGTAAACGCTGCTGGCAGCCATCTCATCTGCCCGTACCTGCGCCGCCTGCATGAGCTTGTCGTTGACAGTCAGCGCGGCAACACCTTTTTCGCGGCGCAGAGCGTTGGTTCGGTCAATGATGTCCTGCTTGGCCGCAGCAGCATCGAAGGGCTCTGCTGTTTCCTGCACGGCGGCTGCGTCCGATGTTCCATTGGCAGAGAGATTTGGCTGTGCAGTTTCGGACAATTTCACGTCATAACCAAGCCTTGCCAACGTGTGGCAGATCAGCACCGCCATATTTCCGCGGGTAATCTCGGCGTCCGCAACAGTTTCTTCCGCAGCAAGTCCCAACTGAACGGCAGTCCGGCAGGCAGACTGATAATCCCACTCAGCGTCAACATCATTCAAACACCGCAGCATCACCGTGCAGGCTGCCGCAGAAGTAACAGGGTCATTGGAGCCGTAGCGTCCATTGCCATACCCTGCAACCAGATCATTTGCGGCGCAGTAGCCCACATAGCCTTTTGCCCATTCCGGAACGTCCGTAAAGCTGCATAGGCTGCGGTAAAAGGTGCTGTCCCTTTCAAATTGTTCAGGATCTGCGACAACTCGGGTGAGCATCGCCGCCATCTGCGCCCGTGTCAGCCCCTGCTCCAGCATCATGTCGCCGGACTCGTTGCCCAGCATAATGCCGGCTTCACGCAGGTAAGCGGCAGCAGATTGCTGCTGCGGACTACTGTCGGCGGCAAAAGAAGTTACTGTTAAGGATAGTGCAGCAATTACAGCGAGGGAAATAACTCGGATCCGCTTCAAATGATCACGCCCCTTTCCGGTAAAAGACGGTGGTTACACTTGCGGTCATGCGTCGGGTAGCTTCGTCAAAGGTGCATTGATCAAACTCGCAAATGCCCATCCGTTCTGCCTGTTCCGCGACTTCTGCGGGAAGGTCAACAGTGATGTCCATTTTGACCCGTATTTCGTCATCTTTCCTATTTGGTCTGAAATTCTGTACCAAACTGATACTTCCTTTTGATTAAGATTCTCCGGAGTGATTTGAGGATAATACAGAAGATTCAGGCTGTCAAAGGTTTATTTTAAATCCTTACGCCGATAAAACGGAGACACAACATTTTTTGTGCAATTCCAACTGTTTTCCATCATTTCACCGAATTATCTGCACTGCTTGAACGCAAATTCTTTTTTCAGGCTGATTGGCAAGACAGGTGGTAAGCGTGATACGGTTGTCTGCTGTCGCCTGCAGATAACTCCAGTCGGAATTAGAGATGGTCTTTACCAAAACGACCTCATATGTGCGGGTGCCGTAGATTGTGGTATAGGTGATGGTGTCACCGATTTCCAGATCCTTGATGCTGCCGATGGTGTACTTGGCGCCCCGGTTATGGCCGCACACGCCGATATTGCCGTCCCACGCTGAGGTGGAGCTGTAATGTCCCAGTCCCTTTTTCATGCTCTCGTTGGTTTCTCCTTCCCAGACCTTCATGTTGATGTCCAGGGAGGGAATTTTCAGGGTGCCGATGCTGCCGTCCTTTCGCTCCATATCTTTGGCGCTTGTATAAGCAGGCTCCTGATAGGACGGAATGACGGGTGTGACCGCTGGGATACCTACGCCACTATCCACACCGTAGATACCGGTAGCCGAACCGCCTACAGTCTGCTGTAGGCCGGGGAGTCGGAGCTTTTCCATGACGCCGGTTTGTGTGGTGCTGAGAACGCCGTAGGGAAGTTCGGGAATCTGATAATCCACAAGATTTTTGCTGCCGTAATGATACGCAGTACCGTAGGTGTCCTCATAAGAGGTTGAAGGGTAATAGTCGGTGTCTGCGGCTGTGTCAAAGGTATAGTCCGCGGCAAAAGCGCAAATAGAAAGGGATGCTGTTGCTGTCGCTGTCAATGCCATGCAGACCAGTTTCTGAAAGAGTTTCATGTTTTTACACCTCCTGATCTTCTTCGTTTTCCTCTGTTTCATCCGCTTCACATTCTGCTTTCACTACGGCCTTTCGGCGGCATACAAGCAGCGTGCCGCCAACAGCGGCGCAAATCAGAACGATTCCACCTAAGATCCAAGGAAAGTGATCCGCAAAAAACGCTCCGACCTGAGCGGCAGCCGCGCCCTTGTGGTTCACTTCTGTCCCGATATAGGTCAGAACATAAGTAACACTTTCAACACCCTCGTGGGTCACATCGCCAACATACTCCGCTGTTGTAACATAGCCTGTAGCCGCCTGATAGGACGCTTTCGCAGAGTAGGTAGCAACAGCCTGATATTGAGAGGGCATCAGCGCCTCACCCACAAGATCGGTGCCGGTGACCTGCCACTCCACATTGGCAAGGCTCAGGGTTCTGCCGTTCTTGATGGTTGTCGCGGGGACATAGGACATATCGTTGCGGTCAAGCTGTCCGATGGTTTTGGTTTCCGTCACCGTGTAGTTTTTCGTAGCATAGCCGGCGGCTACGGTATTGAGACTGGTGTGGTCCAATGCGAGGGTACCCTGAAATCTGCCGTCATCATATTCGATGGTGGGCTTAAGCTGCTCCAGAATCAGAGCAAGGTCATCTTTCGTTGTTTCAACGGTGATAACCTCGGTATGAATCCGCTTTTCTTCCACGGGATTCTCACTTTTTACAATGTCCGCAAAGGTGTAGAGATACCCTTCCAGCTCAAAGGGCTCCTCAATTAGTGCCGCAGGGTCCTGCTCAGGGGATACTGTAAAGGTTTTGATCGCTTGCTGACTACCGTTGAGGTTTTGAACCACTGTGTCCGTAGGCACCTCCAACGCAAAGGCATTGGAGGTAAGAACCAGCATCAGCAGCACGCAGGATATTACTCTTTTCATGTTTGGGAGAGCCTCCTTCTCAAATAATTTTTGTGATGCGCATTCCTGCCATACGGTCAGGCGGTATGCCGGATACCTGCTTCATGACGCTTTCTCCTCCTTGATCTTGTATTCTACCGCGCGCTCCGGATGTTCCCGCAGCGCGTCAAGTATTCTGATAGACTGCTCCAGCGCCTGCATTGTATCCCGCTTCTGACGCTTCACAAAGCCATGCAAAAGCAGAACATCTCCATTGGGAAGCGTGCAGAAAATGATGCGTATGAGCACTTTGCTCTTCACCCGCAGCTCCCAGAGATCCCGATAGCGCTCGATTGAAAATCGCTTGAAATGCGGTTCTTTCATTTCCGGCTTTTCGAGCTGGGTCAGGAAATACAGCCGCAGGAGGATTTTTTCCCGCAGCCGCGGATCAAGCCCATCAATAAAATCGGCGAGCGGAGCGGACTTGCTTGTTGGCTGATAGATTAGGATTCCCTTCATGGCTCCGTCACCTCCATTGCCTTGCTCAGCTTCTTCAGATGGCAGATAAAACGCTCTGCAAAGTCCCCGGCAAGCTCCGAATCACCGCTGATCCACCAAATTGGATTGGGAAGCGGCTGAGAGAGCGCGTCGTATTGCAGGCAGATCAATAGGAACTTTTGCCGTGGTTCGGCCTGCTCCGCGGCTTCATATACTCTCCGAAGGATCTCTGTGATTTCACAAGAGTTCTGACAAGTGTCACACAAGTCATCAAACAATAAGCCGGAATAGGCGCGGCTCAAGGCGTTCAATGTGGCTTCGTCCACACTTCCATCTATCCTCAGAAGGCCCATACGGTGCAAACGGGCCTTCGCCCCATCGTCAAACGGATTTTGCGGTCGTGTTTTGTGGAACTGTATATTCATTTCTTTCATCTTGTACCTCACAATGGGATAGAAAAAGGCCCGGCACCTTGCGGTGTCGAGCCTTCTGGCATAAGTCTTATTATTCTTTGTCATCTGCTTCGGCTTGCGCCGGCAGCGCGGCGGCTTCTTCGATCATGCCCACAACCAAGGTGTTCATCTGTGCGGCGTTCTGCGCAGTAATAACCGGAGCGCCGGTGCGCTCCTCAAGAGCCTTTCGCGCTACGCCGGCAACCTCACCGCCCTGGCGGGCGACCTCCATACTGCCGGAAAAGCCTTCCGGCCTGGAGGCTTTGGAAATATCACGGGTGGATGCCTCGGCCAGCATGGTCAAGACTAATTCAGTATCACTCATATTGTCCCGCAGGTTTTCCTTTTTCAGCCCCTTGAGATTCTTGTACTGCCGCGTGGTCATGCCGGACCATGTGCGGGTGATCTCATCAGTCAGAATCGCAAATTCACGACCCTTTTCCACGCCGCGCTTCTGCCACTCATCGGTAAGCTCATTCCGAATGCGGATGGAGAGCAGCCTCTGATGAACCCAATCAGGGTCATACCCCTTTTTCAGATAAGTTTCCAACGCACGGTCGATGGCCTGTTCCGGATCAATAGTCTCCTCAATGCGTTCCCTGCCGACCTCTGCCAGCCAACGTTTCACCGGTTCCGCACGGGGGGAAGGGATAGACTGAATAACGCGGAGAAGCTGCTCGGTTGTGGCAGCGTCGGTCTTATAGTTCTTTCCATCCGACGATTTCATTTTCAGTTGTACGATATTTTCGTACAACTGAGTTGCTCCCTCAGACTTCAACTTGCGCTTTAAGTCACTCCAATATCTGCGAGGGTTCTCGCTTCCAGTCAGTACATGGATTACATCGACAACAGAGAAGTACCACTCCTCTTGTTCTTCATTCCAAGCCGTGCGAATGGGTTGATTTTCAAAGAGCTGAATTTTATTCTGTTCGCTCATAGCGTTGCTATCCTTTCTCTTTCTTTTTTCGATTATACATCAGCCAATTCGCTGCCGCAAGAACTCCAGAAACAGCTCTTCTAAATCTTCATCGCCGTTCAGTTTGTCCAGATAAGGTGCAAATTTCCTACGGTCAAAGGCGATTTTCTTAGGTGGTGCAGCGCGGCGCATTTCTTCGTCTGCCCGTGCCTGCCGCCAAGCCGCGTAAATGTCTTGATGCTCAGCGGATGGAGGTGGGCAGGTATGGGCGATCTTCTGTATGGTTGACTTATTGAGTACATATCCCTCAATGGTGCACATTTCTACAAATGCCCTTTGAGAGTCTGCTTCATAATCGGCAATAAGTTCCGCACAGGCAATCGGTAACTTGCGTGGACTGTTCTCCAGAATATCAGCAAGCGGCGGAATCAGTGCTGCCAGCTTGATGGCCTTGCGGATCTCATACTCCGTCACGCCGAAGAAATCTGCGACGATCTTGCGGGCATTGTACCTTTGGCGATTCTCGCCAAAGGTCTCGCCATTGCTATCTCCATCTAACTTTTGGCGAGAATCGCCAAAAGTTGTTGAGGATGGTGTTGCGTTCCGTTGCCCGTGGCGATTGTTCTCATCAAGCAACGCCCGATACGCTTTGCCACGTTCAATGATGGTGAGGTCCTGCCGCCGCAGGAGATTGGTGGCAACGGCAATGGAAATCGCTCTTGCGTCATCGGCCTCCACGACCTCCGCAGGAATTGTTGAGTGTCCGGTCAGCCGCCACGCTTCAGTACGATTGTGTCCGGCAAGGATCTCATACTGCTCACTATTCGGAATCGGACGAACAATAATGCGCTCGTAGATGCCCTGCTCGGCAAGCTGCTGAGAGAATGCACGGAGTTTTTCGGGCGGGTAGGGACGAAATCCAATGTCTGCCGTGCGAAAAGGGCAAAGGCTTTTGATCGGCAATTCGCAAAAGCGGGGAGCTGCCGCATCCGCCTTTGCTTGAAACATGGTTTCATAAGCCTCATTGCCTACTTCCAACTCTGATGCTTGCTGCGCTGCACTCATGCGCCGCTTTAACAGGTCATCCATGCTTTTCTTAACCAAGCCGCAGCACCTCCTGAGCAAGAGAGCGATAGGAGTCAGCAGCAGGATTCTTAGGTGCATAATCCAGAATGCTCATGCCTGCTGCCGGGCACTCCGCAACCTTGATCGTCTGCTCAATGGGGCGGTCAAATACATGAATGCTGTCACCGTAGATCTCTCCCACGCTGGAGCGAACGCTTTGGCAGAGCTGCGGGCGGGACTGATACATAGTCAGGAGAATGCCCGCAATCTTCAAATCGGGGTTGAATCGATTCTGTACATTGCGCACCATTTCTAAAACATCGGGAATCCCTTCACTTGCAAGGAAGTGCGCCTGCACCGGAATGATGCAGTAATCCGCAGCAGCCAGAGCATTAACGGTCAATAGTTCATGCTTCAGTCCACAGTCGATGATGATGTAATCATACAGTCCACACAGGGATGCCAACAGCTTGTCCAGCACCTTCTCGCAAGGGTTATCTGAGATGCCAGATGCGTTATACTGTGAAAGCTGCATGACCTGCAAGCGGGCTGCAGCGTCCGCTAACCGCTTGTTGGCAGGGATCAGGTCAAGGCCGCTGCTGGTATGTAGTACAGCACGATCGAGGTGGAGCTCCAGATCCTCCGGAGAGTCAATTTGGACAAGCAGCAGCTTTGCCAGCGTATTCTTCTGTTCCCCCGGCGTATAGCCGAGGGCTGCGGTGAGATTGCCCTGGGGGTCATTGTCGATCAGCAGGACCTTTTTATCTTCGGCTGCGAGGGCGGATGCGAGATTCAAGGCGGTAGTTGTCTTGCCAACGCCGCCCTTTTGGTTAGTGATTGCGATAGTATGCATACTCATTTTTGAACTCTCCTCAGCAGTTCTATGTGTTTTCTTCCTTTGCACGGCAAATTGTAGTAATCTTCTGAAGAAACAAAATCCATCAGTGGAATTTTAGGAAAATATGTTTTATTAAAACATTTCAGAGCAATCAATTTCCCAGAATGTTTCCAGTCTAATATCTGCTTTGGGCGATATCCCAAAATCGCGCATACCTGCTTTTCTGTCAGCAGATCCGGCAGAGAGGACATTTCCTGCTCCACAGCCAACCGAATAGCGCCGCCTAATTCGCTTGAATATGGCTGCGGTGGAGTATATGGGATACAGTTGTGGCGCTTGCCCTTGAGATAGTACAATGGATTCTGTTGACGATCAGCCAAATACCTTTCAACTTCTTCCTTTGCAATTTTGTATCCAAATCCTTTTCGTTTCGGCTTCTCTGCGGATACCCTGCCGGTTTCTATCAACCACAATGCAGTTTCCTTGCATATATGTGCAATTTGGTAAAATTCTTCTTTGCTGATATAGTCTTTTTGAATATCCGAAAGACTAAGCTGCCTGTTTTTCATACCCGCACCTTCAGCCTTCTCTCCGCGTAGTCCTCGCTTAATACATAGTCAATAATGGACTCTTTGAAGATCCAGTAGTGCGGTTTAATAAAGATGGCTTTTACAAGCCCATCGCGAATTAACTTCCGAGCAAAGCTATCGCCTATTCCACCTAACATTTCACGAAATGTTAGTACAGACACTACATCGGGGTATTTCTTGAATTGTTGTACATATCTCTTCCTTGGGTTTTCCATGATCGAACCTCCGTCTAAATTACCATTGACAGATAGGTTCGATACCTATAGTATGATTCAGTTCTCTCCTAAAACTTCAAAATTCGTTTGAGTTCTCTCCTATGTCCACCATTCCTCACGAGAAAACGGGTTATACCGGAGTTCTCTCCCAGTTCTCTCCAAACCGCTTTTTTGAGCTGTCAGGAGAGAACACCAAGGCATTCCGTATTTGCTTAATAAAAACGCGAAAAAATCAAAAAAGCCAGTAATATCAACGCTTTCAGGGAACGGTGGAGTGCAGATTGCTGTGGAAAACAGAATCGATATAACCACTCAAAATCCGCCGCTGGCGACAGCGTACCGGTTCGAGTCCGGTCACCGGCACCATGCCGGAGCAAAGAAAGCTTTACTCCGGCGCTTTTTTGTAAGTTCTCGCAAACAGAAAAAGCACGTCGGTTCAAACCGACGTGCTTTTTGTCCTGTAAGATGACTTTGAAGCTTTTCAGCGCCGACCGCCAAAGCCGCCACCGCGGCCTCCGCCAAAACCGCCGCCGCGGCTTCCACCGAAGCCACCGCCTCGGCCTCCGCCAAAGCCGCCGCCGCGGCTTCCACCGAAGCCACCGCCTCGGCTGCTGCCGAAACCACCGACACTGCCGCTGCCAAAGCCTCCGCCGCGGCCTGTGCTGCCAAAGCCTCCAAACGAACCGCCCGAACTCGAGGGTCGTCTCGGCGGCTGGGGCGGGCGGCGATTGCCGCCGGAGCTGCCGCCGCTATAAGGCGGTCTCGGGCCGCCCGAACGGGGCGGGCGTGGAGAGCGCGGGGGACGGCGTCCCCAGAAGATGGGACGGTACACCACCGTCGGAATGCCCATGCCGGGCATCATGTAGCGGCGGCGATAGCGACGATAACGCATGCCATCAAGCATGATCCAGATGATAAAGAATATGACGAGGATCATGATGAACATCACACCGTTGGCCACCTCGTCCAGCGCCGCCTCACTCTGCTGATACTGCTGGCTCAGCTCCACATGGAGCGCGGCGCAAAGCGAACGTACCGCCGCGTCATAATCGCCCTTCTGCACATTATCCGCCATGCAGGAGGCAACAAAGCTCTGCGAAAGGCCGCTGAGCAGATCATAGAAATCGCCGCTGGCGACCAGATAATAGTCCTGCTGCTGCTTTGCGATGACCAGGATTGCATCATTTTCCGCAAGCTGCATCTCGATGGCGTAATCATACGCCGCATTCTCTATGTTGTTTGCGGATTCGGTCGTGACGACGGCCATGATGCTGCCAAACATCTTGTCCCAGTTGGCATTGTAGAGACCGATGGCCTCCTCGGTCTTGTCGGAAAGAACATCGGCATCATCGCGCACATACTGCGTAAAGGCCGCCGTGGAAAGTGAGGGATCGAGCTTTTCTCCGCCCTCCGGCGTAGAGACGGCGGGCGCCTTGTGCAGTCCCCACGCGCCGGAAGCAATGATCGCCAGAATCAGCACCGCGATGGCGACGCCGCGTTTTTGAAAGAATTTCATGTGGTTCTCCTATCCGGAGCGCTCTCAGCTTCTCAGCTCCATGAGCTTCTGCTTCAGCTCGCCCTCGATGCGGCCGAGCTCGACCTCCGCTTCTTTGCGCTTCTGTGCGCCTTCGCGCTGAATGTTCACGACTTCGTCGAGCGTGGAGACAAGCTGCTCGTTCGTGTGCTGCAGTGTCTCGATATCGACGATGCTGCGCTCGGCCTCCTTGGCCGTGGCGATGGTGCCCATCTTGAGCATATCGGCATTCTTCTTGAGCAGCTCGTTCGTCGTCTGCGCCACGGCGCTCTGCGCGGCCGTCGCCTGACGGCTGTGCTCCATGCCGAGCGCAAGCACCATCTGGCTCTTCCAGAGCGGAATGGTGTTGACGAGTGAGGACTGGATCTTCTCGACCATCAGCGTGTCGTTGTTCTGCAAAAGTCTCGTCTGCGGGCCCATCTGGAGCGACACCATGCGCGTCAGCTCCAGGTCATGCAGTTTCTTTTCAAAGCGGTCACACTTCTGTGCGTAGTCGTTGTAGGCCTGCGCGTCCTCAGCAAGGCCGCTCGCCTCCGCCTTCTTGCGCAGCTCCTCGAGCTCGCCGGAGCGGACTTCCGCAAGGCGCTTCTTGCCCGCGATGATATACATCGTGAGTTCCTTGTAGTACTTGAGGTTCAGCTCATACATCTGGTCGAGCATTGCAATGTCCTTCATCAGCGCGACCTGATGCTTTTCAAGCTCGGATACGATGCGGTTCACGCTCGTTTCGGTCTTGCCGTACTGTGCGCGCATCAGCTCAAGCTTGTCCTTCTGCTTGTGGAAAAGGCCGGCAAGCCCCTTCTTCTCTTCTTCCTGGCCGAAGCCCTTGACCTCAACAACGAGGTTCGAGAGCGCTTCGCCCACGCCGCCCAGATCCTTGTTGCGCACAGAAGAGAGGGCATTTTCCGAGAACGTCGCCACGCTCTTCTGCGCGGCCACGCCGTAGTTGAGTACGAGGTTCGTGTCCTTAATGTCGATCTTCTGGGCAAACTCGTCGACAGCCTTCTTCTCCTGCTCGGAGAGCATGCTCTCGTCTACCTTGACCGGCTCGACTTCCTTTTTCTGCTCCTGCTCGGGTTCGGGCGCGTCCGGGGTGAGCGTCAGCTCAGGGACGGCTTCCTGCGCCGCTTCGGTGGGGTTCAGGGTCAGCTCGGGCATCATGTTGTCACTCATATCATTTCTCCTCCGTATTCTGGCTTTCCGCCTGTTCCTTTTCGTATTTTTTGATGCGCTGGATGCGGCGCAGGCACAGCAGTGTGGCCATCGCCCAGATCGCCGTGGAATAGTATAAGCTGCTCTTGTGCAGGCGCAGCGCGCCCACAAGGCTGACCACACACATCACGGCAAAGACCGCGCAGAAAACGGGGTCGAGCCACACGCCCTTGAGCCGCTTGAGGATCCATGCATTGACCTTGGCGTTGAACGCCATCACTTTCTTTCGCATCGTCTTCTCCTTTACAGCTCGAGCTTGATGTCGCCCTGCGAGGCGGTCGCCGTGCCGCCGCTTGCCTGCACGCCGTCGCCTTCGCTCAGCCCCTCGCGCTTCATCATGTTTTCAAGCACCGTGATGTCGGTGGAAATATCCATCGCCTCGCTGCCGAAGAGCATATCGAGCTGCTTTTCAAAGGCGGCGACGATGGTACTCATCATGCTCTCCACACGCTGCATGGTGTTATCGATATTCTCACCGTTCACACCCTGCGCGCCCATGCGGTCATAGGCATTCAGGAGCTTGAGCGTGGTGGGCAGATAGTAGTCCATAAATTTGCGGATCTGCGGCAGCTTTTTGGGGTCTGCCTTGACCTGCGCGAAGATCTTCGCGCTCAAATCCTCGAGCCGGTCGATGTCGGCAGAGATCTTCGCGTCCTTGATGGAATCATTCAGACGCTTCATCTCGGAGATGGCAAGATTGCCGTCCCGGATCATCTTGTCAAGCTCCGGATTCCCGGTGGTCTCCTCCTTTTTCGGCGGGTCAGGCACAGTGACCTCCACAGTGCCGCACACGGCGTTCATAATGAAGAACACCACCCACGACACGACCGCCACAAAGAGGAAATGCGGTACGCGGTAGAGCGGGAACAGCAGCGCATAAATGACCCATGTTCCCGCCGCGGCATAATAGGGAACGGTGGATCTGCGTTTGACGGTTGCCAAGGCGATCGCCTCCTGTTTTGTGAAAAATTTTACTGGTATATGATACCACAACGCTGCGTTGCGGTCAAGCAAAGCCCGCACGCAAAAATGGGGCGGCGTCCTGTCGGACGCCGCCCCACTGCTGTATTTTTTATTCGTTTCGAATGGCTTCGAGCGCCGAGATCTTAACCGCCTTGTTTGCCGGCTGATAGCCGGACACAAGGCCCACCAGCACCGAGAACACCAGCGCAAAGAGGATAAGCTCCGGCTTGATGACGGAAACGCGCGTCACGTTTTCTCCGCCGATGAGCGCCTGCTTGATGAGCTCCCACGTCACTCCCCCGCCGCCGAACGCGCCGAAGGAGAATAGATTGATGCCAACGGAGATGATAAAGCTGAAAATCAGTCCCAGCACGCCGCCAAGAAGGCCGATGCTGCCCGCCTCCATCAGGAACATCGCGCGGATATCGCGCACATAGCAGCCCAGCGCCTTCATGATGCCGATTTCCTTCGTGCGCTCGGAGATGGACATGATCATCGTATTCGTGATGCCAATGGCCGCGACCAGAAGCGAGATCGCGCCGAGACCGCCGAGCATCAGCTCGATCTGGCGGGTCTGCTTGTTGAGCTCGTCGCGCAGGCTCTGCATGGAATAGGTGCTGTAGCCCAGATCCTTGATGGCCTGTTCCACATCCGGCACAGCCTCAAGGCTCTCTGCCTTGACATTGATGGACGAATACTCGAACTTCGTGTCGGTCTTCCCCGTCAGATCCTGAATGAGCGACTTGAGCGCATTGATGTCCATCATCACGCCCTCGCTCGTCTCGTAGCCCTTGCCCTGATCTTCCTTCAGAACGCCGACGACCTTGAGGTTGACGTTATACGGCGTCGTCTCGTTGCCGGAGTCGTCCCAGGAGGTCAGAAGCATCTTCACGTCTGTCTTGAGCGGGTCAAAGAACGGGTCGGGGACGTTTTCCGTGTCGAGATTGCCGTTTTCGTCCCAGTTATAGCGGCTCACATAGTTTCTGCCGTCCGGCATGAGCGTATCCTTGAAGTTGTAGGCAAAATACTGGCCCACGACCACCTCATCGCTGCTCTGCGGGTAGCGGCCCGCGACCAGTTCGAAGCCCATGTCCTCAAGGGCGCTCACGTCAATGCCGACAAAGGTGCCCCAGTCTGCGCTGTAGCGGTCGTTGATGCCCGCCTTAAACGAAATGTTGTAGTTGTCGAGGCTTGCCTTGGGCATGACGGCCTGCACGCCCGCGATCTCGTGGAAGCTTTCGACCGCTTTCTCATCAAGCTTGCTTTCCGTCTGTGTGCCGGTATTCTGGTTGTAGCCTCGGTAAACCTCGATGATGGAGAGGTCGCCCATATTTTTGAGCATCTGGTCGTAGGACTCCTGCATGCCTGCGCCAATGGAGACCATCACGATGATGGACGTGCAGCCGATGAACACGCCCAGCACCGTCAGGATCGTGCGTCCCTTGCGCCGCGACAGGCTGTCGAAGCACATTTTCAGGATATCTGCGAATCTCATTTGTTCTGCTCCTCAGCACCCGTGGCCGCAGTCTCCTTGTTTTCAGCCGCGGCGTCCGCTGCTTCCTTCTTCTCCTCGGCAAGCTCCTCTTCGTCCCACTTGTCCCAGAGCGCCTGCTCGGCCTTCTGCTTGGCCTTCTTCTTGCGGATGCGCAGCACGATGAGAAGGACGATAAGCGCAGCAACCACCGCGATGATGACGTACTTCCACGGGAAGGTGCTTGCCGGCTCGGGGTCGATCATGCCGGGATCGTCCATTCCGGGGTCGGCCGGCTCGTAGGCCATGGCCTCGACCGTCGCTTCAAAGACGCGCTCTTTCGTGTTGCCGTTGGAATCCTCGTAGGTGATAACGATCTTGACCTGATTCTCGCCCTCCAGCTGCGGGGTCACGGCGAAGGCGATGGTGCCGTTCTTGCCGCCGTCGATCGTGCCGACGCGCTGATAAGGCGTGGGAGAATCAATGTCGCCGGAGATGGTCGCATCAACGTTGCTGATGGCGCTCTTGCCCTTATTGACATAGTCGATGGTCAGGCTCGTTTCCTCGCCGACGTAGCCGGTATAGGAGGTCTTGGGCTCGCTCAGCTCAAAGCGATCGGGCTGGTAGAGCGGCACGCTCAGGGAAAGCGTTGCGCTGCCGGATTTTCTTGCGTTCTGATCGACGTATTCGTAGGTAACGGCGATCTGCACGTTCTGTGCGCTCGCGCTGATGAGCTGTGCGGCCTTCATCGGCACGGTAACGCTCTTGCTGCCGCCCGCGGCGACGGAATCAAAATAGAAGGTGTTGGTCGAGCCGTTGAGCATCAAATCGCTGCCGCCGGTGACGGTGACCATGACGTTTTCGATCGCAAGCTTCTTGCTGGTGTTGGTGAAGCTGAAGCTCAGGTTCGTGCCCGAGCCTGCCGCAACGGACGAGCCGCCGTAGTTGTACTTTGAAAGAATGACAATGGGCGTGGGGCTTGCGATATCTTCATTCTGCCCATCGTTGCTGACGGCGGAAAGAACGTTGACGCTGCCGCTGGCACTGCCGTTGGTGAGCTGCGTGCCATCGTCATAGTAGAACGACAGCGAGGCGTCGATCGTCTGCATCTGGGACTCGACCTTGTCGAGCGCCTTGACCGTTACGTTGACGGCCGTATCGCGGCCGGCGCGGATATCGTCGAGCATGTAGTCCTGGCTGCCCATGATGAGGAGCGAGCCGGAGGATTTGAGCGTCAGAATGGGGTCGCGCATGGCGGTGGTGCCGGCGTTCTGAATGTAAACGGTGATGACTTTCGTCTCTCCGGCAGCAATGGCCGAGACCATGCCGTCAGAATTGAACACGGCGCGCGGCACGGGGATCGTTTCCGGCGTCGGCTCAGGCTCCGGCTTCGGCTCGGTGTAGGGCACGCACTCGCGGATAATCACGCTTCCGTCCTGATAAGCGCCCTCGCCGTCCTTGTTAGTATAGTAAATCGTAAATTTCAGTGTTCTCGCATCGTCACCCGTGTAAGTCAGGTGTTTGAGGTTAACAGTATATGTTGTGCCATCTTCACCCGCCGACGGAGCCTGCGGATAATAGGTACTGTCACCCTGAAAGCTGTCGACGCTGCGAATGAGCGAGATTGAACCGTTTTTTCCATCTGTGCGGTACAGGTAAAGTGTGACCGTCACCTCGTCACCCATCGCAACACTTGATGAACTGACATCATAACCTGTAATCATAAAGGGGCCTTCATTCGCCGCCTTGGCGACATTCATCGGCAGCAGCGCCGCGCACAGCACAAAGGCAAGGCAGAGCGAGAGCAGGGATCTTGTGATGCGTTTCATAGTTCGATTTCCTCCGTTATTCGATGTAGGGGGCGGCGTCGATCTCCGCCTTGACCTGGTTTTCTACGTTGCTGACGATCCTGCCGTCGATGAGCGTCACGATGCGGTCGGCATATTCGGTCATCTCCGGGTCGTGCGAAACGAGCACGATCGTCTGGTGGAAGCGCTTGGCAAAGCCGCGGATCATGTGCATGACCTCTTTCGTCGTCCTTGTGTCAAGGTTGCCGGTCGGCTCATCGGCAAACACCACCTCGGGGTGCGTGACGAATGCGCGCGCAATGCCCACGCGCTGCTGCTGACCGCCGGACATCTGGTTGGGAAAGTGATCCATGCGGTCTTTGAGTCCCACGCGGCAGAGCATTTTCTTTGCCTCGAGCAGCCGCACGTCCGGGTCGACGCCCTTGAACATAAGCGGCATGGCGACATTTTCCGCCGCCGTCAGCTCCGGCAGCAGATTGTAGGACTGAAAAACAAAGCCGATGTGCTTCTGCCGGAAGGCCGCGAGCTGATTTTCGTTGAGCTGTGAGATCGGCACGCCGCCGATGCGCACCACGCCGCGCGTGGGCTTTTCGAGTCCCGCCAGTTGGTTGAGCAGCGTCGACTTGCCGCTGCCGGACGTGCCGAAAATACAGCACACCTCGCCGCGCGGGATATCGAGGTCGATATTGTGCAGTGCGACCACGTGCTCCTGCCCCATCATGTAGACCTTTCGGAGCTTTCGCACCGAGATGACGGGCTTCTGGTCATTTGCCATCGCAGATTCTCCTCAATTCTAAATTAGGTTTCTATTATAATCGCATCGTATGAAGAAGTCGTTACAATCAGGCGCGATTTGGTTACAATTTTTTTAAGATTTGTTTAATTGTCGCGCAAATATCCCTGTGTTATGGTTAGACGAAAAAATGGGAAAAAAGTTTCACGCTGCGCGAAAAAAACGGCGGACTTTTTTGAAGTCCGCCGTTTTTTAAGTTCATGCCGTTTTTAGTCCAGCGGCACGTCGGGCAGGACGTAGACCGTCATTTCTTCGCCGCTCGTGTCGATGGATACGGTATCGTCGATGGGCTGCGTCAGCCCGGCATCCGCGTAGAGCGTGCAGCCCATGCTGCAGCAGATGGTGACATACGTCCCCCTCGCCACATGGTATTCATTCACCCACCAGTCTTCGCCCCCTTCTTTCGCGGGGAGGCAGACCGTCAGCAGGCAGGCGGGTCTCGTGTCGTCCGTCGCGTACACGACATCGTTCAGAAGGTAGCGGCCTGACTTGTAGGGTTCTTCTTTGTAGGGCTCGTTGTAGCTCCAGTTGTAGAGCGTCGTGCCCATCTCCGTCGCGCCGCCCTCGCCGTCCTCGATGTAGTCGGTCACGGACATGGCAAGCAGCTCGCTCGTCTCGGGATCGGCGTAGTAGAGGGTGGTATAGTAGTAGCCGCCGGCGTCTTGAAAGCGCGTGGTGGTCGAGAGCAGCACCGCGCCGTCCTGCTCGCTGCGCTCGTCGAGCGTTTCCTCGGCATTCTTGGCGGCGGGATCGGCGCACTGCGGCAGTATGTCAAGGAGATACTCCGTCCCCTCGCCCGGAATGGGATAGATGTTCAGGCTCGCGTTATCGTCGCTCGTCATGCGCGTGGCGTACAGGCCGCCAAGCCCATCGCTCCACAGCTCATCCTCGCCCGGGCCGCTGTTGGCGGTATAGTTATAATGTGAGGACATGAGAAGCGCCTCCCCGCTCTCGTCCGTGTACTGCAATCTTGCGGTGTAGGTCACCTCGCCGTCCCGGTCGGTGCCCTGAATGGTCACGGTCACGGCGTCGTACTTTGCAAGCAGCACGCGCGGATCGTTGACCTCGCGCAGCGTTTCAAGCGTCACATCCATCGGCGTGTCAGCGCCGATGGTATCGTCCTCTTTGTCGTCCTTGCCGCCCTGCGTGCCGCAGCCGGCAAGAAGTGCCGCGACGCAAAGCGCGGCAATACCAGTTTTCTTCCAGTTTTTCACCTTGGTTTCCTCCATTTTCGTTGCAGGCTCGTCAGTCGGGATCCCCGCTCTTCACATAGACGGTCGTGCTTTCGCCGTCCGGCCATTCAATCTCAGGGGTTTGATACTCCTGCGTCATGGCGGCGTCGTAGTAAAGTATGACGCCCTTACCGCTGCTCGGGGAAAAGTACGCTGTGCTCGGCACGGTAAAGTGCTGCTCGTGTTCCTGCGCGGTGCCCGGGTCCCACACGAGCGTGATTTCATGCTTGGGAACATCGTCCGACAGCATCAGCGCGTAGAGGTCTTCCTCCGGTTCATAAGGACGGTCATAGCTGAACGTATAGCTTCCCGTGGCAAAGCAGGTGTCTTTTCCCTGCAAGTCTTTTCTGTGCCGCTCCGACTTGATCGATATCAGATCATCGGAGGTTGGATCGACATAGAGCCATCGCAGCGAGTAGTCAGTGTCATCGTCGGTGATATAATGTTTGATCGGAAACACAAGCTGGCCGTCCTGCTCATACGGCTCTTCGACCTCCACCGTGATACCGTCACCTGCCACGGGCAAAAACGGTTCTCGCGCGGTACTTTCTTCGTACCACTCATCCGTTCCGCAGGCGATCACACTGGCAATTCGAGTGCTGCCGTCATCATTTGTTCCAGCAACAATGCACATACCGTCCGGCACTTCATCCAGGCAGACATTCATGACGTAAATATCATCTGCACCGTACGCATCAGAATACCAGCCATGGCTCCAGTTTTGCAGCCGGCCTTTTTCGTCGCGCGTGTACTGATCGGTGCTCTTGACGTCCTGACCTCCGTTGCTGCTGTCTGTGCTCTCACGCACAACGGTCACCACCTCGTGCCGCTCGAGCAGCGATGAGATCTTATTCCTCTCACAGATGTGTTCGTAGGTGATCTGATGCTCCTGCGCCGCATCGTTCTCTGTTTCCGGCGCGCCGCAGCCCGCGAGCAGCAGCGCGGCACTCAACGCGGCGAACGCCGCCCCTTGCCAACGGTTCATCAATGTCTTTCTCCCTTCTTGCCGCGCGTGCGCGGCGCTTTTCTGTTCCTTTACTTTCTTAGACGAAGAAAACGCAAAAAAGTTTCACTCTTCTGCTTTTCGGAAAAACATTTTCCGTGTTGCCGCTCTTGCTTTTTCCCCTGTTGCGGCATACAATGAGGACAACTTTTTACCCGGGAGGGGTTCTTATGAATTATATCGGCATTGACCTCGGCGGCACAAACATCAAGGGGGCGCTTGTGAGCGCAGAGGGCAACATTTTGCAGGAATGCTCCGTGCCGACCTGCGTCGACCTCGGCTCAGAGGCCGTCGCGTCGCGCATCGGTCAAGTCATCGCGCAGCTCTCTGACGGCGAGGCCGCCATCGGCGGCGTGGGCGTCGGCTGCCCCGGCACGGTGGACGACGCAAGCGGCATCGTGCGCTTTGCGGCAAACCTGAATTTTATCAATTTTGACCTCAGAAGCGCGCTGCGCGCGTATACGGCGCTCCCCATTCACCTCGGCAATGACGCAAACGCCGCGGCGCTGGGCGAAGCGCTCTTCGGCTGCGGCAAAGGCGCGGAGAGCACCATTGTCGTCACGCTCGGCACGGGCGTGGGCGGCGGCGTGGTGCTCGGCGGCAAACTCCTCACGGGTTACACCGGCGCCGCGAGCGAGCTTGGGCACATGGTCATCGCGGAAAACGGCGAGGAATGCACCTGCGGCAGCCGCGGCTGCTTTGAGGCTTACTCCTCCGCAACAGCCCTCATCCGCGATACGAAGCGCGCCATGGCCGCGCATCCTAAGAGCCTGCTGCATACGATCGCCGCGGAAAACGGCGGCGTGGACGGCCGCACCGCCTTTCTTGCCAAGGAGCGCGGCGACGAAGCGGGTACGCAGGTCGTGGAGAATTATATCGAGCATCTGACCTGCGGGCTCACAAATCTTGTCAACATTTTCTTCCCCGAAGTGCTGGCCCTCTCGGGCGGCGTTGCCAATCAGGGCGAGGTGCTGCTCGCGCCGCTGCGTGAAAGGGTGCGCGCGCGTTCGTTCGGCGCGCGCTATGCCGCCTCCCACACGCGCATCGAGCTGTGTACGCTCGGCTACCGAGCAGGGGTGATCGGCGCGGCGATGCTCGCGCGCGTCTGACGCAAAATTCTATTGCAAAAGCCCTCCGCAGACAGGTTCTGCGGAGGGCTTTTTTTATCGGTGCGGGACAGATCCCGCCGCGCCTTCGATGAGAAACTGCACCTCGTCCACACCGCTGAGCGAGAGGATCGACCGCTCGATCGCTTCGAGCATCAGCGCCCGCTCGTCTTCTCTCTCCGGCAGCGCGCCGTACGCCGAAAGGTTGAGATAACAGACGCCGTTTTCAGTGCGCGAAGAAATCACCGAAAAATCCTCCGGCAGGAGCGAAACGAGCGAATCGTCCTCCGGCCCCTGCGCAAGCGCTTCGAGCAGCGCGTTCACGCGCGTCTGCCCTTCGTAGAGGGCAAGGGTCTGCTGCTCGGCGCGCAGTTCGCCGCGCGCCGGATCCCAGAAGTAGAGCGAAACGGTGATCGGCCGCAGGCCGCTCTCGCGGGAAGAGAGCAGCGTGTCCGCCGAAAGGAGCACCTGCGTTTCCCGATACGGGATCTCGCGCCCGTCCGCCGTGATGCTCACTGCGTTCACGTTGGGCAGCTGTGTCAGCGTCAGTGTGATGCAATAGTCCGCAAGCGACAGGTCAATGCCGGACAATCGCGCATATTGCGCGCTCAGGTCGATCTGTGCCCGGTGGCCGGATACCTTGAGCGACTTGAGCGTTGTCCCATCCGGGACGGCGGATCTGAGCGACTTGTCCTCAGGCCCCGTGAGCAGCGCCTCCATCAGGACGCGGACGCAGTCCTCCGTTTCCATCGTATCGTCAAGAGCAAGGCGCGTCCGCTGCGCGCAGATGGCGTCTTCGCCGCCCGCGGAAGCGGGATCGCTGAGGAAATAGACTTCGTAGCCGCTCTCGTCCATCTCCTGCACGCGCTGCGCGCAGGCGCAAAGGAGCGTGAGCGCCATAGCAAGCACCGCGGCAAGAAGAATGCGTTTCTTCATCGTTCCTCCCCTCCCTCTTTGCAGCGCGGCAGGCGCACGGTGAATACTGTGCCGCCGCCCTCTCTTGCGCGTACCTCGATACTGCCGCCGCGGCGGCGCGCCGTGTCGGCCGCGATGGAAAGGCCGAGGCCGGTGCCGCCCGCTGCACGGGAGCGCATCTTGTCCACACGGTAAAAACGGTCGAAGATGCGGGGCATGTCCTCCTCCGGAATGCCGATGCCGTCATCACTGACGGTGAGCAGGCAGTTGTCCTCGTCCCCCGCCAGAGCAAGCTTCACAAAGCCGCCGGGGTGGTTATATTTGATGGCGTTTTCCGTCAGATTATAGATGATCTCATGGATCTCGTCCTCGCTTGCAAGCGTCTGCCCCTCGCGGCGCACTTCATAGGAGAGGTCGACCTTCTTTTCCTCCGCCACCAGGCGCAGCATGCGCGCCACGCGCGCAACGACAGACGAAAGATCGACGCGCTGCGCCTCCGGCAGCAGGCCGCTGTCAAGGCGCGTCAGGCGCAGCAGATTTTCCGTAATGCGCGCAAGGCGCTCAGATTCCTGCTCAATGTCGCCGACGAATTCGCGCACAGTCTGCGCGTCCATATCCTGCGTCTGCAAAATGGAATCAGACAGCAGGCGAATGCCCGCAAGCGGCGTTTTGAGCTCGTGGCTCGCATCGGATACAAAGCGGCGGCGCGCGTCCTCAATGGTCTGCAAACGATCCGCCATGTCGTTGAACTCGGCGGCAAGCTCGCTGATCTCGTCATTTCCGCCGACTTCGGCGCGGTGGCTGTACGAGCCTTCGCGCATTTTTCGAATGGCGTCGGTCAGCACGCCGAAGCGCCGCGTCAGCACGCGGGATAAAAGCACGCTGATCCCGCCGGCAAATACCAGCACCACCACGGAAATGGTCACAAGGTTTCTTTGCAGCGACAGCAGCAGCGCCGCCTGCTCGGTGTCATATTCGTAGGCGTAGACCGCGCCGATCGTCTGGTTGTGGTAAATGACCGGTGAGGCCGCGCGGCTTTTGAACGCCTTGTCTGAAAACTCCGTGTAAAAAACATCCTCCCCGCGCAGCGCCTGCACAAGCTCTGTATAAAAGGCGTAGCGCCCGATGGCGCCGTCGGTCTCGCGCGTATCGTACAGCACACGGCCGGACGCGTCCGTGACCAGAACGCGCGAAATGCCGCTCTCTTCCACAAGCGTCATCGCGCCTGCCACATTTTCCTCGCTCAGCTCTTCAAGTCCCGCAAGCGCCGTCACCATCACCGAAACGCTGCCTTGCAGTGAGCTTTGCTTGGAGCGAAACGTCAGGTTTTCCGACGTGATGAGAGGGTATGTGTTCAGCAGAAGCAGCACCGCCAGAATGATGGCGATATAGCCAAAGCTGAATTTGCGCTGTAAGCTCGTATGCGCCTGCATGGCGGTGCCTCCTTTCCTCTTTCTCACGTGTTGCGCTCAGTCCTTCAAATAGTACCCCACGCCCCACTTCGTCAGAATATGCTGTGGGGCGGCAGGATTGTCTTCAAGCTTTTCGCGCAGCCGCCGAATGTGTACGTCCACCGTGCGGTAATCGCCCGCGTAGGTGTAGCCCCAGACAAGATCCATCAGATTTTCGCGCGAATAAATGCGGCGCGGATTTCTGACAAGCAGCTCGATGAGGTCATATTCCTTGGCCGTCAGCTCGATGATCTCGCCGTTTTTCATGGCAACGCGCTGCTCGGGATCCAGCGTGATGCCGCCCGCAGTCAGAAGTGAGGGCTGCTGTTTTTGCTGCGGGGCGGCATTCGCCCGGCGCAGCAGCGCGCGGATGCGCGCCTTGAGCTCAAGAATATTGAAGGGCTTTGTGATATAGTCATCCGCGCCGGACTCAAGACCGATGATCTTATCGGCGTCTTCGCTGCGGGCAGTGAGCATGATGATCGGCACATTGGAAAATTCGCGAATGCGCATGCAGGCCGTCAGCCCGTCCACCTGCGGCATCATCAGATCGAGGATAATGAGGTCGAATTCCTCTGTTTTCGCCATGTCGATCGCCGTGGCGCCGTCGTAAGCGGTCTCGACCGTGTAGCCCTCGTTTTCCAGATTGAATTTCATGCCTTTGACGAGCAAAAGCTCGTCATCAACGACCAGGATCTTCATTGGGTTCCTCCTCCGTGAATGTGATCTGCGCGCGGAAGCCCTCGAGCTTTGCCTCTCCGATGCCCTTGACAAGCAAAAGCTCCTCCGCCGCGGTAAAGTCTCCGTGCTCGGCGCGATAGTCGATGATCGCCTGCGCAAGCGACGGGCCGATGCCCGTGAGCGTTTCCAGTTCCGCCGCGTCGGCGGTATTGACGTTTACGAGCACGCGCGTGGGCGCGGTGATCTCATCGTTCCTGCGCTGCACGGTCACGGTATAGTCGCCATGCGCGTTCCCCTCGTAAGCCGTTTTGTGCAGAAACACGAGCGAAACGGCAAACAAAACCGTCAGCGCCGCAAGCACAAGGGAAATGCCGCTAAAGCTGCCTGTTTTTTCTTTTGTTTCCACGGTTGCGCTCGCCTGCCTTTTTTGCTATACTGATGTCGAAACGTGCCGAACGGCGCGCTCATCTTAACTACATTCTCTTAACTACATTCTATATTTTATTGTATCATACGATGAGGTATATTTCCATGAAAAAACGCCGTCTTGTGTCACTTTTTTTATCCTTTCTTCTCCTGCTCCCCCTCTTTTCTCTGACAAGCGCCGACGCTTACGAATCCTTTGATCTGGACGCGCGCGCGGGTCTTCTCATCGAAGCGGACACGGGCGAGATCCTTTACGAAAAAAACGCCCACCAGGAGAACTACCCCGCTTCGCTCACGAAGATCATGACCGCGCTGCTCGTATTCGAGGCCATCGACGAGGGCAGGCTCTCGCTCAACGACTCCGTCACCGCAACGGAGTCGGCGCTCAATGGTCTTGCAAGTGACGGCAGCACCGCTAACATCGTCGCCGGCGAAACGATGACGGTCGAGCAGCTGCTCAACTGCATGCTCATCGTCTCGGCAAACGAGACGTGCAACATTCTCGGCGAGTACATCAGCGGCTCGGTCGAGGCGTTCGTTGCACGCATGAACGATCGCGCAGCAGAGCTTGGCTGCGAGCACACACACTTTGCCAATGCCACGGGTCTGCACAACTCCCAGCACTATACGACCGCATGGGATCTCTACCTCATCACGCGCGAGGCGATGAAGCACGACAAGTTCATGGAGATCTGCAATTCCAAGAGCTACACCGTGCCCGCCACCAACATGACCGAAAAGCCTCGTGAGCTGCACTCGACGAACTTTCTCATCTCCAACTGGCGCGCCCGCGGCTATGTTTACCGCGACGCGCAGGGCATCAAAACCGGCTCCACGCCCGAGGCGGGCTACTGCCTCATTTCCTCCGCCGTCCGCGGCAGCCGCCATATGATCAGCGTGGTGCTGGGCGCGGAGCGCGTGACGCTTGAGGACGGCGTGACCATTTTAACGCGCAGCTTCTCGGAAACCTCGCGCATGTTCGACTGGGGCTTTGATCACTTCGTCCGTCGCGACGTTCTTTCCTCCGCCGACCCCGTGCAGGAGGTTCCCGTTGCACTCTCGAGCGAGACAAATTATGTCGTCGCTCACGCCGCGGAGGATATTTCCTGTCTGCTGCCGGATAATGTAGAACCCGAGATGCTCGAGCGCACAGTCACACTGACGAACGAGACCGTTGACGCGCCTGTTGCAGCAGGCGACGTGCTCGGCACGCTGACACTCTCTTACAATGACACCGTTTACGCCGAAACGCAGCTTCTGGCGCTCAATGATGTGTCGGCCTCCTGGTTTTTGACGGCGCGGCGCGATGTTTCGGACTTTTTTGCAAAGCCGCTTGTCAAGATCCTCTCCGTCGTCGTACTGCTGCTCATTGTCGCGCTCGTTGTTTATGTAACAATGTTCTCCCGCCGCCGTCGCTACGGCCACCGCCGCCGCAGCAGAGCCGGCAGCGGCTACCGCGGCCGCAGAAGGAGATTCTAACACGCAAAAAAGGAAGGGACGCGAAAGCGTCCCTTTTTAATTGATCGTGAGCACCGCGTCCCCCTGCGGGAACTCCACGAAGCGGATGGAGTAGATGTCGGCGGTGATGTAGGCGCTGCGGCCGGGGTGGAACAGCGTGATATAGTCGTTTCCAACCTCCTGTAGCGTGCCGACCGCCACGACCGTGTTCTGCGAACCGACGAGGAAGCTCACGATGACTGCGCGGCCGATGTTGCGCGCGAGCATCCCCTTCCACGAATTGTAGGCCATCTTGTCGACGGTCTGCGACTCTTCAATCTTGTCGGGCGTGGGCTGGAACTGTCCGCTCGCGCCGCCCTGCGGCACGAGCGACACGCCCCCCGCCCCCGACGATCCTCCAAGCATTTCCTCATAGCTCTGGCTCGCGTTGTTGTTACTGTTGTTATTACTGCTATTATTGCTGTTGCCGCTCTGCTGCGCGCTCGCCATGGCGGGCACGGCAGCCATCTGCTCATAAAGGCACGGCATGCTTTTTCCCATCTGGATCATAGCCAAGTTCTCTCCTTTTCCCGATGCTGCTGATTTTCTTCTCTCAGGTGCTGTAATACGCCGCGGTGGGTTTGTAGAAGCAGTGGTCACCGATGCGCATGACGAACGTTCCCACATTCGAGGGGAAATTCGCGCGGCAGGAGGGCGAAAAGGGGTTGAAAAACCACAGCGCCTCGCCGAGGCCGGGAAGCCGGTTGCCGGCAATGGCCCAATCCGCGATCTCATAATGAATTTCGGTCGGACGCATGTTGTAGATATTCTGCGGATTATACGCGCCATGTTCTGCCTCGCTCGCACAGACGAACTGGCCCGGCTGAAAGATGATTTTGCGGATACTGCCCTGCCCCACGCGCGCGTATTCGCCGCCGGTCGAGCGCACGCGGTTCATCACGACGCTCGCCACCGCTTTCATTCCGTTCTCGCCCTCGCCGCCCGCTTCGCACTCGATGAGCCGCGCAAGAAGCTCTCTGTCGGAATAGGCCATGTCGATCTCCTCCCCCATTTTTTCTTCCCCGCCAGTCTATGCATCTGACGCCCGCAGTGCCCCAACGAAAAAAAGCGCCGCAGGTCATGCCTGCGGCGCTTTCGCTTTGCTTCAGTTTTCTTCCCCGCCTGCGGCGTTCTCTCCGTCCTCCGGCGGGGTGAGGCCGTAGGCGCCCTTCATCTTGAGCTCCTGCCACTGCTCCTTCGTGATGAGGATCTGGCGGGGCTTGGAGCCTTCAAACTGCCCCACGATGCCGCGCGTCTCCATCTCGTCAACAATGCGCGCAGCGCGCGAGTAGCCGAGCTTCAAGCGGCGCTGGAGCATCGAGACGGAGGCCTGCCCGGTCTCCATCACCACGTCGATCGCGGCGGGCAGCAGCTCGTCGCCCTCGTCGGCGGCGCTCTGCTCGCTCGCGGCATTGCCGCCGCCCTTGCCGCCGCCCTTTTCCTTCTCGGCAACGGCGGCGTTGATCTTGTCGATAACGGATTCATCATAGTCCGTTTCGCCGTTTTCCTTGACGAAGTTGACCACGCGCTCGATCTCCTCGCTCGAGATGAAGCAGCCCTGCACGCGCTTGGGCTTGCCCTCGCCGAGGGGCGCATAGAGCATATCGCCGCGGCCGACGAGCTTTTCCGCGCCCGCGGTATCGAGGATAATGCGCGATTCCATCGCGGAGGCGACGGCAAAGGCGATGCGGCTCGGGATATTGGCCTTCATCAGACCCGTGATGACGTCGGCAGAGGGACGCTGCGTCGCAATAACGAGGTGCATGCCCGCGGCGCGCCCCATCTGTGCCACGCGGCAGATCGACTCTTCGACCTCCTTCGCCGCCACGAGCATCAGATCGGCCAGCTCGTCGATGACCACGACGACGCTCGGCAGCTTTTTAAGCGCTTCGTCCGCTTCCGCCACCTTATTGTAGGAGGCAAGATCCTTCACATTATGCTCGGAAAACATCTTGTAGCGCTTCATCATCTCGTAGACCGCCCATTGCAGCGCGCCCGCAGCCTTTTTCGGGTCGGTGACGACAGGAATGAGCAGATGCGGGATGCCGTTGTAGGGCGCAAGCTCGACCATCTTCGGGTCGACCATGATAAAGCGCACCTCTTCGGGCGTCGACTTATAGAGCATCGAGACGATGAGAGAGTTCGTGCAGACAGACTTACCGGAGCCCGTCGTACCGGCAATGAGCACGTGCGGCAGCTTCGAGATGTTGCCGACGATGTTCCTGCCGCTGATGTCCTTACCAACGGCAAAGGCCGTGGTGGATGGGTGCTGCGTAAACTCGCGCGATTCAAGTACCGTGCGGATATTGACGGGCGAAACGAGCTTGTTCGGAACCTCGACGCCGACGACGGAGATCTTGTTGGGAATGGGGGCGATGCGCACGCCGCTTGCGCCGAGCGCAAGGGCAATATCGTCCTGCAAGTTGGTGATCTTCGAGAGCTTCACGCCCTGGCTGAGCGTGAATTCGTAGCGCGTGACAGACGGGCCGCGCACCACATCGCCCGGCTGAGCGTCCACGCCGAAGCTCGTGAGCGTCTGCGCCAGGCGGCGGGAGTTGTTGCGCAGCTCCGCGCCTGCTTCGGCAGCGTTCGTTACGCTGCCCTCTTTCAGCAGCGTGATGGGCGGATACTCATAGGCGGGCGGCTCGGGCTTATCACCGGTCTCGATCTCGCGCGTGACTTCTTCGCGCGCGGCGTCGACCTCGGCGCGGCGGAGCCTATCCTCCTGCTTGTCTGTGAGAACGGCGCTCGCCGCCGCTGCGGCGAGCGGTGCGCTCTGCGCCGTCGGTGCAGGCACGGCAAACGGCGCGGGCGGAACGGGTGCGGGCGCCGGAGCAGGCGTACTGGCGGGAGTTCCCTGCGGCAGGTCAAAGGGCGGCAGGTCAAAATCATCGGCCGTCACCGTTACGGGCTTGGCCGGTGCAGGCGCGGCAGGCTTTTCCTCCGCAGCATTTCTATCTGCAAGCAGCTCGTCCGGGCTCTTGATATTGTCAGACTTCTTGCGGAAGAAGCCGCCCGATGGATTCTTCCTGACAACGCGTTCCTCACCGTCGAGCGGAATGTCGATCGACGCATCGGATACCCCTGCATTGCGGCGCGGCGCGCGGGCGGGACGCTGCGGCGGCAGCTCTTCCTCCTCCGGCTCATAGGGCACGCGCTCATGCGAGCGCACCGCCTCGATCACGGCGGCGGGCGTCAAGCGGAATGCCATCATCAAAAATGCGACGAACATCACGACGAGCAGGATCATTGCCAGCACCTTTTTCACCAGCAGCACCAGCATAATCGCAAGCGACGCGGACACCGCGCCGCCGGATTCCAATGCGTTGCCGCTCGTCCACAGGAGTTTCAGGATACCGTCCATCGCGGCATATTCCTCTTTGCAGATCGCGATGTGCATGATCGCGCCGAACACGACCGGCAGCAACGCCGTACCGACAAGGCACGAGGTCACATTGCGCCCACGGTGGAAAAGCAGGATATAGCTCCCCAGAAACAGTGCGGGAGCGACAAGGTAATAGCCCCAGCCAAAGAGCGACCGGCACAGCTGCGCGGGCTGATCAAGCAGCCACGCGCCCGACTGAAAGTAGCTGAAGCCAAGGCACAGCGCCAGCACCAGCAAGATCGCGCCCGCGACCTCGCGGCGGACGGGGCGTTTCTGGCTTTTCTTTGCCGTGCGCTTGCCGCCGGAGGACGTGCGCGAGGCGCTCGCTGATTTTTTGTTTGTTGTGGTGGTTTTTTTCTTCTGTTGTGCCATGATTCACCTCAGAATCAAAAATTAGTGCAGGATCGTGAGCAGCAGCGTAAGCGCGCCGGCCGCCCAGCAGTAGTAGGCAAACGCGCCGAAGCGACCCTTGTCGGCAACATAGCGCAGCAGACGAATGCTGGCATAACCCGATACCGCCGCCACGACAACACCGATGAGATAGACGGGCACGCTCGCCCAGTCGATGTTTGTTTCAAGCGCGTCCTTGAGCGTGAGGATGTTCGCGCCCAGCACCGCAGGAATGGATAGGAGGAAGGCAAAGCGCACGGCAAACTTGCGCTCAAAGCCCGCAAAGCAGCCCGCCGTGATCGTCATACCCGAGCGGGAGATGCCGGGGCAAAGGGCGATGGCCTGCCCCACGCCGACAAGCAGCGCATCGAGCAGCGTGGCCGTTTTTTCGCTCTTGCGGCCATGGCGCACGCGGTCGCTCACAAAGAGCAGAATACCCGTAAAGATCAGCGCGCCGCCGATGAAGTACATGTTATCACCGAGGGACGAGAAAAAACGGCGAAACGGCACCATGACAAAAAGCGGCAGCGTGCCCACGATGATGAGCAGAATCAGGCGACGCGCGGGCGGCACGGGATTCGGCGTGCGGTGGTGGGCAAGATCCCCAATGCCGGTAAAGAACTCCACGACCATATCGCGGATATCGTCCCAGTATGCGGCAAACACCGCAAAGAGCGTGCCGAGGTGCAGCAGCACGTCAAAAAAGTCCGGCACATTGCTCGCCCCCTGCATGTTCAGCAGATGCTCGGCAATGGCGAGATGTCCGGAGGACGAAATGGGCAGAAATTCCGCAATTCCCTGCACAAGGCCGAGAAGAACGGCGGTTAAAACAGACATGAACAACAACTCCTTTTTCCGTTTCCTTCTATGATGGCGATATTCTAACAGAGTAATTATAGCACAGCTGTTCGCGGAATACCACCCTCAATTGCCGCATCTTCTTTTTCTTTCCTTTTTCGCCCTCCCCCTTGCGAAAAAGGGGCGGGCATGCTATGATAGGCGTGGACTATCAGAAAAGGAGAGATAGAAATGATTTATAACTACCGCACCAAAGGTGTGTGTTCAAAGGAAATGCATATTGAGTTGAATGATGACCACACCATCAAGCATGTTGAGGTCATCGGCGGCTGTAACGGCAACCTTCAGGGGATTTCCCGCCTGGTGGAAGGCATGAAGGCAGAGGACGCCATCGAGCGCATGCGCGGCATCCGCTGCGGCTTTAAAAACACCTCCTGCCCCGACCAGCTCTCCATCGCGCTGGCGGAGGCGCTTGCGCAGGAAAAGCAGTAATTTGTCCAAATTCCTGCATGGCAGATTCCAACAGTGAAAAATGCATCAATTCTTGCAAAATGTTCGCTGTCTCTCTGGACAAAGTGCAGGAAACTATGTATACTGAATCAATTACCGGCAATCTTTGTGCGATCACAACGCAACTTCGGCAGTGCAGGACGCCCTGCGCCGCCGGCTTAGACGGGAGAACTTTATGGACATTGATATGGATATCAAGGAGCTTGAAGCGTTCGTCTACGTGGTGGAAAATTGCAGCTTTTCCCGCGCCGCGGAGCTGCTGCACCTGACGCAGCCGACCATCAGCTCGCATGTCTCCGCACTGGAGCGAAAACTGAATATCAAGCTCATTGTCCGCACGACGAAGGAGACCTACCCTTCCGACGCAGGCAAGCTCCTCTATAAGTACGCCAAGGAGATCCTGCAGGTGCGCGAAAACGCGGCGATCGCGCTGCGCAACTTCTCGCAGGAGATGAAGGGGACGATCTCCATCGCCGCCTCCACAGTGCCGAGCCAGTATTATCTGCCGCATCTTTTGCAGGATTTCCGCGCCCGTTATCCGGATATCACCTTCAATATTCAGATGGAGGACAGCCCCAAGGTCGTAGAGCTTGTGGCCACGCGCAGCGTGGAGATCGGCTTCTGCGGCACGATGGTGGCGAGCCACAAGTGCGTCTATCAGGATTTTGCCAGCGACCCGATGGTGCTCATCACTCCGAACACGGAGAAATATCAGGCCTTTGCCGGAAAGCCCTTCCCCATTGCGCAGCTGAAAGAGGAGACGTTCATCAGCCGCGAAAAGAGCAGCGGCACCTATCAGGCCGGCCGGGAACTTTTAAGCGAGCTCGGCATCGACATCTCCCAACTCCGCACTGCGGTCGAGATCCGTTCGACCGAGAGCGTCAAGCAGATGGTAAGCGAGGGGCTTGGCGTAGGACTCATCGCCCAGAGCGCCGCGCAGGACTATGTGCAGTTCGGCAAGCTCCTCTCCTTCTCCTTCCCGGAGTCATCGTTCCGCCGCCAGCTTTTTATCGTCAAGCACAAAAACAGCATTTTGTCCCCCATCGCGCAGGTTTTTTACGACTATGCGCGCAAAGCAAAAGAGAAAGCATCTGCCCAATAAGCAGGTGCTTTTTTACAGCACTTCCGCGCTTTTTCGTGCGTTTTTTCTTCAAAATGGCATTTACTTTTCCACCGCTTTGGTATATGCTACTTGAATAGGTCAACAGCTGCGCTGCACCGATAAAGTCAGCGCCGCCCGACAGGAGGGAGAGCGATGGACTGCCGTGATTCTGCGCTGTTTTCCGGCGTGGACGAAGCGTCGTGCGAAAACATGCTGCGCTGCTTCAGCGCCTATGAGCAGCGCTTCACTTCCGGGCAGACGATCCTCACCTGCGGTCAGCAGCAGGATATGATCGGCGTGCTGCTCTCCGGAAGTGCCGCGCTTTTGCGCCTGCATCCGGACGGCAACAGCACCGTGCTCGAATCTCTGGAGGAGGGCAGCGTCTTCGGCGAAGAGCTGGCGTTCACCGGCTTTCGCGATGGCAGCGCGCTCATCGAGTGCCGCGAGGATTGCCGCGTGGTCTTCATGCGCTACGACCAGATCACCAAGAGGTGCGAAAATGCCTGCGCCTGCCACAGTCAGGTCGTAACGAATCTCTTCCAGTTGTTGTCAAAAAAATCCCTTCACCTCAGCCGGCGGGTCGAGGTGCTTGCCTGCCGCTCCATCCGGGAAAAGCTGCTGTGCTTTTTCGAGCAGCTCGCCGACGAGCATGGCAGCCGGACGTTCCCCCTGCCGTTTTCCCTCAGCGCGCTTGCTGATTACATCAGCGCAGACCGCAGCGCCATGATGCGCGAGATGCGCAAAATGCGCGAAGAGGGGCTGATCTGCACGGAGGGCCGCAGCGTCACGCTGCGCTGACGTCCCGCGTGCGCCCTATACTTATTCAGTCCCGCCCGCTGTTCTTTCGGAACGGCCGGGCGATGAATCACGAATGAAAAGGAGAAACCGTTCATGTATCGCATCGTGAAAAAAGAAGCGCTCAAGCCCACCGTGACTCTCTACGAGATCGAGGCGCCGATGGTAGCGAAGAAGGCCGAACCCGGTCAGTTTATCATCCTGCGCGTCGATGAAAACGGTGAACGAATCCCCATCACCATCCACGACTACGATCGGGAGAAGGGCACCGTCACCATCATCGTACAGACGATCGGCGCCACCACCGAAAAGCTCAGACACAAGGCCGAAGGCGAGTTCCTTCAGGACTTTGTCGGCCCGCTCGGCCGTCCGACCGAGACCGAGGGCAAGAAGAAGGTCTGCGTCGTCGGCGGCGGTGTCGGCTGTGCCATCGCCTACCCCGTTTTGAAGAAGTTCCACGACTGCGGCGCAGAAGTCCATGCGGTCGTCGGTTTCAAGAGCAAGGATCTTGTGATCCTTGAGGATAAGTTCCGCGAGGTCTCCAGCGTTCTCAAGCTGATGACGGACGACGGCACTTACGGCGAAAAGGGTCTCGTGACCGACGCGCTCAAGCAGCTCATCGAGGACGGCAACCAGTATGACGAGATCTTCGCCATCGGCCCTGCCATGATGATGAAGTTCGTCTCCAAAACCACCGAGCCTTACGGCATTCCTACCACCGTTTCCATGAGCCCGATCATGGTCGACGGCACCGGCATGTGCGGCGGCTGCCGCCTCACCGTCGGCGGCGAGACCAAGTTCGCCTGCGTCGACGGCCCGGACTTTGATGGTCACAAGGTCGACTGGGACGAGAGTCTCAAGCGCGGCAAGATGTACTTCGACTGGGAGCGTCACAAATACGAAGAAACCTGCAACCTGTTCAGCAAGGAGGTTCAGTAAGATGCCTAACATGAGTTTGAAGAAAAACGCAATGCCCTCTCAGGACCCCAACGTCCGCAACAAGAACTTTCTGGAGGTCGCCCTCGGCTATACCGAGGAGCAGGCGCTCGACGAAGCAGCGCGCTGCCTGAACTGCAAGAATCATCCCTGCGTTTCCGGCTGCCCTGTGCAGGTCAAGATCCCCGAGTTCATCCAGAAGATCACCGAAAAGGATTACGAGGGCGCCTATCAGGTCATCCACGAGACCTCCTCCCTCCCCGCCGTCTGCGGCCGTGTCTGCCCGCAGGAAACGCAGTGCGAGTCGAAGTGCATTCGCGGCGTCAAGGGTGAGCCGGTCGGCATCGGCCGCCTTGAGCGCTTTGTCGCCGACTGGCACAACGCAAACGTGCAGGAAGCGCCCGCCAAGCCCGCCTCCAACGGCCATAAGGTCGCCGTCATCGGCTCCGGCCCCAGCGGCCTCACCTGCGCAGGCGACCTTGCCAAGAAGGGCTACGACGTCACCGTTTTTGAAGCGCTCCACCTTGCCGGCGGCGTGCTGGTCTACGGTATCCCCGAGTTCCGTCTGCCGAAGGCCATCGTGCAGAAGGAAGTCGACGGTCTCAAGGCCCTCGGCGTCAAGGTCGAGACGAATATGGTCATCGGCCGCGTCGTCTCCATCGACGAGCTGATGAGCGAATACGGCTTCGAGGCTGTGTTCATCGGCTCCGGCGCGGGTCTTCCGATGTTCATGCACATCCCCGGCGAGAACCTCTGCGGCGTTTACTCCGCCAACGAGTTCCTCACGCGCATCAACCTGATGAAGGCCTACAAGGAAGGCTCCGACACGCCCATCATGCCGCTTGCCGGCAAGAAGGTCGCCGTCGTCGGCGGCGGCAACGTCGCCATGGACGCTGCCCGCTGCTCCAAGCGTCTGGGCGCCGATGTTTACATCGTCTACCGCCGCGGCATGGAAGAGCTTCCCGCCCGTCGTGAAGAAGTTGAGCACGCCGAGGAAGAGGGCATCATCTTCAAGACGCTCAATAACCCCGTCAAGATCAACGGTGATGACAAGGGCTATGTCTCTTCCATGACCTGCGTTGAGATGGAGCTGGGCGAACCCGACGCTTCCGGCCGTCGCCGCCCGATCGAGAAGGTCGGCAGCGAGTTCGATCTGCCGGTCGACTGCGTCATCATGTCCCTTGGCACCACGCCGAACCCGCTCATCAAGAACACCACTCCGGGCCTTGAGGTCAACCGCAAGGGCGGCATCGTGGTCAACGAAGAGGGTCTTACCTCCCATCAGAACGTCTACGCCGGCGGCGACGCCGTCACCGGCGCAGCCACCGTTATCCTTGCCATGGGCGCGGGCAAGCTCGCCGCCAAGAGCATCGATGAAGCACTGAGCAAATAACTTTATCAGCGAAAGCGCGCAGAAGCGTACTCTTCTGCGCGCTTTCTCAACACCAATCTCACGGAGGAGAGTTATTATGAATCTTTGGCATGATATCGCACCGGCGCGTGTGCGCCCCGAGGACTTCTTCGCGGTCATTGAGATCGAGAAGGGTTCGAAAAACAAGTACGAGATGGACAAGGAGACCGGCGCGCTGCGCCTCGACCGCATTCTCTACACCTCGACTCATTATCCCGCCAACTACGGCTTCATTCCCCGCACCTGGGCGGACGACGGGGACCCGCTGGACGTTCTGGTGCTCTGCTCGGAGTGCATTCGTCCGCTGAGCCTTGTGGAGTGCTACCCCATCGGCGTCATTTCGATGGAGGACAGCGGCAGCCTTGACGAGAAGATCATCGCCATTCCTTTCCAGGATCCCACCTACAACACCTATCAGGACATTTCGGAGCTGCCGAACCACGTGGCAAGCGAAATTCGTCATTTCTTCCGCGTGTATAAGAGCCTTGAGGGCAAGGAGACCATCGTCAGCGACGTCCTCGGCCGCGAGGAAGCTATCAAGATCATCATCAACTGCCAGAACGCCTATATTGAGAAATATTGCCGTTGAACAAAGCATCTGCCGCCGCACCTTTGAAAACAAGATCATGTAAGGGAGGATACCCCCATGCGCAAGCTGTTCATCGCGCTCCTGTCGGCGCTGCTCTGCCTGCTGCTGTCCGTTTCCGCGCTGGCAGCGGACGGGTTGAGTACCTTTCAGGAAACGCAAACCTATCAGCCCGGAATGTTTTCCGACGTCAAAGCGGGCAGCTGGTATGAAGCCGGCGTCCGCGCTGTGTACACCCGCGGCATCATGAACGGCACGGGCGGAAAAGCTTTCGCTCCCAGCCAGACAATCACCTGGGCGCAGGCTGCTGCCATTGCCGCGCGCATCCACGCCGCCTACGGCGGCGCGGAAATCGCCGCCGCGGAGGGTCAGTGGTACGAGCCGTACCTCGCCTATGCCGCGCAGGCAAAGCTGCTGCCGTCCACCTGCCCGGAGGGCGCCGCCGCCGCGTCAACGACCATCACCCGTCAGGAGTTGGCAGGGCTGTTCGCCAACGTGCTGCGCGCGGATGACCTGCCCCCGCTCAACGATCAGAGCATCCCTGACCTTGCTGCTGTGGATGCGGAGTTCCGCGCCGCAGTGCAGCGGATGTACGCCGCAGGCGTCTTTACCGGCAAGGACGGAGGGCGTTTCGATCCGAAGGGTTCCGCCACGCGCGCGGAGATCGCTGTGATCGTCAGCCGTCTGCTGCTGCCCGGCCAGCGCGTCAGCCATGACAGCCGCATCAATACCGCCATGTCCGCTCAGATGGGCAACTACTATCAGGGCGGACTTGCCGTGCAGTCCGGTGATACGGTCTACTACGGGTTCCGCGACGACCGGAAAGCCGACAGCGGAGAATGCTACGGCCTTATCGCCCGCAAGACGGACGGCAGCACGAAAACAGTTTTCACTTCGAACCGTGCACCGGACAGCCTTTACCTCAGTGAGGACGGTGCGTTCTACTTTCTGTGTTGGGAAAAGCTGCTCCGCTACGACCCCGCCGCCGACAAGCTCGAGGAGGTCTACGCCGCAAAGGGCAAGATCGACTCGTTCCAGATCTATGACGGCAGGCTCTATGTGCTGGAAAATTACTCCGGCGACTCCAACTATCCGGATCAATGGCGCTACCGCTTCGGCTGCGTGGAAAACGGGCAGTTCAGAAGTCTGATGGACGGCATTACGTTCAATCAGGTAATCAACATGGACCGCTTCCATATTTTCAACAACAAGGCGTATTTCCTCTTCGGGGACAACACGGAGCTTTCCAGCAACGGAAGCGGCTATGTTTTCTACAACTATGCGCTCTGGTCGCTTGACCTTGAGACCGGCAAGAAGGGCCGCGCGGTGGATATCGACGACTTTGATATGAGTGAGATCGCCTTTGACGGCGCGACCGCCTACGCACTGGAGTGGGATAAGGATGATACAGTCCCCCTGCGCATCGTCCGCTTCAGCCTGCTCCGACCGGAGCTGCGCGAGGTCATGGCGACGCTTCCGAAGGAAGCGAAGGAGCTCTATCCTCTCCTTTTTGCCAACGGCGGAGATCTGTACTACCTGTCCTCTGATGCGCATCGCCTGTGGCATATCGGCAGTAACGGCGATGTCACGGTAAGCGCACAGCTTCCCTGGGGAGATCGCACGTTTGAGTATGCGACCGTCACGCCGCAGGGCGTTCTGTTCCACGATGTAAGCTCTCTTCGTATGAATGATTCCTCTGTGTCCCGTGTCCGTCTTCCGGACGGCTCGGTCGTGAACTGCCTTGATTTCCTGGGCCTCAACTGAATCATCAACCGCCTGAAAATAAGGAGAGCAGATAAAATCTGCTCTCCTTATTCTTTATTCCGTGCCGCCGCAAAGGGCAAGGCACTGCTCCCGCAGGATAAACAGTCCCGCGGCACGACTGGCTGCGGGAACTTTGGCAGTCTCTCCTATCGGCGTTACGCGCCTTGCACCATGGCAAGGAGCTGCGCCTTGGGGCGGTAACCCACGGACTTGGCAACAGCCTTGCCGTTCTTAAAGAGTACCACCATCGGAATGCTGGACACCTGAAAGCGCATGGCGAGCTCCATCTGCTCGTCCACATTGACCTTGCCGACCTTGAGGGTATCGGCGTATTCCTCGGCGATCTCATGCAGCACGGGGGAGAGCATTTTGCAGGGGCCGCACCAGTTGGCGTAAAAGTCCAGCAGGACGGGTTTGTCGGAGTGCAGCACTTCGGTTTCAAAATTCAAAGCAGTAATGTTCAGTTCAGCCATGGGGAAGGCTCCTTTCTTTGTTGTGGCCTTATCATACCGCAAAGACCGGCGGATCTCTGTGACAAAGTCACATTGCCGCAAAAAAGATCCGACGCACAAACGGCATCGGATCTTTTCGTTTTCTCTTACTTGCACTCCTGCTTCATGGCGCGGTAGCCGATCAGCACCGTCCACACATAGGCGCAGGTCTTGGGGATCATCAGCATACCGATCATAGGGATCGTATCCGCCCACAGCAGGTAGTTTCCCGCTGCGCGGTAGGCGGGATACACCGAAAGCCCGATGCGAAGAATGTTGAAGCCCGCCGCGCTCCACACAAGGCACGCGAGGAGCAGCAGGGTATTCCGTTTTACTTTCATAGGTGACCTCCTCTTGCTGAACATCGTTCACTTTGCGAGATATAAAATTCCCACGGCGCGGTGGGAATTTTTTTGTTTTAATAAAGCGTCCTGCGGACGATCTCCAGCACGGCGGCGGGGTCGTAGTCCTGCCGCAGCAACGCCGAGAGCATCTGGAAAAACAGCACGTCCGCAAATTTTTCCACCGTGAACTGCTCGTTGAAAGCGTCCGGCCGGATTTTGGCGTCCTGCTTCAAAACAGAGCAGAGCCCGGCTAAAATATGCTGCCAAGTCTGCTGCATGCGGCGCTTGCCGTCGTCTTTTTCCTCCCGCATGAAGCCGAGAGAATGCAGCGTAAAAAATCCCGGATACTGCCGGCAGCCGTAGGCCATTCGCTCATACATCCACACGATGCAGGCCTGCACATCACGAAAGACGGCATCGTCCTCCGGGCGGTGGAAGATCTCGCACCATACGCTTTCCACCGCGGCGCTCATCAGCTCCGCTTTGGAGTCGAAATAGTTGTAGATCGAGCCGACCGACACGCCGCACGCCGCCGCAACGGAGCGAATGCTGATGGCAGACCATCCTCGCTCGCGGATCAATTCCCGGCTGGCCTTCAGGATCTCATCTTTTGATGTTACGACTGTATTCATGTGCTTCCCCTCAATGTGAACATTGTTCAATATCATTATACAAAAAATCCCCGCGCTGTCAAGCACGGGGATTTGATCTTTTTCGGCATGATTGCGAAGGAACATGCCGCCGATTTTGTGCGCTATTGCAGTTTCATCAGTCCGTCCACGTCCCGCAGCACGATCTCGCCGCGCCTGAGCGCAACAAGACCGTCCTCCGAAAAGCTCTTGAGCATGCGCGCTACGGCCTCGCGCGCCGAGCTGATGTGCTGAGCGATCTGCTCGTGCGTCATGCGGATGGCGGAAGAGCCGGTGCACTCGGCTTCGGCGAGAAGAAAGGTCGCAAGACGCCGGTCAAGGCTCTTGAATAAGATCTGCTGCATCGCCCACATCACGTCAGAAAAGCGCTGGGTCGCCAGTTCGTAGAGGAAGCAGCGCACCGGAAGATTCTGCTCTCTGAGCGCGGCGACGATGCTTGCCGGGATAATCAGAACCTCCGTCTCCCGCTGCGCGCAGATCTGTGTGTCGAAGGTGATTTGGCTGATGACGCAGGAGGCCGACAGCACGCACAAATCATCAGGATACAGACGGTACAGCGTCACCTCGCGCCCCTCGTCGGAGAGGAGGTAGGTGCGGATCTCGCCGGAGAGCACCAAAAGCATGCCGAGGCATTCGCTGCCGCCGTCGTGAATGAGCGCACCCTTTTCATACCGGCGCGTGACCGCGCTGCGCCGCACCGTTTCCTGCTCCCGCTCCGTCAGCAACGACCAGAACGGAAGCCGAGCTGCCATCTGCTCCATATCAGTGGCAGCTGTGATGCCCGCAGCCGTGGTCTCCGCAGGTGTGGCCGCCCTCGCCGTGCTCGTGGTCATGATGGTCGCAGTGAACGTTGGGGTTGTAGCCGAGATTGCCGACCAGCAGCGCGGCAACTGCCGCGTCCGCCCCACCGCTGACGCCGCCGTAGAGCTTGATACCCGCCTCAGCCAGCGCCGCCTGCGCGCCGCCGCCGATGCCGCCGCAGATAAGAGTGTCAACGCCGTTGAGTGTCAAAAAGCCCGCCAGCGCACCGTGACCGCTGCCGTTTGTGCCGACAACAGCCTTGCGGACGATTTTTCCGTCCTCAACATCATAGAGCTTGAACTGCTCCGTGTGGCCGAAGTGCTGAAAAATTTGACCGTTTTCATAGGTAACTGCGATTTTCATGATAGGTTCTCCTTTATAGTCGTTGTCGGTTTTGCTTGTGTCTCTTTCGTTTGAGCGTGTACAGCGCCCGCAGCGCGAATGCTCACGCCCCGCGCAGATGCGGTAGCATCCGCCTGTTATGCGAAGCGGCTTTCCGTAGACAAGGCATGCAGCGATTTTTTGCCTTGCGCTCTCGTATATTTCCTGCACGGTGGAGCGGGAGATGTCCATCTGTGCGGCACATTGCTCATGGGTCAGCTTCTCTAAATCCACAAGCCGTATGACCTCGTATTCGTCGAGCGCCAACAAGACAGGCTCTGTGTCCGCGCGGCCGTCGGGGGAAAAGGCATCAACTTGCGGCAAGACGCAAATTCTGCGGCACCGCGGGGGTCTCGGCATGACTGCGCCCTCCTTTTATTTACGGTATATACCGATTATATATCAGATTATATTAAAAGTCAAACGCTTTTCCTGTTGAGAATCCCGTATCTTTGAATTGACAGAGACAAGCGTTTTCTTTTCGGCTGTTGTCGAAAAGTGCAATATACGTGTTTTTTTGTGAGGCATCTGTCTGTATTTGGGATTAGAAGGCAGGCTTGTATGGCTATTTTGATGAAAAATAAGCGCTTGATTTGTGATAGTATACAAAAAAATAAGGCGGCGATAAGAATTATTGTTTTTTATATCCGGGTATTGTATAATAACATCGTAATGGAAATATTTTCTTAGGAGGGATTTGACGTATGTTTAAAAAAGTGATATCCGTAATATTGTCCGTTATTATCGCGGCTTCCGTCCTAACGATAGGTGTCGGAGCTGTTTCGGGAGATGAGCGAGTCTTGAATATTCGTATTGTAATAAGCAAAAATGCAAATTCCCTCGAGAGAGCGGCGGCGGAATTTCTGCGTGATACCGTCAGGGAATCTACAAATATCGAATATCCGATAATTACAGATTCCGAGGGGAAAAAGGGATTTGAAATCGCGGTAGGAAAGACCCGACGCTTTGATTATGATGTATCCTCGTTTGCCGACGGCGGATATGTTATAAAGAGCTATGACGGCGGAATCGCCGTTGTCGGAGCGGGAAACAGGGGGAACATTTACGGAGTTTGCAGGCTTCTCAAGGAGTTCGGAGGATACCGTTGCTTTGTCGCGGGTGATAAATTGGCGAACGGCGGAGATGCTTTAAATATCCCGAATGATGTCGATATTGAATATACTCCGTTCTTCGAGTATACCGAGACGGACTGGAGACTGTCGTGGTGCGATTCACATATCTATTCCCTGTCAAACGGGCTTAGTGGCGGAGTATATAACAGAATTTCCGAGGATCTCGGCGGTACGGTTAATTATATAAATTCGTTTGCCCATACTCTAACCGCCGGATTCTGTTCTAAAGATAAATACTTCGACTCTCATCCCGAGTATTTTGCATTAAGAGACGGTAAGCGCATTCCGACTCAGCTCTGCCTTACCAATGAGTATGTTTATCATATCGTGCTTGACGAGGTTCTCGACCTGCTTAAAAACAGGCACGACCCCGAGGCCGCGCTTCAGATAATTTCGCTTACGCAGGCGGATAATCAGGACTACTGCCAATGCGAAAACTGCAAGAGGCTTGACGAAGAAAACGAGTCGCACGCGGGCACGATGATTTCATTTGTAAACCGCATAGCCGAGCAGGTAGCCCTTATGGACTACGATAATGTTGCGATAGATACGTTTGCGTATCAGTACACGAGAAAGCCTCCGAAGAACGTAAAGCCCCTTGATAATGTTATAGTGAGGCTTTGCAGCATAGAGTGCTGCTTTACGCATACATTTGACGATCCCGACTGCGAGCGAAACACAAAATTCATGAGCGATCTTTACGGTTGGGGTAAAATATGCGACCGCGTTTATGTGTGGGATTACGCCAATAACTATAAGTATACTGTCTGCATATTCCCCGATTTCGGAGTTTTGCAGAGAAATATGCAGATTCTTTGCGAAAACAATGTCAAGGGAGTCTACGTCGAGGGCAATTATTATCTCGGAAAATGTGATGCGGAGTTCGGTGATTTGAGGTCATATCTCATCGCTTCTCTGCTGTCCGATCCTTACTGCGACTACGATAAAGCCATGCGTGAATTTTGCGATTTTTATTACGGCGCGGCGGGTAAGGAGATTGTTGAATTCATAAACAAGACGAGCGAAAACGCGAAAAAAGGACACGTCAGATGTTTCAACAGTGTTGATAAAACACTGCATTTTTCGAGAAAAGAAGTCAAGGAATGCGACGAGCTTTGGGAGAATGCGAAGAGGAATACCGCCCATGACGAGGTTGCCAACGAGCACGTAAGGCGGAGCGAAATAAGCTGGAGGGTTTGGAAAAGCTCCGTGCGCAAGGGCGAGTTTGAGTTCTTCGGCCTGTTTCCCGAGAGAATGAGGCTCTATCGCGATATATGCGATTTCGGGATTGAGAAATTCTGCGAATGGGACGACCTCGAAATGAAGCTCCCGCTTCATCTGATTCTCTCATCTCCGAACGAGTGGAAGTCCGATGTCAAGGCGACAAGCAGGGACTACGGCAATTTAATTGATGTTTGCATCCGCACTTACGATACAATAAGAGCTCTTATCGGAAGGCTTTTTGGAAAGTGGGTCGAGCCCATAGTATAAGCTCAAAGACAATAAAAGAACCACCTACAAAACAGTAACCGCTTATCCGGATAGAATATGAAGGTTGAATAAATGTATAAAATAAGATTAATGAATTTTTGCATGGGCCGATTTGGGTATTGAATTCCGACGGGAGTTTTATGGTTGAAGACCTGGAGACAGAACGATTGAAAAATCTGCAATCGTTTCAACAGTATTCTTTCCAAAACTCAGTGTGCAAAAGAACAGAATAAAAATGAGCATGATCTTAGAACACTGATCATACACGGGCTGTAACACCTGAAGAAAAAGTCACCGGGTATTCTTCAGACTGCTCTGACAGAAATGCAACAGGCAACAAAATCGGTTCACGAGTTTGTGAAAATTTTTGCGATTTCAAGCTTTTTTCAAGAAAAACTCGTTTAGTATTTCAACTGTCCGAAATAGAATGAAATTTGCCTCGGCTGCTCGGATTTTTGTTGATTTTTCCTCAGCGGCCATTGTATAATATTTATACAGATCAAGGAAAGGGGCAAAAACATGAAAACTTTATTCAAAAACGGTACTGTGTTCGACGGCAGCGGCAATGCTCCGTTTGTCGGCGACGTCCTTATTGAGGACAACAAAATTCTCAAGGTCGGCAAGTGCGACGAAGCGGCGGACGAGACGGTCGACGCAACCGGTCTTTATGTTTGCCCCGGTTTCATTGACGCCCATTCACACAACGATTTCTTCTGCGACAGGGCGGACAGCGAGAAATTCTTCAGCCCGTTCATCAGGCAGGGCATCACCACCCAGATAACCGGAAATTGCAGCTTTTCGCCGTTCGGGACGGACGAAAATACGCCCTACAGAGACAAACTCGGCGGCGGACTCTTTGAGTCGGAATTCACCGGCAGCCTCGCTTCTTTCCGTGAGAAGCTCACGGGCAGACTCCATGTCAATATCGTGCCGCTCGTCGGTCACGGCTCGGTCCGCGCGGGTATCTGCGGCTACGACCCGACGCCGCTCACTCCGGAGCAGCTCAAAAATGAGATCGAACACGTTCATCAGGCAATGGAGGACGGCGCATTCGGCGGCTCGATGGGCTTCATGTATGAGCCTAACAGATACGCGACCAAGGAGGAGCTTTATGCCTTCGCCAAGGAGATTGCGAAATACGACGGAATCCTGACCGTTCATGCGAGAGCTTGCTCGGCGGTCAGCGCAGAGTATCCGCTAATCACCAAGAAATCCCACCTCGAAATAGCCCTCGACGAGATAGTTGATATTATGGAGCAGACGGGCGTTCGCACGGAGTACAGCCATCTTATCTTCACGGGCAAGAAATCGTGGAAAAAGCTCGATAAGATGCTGAATGTTTTCCACACCCTCAAAGCTCAGGGCAAGCCCATTGCATATGATAACTACGCATTTCATTACGGCGCGTCGGTCATCACCGTCGTGTTCCCCGAGTGGTATGCAAAGCTCACCAAGGAGCAGGCAAATTCACCGCTGAACCGCTTCAAGCTCAGCCTCACCATTCTTATGTACCGCAAGGTGCTCGGCATCGACTGGGAGGATATGACAGTCGCATATATCAATGATGAGCACCCCGAATACGAGGGCAAAACGGTCATTCAGCTCGCCGAAGAGGAGGGCGTAAAGCCGCTTGATATGTATCTGAAGCTCGTTGAGCTCTCCGACCGCACGGGCAGGATCTATCTTGATAAATATTACAATGACACGATCGTGCGTACGCTCATGGAGGACGACATGTCGGTGTTCATGACCGACGCATGGGTCGAGGAAAAGGGGAGGCAGAATATTGCGACATTTCAGACTTTTCCGCAGTTCTTCCTGCTCGGCAGGCGCTGGAATATCGCCCCCGAGAAGATAGTCCGCAAAATGACGGGCGCAACCGCTGACCGCTACGGCATCAAGGAGCGCGGCTACCTCAGGGAGGGATACAAGGCCGATATCAGCATTGTCGACCCCGCAAAGCTCAGCGTTGACGAATCCCGCCCCGACGCAGCCCCCGGCGGCATCCACAGCGTCTATATCAACGGCAAAGCAGTCCTGAAAAACGGCGAATATCTCGGCGGCGCCAACGGCGAATTCATTCTGAAAAAGTAAACATAGTTAAATACAGTCACCGAAGGCGGCTGCTTAAAGAAAACGGCGCGGCAGATAATTCTGCTGCGCCGTTTAAACTTTTTTGATAAGAACAGTATGGGTTAATGCCTCCGAAAAATATTCGTCCGCTTCTTTGCAAGAAACGAAACGGTTTCAAAGCCGGTGGCTATCCGAATCGGTAGCCGCCGGCTGCACTTATTTAGCACATGGAGGGATTTTAAAGAACAGAGATATATGCAAAGAAACTTATGAAAGGCTGTCTATTTTTTGCCTCAATATTTCTTTTTCGCCGCTGCCGTTTGTTGCAAATCTGAGATAAGGGATTCCGTACTTTTCAAGAATTCTATTTTTCATTTTGTCCCGCTCGGCTTGTTTTGTGCCTGCTTTGTGGAATGAATATCCGTCAACCTCTACTGCGAGAAAGGCTTTCTTTGAAATTTTGTTGAATATCAGAAAATCAAGGTGAGTCGAGCTGTTCATTGCATACCGACACTCATCGTCATTCATCAGATACGGATTCCTTATGAGCATATTTAACGGCTGATGGCAAACGATATCGAGATCACTTCTCCCGCTTTCGTTTAAAACTTCTGTTATTAGCGCATACATGAGATTTTCGGAATCGTATGATGAAATTATTTTGTGCTTGCTTAGATAGTTATGTCTTACCCGAGTATATTGGCTATAGAGATAATCGAAGACCGAATATAATGTGCTGTCGGTGACGGAGCAGTTTTGGTATTCGATATAGTCAATAAGATCAGATATATTTTTCCCATCCGCCTGTTCATTGCCGGAGGTTATCAGCACAAGCTGTTTCTTTGCTCTTGATACTGCAACATTGAGCAGATACGGGTCGTCGGTAAAGTCCGATATCCTGTTGTCGACAGTTGTCATTATTATTGAATCTTTTTCGCGTCCTTGGAATTTATGAACCGTAGCGACTGTAATGCAGTCATTCGAAAGCTGTTCTTTAATCGCGTTGACCTGCTCATTATACGGAGCAATGATTCCAATAGCGTCAGGATCGGATTTGATTTTCGGCAATGCTTCCGCGATAAGTACATCAATCTGACGACGGTTCATGTATCCTCTCGAATGGTTGCCGATCGAAGTCCTTATCACGGAAAGGACATCCGATTCGCCGCAATCATTAGTCATAATTATAAGATTGCCGTTATAGAATTTCTGATTGCAGAAATTTATTATTTTCGGATGACATCTGTAATGTTCGCGAAGAAGCGTTCTCGGAACAGTCGGAATAACTTTGCACAGCGAAGAAAGGAAACTGTTGTTTGCAAAGTTATAGCTCTCCGGAAGATCAAAAGAATGAAACATTGTATCGGCAATTTTTCGGTCGTCATCAGTCAGGACATTCGGCAACTGTTTGGAGTCGCCGACTATTACTGCATGACCGGCGTTCGAAAGAGCTAAAGCGCCAGTGGGGATGTCAACCTGTGATGCTTCGTCCATTATCGCATAATCAAATTTCGATTTATTGTATAAACTGCTCCGAGACGAAAATGTAGTGCTGAGTATTACCGGATATTCAGCCTGAAATTCCCGCGGCTTTTTCCACAAATCCTCTCCGGTGAAAATCGGGCGACCTTTGTTTCTTGAATATTTAATGAACAGGCGATGCTTAAGATACTGCATTGATTTTGTGCGCATATCATCAAGAAGCTGCTGTGCGTTTATTTCTTTTAAAGAGCTCTCAATGGTGCTGATTTTTGTTTTCAGTTCTTCTTCCCTGGCGCTGTAAAAAAGAGCATGGAGCGCCGAAATTATATGCTCGGGCTTATTTTTATAAAAATCCCACCTGCACATACCGTATCCGAATCTGCTTTTCAGCTTGAAAAACAGGGGTATGTTTTTCCCTCTGTCTGCGTATCGCTGACATTTTTCCCACAGCTTGAGGATATCGGAAGAACTGACTGTTCTGCGCATGATTATCTTTGAGCGGTCGGGAAGCTCGGTTTCGGTTATATATTGTTCAAAGTGCCGCTGTTCAAGGATGATTTGGTTTAGCTCTTGTTTTGCTTCGGCGAGGTCGGACTGTAACGCAAAAGCAATTTCAAGCTGTTTGTTGATACTGCTTATTTTTTCAATGAACTCCGGGCTTTCCGCCTCGGCACAAAACCATCCGCTGAAGTTTGGGTATGAGTCTGTTTGTGATGTCAGAAATTTGGTTTTGTTTGATGACTTACCGAGTGAGGCAATGATAAATTCAAGCCCGTATTCGGAAAACTTCTCATAGATATTCTGTATTGCCGAATTGTTGTTGGACACTACCTGTACGGTTTTGTCCGCGATGAGAATATTAGAGATAATATTCAAAATCGTCTGAGTTTTTCCGGTTCCGGGAGGTCCTTCAATAACGCTGAGTTTGTTCTCTAAAGCGGTTTTTACGGCTTTAAATTGACTTGCGTTGCATCCAAAAGGAAAGATGAGATGTGTAGACCGCAATGGCTCGGCGGAATAAAGAGACGGACAAAGATAATCGGCCAGTGCGGAGTTTTCATCGATAAAATCAATGCCGGCATATTGCATTGGCAAAAGCTTTTCGCCGGTTTCTGTTTTTAAATTGCAGAGCTCCGCTGATCTTTTCAAATATTCGAAAACATTTTTTGCGGCGCTGTCTTCAAGAACAGACTTGTCGATTTGCAGCTCATCCTCCCTGTAATCGCGAGAGGAGCCGTTTTCAAAGCAGATATGCCAATAGCGCCTGTCAATATCCGTAAAGATATAGATGGCGCGTATGCCCCAAAGCTCATTTTCGTTATGCGATATACGGTAATTCAGCGGATCTGAAACAGTAGGATCTTTAAGCCAATGAACTTTTTCGGGATTATATGAATATGTCTTTTGATTCTTAAAAGTTATATCATATTTTTGAGTTATGCCGTTATACTTCAAATCAACGATATCATCGGTGATTATGCGCCCGTTGGCAATTATCATGTGTTTGTTGGAATTCACTTATTTCACCTCCTGCCAAAAGGCTTGTAAAACAATTATACATCAATCCCGCTCAATTTGAAACAGCATTGTAAATAAAAGGAAAACTCTTTCGCTTCAATCCGCTTTCCGCCGTTTTGAATCCGAGCCGTAATTTGAGCTGTTCGCATTGCGGTAATCTTTGGGTGTCTGTCCCGTTTCATTTTTGAAAACGCGGTTAAAGTTTCTGATGGTTGAAAATCCGCATTTCATTGCTATTTGTGTCACGTCCTCGTCGGAGTTTTTCAGCAGCTCGCAGGCGAACTGTATGCGGTATTTGTTGACAAACGAGGCAAAATCCATGTCGAAATTCCTGTTGAAGAAAGAGGACAGGTAGCTGTAATCGTAGCCGAAACATAGTATTTTAACGATTACAGTACCACAGAAAATACTAATAACCGTAAAACGTACAAAACCTCGCCGCAGAGCAAATCTGTGACGGGGTTTGTTATATATCAGAACAAGCGAAAGTCTTATTCGGACGTAGAAAAAGTCTGCTGTAATTTTGATGGAAAACCGTTAACGGAGAGCAACGTCGGTTCAGCGCAGGGCGGTTTATGATTTAAGAGTTTGGGTGACACGCCGCCGCTTGAAGTAAATCGGAACTTACCATCCTTATAATAAAAATATCAAGAATAAAAGTTATACAGTTGGGTTTCACTATCGATACTGTTTGCACCGGCAAAGCTGTCTTTAACACTCGATCCGTTGGACAAATGATAAAACAGGTTCACAATAAACAACAGACTGCTGTTGACTTCGATATAATCCGCAGGAGCAACAAAGATATTGTTATTTCGATTAAACGCTTTGCATAGATCTCCGGCACCTGTGGTGCATCCGGTGCATATAACGGTTTTATCCTTGATTTTTACCGAACCTTGTAATTCTTCATAACCGATATTATTCCGGCACTCATTCGGATAACAGACATTTTCCCCTAAAATCGGAACGATTATCTTTCCGCCGTCACCGTGACATCCGATAATTAAATAGTCATAGTTGAAATATAGCTTTCCGCCGAATACATCAAAGTAATCCTGCGGTCTGCCTATGTTGTACATAGTTACAATGTACCCGAAATATTCAAGAACACTTCGGATTGCAATGTTTTTCTAAAGCCGCACCCTCACCGTTTAATATAAGCACTCTTTTCATATCCGTAACCCCTGAAAAAATTCGTTTCATCAAACCGATTGTATCATAAAATGAAACTTTTGACAATAATACAAAAAGTCAAACATCTGTGTTCTTATGCGCGGACAAACACATAAAAATCGGGTTCCTTATCGCCATAGATATAGTTTCCCATTTTCCACTCCATAAATAAATACTCTGTACCGTTTATAGCTTTTATTTCATAAGCAGCAACAGTTGTGCGATGTATGTTAATAACGCAGCCTTTTGTCCATTTATCGTGCCACACCTCGTCCATAGTAGTCTGTTCCAATCTGCCGTCAGAGAAGAAGTAGATTTCTTTCAGATAAAGATCGTCGCAAGTATTGTTTGGTGAAAAGCTTTCCATTGTATCAACAAAACCAACAGACTTCCATTTTCCTGTTATACGCTCATCATAAACAAACGGAAGTTCAATGTTATCGTGCCTGCCGAGAGTCGCTTTTGTATAGTGCTTTGAATTGAACTTGACAAAAATCTCGGTTTTGTTTTTTAGTCTGAAAAACAGATATTCCTTGCCGTCAATTACTTGTATATCGTGTTTGTATGTAAGAATAGGCTCGTTACCGCCGTAATGAATTAAAAGAACGCCTTTTGTCCAGCCTTCAAATATCCAGTACGGTTCACCGTTCGGCAAAAAGTATATTGTATCATATTCACCGCTTTTTTCATTTAATCCGTCAAGCGAAGTACAATATGTATTTTCAATCCAACCGATATTATTCCATTTCCCAATGACAGCTTCGTCATTTACAAACTGCATTCCATTCGCTATTTTCATTATATCTCTCCTAAGTTCCGATTTTTCGTTTTATTTCAAAAATATTATACCATATCTTTGCGAATTTTTCTACCGAAAAGCCTTATCTCAAGCGGTTTTCGGGCATAGAAAAGTCCACCGTAATTCTATCAAAATTACGGTGGACTTGTGGCGGACAGGGTGGGATTCGAACCCACGAGCC
>OHEZ01000214.1_pt1 | contig 47571 bp, 41 predicted proteins | sample 1567391 | NCBI WGS metagenome assembly OHEZ01 (sample SAMEA3879518, study PRJEB24766) | human gut metagenome | biome: human-associated habitat; feature: feces | place: USA | collected 1985/1987
ATCACTCCCTACGGTCGTTCGGGAAGTTAAGAGACAATAGTCTTCTAGCTTAAACTTAGGACATTTGTCCCTTAACTTCCCTCTAACTTCCCTTAACTTCCCATATGCGAAAGTTCTGTTCCTTATTCAAGTCCATCGCCGCCGGTTCCGCCAGTAGAATCACCGCCCGATGGGGTGTCGCCTCCGGATGGATTATCGCCGTCGGATGGATTATCGCCGTCGGATGGGGTAGTAGGAGGCGTATCGGTAGAGGTAACCTGCTTCACCACCTTGCCGTTTCGGTCGTAGCAGGTGATGTTGACGGAGGTCTCTTCGAGTTCCTTCTTGATGTCGGGGTTAGGCACGAAGATGATGTATCGGCGGGTGATGAGGTTGGCGCTCACCTTGTTCACATCCTCTACGGCGGTAGAGTTAAGACCGAATCGGAGGCTGCCCAGTCCTGGTACAGCCACGCTGTGGCCCTCGGTGGCCCATGCAGCAATCACTTCGCCGATGGCCGACCATCCGGCGTTGATCACCGCCTTAGGCAATCCGCTGCGCACGGCAGCTTCTTCTATCACTTTCGTGGCGTTGAGCTGGCTGTAGAGTTCAGCCTGCATCACGAATGCCCACTTTTGCTTACCTTTTTCGAACGCTACGTTGCGCTCAATAGCTTTTACTTTAATACCCATAATTCAATTCGTTTTTTTAATGGTTAAACAAATCAGTCTACATGCAGCTGGTAACGCCGAGCGTGGTGCCTACGGCAGTAAGTACGGCGATAATTACCTGCAAGATAGTTTTCCAAACTTCCTTTTTCATTTTCTTTTTCCTTTCTTTTTTTAATGGTTCAACAATCAGTTTTTTCTAGTGGTTAATTCAGCCTATCTTTGAATGACAATGCAAAGATACAACATTTTTCTCTGAAAAACAATAGTTGTCCCGAATGTCGTGCATCCTTGTCCCGAATCACGTGCATTCCTTCCTCATTAATCATGTATTTGCTTGACGCCACACGCCCTGAAAGGGCAGAAGCTCCTAGCCCAGGGCAACGCCCTGGGTTTTAAGGATGTAGCCAATACGCCCTGTAAGGGCAAAAGCTTTATATTTTTTGCTTGAGGTTTTAAAGCTTTTGCCCTTACAGGGCGCCGGGATTGCGTCAATAGCTACTCAGGGCGTTGCCCTGGGCTAGGAGCTTCTGCCCTTTCAGGGCGTGTCCCAACGTACCCCCAACTGCGTCCCGATGTACCGCCATCTGCGTCCCGACGTATCGCCATCTGCGTCGGGACGTGGCTGGTGGTGCGTCGCCACGCAGTTTTGGGGGCATCGGGCGCACAGTTACTTGCTATGTGGGTTAGCTGGTGGATAGGAGGAAAGGCAAAAATGTGAATGTGAATGTGAATGTGAATTTGAAATGTTTTTCAATGTTACCTGAAGGAGAAGCGTATAATCGTGTTTAAGTAATAGTAGCCATTATAATAGGTTCATATTATATATATAATAAGGTACGCGCGCGAGGACTGAATTTCATTCACAATATCCAATAAAAGAAATGGATGGAACAACCCGATACATTGATTTACATTTCAAATTCACATTCACATTCACATTTTGTTTTGATGGTTTTATGAAAAAAAGACAATTTGGTAAAAATAATTTTGAATTTATTTGTTTATTCGGGGAAAAAGTGTTACTTTTGTAGTTGCTATGGAAAATAACTTTCATGGTACAACTTAAATCGCAAGCCAATGACTGGACGTATCAAAAACAGCACAGAAAAGACTTCTTTTGTTGTCTTCAAGTATGATTTCTGCAAAAGCCGGAATCTTTCAAGTATCGAGGGTACTCTACCCTTGGATTTTCTCGAAATGTCATCGCCTGAAAAATATCAGGAATGTCAGACTGGTTTCGAGAAGGTAATGGACAGTTTGCTGAAAAGCAAGAAAATGACTTTGGTGGAATCACGGAAGAATGAGGAAGACGTTATTCACGACAACCGAATATTGGGATTTCGCGAAGGTGTGGCTGTGCTGGATGTATGCGCAGACAAAAAAGAATTTTATTGGAGTAACTTTAAGGAGAATGAAATTCACAACCAGCCTTTCTGTAAGGTAATCATTGATAATCGCCCCAACAGAGGTTTCCTTTTTGTGGAAGAATCTAGAATCTTCGGCGGCAAAAGGGGACAGGACAAGGTGGTGGCTCTTCTGCGTGATAATATCAACAGGGTGGCTAATCAATATGGCTGGAATATGGTGATTTCTGCCAAGTTGCCACCTGGTGATTTCTTTGATGCCGTGGCTGAAAGAATCAAGGCTGGCTGCAGGCCAAGGGCTGTGGTGTTTTCTTTTCCTCGTCATCAGTCTCTCAGCGATGCGCCATATTCCTTTGTCATGCAATTGCAGATGCAGCAATCATTAATGGAGTGTCTCAATGCCAGTAAGTTTCAAGTACAATATGGTACAGATAAAGGTGAGCAGTTGCGCTTGGACAAGGCAAACAGAGACATTGCCATGTTGGTGAACCTGTGCAGTAAAGAAGATTACGGCATCAAGGTATATTATTGGAAAGGTCCGTGCACCTCTTCCCGTTCGCTGAAACGAACCAAGGTGAAAATCTCCGATGTTGAGATTGTTGCTCTGGTTAATGGAGATGCTGTCTGTTGCGATTGTCATGGAGATTCTCGGTTTGCTTTGATCAATTCTCTTGATGTGATTCTTGATGATTTAAATGGTTACGACGATGAGGTTATTTAAGATGAAGACCAGACAGATGGTAGATAGATCTTTTTCGCAACACATGATTTATCAGGTTTTCAGAGCCATCACCCATGATATCTTCAATGACAAGACGTGGTTTCCTACGTCCAGATGTTCATGCGAGGATGTTTTTTATGAGGTATTCTGTATCGTAGACAAAATGATGTTTTCGCATACCGATACCGAGAGCCGCCTAGCCTTTGTGGAAGGAATAGGGCAATATGAGAAAAACTATGTTGACGAGGATGGGTATGCTACAGCTCAGGAAGAGCGGCAGAGAATCGTATTTGTCATCCTGTATATGGCAGCTGTGATACTTCAGATGATGCCTTTGGAGTCGAAAGTGTTTCAATTTTGCTCAATGATTATGGGGCAATGGAGAGGCTACGTAACTCAGGAGTTTTCTCAGCGGTGCCTCGGAGCAGTCGTGAAGAACAGAGATGTGGTTGAGCGGCTGGCAGCCAATATCGGTTATTATGGCGAGGATGGTTTCTTCGTTTCATCTCAGATTAATGAACTGATGCGCCAGAACAATGATGAAGATTATCTGCACGGATTCGAGCCTGAACAGAAGAGGACATTGGAATTGGAAGTGACAGACGATGAGCATCAGGAAAACGGCGGGCAGGAAAAAACGGAAGAAGATAATGAGAAGAAATGGGACGACTTGAGCCAGGGAGAAAGAGTAAAGCGAGCCTTGCAGAAGATGATAGACGAGAAGGTTATTCCTTTGAGGAAAGACTATGCCCTGATTATGGAGGCGCTCTCTGAAATCAAAGATTTTGATGGCAAATTTGATAATGGCGCATCTTTCTGCAAGTATCTTACAGAGCAGCTGAAAATGCCTTCCGACCTGACCAATGCCAGTGTCATCTCCAAGCGTTTCTCCAAAATGCGTGGCGAATTTCCCAACTGGAGTTTTGATGATGTAAGAGATCCTAACGCCCGGGAGGAACTCAACAATATCGCTAAACGTTTTGTTGCCATCTACCGTAAGGGACAGTAGGTTCTACGTTTAATATCAGAATAGGTTTAATAAACAAATTAGGATATGAAGTATTTTGTAAAAATATCAGTCTTACTACTGTTGGTAGTCTTGGCTTTTTGTGCGTGTGACAACAGCAATGAAAATGGTGAAGTTATTCAGCCAAATCCACAGTCATCGAAATCTGTCGTCAATTATACTGGCGAAGTAGAGTTTGTGGTGGATGCGCCACAAATTCGTGAGGATATAGAGCAGGATTTGAAGGCAAACCCTCCTTTTGGAGGAAGCAAGAAATATCAGTTTATCATAAAAAAATACTCGACGCTTCCTGCTTTATATATGCTATATGCGGTGAATCCTGAGGACGATAAGTCTGCTGACGGATATATACTGGACATCGCTGGTAAAGTGGAGAGTAAGGACAATTATAGATTGTTCCCTGCCGCATCTGCAAATGCTTGGTATAAGATGGATATTGTGCCTGTCGACACAAAGGATGGCAAGCCTGTTGCAACATACGATGTGTTTATGCATCAAAATATTCCTTCTTCTTTGGTTGGTAGCAAGATGTATTTCTGCGAAGACCTTACGGCAGAATATCGCCAGAAGTTCCCTAATGAAGACATTCATGCCGTGGTTCGCCGTTTGGTTCTTTCTTATGTCAATAGGGATGATATTATAAATGAATAGGAACATATCTGAAAAGAAGATTTTTTAGAAATAATACAGTATCAGCACTTTTTGCTTCGTTTGCAAGCAAAGAGTGCTTTTTTTTATGCCTTCAGATGAGCCCGAGGCTTAGCGGAAGGCTTAGTTGCCGGCGATGAGGCTTAGTAGGAGGCGAACCGGCAGGACGCCTATTGTCTGAGAGGCTTTTTTTTCTTACTTTTGCATTCAGAAATAATCAATGATTGGGATTATGGAAAAAGGAAAGAAAATACCTCCACAGGAAGCGTCTCGGACTAATCCAGTGGCAAAGCCTGAGGATACCAAGGGCGGAATCAATAACAAGGTATCATCTGGGTTGATAGGAAAAAAGCTGGCTGAACAGGCTGAAGAGAATGAAGAGATGCCCATGCATCACCTGATTGCCGATAAGGATTATCCGTCGGGCATCAGAGAATGGATGATCACTTCGCCTTCTGACCTCAAGTATCCTACGCTGGTGGTGGCTGCTGCCATGCTCAGCGTTTATCTTACACGTGTCAGAATACAGTATGTGTATGATAATCAGGGAGAAAAATCGGCCATCGTGTTGCAGGTCATCGTAGAGGGCGAGCAGTCGAGCGGAAAGTCGTTTGCCAGATACATCATGCGTACCCTGATGAAACCTTTCATCGAGCGCGACAGCGAAATGAGAGCCAAGGAGCAGGAGTATGCTGCCCTGAAGCGACGCCAGGGAAAGAAGGACGGCAAGCTGCCACCCGAACCGAAGACCGACATCACCATCCTGCCCGAAACCGTATCGCTCACCATGTTTATCAAGCGATGCGATGCAGCCGTCAAGCTCTATGGTGCTCCGAAGACGCTCTTCGAATTTGCCGATGAGATTTCTGCCATCGTGCATTCTGCCAAGCGCCAGTTTGCCGACCTCTCGCAGGTTATCAAGACGGCATACGATCTGGGCAGCGTATATGGTCAGGATTTCATGAGCGAATCCAGCTATAGTGCCATGGTAGATGCCTTGCTGTCGTTCGTTTTCTGCGGCACCCAGAGTGCGGTGAGCAGATATATGAACAAGGCTGCCATTGAGGGCGGTGCTGTAACCCGAACCATCTTATGCCCGCTCATCAGTCATCTGGGCGACAATCCGCCACAGTTTCAGGCGTTGACCGATACGCAGCGTAATGAGCTGGAGAATACGTTGGATAAGCTCTTCGGGTTGTGCTACGAGGAAGATGGAAAATTCCATCAGGAGATAGAGGAAGATATGAGCTGGCTCTACAAGACGGTGGTAAAATGGTGTAACGACTGCCGCCAGCAGGTGGTGAAAACCATGTCCAAGTCGATGGATGTCTTCTACAAGCGCAGTTCGGTTTCAGCCTTCCGCATCGCTGCCCTCATGCAAGTGCTTTACAAAGTGGAAGGGAAGAAGAGCGAGAAGGAAATCCGGAAACTGGTTAGGCAGACCTATCTGGCTTGTGCCGACCGCATCTTGCAGAATATGTTGCAGCGGTGGGGCAAGGCTTTCGAGCAGATTTCTGCCGAGGGCGAAGGAGAGCCTTATCATACTGTAGACTATTTCAGCGAGTTGCCGCAAGAATTCTCTTATCAGTTCCTGGAGGAATTTCTGAAGCAGAAAGGGCTCAAGACGCCTGCCCGCAACATGGTGTGCAACTGGCGCAGATGGGGATGGCTCGAAAAACCAGCAAAGGGCGAGGATAGAAAGGTGCTCAGAAAGACGCAGCAGAAAGGCACTATTGGTGGTGGTAATATTAAAAAAGACAATTAGAAGATGGCAGAATATATTGATTCAAATACGCTCTCTAAACTGAGAGCTATCAGCATCCTGGAGGTTGCTGATGAATTGGGAATGGGTTTGCGGTATCATAATGCCCTTTGTATCAGTCATAATGATACCCATCCGAGTTTGCATTTCTGGACTTCCACCAACACTTGTCATTGCTTTGCATGTGGGTGGGGTGGAGATAATATCGACCTGGTGATGAAACGGGAGAATCTCTCTTTTTCGGAGGCTTGCCAATGGCTGTGCAGAAGATTCAATATCAGCGCCGGTAATCATTCTGCGGGAAACCGTAAGGATATGCTTCATCGGGATAAAGCTGTTGCTGGGCATAGAAAATCTGAATGTGATACGGACAGACTCAATCTCAGAGGCGAGTTTCAGCATAAGCCTGACGTAGATTATCTGATGCGTATGCTCATGGGCAAGCAACTGACAGATAAAGCCAAGGATTTCCTGTTCTATCAGAGAAAGTTGCGCCCGGAATATATCTATTGGTGTAGAGTGGTGAGCACAGATTTCTCCATTGCTGGCTATCGCTTTGGTGGAAAGTTTTTTGATGGTCCTTCCCTGTTGATTCCCTATTATGACGTTCATGGCAATCTGCTGACGGTTCAGAGCAGATATCTGGGAGATAAGACTGAAGAAAAACCGCGGTTTAAGTTTGCACCAGGTAGTAAGCCGATGGTATATGGGATGCAGATCTTGTCGCAGGTGACAGAAAAAGAGCCATTGGTTATTACCGAGGGATGTACCGACTGCTGGAGCGCTATGTCTATGGGTTACAAGGCAATAGCCATCCCGAGTGCTACGCTTTGTAATGAAGAATGTCGCAATCTTTTAGCGGGAAGGAATCTTCACATGTGGCCTGATCAGGACAAACCGGGCATCGGTCTTTATATGAAACTGAAGGAAATGTTCCCTCAGCTGGTGTACCATCAGTTGCCGGAAGGTTGCAAGGATTTGTCTGATTATTACCAGTCGTTTTACGTTCAGAAAATGTGAAAGTGAATGTGAATTTCAAATGTTTTTCTATTGTTGTTTTTAAGTTGTTACGTGTTATGATGAAGTTGTGTTTAAATCGTTTTCGTAGAGATCATGGCGCCATTGTTGGTCGCCTTAGTCAGGAAGTAGTTAATCGCCAGGGTATCGTTGTAGGCCATCAGTACATTTGTGATACGATGGAGCGCGAGGGTGGCTGTCTGGAGCCGGGTGAATATCACATCATGGTGGCTAAATGCAAATGCTTCGCCCGCCAGATGCTTTTCCTCGAACCGATAAGGGATGATTCTTCTTCATCTTCCTCTCTTCCTCTCCCCGAAACCTGCAAGCTTTGCCGCATGGAGCGCAAGAGTCATGAGTTCGGATGCCTGGAAGAGCTTTATGCCCTTCCTTGTCCCATGATGCAGCCGGGCAATGGTCCGTTCCGTCTGCGCCAGGGTGGCATCCTCATCGGCGAGGCCCATGCGCCCGGGTTCGTACTCAAGAGTCAGGAACGCTTCCTCCAACTCTTCGACCGCATCAAGAAGGCGATGGTCAGGGGCAGCGAGGTAGTAGTGGAAGTGGGGTAAGGGATATCTTGAATACCACCTTGAGACTCACCTTGAGTAACATCTTGAGTAACATCATCTTCTTCGATATAATTCACTTTAATATCATGGTGTTGTATTTTAGCATGTGGTTCAAGAACGGGCTGAAGGCCCAAAAGCTCCTAGCCCAGGGCATCGCCCTGGGTAAATACGGACGCAAACCTGTCGCCCTGTAAGGGCAAAAGCTTTATTATTACTAAGTATTTAAAGCTTTTGCCCTTACAGGGCGCCTTGCTGTTTGCCATTATACCCAGGGCGATGCCCTGGGCTAGGAGCTTCTGCCCTTTCAGGGCGTGTGGCTGCTAGGAGCTTTTGGGCCTTCAGCCCGTACTTAAACCACATGCGAAAGTTCTGTAAACTATAAACTATTAACTATAAACAGCTCTCCCGTCCCGTGGCTGCTCTTGATCTTCCACTCCTGCGGATAGAGGTTGTTGGCACGGTTGCCAATGTTCTTTTCCCAGCCTATCGGAACCTGTCTGTAGGTTATCAGAACATAACCCTTAGGCGTATCGGCAGGCAGATTCACAGCCTCCTTGCGAAGGTAGCGGATGGCATCTTCGTAGGATAACTCCACCTGTGGAAAGTGATCTTTGTTGAGCATCGTAGAGAGAGCGAGAGCCTGGTCGGGAATGAGCCCCTTTCCCTTGTCTGTTCCCAGTTTCACACCTGCATGCAGCACCTTCAGGTTCTTTTCAGCCTGGTCGTAGATGTCTTTCCATCTGCCCGGAATGGCGTAAACCGTCTCGTTGCTCTCTGCAGGCATCCATTCCGTATCAGCCTTCAGCCAGCCGTCCGGAATCTCCGGTCCCTTTCCTTTAGCCACCTTCTTGTCTTTCTTCTTCTTATCCTTCCTGTTCTCCTTGGCTGAAGAACCGGCTTCCCATTCGCCCTCTTTCTTCAGAATCGCCATAAACAGACCTTCGCCTCGCGAAACGCCTGGAATGAACCGGTAAACAGGGAAGTCGGTGCCCGTGAGGTTGCGGGTGATGTTCCATGCATCTTCTATACCCTCCAGTGCCATCACTGCAGCGCCAAGTTCTTCGCATATCCACTCCACGTTCTCCTCATCTTCGTGCGCATTGAAGGTGCAGGTAGAGTAAATCAGGATACCGCCTGGCTTCAGACAGTTCCAGATATCCGATACGATTTCGCGCTGCAGCTGCCAGCAGTTGTTCACATTCTGGGTACTCCATTCGCCGATAGCCCCTTCATCTTTGCGGAACATTCCTTCGCCGGAGCAGGGAACATCTGTAAGAATCACATCAAACTGCAACTTCGATTTCTTGTAATCGCGGGGATAGTTGTTGGTAACAATCATATCCGGATGACCGAACTTCTGTACGTTCTCGGCAAGAATCTGCGAGCGAGTGCGCATCGGTTCGTTGCTGAAGAGCAGACTCCCTTCCGGCAAGGCAGCTCTTACGGCAGTCGACTTTCCGCCAGGGGCAGCACAGAGATCCAGCATCATCACCGGTTCTTTTACGTACTGTCGGATAGCCATATCAACAAACATGGATGAGGCTTCCTGTACATAATATAAACCGGCATGCAGCAGCGGATCGAAGGTGAATCCGGGACGCGTAGAGAGATAACGGCCGGTTTCCGGACACCAGGGAATCGGTTCGCCATCAGCATCCTTGCATTTAAAAGGATTGATGCGGATACTGGTTGGTGCCTCTTCTTCAAGGATAGCATGCTCCAGACGCTGATACAGCTTTTCGCCCATCAGTGCCTGCGTATATATTCTGAAATCTTCAGGTAATGTCTTCATTCTGTTTCTTTTTCTTTAATTTGTTTGCAAAAATAAGAAATTTTTCGTTTCTTTGCAACTAAATAGCGAAGAGATGCGTCTAAGAAGCAGAAATTTTTCAAATAACAAGGTAAAACAATAAAAAATAATGATATGAAGAAAGCAATATTGGCATTAGCGCTCGTTATGAGCATCGGAGCCACCCAAGTGTCTTTGGCGTCTTCTGCTCCAAAACATCGTTATCATCCAACTACCCAACAGGTAGATTCAAAGGCTGCTCCTGCATCTGCCGCACAGCCATCTGCTTCGAAGGATAAAGACGACGAGGCGTTGGAGGCATATTCTGATACCACCAGCACAGATTCGGCCAACTATGATGATTGTGATGAGAATGATAATAGATCTGTTCATTCTAGATACAGTTTAGACAACTATGATGATCCGTTCGATTTCATCGGTTCGGTATTTGGTGGCGGAGCGCTGGCTGTTATGATCATCTTCTGTATCATCTTCGGTCTGCTGTTTGTCTTTGCTCCGCTGATCATCGTATTTCTGGTTATCAGATATCTGATTCGCCGTCACAACGACCGGATGAAACTGGCGGAGATGGCGATGGAGAAGGGCATCAATGTTCCGGAAAGCGACCGGCCGATAGACAAGCAGAGCGATGAGTATCTGGTAAAGCGTGGATTGAGAAATGCCTTCCTGGGAGCCGGTTTGTGTGCCATGTTTGCCTGGTGGGATGCAGATTTCCTGGCTGGCATCGGAGCCCTGGTCTTCTTCTATGGCATCGGTCAGACCGTTATCGGCTCGCTTCCTGCCATCAAGGACTGGTGGAAGAACCGTCATGGCGATCAGGGCACGGGGTATAATGGTACTCCGGTCTAGCAGCCGACATTCAACATATCATGGCTTCTCAATAGGAGGGGAAGTCACAAGGAAATAACAACAATTATTAGTTAATATATATATAAGGTGGAAAAGTTATCCGATATCTCTCTCGTCACGAAGGTGGTGATGCTTCATGACCGCAAGTCGTTCGACCTGCTGGTCAGGAAGTATCAGTCACCCATTCGTGGGTTCTTCCTGCGGCAGACGCTGGGGGATGCGCAGCTGAGTGACGACTTGGCGCAGGATACCTTTGTGAAGGCTTATACCCATCTGTCGGGTTTCAGGGGTACAGCCAGCTTCTCCACCTGGCTCTACCGCATCGCCTATAATGTATGGTATGATTATACCCGCAGTCATAAGGAGACGCAGGACATCGATACGCCTGCCGTTACCAGTAAGAATGCACAGGGCGCCCATACCGGATTAAAGATGGATTTGCTCAAGGCATTACAGATATTGAATGAAAATGAACGTACATGCATCACGCTGCAGCTGATGGATGGTCTCTCTATAGATAAGATTGCAGAGGTGACGGGAATGGCGCAAGGCACCATTAAGTCGCATCTCTCTCGTGGAAAACAGAAACTTGCAAGTTACTTAAAACAGAATGGTTATGACCGATAAGATAAATGATAAGAAGTTGAAGAGCATGAAAGGGGAACCGTTGAACCCTCAGGATGAAGAACTCTTGCAGATGTTCTTTTCCGATTGCCAGATGTCTGAGATTCCTGATGACGGATTCTCCGACAGGGTGATGCAGGCCTTGCCGGCTATACCCGAAACTGATACTGCGATGTCGCTGGTTACGCGCCAGCGTCTGGAACATTTATGGACGGCAGCCTGTGTGGCAGCAGGCATCATCATAGCAGTAGTCTGTCAGGGATGGGAGCAGATTCAGGGATGGCTTTTCTCTATGAAGATAGATTTCCTCCTCTCCGGCTCGCGTGCCCTTACGCATGTGGCAGATTCCATCGCCCACTCTCAGAATCTCCTGATGGTGCTGGCTGGCATCGTTGTCCTCATCATGGTTTGGGGATATAATGAACTGGCTGATGCACGTCAGTAGGCTTCTTCCCTGATATCAATTGTATGAATGATCAACTCTTTCTATTAGCAGAATAGTTTTTAGTGCTAATAGAAAGAGTTTTTTATTACTATAAATATCATCTTTATGCCTTTGAAATCTCCGTTCAAAGCTTTTGAATGTCCGTTCAGTGTCTTTGAACGGACATTCAATGACTTTGAACGGACATTCAATGTCTTTGAACGAAGATTTAATATTGCTGAATATAGAAAAACAAATAGGTGCTACTACTTTTTCAGTAGAGCACCTATGCTTATGATATCGGTTTCTAAAACAATTTATAGGTAGTGCGTAGCACTTTGAACTCGGTTCGGCGGTTCAGCTGGTTGCAGATATCCTGATGCTCCTTGCTCTGCTTCAGGATAAATTCTTCGCTGAGCACATCGCCTTCCTTGAGCCAAGGATACTTCTCGGTAAGTTTCTTGCGCACATTCTTCGGCTTCTCCTTGCCGTAGCCCACAGGGGTGAGGCGCTCTTTCTCTATGCCGTGTTTTATCAGATAGTCTACTACCGATTGGGCGCGGCGCTGAGACAGATGCTTGTTATATTCGCTGTTTCCCTTGTAGTCGCAATGGGCGCTGAGTTCGATGGTAACATGCGGGTTCTCTTTCAGCAGCTTTACCAGCTGGTCGAGGGCTGTTGTACTGGCTTCGGTAAGGGTTGCCTTGTCGAAATCGTAGAAGATGTTGTCGATGAGTACAGGGGCTGTGATGGAAGCCAGCGGGAACTGGAGCACGTATTCTTTACTCTCTTTAGCCGAATCAACCCGAAGTTCTTCCTTGTGGTTGAGGTAGCCTTTGCAGGATGCCATCACCAGGTAGTCGACATGCGGATTGATAGGGAGGACAAACGAACCGTCGCCCTTGACGGATAGTTTCCTGTTCGTTCCGTCGTTGCCTACGATTCTCACCTCGGCGGCAGGCAGTTCATAACCGTCTTTCTCGTAAACCCATCCCTTCATCGTAGTAACAATCTCCGGATTCTCGAAGGAGTAGATATGATCGTAGCCTCTTCCGTCTTTTCTGTTGGAGCAGAAGAAACCCTGGTTGTGGAGACCCTCGAAAGTCATTCCGAAGTCATCGGCTTCTGTATTCAGCGGATAGCCGGGGTGGGTGAGTTCATATTTCCGGGTGATGGAATTTACTTTGGCGATATAGATGTCGAGTCCGCCCATTCCTACATGACCGTTGCTGCTGAAGTAGAAGTCGCCGTTAGGACGGAAGGTAGGGAACATCTCATCGCCTGGGGTATTGATAGGTTCGCCCAGGTTCTCTACGCCGCCCAGTCCGGCAGGAGTGATGCGCACTCGCCAGATGTCGAGACCGCCCTTTCCGCCCGGCATGTCTGATACGAAATAGAGCCATTCGCCATCAGGGGAGATGGCTGGATGGGCAAAACAGCTGAGTGTATCTTTGCTGATTTCCAGATTCGTAGGCTTGCTCCAGGCTGCATCCGAGCGGTTGGAGGTTACTATCTGGGCTAAGCGGGGCGAAGTGGGATCGGTGGCACACTGGGTGAGGTACATCTGCTTGCCGTCTGGGGTAAAGCAGCATGCGCCCTCTTCGTAGTCGGTATTGAGACCGGTTCCGATGGCTTCCGGCTTGCTCCATTTGCCTTTGTCGTTCTTTTCAGAGAAGAAGATGTCGGCAGATTTCGTTCCTGTCACTCCGTTCAGGTCGCTGCCCTGGGCTTCGTTGCGGGTTGAGGTGAAATAGAGCTGGCTGTAGTCATCGCTGAGGAACATAGGCGAATAGTCGTCTCTTCGGGAGTTGAAAACATCCATCCGCTTTACCTTGTACCGGCTTCCTTCCTTCTTCCAGACTGGGGCTTTTCGTGCCGATTCGAGTCCGTTCTTTACCAGCACGTTGTCGGGCATGGAATCGAGCAGGAATTCGAATTCCTTGACAGCCTGTCTGTAACTTCCGTTCTTCAGGAGAAGCCGTGCGTAAGCCAGGCGGTCGTTGAGGTCTGCCTGCTTGTATCGGATGGCATTGCTGTAGGCTGCCAGTGCCTTCGGCGTACTGTTGATTTTATCATAGCAGCGTGCCATCTTCAGAGCCACCTTGCCCCGGGCAGCCCGCTCTTTGGTAGGTGTCTTGGTGTATACCTTTTTATATTGGGTTGCCGCATCGTAGTATTCGCCTAAAGAAAGATGCTTGTCTGCTTTCTTCAGGTTCTGGTCAATGCCGCAACTTATCAGAAAGAAGCAGCTGATTGCTGTTATGATTTGATAAAATCTTATTTGTTTCATACAGGAACAACTTAATTATTTTACTGAACTTTCGCAAGCAACTCTCCCACACGCCCTGAAAGGGCAGAAGCTCCTAGCCCAGGGCAACGCCCTGGGTATAGTAGCAGTCTGCAAGTCGCCCTGTAAGGGCAAAAGCCTTATAAATTGCCTTGTTCTTTGAAGCTTTTGCCCTTACAGGGCGACAGGTTTGCGTCCATAATGACCCAGGGCGTTGCCCTGGGCTAGGAGCTTCTGCCCTTTCAGGGCGTGTGGAGCTTATATGTGAAACTTGAGTTATATCTTATTACATCTGCGAGAATGGCTGACGATATTGGCAGCCTGATTTCCAGTTGCTGCATCCATAGGCGGTCTTGCCCTTGATGATGACGCCCTTGCCGCAGAGCGGGCATGGCTTGCCTACCATTGGGTCGGCTGGAGCCTGAGGAGCAGAAACCGGCTGTGCTGCTGCATTCTGCGTATTTGCATTTTGTGCATCTACTTTTTGTGCTGTAGCTTCATCCTTTTTCTTGGCTGGCATCTTCTTGGCTGGTGCTTTCTTGGCAGCCGGTTTCTTCTTGAGGTCTTCCTCTGTCATGATGGTCACTCTCCGGTTGCTGTTGTCTGACAACACATCGATGACTATCTTGTTGATCTGTTCTTTCAGTCCGTTGATGAAGTCGGCAGGATCGTAGGTCTTGTGTTCGATGTCGCGGAGTTTCTTCTCCCAGATACCGGTCAGTTCGCAACTCTTCAGCAGTTCCTCATGGATGGTGTCAATGAGTTCGATGCCTGTCGGGGTTGCCATCAGATTCTTGCGCTGGCGACGGATGTAGTGGCGCTTGAAGAGGGTCTCGATGATGCCGGAACGGGAGGAAGGTCGGCCGATTCCGTTCTCCTTCAATGCAGCACGAAGCTCTTCATCTTCTACGAATTTACCGGCTGTCTCCATCGCACGCAGCAGGGTTGCCTCGGTATAATACTTAGGTGGCGTGGTCCATTTCTCCGTCAGGGTAGGCTGATGATCTCCCGATTCGCCTTTTGTGAAGGATGGGAGGGTTCTTTCTTCTACTACTTCCTTCTTGGCGCCGTTTCCTGAGTCTGCATTTCCGTTGGCGTTATCTGAAGCATCATCGTCATCTGCATTCTTTACATCCTTGGCATAGACTACTCGCCAGCCTGGTTCGAGAATCTCCTTACCGCTCACCTTGAACTCTATCTTCTCCGGTTTCGGTCCGTCTTCGTTGATGACTTCGCCCAAAACGGTGGTGGTGGAGAATTTACAGTCCGGATAGAACACGCTGATAAAGCGCTTGGCGATGAGATCATACACGTTTGCCTCCATATCGGTGAGTCCGGTTGGCGGAACACCGGTTGGGATAATGGCGTGGTGGTCGGTTACCTTGCTATTATCGAAAACCTTCTTGCTCTTCGGCAATTTCTTGCTGATTGTTGCGAGCTGCTGGATGAGCGGGAGGTATTTCTGCTGACTCATGATCTTTGCCTGACTCACTCCGTTCAGAATCTGCGGACATTTCGGATAGATATCGTCGGTCAGGAACTGGGTATCTACACGAGGATAAGTGGTGTATTTCTTCTCGTAGAGACTCTGGATGAGCTTCAGCGTAATATCGGCAGAGTAGGCAAACTTCTTGTTGCAATCTACCTGCAGCGAGGTGAGGTCGTAGAGATGAGGTGGCGCCTCGTTTCCCTTCTTCTTGCTTACATCGGTAACGGTGAAGGGTTTGCCGGCGATGGTGCTGAAAGCCTTCTCGCCTTCCTCCTTGCTGGTAAACTTGCCGCTGGTAGCGGTAAACTGGGTGTCGCGGTAGATGGTGGCGAGTACCCAGTAAGGTTCGGAAACGAAGTTGTCGATTTCCTTCTGTCGGTTCACGATGAGGGCAAGGGTAGGGGTCTGCACCCGGCCGATGCTGAGCACCTGTCGGTTCTGACCGTATTTCAATGTGTAAAGTCGGGTGGCGTTCATGCCGAGAATCCAGTCGCCGATGGCACGGGAAAGTCCGGCAAGATAGAGTGACTGGTATTCGGTCTGGTCTTTCAGTTCCTGGAAGCCCTGCTTGATGGCTTCATCGGTCATGGAAGAAATCCACAATCTCTTGACGGGGCATTTCGCCTGTGCCTTCTGCATCACCCATCTCTGGATGAGCTCTCCTTCCTGTCCGGCGTCACCGCAGTTGATGATGCTGTCGGCAGCCTGCATCAGTTTCTCGATGGTAGCAAACTGCTTCTTGATGCCTTCATCGTTGATGAGCTTGATGCCGAATCGTTGTGGAATCATCGGCAACGCCGAAAGGCTCCAATGTTTCCACATCGGAGTATAATCATCCGGTTCCTTCAGCTCACAAAGGTGGCCGAAGGTCCATGTTACTTGGTAACCATTACCTTCCATATAACCGTCGCGTGCCGTGGTAGCCCCGATGATTCGGGCGATATCCTTAGCCACACTCGGTTTCTCTGCTATACAAACTATCATGTTTTATTCTTATTTCTGTTTGCAAAGGTACAATAAAATAATGAGAAAGCCATCATTTCAGCTCCTTTTTCTCATTGCCGGGAATAAAATATTCCACAAAAAAGGTCGCCCTGAAAGAGCAAAAGCTTCTTGCATTCAAAGCTTTTGCCCTTTCAGGGCGACCTTGCTGATTGTTATCTAACCCAGGGTGTTGCCCTGGGCTAGGAGCTTCTGCCCTTTCAGGGCGTATTCGTATAAATCTGCGTAATCTGCGAAATCTGCGTGAGAAAAATTATTCCCGCGTGAGATAAAAATTATTCCCGCGTGAGATTACTCGTACTCCTGCCAGCTCTTAATCTGAAGCTGATCCTGGCTCAATGTGCAGAATGCCTCGATGAAGGCGGAAGCCAGACGGGCATTGGTGATCAGAGGAATGTTGTGGTCGATGGCGCCACGACGGATTCTGTAACCATTGGTCAACTCACGCTTGGTGTAATTCTTAGGGATGTTGACGATGAGGTCGAACTTGTGGTCGGCAATCATCTGCATCACGTTAGGAAGATCCTTGTGGTCCTCATCAGGCCATCCTACGGCTGTAGCCTTCACGTTGTTCTCGTTGAGGAACTTCGCTGTACCGGCTGTAGCGTAGATGGTGTAACCGTTCTTTACCAAAGCCTGTGCTGCGTCGAGCAGAGAAGCCTTCTCCTTGGCACCACCACTTGAAAGCATAATGCCCTTGTCCTTTGAAGGAATCTTGTAGCCGGTGGCAATCAACGAGTTGAGCAATGCCTCCTCGAAAGTATCACCCATACAACCTACCTCACCGGTAGAACTCATATCCACACCCAAAACTGGGTCGGCGTTCTGCAAACGGGCGAATGAGAATTGTGAAGCCTTCACACCCATACGGTCGATATCGAAAGCAGACTTATCCGGTTTCTGGTATGGAGCATCGAGCATGATGCGGGTAGCAGTCTCGATGAAGTTGCGCTTCAATACCTTGCTCACGAATGGGAACGAACGGGATGCACGGAGATTACACTCGATTACCTTCACATCGCGACCCTTAGCCAGGTACTGGATATTGAAAGGACCCGAGATGTTGAGCTCCTTGGCGATGGCACGTGAAATCTTCTTGATCTGACGGGCTGTAGCGAAGGAAATCTGCTGGGCAGGGAAGGTCATGGTAGCGTCACCGGAGTGAACACCTGCATACTCTACGTGCTCTGAAATACCATACTCAACAATCTCACCGTTCTGAGCCACACCGTCGAACTCAATCTCGTTGGTCTCTGTCATGAACTGGGAGATAACTACTGGGTATTCCTTAGAAACCTCAGAAGCTGCCTCCAGGAAGCGACGCAACTCCTCATCATCGTGGCAAACGTTCATGGCTGCACCGGAAAGAACGTAAGATGGACGAACGAGAACAGGATAGCCTACCTCGTCGATGAACTTCTGAACATCCTCCATAGAGGTGAGGGCGCTCCACTTAGGCTGGTCGATGCCCAACTTATCGAGCATGGCAGAGAACTTACCGCGGTTCTCGGCACGGTCGATGTTGACAGGAGATGTACCCAGAATTGGCACAGACTGGCGATGGAGCTTCATAGCCAGGTTGTTTGGAATCTGACCACCTACAGAAACAATCACGCCACGTGGTGACTCCAGGTCGATGACATCGAGTACACGCTCGAATGAAAGCTCATCGAAGTAGAGACGGTCGCACATATCGTAGTCGGTAGATACGGTCTCCGGGTTGTAGTTGATCATGATTGACTTGTAACCCAACTTGCGGGCTGTATTGATGGCGTTTACTGAACACCAGTCGAACTCTACAGAAGAACCGATGCGGTAAGCACCTGAACCGAGAACGATGACAGACTTCTCGTTCTTGTAGTAGTTGATGTCGTAACCCTCTACGGCGTAAGTCATGTAGAGATAGTTGGTGAGGTCAGGATGCTCGCTAGCCACAGTAGGGATGCGCTTTACTGCAGGCAGAATGTTCAACTTCTTACGCAGGGCACGAACTGCCAGTACCTCCTTCTCCATATTGGTGTTCTGAGTCTTCAATACGAAGCGGCCAATCTGGAAGTCAGAGAAGCCCAATACCTTAGCCTCGCGCAATACCTCGGCTGGAATCTCCTCCAGCGTATTATATTCAGAAAGCTTGTGCTTGTAATCTACGATATTCTTCATGCGCTCGATGAACCAAGGATCAATCTTGGTCAACTCCTCGATGCGCTCGATGGTGTAACCTTCCTCCAGAGCCTGGGCGATGGCGAAGATACGGAGGTCGGTAGGGTTAGAAAGTTCCTCATCCAGGTTATCAAACTTGGTGTGGTCGTTGCCTACGAAACCGTGCATTCCCTGACCAATCATACGGAGACCCTTCTGGAGCATCTCCTCGAAAGAACGGCCGATAGACATGATTTCGCCTACAGACTTCATGGAAGAACCAATCTTGCGGCTTACACCGACAAACTTGGTAAGGTCCCAACGAGGAATCTTACAGATCATATAGTCGAGTGATGGAGCCACATAAGCTGAGTTAGGAGTACCCATCTCGCCAATCTGGTCGAGTGTATAACCGAGGGCAATCTTGGCTGCAACGAAAGCTAGCGGATAACCGGTAGCCTTAGAAGCGAGGGCAGAAGAACGGCTCAAGCGAGCATTGATCTCGATGATACGATAGTCGTTGGTCTCAGCATTGAAAGCATACTGGATGTTGCACTCACCCACGATGTTGAGGTGACGGACGCACTTCACGGCGATGTCCTGCAACATCTTCACCTGCTCGTCGGTAAGAGAACAGGTTGGAGCCACAACGATAGACTCACCTGTATGGATTCCGAGTGGGTCGAAGTTTTCCATAGAGGCAACGGTGAAGCAACGGTCGTTCGCATCACGGATGCACTCAAACTCAATCTCCTTCCATCCCTTCAGGCTCTCTTCAACGAGTACCTGAGGTGCGAAAGTGAAGGCAGATTCAGCAATCTCCTTAAATTCCTCTTCGGTCTTGCAGACACCAGAACCGAGACCACCCAGCGCGTAGGCAGAACGGATCATGATAGGGTAGCCGATGTTGCGTGCCGCAGCCACAGCCTCCTCCATGTTCTCGCAAGCGTGGCTTACTGGAACCTTGAGGTCAACCTTGTTAAGCTCCTTTACGAAGAGGTCGCGGTCTTCCGTGTTCATGATAGCCTCTACCGAAGTACCCAACACATCCACACCGTACTCCTTGAGCACACCGTTGAGGTAAAGTTCTGTACCAACGTTCAAACCCGTCTGGCCACCCCAAGCCAGCATGATGCCGTCTGGGTGCTCCTTCTTGATAATTTCAGTTACAAAAAAAGGTGTCACCGGCAAGAAATAAACCTTGTCAGCAATACCTTCACTTGTCTGAATTGTAGCAACGTTTGGATTAATGAGGACGGAACTAATACCCTCCTCGCGCAAAGCCTTGAGAGCCTGCGAACCGGAATAGTCAAACTCACCTGCCTGGCCGATCTTCAAAGCACCGGAACCCAGAACGAGGACTTTCTTAAGCTGTTTCTTCATCATTAAATATAACTATAAGTTTGTTCTTTATATGTCTTGTTATTTATGTTTTTAGCAACTAAACTGCATTTGGCTTAGTTCACAAATGGTAGACACTCTATTTCTAGATGCAAAGTTACGCTATTTATTTGATTATTCCAAATTTTCTGCAATTCTTTACAGTTAAATAACATCAATTCTCATAATTTCTTCCATAAAATCTTTTATTTTTACTATTTTTTTGTTACTTTTGCAGCGGCTTTTAGTCATGTAGAAAAAGAATAAACAAATAGAAAACAAGATAAATATAACAACAATGAAAGTCGGATTATTCGTCCCTTGTTATGTGGATGCCCTTTACCCTGAAGCGGGTGTGGCTACATACAAGTTGCTTAAGCATTATGGACTAGACGTGGGTTATCCCGAAAAACAGACTTGCTGCGGCCAGCCAATGGCTAATGCCGGTTTTCAGTACAAGTCGGAGAAGGTCATAGAGACATTTGATGAGCTGTTCAAGGATTACGATTATATCGTAGCTCCCTCTGCCTCATGTGCTGCTTACGTAAAGGTGTATTATCCTAAAATCTTTGAGGGTAAGCACGAGTGTATTTCCTCAAAGAAAATCATGGATGTTGTGGAGTTCCTTCACGATGTGCTGAAGGTGGATCATGTGCCGGGCAAGTTCCCGCATGTGGTGAGTGTACACAACAGTTGCCATGGTGTGCGCGAACTGGGATTGTCGTCTCCATCTGAGCGCCACATCAAGCCTTTCAACAAAATCATCGACTTATTAAATATGGTGGAAGGCATTACCATCCACGAACCGGAGCGCAAGGATGAGTGTTGCGGATTCGGCGGTATGTTCTCTATTGAGGAGCCTGCCGTTTCTACCCGTATGGGCGAGGACAAGATCAAGCGCCACATGGCTACAGGTGCCGAGTATGTAACGGGTCCGGATTCTTCCTGCTTGATGCACATGGCGGGAATCGCCAAGAAAGAGAAGATGCCGATCAAGTTTATTCATGTTGTTCAAATATTAGCTGCAGGACTATGAGTACAGAACATTCCAAGAGAGCTGCGAAGTTTACGCAGAACGTAGAGAAGACCACCTGGCACGACGCTACCTTCTGGTCTGTTCGTCAGAAGAGAGATAAAATGGCGCAGGAACTTCCTGAGTGGGAAGATCTCCGTGAGCATGCGTCTGAAATCAAGATGCACACCATCACCCATCTTGCCGATTACCTCGATATGTTTTCCAAGAATCTGGAGAGCCGTGGGGTGAAGGTTCACTGGGCAAAGGATGCACAGGAATTCAATGAGATTGTGCTCGGTATTCTGAAAGACCATAACGTGAAGAAGATGGTGAAGTCGAAGTCGATGCTCACCGAGGAGTGCGAGATGAATCCTTATCTGGAGCAGCACGGCATTGACGTGGTAGAGACCGACCTGGGTGAGCGCATCATCCAGCTCTTGCATCAGAAGCCTAGCCATATCGTGATGCCTGCCATTCACCTGAAGCGTGAGGAGGTAGGTAAGATGTTCGAGGAGAAGGGTATCTCCAAGGAAATCGGCAACTACGATCCTACTTACCTGACCCGCTGTGCCCGTCATCATCTCCGCGACCAGTTTATGGAAGCCGGAGCAGGTATGACCGGATGTAACTTCGGTGTGGCTGCTACCGGCGATTGCGTGGTTTGCACCAACGAGGGTAATGCGGATATGACTACTTCCATGCCTAAGCTCCATATCGTAGCGATGGGTATTGAGAAACTGGTTCCTGATTATAAGTCATTGGCTGTGTTCCAGCGCCTGCTTTGTCGCTGCGGAACCGGTCAGCCTACCACCGCCTTCACTTCTCATTTCCGCCAGGCTCGTCCGGGTGCCGAGATGCATGTGGTATTGGTGGATAACGGCAGAAGCGACATTCTCGCTGATAAGGACCACTGGCAGACTTTGAAATGCATGCGTTGTGGTGCCTGCATGAATACCTGTCCGGTTTATCGTCGTTCAGGCGGTTACAGTTACACCTATTTTATACCGGGTCCTATTGGTGTGAACCTGGGTATGCTGAAGAATCCTCAGAAGTACAGCGACAATGTTTCTGCCTGCACCTTGTGCCTGTCTTGCGACAATGTCTGTCCTTCCAAGGTAGGACCGGGTTCGCAGATTTACGTATGGCGCCAGAGTCTGGAGAAGTTGGGCAAGGCAGATCCTGTGAAGAAGGCGATGTCGAATGGTATGAAGTATCTCTTCGACCGTCCTGCGCTCTACACCACAGCCCTGAAGTTTGCGCCACTCGCCAACCTGATTCCTGAATGCTGTACGCACTTCAGCAATTGGAATGCCTGGGGCATCGGTCACGCCATGCCTGAGTTTGCAAAGAAGAGTTTTCATCAATTATGGAAGGAGGGGAAAGTAAAATGAAGAAAGAAGATTTCCTGAACAAGTTGCGTAAGAATACGCATGTTCAATTCGATATGCCTGCCGTAGATGTGAAGGGTATCCAGTATGAGGATACGCTGAAACAGTTTATTGAGATGACGGAATCGGTAGGTGGCCATGTGATAGTGGCGAAGGAGGGTGAGAGTTTGGATGAGCTGGTGAAGAAGGCTTATCCGGAAGCCAAGGTCTTTGCCTCTCATCTGCCAGAAATCACGATTGCCCAGAAGAATCCTGATATGGTGGCTGAGGCTAATGACCTGAATGGTACTGATGTGGGTATTGTTCGTGGTGAAGTGGGTGTTGCTGAGAATGGCTGCGTCTGGATTCCTCAGACCATGAAGGAGAAAGCGGTGCTTTTCATCTCCGAATATCTCGTGATTTTCCTTCAGAAAGATAAGGTAGTTAACAATATGCATGAGGCTTATGCCCGTATTGAGATGGATCCGAAGTACAATTTCGGTACTTTCATCAGTGGTCCTTCCAAGACAGCCGATATTGAGCAGGCTCTGGTTATGGGTGCGCAAGCTGCTCGTGGTGTGACAGTTATATTGATTTAGTTTATAGTTAAAAGTTGATAGTTTATAGGGCTTAGCCGTTCGCAAGATTGCTATAAACTATCAACTTTAAACTATCAACTATTATAATCTCCATTCGTAAGTATCATAAACCACGCCTCTTCCTCCGAAACCTTCTTTCTGATAGATGAGGCTGGTGTTGAGCACCTTTCCTCCTTCTTCATTGGATGTTCCGAAATCGAAATAATCAAAATCCTTATACCTTATATTAATGAGATTCAGAAACAAAGCATCGAGTGCATGCGCCTTTTTTCCCTCTTCTGATGCGGAAATATACTGCGTGTGAACCACTTTTCTGCTGATGTACAGAACGGTTCCGCCTAGCATCTTGCCAGATTCTTCTCGGGCAACATACAGTTTGATATTGTCAGGGAAAGATGTTTTCAGTCTGCTCATCTCTTGCAATGTATGAACAGGATGAGCCTGATAGGTGTTCATCAGGTTTTCGGTTAAAATGCTCCAAAACGTTTCGTAATCCTCACTTTCTTCAATGAAGATTCCTTTTTCCAGGGCTTTCCTTGCACCCGATTTCCTGATATTATACCATTTCAGCGGATGCTTCAGGTCGATGACAGCCGCAATGTTTCTGGCGCAGATTTGCGCCCGGCATTCCTTGAAGAGGACATAGAGGTCTTCTTCAGCTGGCAGTTGCTGGTAAATCCAGGGTATCGGTTTGTAGATGCACTTCTGGAAACCTGCCTGCTTCAGGTATGTGTTGATGGCAACGAAAACCTGACAGATATTTTCTGTTGAGGCGTGTCCGGTAGTGAGCAGTCCGGCATAGGTGAGTCCCTGATGAGAATAGAAAATATCTCCGTCCTCATTGGCAGGGAGCAAGGCATAGAGCTTGTTGTTGTGGAAAATCATGAGCGAATGGTCATGGAAACGGTCGCTGTGATAATCCATGTACGAGCGGTTGAGAAGGAAGGTGGCGTTGCGTGACTGGCCTACAAAAGCATTCCAGACTTCCTTGTCTGCATCGTTGTATTTTCTGATCTCAAACATGATATTTAGCGTTATTGATTCTCGGTCTTTGAGAGATTAGGACTTTGTGATGAACTGATGAATCTGAGATATTCGTCATATTCGCGTATGTAGTCTTCCTCCTCAAACTTGTGGGAAGCCAGAACCAGACACAATGAGCCGGAAGAGAAATCATCCAGTGTTCGCCAGATATTGACATCCACGAACAGTCCCTCCCAAGGGTGGTTAAGATGATAGGTCTTCTTCTGTTCTCCATTATCCAGTGTTACCGAAAAGGAACCGCTGGCTGCTATGATGAACTCCTGGCATTTCTTGTGAGCATGGCCACCGCGACTTTCTCCGCCCGGAACATCATAGGTCCAGTAGGTACGGGCAATGGCAAAGGGAATATGCGTCTCTCCCTCTGCCACTGTCAGGTTGCCTCTAGGGTCGAATATCTTGGGTAATGTGATAATTCTTCCTAATTCTTTCATGTCTATTTCTTCATGTATGGGTCAGTTCCCAATACAGTCTTTGCCAGGCGCTTTGCCTTGTCGCGGAGCTGGTTGAGGTCATCGCCCTTTTCGCCGTAGCAGAGAACAACGCCCATGCGGCGGCCTACGTGAGCCTCTGGCTTGCCGAAGATACGGATGCGGGTGTGGTCTTCCTTCAGCGCATCGAGCATATTGTAGTTTAATGGCTCGGTGCTTTCCTCTGGCGAGAGGATGACGGCAGAACAGCCGATGTGCTCCAGATGGATTCCGGCGATAGGCAAGCCCATCACGGCACGGAAGTGGAGCTCAAACTCGCTCAGGTTGGTGGTGTGACCAAGGGTTACCATACCTGTATCATGTGGACGAGGACTCAACTCTGAGAAGATAACCTCGCCCTGCTTGCTCAGGAAGAACTCTACGCCCCAGAGACCGGCACCTGTCAATGCCTTGGTTACTTCGCCGGCAATGTGCTCAGCCTTCTTCAAAGCCTCCTCTGGAATCTGGAATGGCTGCCAGCTCTCGCGGTAGTCGCCGCCCTTCTGTACGTGGCCGATAGGTGGACAGAAGAGGGTAGGACCGTCTTTCTGGGTGACGGTGAGCAGGGTGAACTCAGAATCGAAGTCGATAAATTCCTCGATGATTACTTCCTTCACGTCGCCACGACCTTCTTCCATTGCCTCCTTGTAAGCCTCCTTCAGTTCATCATCGTTGTGAACATAGCTCTGACCATGGCCGCTTGAACTCATCAGAGGTTTCACTACGCATGGGAAACCGATTTCATCGGCAGCGTTCTTAAACTCCTCGAAGGTCTTGGCATAGAAATACTTGGCGGTGCGCAGACCCAGTTCCTTGGCGGCAAGGTCGCGGATGGCACGGCGGTTCATGGTGTAGTTTACGGCACGGGCAGAAGGCACAACCTGGATGCCCTCCTTCTCGAAGTCGAAGAGTCGCTCGGTGCGGATAGCTTCAATCTCAGGCACGATGATGTCTGGGTGATGTTTCTCTACCACTGCGGTCAATGCGTCGCCATCGAGCATCGAGAATACTTCCCGCTCGTCGGCTACCTGCATGGCTGGTGCATTGTCATACTTGTCGCAAGCGATGACGTACTGTCCTGCTCGCTTTGCGGCGATGGTAAATTCTTTGCCCAGTTCGCCTGAGCCCAAAAGCATAATCTTCTTCATTTATATGATGTTTTATATTTTATGTCCCTAAAATTAATCCCTAATCACTAATAATTAATCACTAAGTCCGAACTTCTTTCTGATAAATTCTGCGATAAACTTCTCTGTTTCTTCGATTCCCAGATGGCTGCTGTTGATGCAGAGGTCGTAGCTCTCGCTGTGTCCCCACTTCTTGCCTGTATAGTAATCGTAGTAAGAGGCGCGCTGCTCCTCGTGGCTTTCGATAAACTTGCGGGCGCTGGCTCTGTCGATGTCCTTTCGCTTGCACACTGCCTTGATGCGGTCGTCGATATTGGCGGTGATGAAGATGTTGATCACGTTCTTGTAATCACGCAGCACATAGTCGGCGGTTCTGCCCACAAACACGCAGTTGCCCTCATCGGCAGCCTTTCTGATGGCGTCGCTCTGGAACTTGTACAGACCTTCCTGCGAGAAGTCGTTGTGATAGAAATTGTTATCGCTCAGGAAGGGCAGATGGGTATGGAAGAGAGACTTGAAGAATCCCTTCTGCTCATCGTTCTGCTCGAAGAATTTCTCAGAGAATCCACTCTCCTTGGCGGCAAGATTCAGCAGCTCACGGTCGTAACATTTGCAACCGAAATCCTCCGCCAGCTTCTCGGCGATGATATGGCCGCCGCTTCCTATCTGGCGACCTACGTTTATGATAATCTTATTCATAATTTATAGTTTATAATTTATAGTTTATAGGGCAATCTTGCTAAACGGCAAAGCTGCTATTAACTATTAACTTTTAGCTGTTCTTGGTGTTGTCTTTTCAGCTTGTTCATGTACCACATCATTACGACTCCGGCGATGACTGCGGCAGCGAAGTCGGAGATAGGCATACTGTACCATACTCCATCAATGTCCCATATCATCGGCAGGAAAGCCAGGAGCGGCAGGAGGATAAGCAACTGTCTCGACAAGGAGAGGAAGATACTGATCTTCACCTTTCCGATGCACTGGAAGAAGTTGGTGATAACCATCTGGAACCCGATGACCGGGAAGCAGAACATCACCACTCTGATAGCCTTGATGCCCAGGTCTATCAGATGCTTATCGGTAGTAAACATTCTCGCGCAGTAGTAAGGCAGGAACATCGCTATCAGCCAGCCCGTTACCATGATGGCGGTGGCGGCAATGATGCTCAGGTTCAGTACGCGAATCAGTCGGTCCAGTTTCTGGGCTCCATAGTTGTATCCGGCTATAGGCTGCATTCCCTGGTTTACGCCGAATACGAACATCACGAACACCATCGCAATACCATTGGCTATTCCGTAGGCACCCACGGAGAGGTCGCCTCCGAACCGCACCAGCTGGTTGTTGATGAAGATGACGATGATGCAGGCGCACACGTTCATCAGGAAAGGCGAAATGCCGATGGCAAGGATATTATCCACGAGTTTCCTCTTCAGTTTGTAGATGCCTTTCTTGAAGTGGAGCAGCTCGCTCTTGTTGCTGAAGAGCTTGAACTGCCACATCAGCGCCATCAGCTGCGAAAGGATGGTGGCGATGGCGGCTCCCTGTATTCCCCATTTGAAGACGAGTATGAAGAGGGCATCCAGTATCACGTTCATCACCACCGTGAAGATGGTGGCGTACATCGCCTGCTTGGGCTTGCTCGCTGCTCGGAGCAGGGCGTTCATGCCGAAATACATGTGGCTCACCACATTACCCAGCAGGATGATGACCATATACTCATGTGCATAGATGAGCGTCTGGTCGCTGGCTCCGAAGAATCTCAGGATAGGGTCGAGGAAGAGCAGACAGATGATGCTCAGTCCGATACCGATGATGAGATTCAGAGAAATCGTGTTACCCAGAATGTTTTGCGCTGTGGCATAGTCTTTTTGTCCCAACTTCACGCTGATGGCAGTAGACGCTCCTACGCCCACACCGGCTCCGAAAGCGGCGGTGAGGTTCATGAAGGGGAAGGTGATGGCGAGACCTGAGATGGCCATGGCTCCCACACCCTGACCGATGAATACTCGGTCAACGATGTTGTAGAGTGAGGCGGCGGTCATCGCAATCATCGCTGGCAGGGCGTACTGAACGAGCAGCTTACCCACCGGCTTCGTACCTAATTCTAATGTCGCTTGTTTATTTTCCATTTATATCTGTTTTTTCCTCATAGCCGCTCGCTCAGCTTCTTTCAGAATGCAATTGCAGCGGCTACTTGTCTGCAAAAGTACAAAAAATATCTGATACCTTATTATATATATGAGAAAAACTTGCATTTCATGATAAAAACTTCCCTTTTCCTTTGGCGTTTTCGTACAATTTCTGTACTTTTGCACTTCAGAATAAACAATTCAACTGATTAATAAATGCAATACAAAAATATTGCAGCAACAACAATAACAAACCGGACTACCGATATAATGATGAAAAAATATTTGATGCTTTATGCATTTTTAATGACCGCTCTTTCTTTGTTTGCTCGCGAAGACAGGGTTAGCAATTTTGAGCAACTGATGCGGTTGCCCCGCATCGCCGAAACCGATATGGTGTCGTATCCGGGAGGCAAGTGTATGATGTATCGTCTTTATCTAAGAGACAAAGACCTCAGTCACACTCCCTTCTCGGTAAGTCGCCCGGCAGATTTTCTCTCTCCCCGTTCCATAGAGCGCAGAAAGAGACAGAATCTGTCTATCGATGTTACCGATTTGCCTGTGGCTCCTGCTTATGAGCAGGCTGTAAGCGAGGCAGGCATCGAGATTGTGGGCAAGAGCAAGTGGAACAATACCCTGCTGGTCCGCATTCATAAGGAGAAGGAACTACGGAAACTGGATGATCTCGATTTCATCACACGGAAAATGAAGGTCTTCTCTGCTCCCGATTCTGTCAGTCAGCGCGTCAGAAGTAGCGTTCGCAGGGGATTGAACGATTGGACTGGTGGAGTAGGCGAATATGGTGCTGCCGATGCACAGATTCAGTCGCTCAACGGCAAGCGGCTGCATGGAACCGGACATTTGGGCAGAGGAATGATGATTGCTGTCTTCGACGGCGGATTCATGAATGTGGATAAGATTCCGGCGCTGCATAATATCAGATTGGCGGGCATTAAGGACTTTGTGGTTCCTCAATCCAAGAATATTTTCGCCGAGATGGAGCATGGAACGATGGTGCTTTCTACGATGGCTGCCAACGAACCCGAAAGATTCGTGGGAGTGGCGCCAGAGGCTCAATATCTGCTGGTGCGCTGTGAAGATGAGCGCACAGAGAGTCTGGCAGAAGAGGATTACTGGGCTTTTGCGGCTGAATATGCTGACAGTTGCGGCGTGGATGTCATCAACTCTTCGTTAGGCTATCATGGCTTCGATGATGTGTCTACCAACCATCATTATTATGAGCAGGACGGCAATTCTACCCTCATCTCCCGCACCGCTTCGATGTGTGCTGACAAGGGAATCATCTGTGTCAATTCTGCAGGAAACGACGGAATGGGAAGTTGGAAGAAAATCAATTTCCCTGCCGATGCACGCAATATCCTTACCGTGGGCAGCGTAAACGAAATGGGTGAGAATGCGGCTTTCAGTGCCGTGGGACCTACTGCTGACGGCAGAATCAAGCCTGATGTGATGGCTTACGGAAGTCCTACCTGTGTGATTACGGGCCGTGGAAATATCATCAATGATAACGGAACGTCTTTCTCTTCTCCGCTCATCGCCGGAATGGTAGCGTGTCTCTGGCAGGCTTTGCCTCAGAAGACGGCTAAGCAGATTATGAAACTCGTGAGATTGGCTGGTAATAATCAGCATCATCCCGATAATGTATTCGGATATGGTGTACCTGATTTCTGGAAGGCTTATCAGACGGGAAAAGCGATCAAGTAGGCACGGAGAAAAAATAAGGCACGGAGAAAAAAGAATAAGGCACGGATTACACGGATTACACGGAGGCTCGCGCCCTTGTTTTCTGATAAAAAATCCGTGTAATCCGTGTAATCCGTGCCTAAAAAAACGTGCCTAAAAAAATCCCGTGCCTAAAAAAAATCAGTGCCAAAAATATAAGAGTATGAAGCAAAGATTTTCTCTCTATGAATTAAACTCCATGGTCCGCGACGTTATTTCGATGTCCTTGCCCGACAGCTATTGGGTGGAAGCGGAACTCTCCGAGGCTCGCGAGGGCTACGGCGGGCACTGCTATCTGGAACTCATCGAGAAGGATGAGCGGTCTAATACGCCCATTGCCAAGGCGCATGCCTCCTGCTGGCGAAACCGATGGATGTTCATCAAACCGAATTTCGAGCGCATCACCGGACAGCGCATTCATGCCGGAATGAAGGTACTGCTGAAAGTGCACGCCCAGTTTCATGAGAATTATGGTTTCTCCTGGATAGTAGATGATATTGACCCTAACTATACGATGGGCGATATGGCGCGCAAGCGGCTGGAAATCATCAATACGCTGAAAGCAGAGGGCGTATTCGAACTGCAGAAGGAGTTGGCGCTCCCGATGTTCTGCCAGCGCATCGCCGTCATTTCCAGTGCTACGGCAGCAGGTTATGGTGATTTCTGCAACCAGCTTGCCGATAACGATTATGGTCTGCAGTTTCAAACCCGCCTCTTTCCGGCTACGATGCAGGGCGAGGGGGTAGAGCAGAGTGTGATAGCTGCCCTCGACAGTATCAATGCCGAATGGGAACAGTTTGACTGCGTAGTCATCATCCGAGGCGGTGGCGCTACGAGCGATCTCTCGGGTTTCGACACCCTGGCGCTTGCCGAGAATGTGGCAAACTTCCCGCTGCCTATCATCACAGGAATAGGACATGAAAGGGACGAGAGTGTGCTGGATATGATTTCTTTCCAGCGTGTAAAGACACCGACAGCTGCTGCCGCCTTCCTCGTTAATCATCTTACTGAGGTTTATGCCCGTGTGGTGAATGCGCAAGAGGCTATCGTGCAGAATGTGAAGCACCGTCTGCAGGTGGAGAAGATGAGGCTCGACAGACTGAGCAACACGATTCCTGTCCAGTTTTCGCTGGTGAAGACGAAGCAGGGAGCTTATCTCGACCGCTTGATGAGCCGTTTAAGCACAAATATCCAGTCGAAACTATCGGAAGCCCAGCGCCATTTCGAGATTCTTTCTCAGAATATTCAGCCGATATTGGAAAGGAAGATGCTCAACGAGAGTCATTGTCTGCAGCTTCTTTCCCAGCGCATTCATGCACAAGACCCCGAATTGTTGCTGAAACGTGGCTACAGTATCACGGTGAAAGATGGCAAAAGCATCCGCTCTGCCTCGCAACTGAAGTCTGGCGACATCATTGAAACGAGGTTTGCCGAGGGCAGCGTGAAGGCAAAAGTTGAATAATAGTTTTTAATTTATAGTTAATAGTGTATAGCAATCTAGCTCCAGACGCCCTAACGTTGAGCTTCACACGCCCTGAAAGGGCAGAAGCTCCTAGCCCGGGGCATCGCCCTGGGTAATAAAGGACGCAATCTTGTCGCCCTGTAAGGGCAAAAGCTTTAAAATATCCACTGTTAACTCTGTTATCCCAAAACAAAATAAAAATATGGAAAAAGAAGAAATGAAATACGAACAAGCCGTAAGAGAGCTTGAAGAAATCGTAGAAAGAATGGAGAATGATGAACTCGATATTGATCAGCTCTCCGAGCAGTTGAAACGTGCCAAAACCTTGGTGAAACTCTGTAAGGACAAACTCACCAAGACCGATGAGGAAATCAAGAAACTCCTCAGCGAGGATTGATTTTCTGAGTGGCGGGCCGATTTTTCTTTGATTCTTCATTGGATTCTATGGATTTGTAAAGGGTTAATGTTTAGTTTTGCACACGGATCTTACGGATCTCACGGATTTCGGCTCCTTCGGAGTTTTGGCTGTGAGTCTTAGTGAGTACCGTTGCTTGCAACGAAGAAGATCCGTGTGAGACTTCTCTTTCTGAATCACATTGCAAAGATACAACATTTCATTTTCCCAATTCACCGATGCTCACTGTTGCTCACCGATACTCACCGATTTCGACTCCTTTGGAGTTTTTCCATTAAGACCAAATGAGAATACCCGTTGCTTGCAACGAAAAAATAAATCCGTGAGATCCGTGTGCGACTTAAATACTATCCGTAACCATGATACTTAGCCATCGTAACCATGATACTTAGCGGTCGTAACTATCTTGTTTACGGCCGGGGGGTAACTAGGGTGAGTAGGAAATCGCTTTTTCTGGGAGTCTATATATATACTATATCTTTCCTATAGTAAACGAACCTTTACATAAGGAAACTCTTTAGAAAGTACCCTCCACTTACTTACCCTACCCACCCTTAGAAGGGCAGGTCGGGGGCGGTATCGATTTGATACAAGGAAAGTACGAGAGCATCGTGGCAGCCTCATACATGCTGTTGTTTGATTCTTTTTCCATTTGATTAAAATTGTTTGTTGTTAATATACTAATCTGTTGTTTGCAACGTTCTCTAAGAAAGAGTGTGGGTGAACACTTGACGATGAAGTCGGTGAAGGGTGAACCCCGATGCCAACCTTTAGCGTTAATAATGTGTTAAAAACACTATATAACCCATTATAATAGAGACTCTTATATTTCTAGCATGCGCTGTATATACAAAGTTCTTTTTACTAGGGTTCACCCCTGAGCCGAAAAGGTGAATGCTTGGGGCAAGTGTTCACCCCGCTGTTCACCAATCGGTAACTGTCAGCAAAGATACGACAAAAGGGCGATATAGATAATCGAAAATTACCACATTGTGGTAAAAATGAATAATTTAAATATTAATTTTTTAAAACTTTTAAGGATGGAAAAAAGAAATTCCTTCTTTCTGCCGATGAGAAGTTGAAGCTCGCGGCTGAGATTTCGTCGAAGACTGCTGAGCAGCGTTTCGACAAGTTGTCAAACCAGTTAGTGAAGTCTGCCAAGCACATTTATTCAGAGAAGGCGACTTATCATGAGTTGACCGAAGGCATGCGTGCCTGGGTGTTGAAGAAGAGTGACATCAAGAAAGCGTTTCATCTGACTCGCAGTTTCTTCACTCATTTGAACAAGGGCGAGCATATGTTGCTCTCCGAGTTTGTTCGTTTTACCAATTGGATTTTCACCCATTATGCTAGCGAGGAGGTGCGCCTGAAGGTATGGATGGGTATTGGCACGGTGTTGTTTTGTCACACGAAGGAGAACGCCGATTACGGTTGGCATCCTTTCTCCCGTCCTCTCGACCAGATCTACGAGGACATGATAGAGAAGGAAGTGAAGAAGCGAGTAGAGAAGGAGTTAAGAATCCGCGCTTTGAAGAAAGCCCAGGATGAGATAGGAAAATACTGATTTCACTTTTTTAGATTGATTTAGAACCATTAAGGCGCCGCCTTCCTGCAGGCGAAAGCTGGCGGGAAGGGGGTGCTGTAAAACCAAAAGCTGTAGAGTCTGGAAGTAGTTTGAATCCGTGAGATCCGTGTGAGCCTGATTAGATACGAAAAGTAAAGATTTTAATACAAGATTCAAAACCCCATACCTCTTGTTTTGAGTAGCTGCACTAACTCATGGGGCGTGGAATATGTTTTTATAAACGGAATTCTTGTTGCCATATACCCATGATTACCGCCCTCCGGTGTTCAGAACCGCTACGCTTTAAGGTTGGCGGACCAAAGCGGTCTTCGCCATGGTTGTGCGGGATGGGACCGCCTGGAGAGGGAAGTTAATAGTTTATAGTTGATCTTGTAGTAATTTGCTGATAACTTGCAGATTTCTTGCTTTTTTCTTGGTGGTTTCAAGAAAAAAGCGTAATTTTGGCGGCATCTAACTTAAAATACAAAGGTATGGAAGAAAATAGATATAAATTAACAGAAGATAATGCTGCGGCTGGTATGGTTGCTGAGCCAACTCCGGTCGTAAGGCCTTCTTTGTCTGTTCAGGAAATGAGACATTGTCTTATGGATGCAATATATTCCTCCAAGGACGTTGATAAATTATATTCCTGCTTGGTTATTCTTAAAGGTAAGCCAGCAACAGAATATCGTAGCAAGTATCGTGCTAAGACGGATGCAGAACTTTCTGCAGAGTTGTCACAATTCCCATCTTGGGATGAAACAGAACATCCTGATTTGTCGAATATTGATTATCGGCAGTATAAACATAAGAAATCTCCAAGAACAATTAAAGCAATATCAAAATGGCTGTAACTAGAGTAAATCAAGGAGAAATTGTAGAGGTTCCATTTGAATTGCCTGATGGAAGCATCTTGCCACACCCTGCATTGGTTCTTTCAAATGAGTATTTGCAGGATTATGAAGATGGCTTGTTTTATGCCGTATTGATATCTACAAAAAATCATTATCCGGAATTCACAATACCAATTGAGGATTCTTGGTTAAACAAGCCTTTAAGTAAAAGTTCGTTCTTTGTTACTCATATAATTGACCAGTTTAATGTTGATGAGGTGATGAACCGTAACAATACGTATTTAAAGGCTCGTTACTTTGATTATGTTGTTGATGAAATTATCAAGAATGTAATTGGTGGAAAAGAGGAATAATTGGTTGGGGTACAATGAAGTTTCATTAGATAAATACATTTCGTTTATATAACAGAAACAAGCCCTCAGCTGAGATAGCTGGGGGCTTGCATGTTTATAAAACGTATACTATTCCATACCGGTCATTTGGTCATGGTCATTTTCGTTCAAAATTAAAAAGATAACGATAAAGGCACAACCGTATTGATTATCTTATCAAGCATACCTTTTATTTTTAAATAGGGTTTACTTTAATATATTTTACTTGTAAGTGATATATTATATTGCGTTCGTTAGCCGAAACTATTGAACAACAACTTTCTTCACACTACCATCACTATACTTCACGATGTTCAAGCCCTTGGCTGGAGCAGATAATCGCTGGCCATTTGCTGAATAGCGAGAGACTTCCTTGGCATTGGTAGAGGTTGTAACCTTATCAATGCCCGACGCATCGAACTCTACTATCTTCTCGAAGTAGCCAAATTCAGACAACTTGTAATCCTCAATAGTTCCTTTTGGTACATAAACCGTACAATTCTTTGCGTCACATCCATTAAATACATAATACCCTAACTCTGGTAATTTTTTCGTATATACATAAATGGAGGTCAATCCACTGCAATCATCAAAAGCCCAGTTGCCTATCGAAGTAACACTGGAAGGGATGGTCAAACTTGTCAAACCACTGCAACCTGAAAAAGCTTCATGGTCTATCTCAGTAACACTGGAAGGGATGGTCAAGCTTGTCAATCCACTGCAACCTGCAAAAGCATACCAGTCTATCGAAGTAACACCGGAAGGGATGGTCAAGCTTGTCAATCCACTGCAACCATAAAAAGTATGATTGCCTATCGAAGTAACACCAGAAGGGAGGGTCAAGCTTGTCAACCCACTGCAACCTGAAAAAGCATAATCGCCTATCGAAGTAACTCTGGAGGGGATGGTCAAGCTTGTCAATCCACTGCAACGTGAAAAAGCATAATCGCCTATCGAAGTAACACCAGAAGGGATGGTCAAGCTTGTCAAACCACTACAACCTGCAAAAGTACCCTCGCCTATCGAAGTAACACCAGAAGGGATGGTCAAGCTTGTCAAACCACTGCAACCTGAAAAAGCATACACGCCTATCGAAGTAACACCAGAAGGGATAGTCAAACTTGTCAATCCACTGCAACCTTCAAAAGTTTGATTGCCTATCGAAGTAACACCAGAAGGGATGGTTAAGCTTGTCAATCCACTGCAACCTTCAAAAGCACCCCAGCCTATCGAAGTAACACTGGAAGGGATGGTCAAGTTTGTCAAACCACTGCAACCCCAAAAAGCTGATTCGCCTATCGAAGTAACACTGGAAGGGATGGTCAAGCTTGTCAATCCACTGCAACCTTCAAAAGCAGAATGGCCTATCGAAGTAACACCAGAAGGGATGGTCAAGCTTGTCAATCCACTACAACCATCAAAAGCACTATTGCCCAACTCATCATTATAGGTATACATGTTGGTGCCATAATACGAAGTATACGCATCTCCACCTGCTACAATTTTTGCTTCCGACAAATCTAATATAGACAGTTTTCCGTCTGTTTTTTCCCCATTAAAATCACGACCAGCCATCTCACGGATAAATTTCAAATCCGTGCCATTAATTTTACCAACAATCTTCAGATTGGTAATCAGATTCTTCTGGTTTTCACCAATCCTATCAGGTAAAGTACCAGCCTCATCCAACTTGATTGTTACTTGTGTGGTTAACAAGCCATCCTTATTAATACCATCTACTATCTTCTCGAAATAGCCAAAATCTGACACCAAATAATCATCATAAGTTCCTGTTGGTACATAAAGTATACAATTCTTTGCGTCACATCCAGTAAATACATCAGACCCTAACGTTGGTATTTTTTCCAGACATGCATAAATGGAGGTTAAGCCACTGCAACCATAAAAAGCCCTGTCGCTTATCGAAGTAACACTGGAAGGGATGGTCAAGCTTGTCAAACCACTGCAACCATCAAAAGCCGATTTGCCTATCGAAGTAACACCGGAAGGGAGGGTCAAGCTTGTCAAACCACTGCAACCTCGAAAAGCTGATTCGCCTATCTCAGTAACACTGGAAGGGATGGTCAAGCTTGTCAATCCACTGCAACCTTTAAAAGCAGAATAGCCTATCGAAGTAACACTGGAAGGGATGGTCAAGCTTGTCAAACCACTGCAACCTGCAAAAGCATAATTGCCTATCGAAGTAACACCAGAAGGGATGGTCAAGCTTGTCAATCCACTGCAACCATAAAAAGCATAATCGCGTATTGAAGTAATACTGGAAGGGATGGTCAAGCTTGTCAATCCACTACAGCCATAAAAAGCCAAGTCGCCTATCGAAGTAACACCGGAAGGGATGGTCAAGCTTGTCAATCCACTGCAACCTTTAAAAGCATAACTGCCTATCGAAGTAACACCGGAAGGGATGGTCAAGCTTGTCAAACCACTGCAACCTGAAAAAGCCCAACCGCCTATCGAAGTAACACTGGAAGGGATGGTCATGCTTGTCAAACCACTACAACCTTCAAAAGCAGATTCGCCTATCGAAGTAACACTGGAAGGAATAGTCATGCTTGTCAATCCACTGCAACCTTGAAAAGCAGATTCGCCTATCGAAGTAACACTGGAAGGGATGGTCAAGCTTGTCAAGCCACTGCAGCCATCAAAAGTATAATCGCCCAACTTATCATTAGAGGTATACTTGCAGAGACTGTTGTATGAAATATAAGCATCTCCACCTTCTACAATTTTTGCTTCAGACAAATCTAATATAGACAGTTTTCCGTCGGTTTTTTTCCTATTAAAATCACGACCAGCCATCTCACAGATAAATTTCAAATCCGTGCCATTAATTTTACCAACAATCTTCAGATTGGTAATCAGATTCTTCCTGCTTACAGCAATCTTATTAGGTAAAGTACCAGCCTCATCCAGCTTGAGTGTTATTTGTCTGGTAATCAAGCCATCATCTGCAGCCTGGATAGCCAAACTCCCAAGCAACACAAATAGCACTGTTAAAAACAGACTTTTAAAAGTAAATGTTCTCATATTCTTTTATTTATTGCCTTTATTACACAACACTATTATAATTTAAACTTTTTAAGTGCCTGAGCAACAAAAGTTGTCCAGTTTTTGTTCTTTTCTCTTATTCTTCTGCCAGTTCTTTCATCGCATCGTTTAATGTGTTGAAAAGAACGTTGATGTTTTCTTCTTCATTCTTGCATGCCTCCTTGAAGAGGGCAACAGGATCTTCGGTGCTGCTCTTGAGCGGAGTCTCGTTGAGCAGGATGTTGACATTGTTCAGCAACATGCCGTGAAGGGTAGGCATGTGGAGCTGGTGCTGTTCGCCCTCCTTGCTGCCACACTTCAGTCCGGCTGCGTATGCCTTTACGATGATGCGGACCAGGAGATGGATGGCCATCGGCTCATCGGCTAGACTGATGAGAATGCCGTGGGTATAATCGCGTACATGCTCTTCAAGAGTGGTAAACTTGCCTTGCAGAAGCCAGGTGAAGTTACGCTTGTATTCTGACTCCATCGCCTTGTAAAGCTGGTTCGATTTGCAGGCTATGCGCAAGTAGTCGAGCATGGTTGGCTCAAAGGTCGGGTCAGCCTGTTTCATGCTGTCGAAGTTCTTCTTCATGCGCTCGTTGGCTTCCTCGGCAGTCTTGTAGTTGAGGCGTACGAGGGTAGAGAACATGATGTCGAAGAAGTATTGGTTTACCTCGCCATAGTGCTCCAGCATCATCTGCTTGATCTGTTTCGGGTCGTTCTTCTTGCTGAAGTCATTGCCTTCGATGGTAGCATCGATGATGCCACGTGCGTAAGCTTCGAAGAAACCTCTTACAAATGCAGCTACTGCCTGATAACTGTTGATTCTTTTGCTCATTTCTTGTCTGTGTTTATTGGGCTGTTCCTGTTTGGGAATAACAGCTTCTTATTCAAAAGTCTTAAATTCATACCCCTGTTCCATGAGCCATTCTATAGCCTGAGGGAGCGCTGTCTTCAGCTTTTCAATGCTCTTCAGCGAGTCGTGGAAGGTGATGATGCTGCCATTGCGGGCATATCGCTTCACATTGTTCACCACATCTTCTGCCGTCATCCATTTGGAATAGTCGCGCGTCACCACGTCCCACATGATGACCTTGTAAGTGCGGTGCAGCCACCAATACTCACTTGGTCGCATCCAGCCGTGAGGTGGACGGAAGAGATGGGCATGGATGATGTCGTTCGCCTTATTGGTGTTGAGCACGTAGGAGATGACACGGTGCTTGAAGGCACCGATATGATTGAATGTGTGGTTGCCTATCTGATGACCCTCTTCCACAATCTGATTGTAGAGGTCATGATGGCGCAATACATTCTCGCCTACCATAAAGAAAGTAGCCTTGATATTGTACTTTCTCAGGGTCTCTAAGATGAATGGAGTTGACTCTGGAATCGGACCGTCATCAAATGTAAGATAGACAGAATGGTCTTTCTTGTCCATTCTCCAGATGGCCTTTGGATATAACCATCTGAGCCATTTGGCTGGTTGCTCTATGAACATGGATAAAACAGGTTTATATGAATAATGAAAAGTTTGGTGTCGTGTTTCGCGACACCAAACTTTTTTCTATTTTTTACTGATTGCCTTCCGGCATTCTGCCACCTCTGCCATGATAGAGACGGTAGAGGTTGTTGAGCTGCTTCTCATACTTCTGCTCCAACTGTGGACTCACCATTCCGGCAGCCTCGCAGATGCTCTGCATGATCATGATCTGACGGATGCAGTCGTGCTCTGCCTGGAGGAAACGGTCGTTTGGCAGCGAGAGATAGTAGTTGAGGTATTGTGAAGCATTCTTCCATACCGCTTCTATATATTCCTTACCCTTGGCTTTCTGACCGGTCATCAGCCAGCCGCGAGCCATATCCAAGCCACCGCTCATGTAGTCGAGCGTAACATTGTAGGCAGGAATCTCGGTATCAGCCTTCTTCAGGATGTTGATAGCCTTCTGTTTCTTGCCTTCGGCGATGAGCTGGAGGGCTGTCTGGGCGAGCAGGCGACGGTGGGTATAGCACATACGCATGGTTGTCTCGTCGATGTAGAGTCCCTTCTGCTTCAGGTTGCCGAACTTGAATCGGGTCATGATGTTGTGATAAGCCTTCTCTGTATCGAAGTTCTTGGCACCTGGCTTGTTGGTGGTGAACGGAGTGATACGGTTCACAAGTCCCTCCTGTACGAAGTTGTCACCGAGGTTCATATAGTTCTCTTCGCCTACGGTGAGTGCTACGTAGAGTGGACGGGTCCAGTTGCACTGTGCCAGCATTTCGAGCATCATGAGGTCGCCCTTGTAGAGTGCGCTCTTGCCGGCAAGAGAGATGACCATCTTGTCAGGAATAGAATCTGATGCCATCATCATGCCGCTCTTCTTTACAGCCTCCTTGTCGATGGTGACATAGAGGGTATCTGTAGGGATGAAGTGCATGTCAGGGTTCTTGCTGCGTACCCAGTTCTTCAGGATGTTCTTGAGCTCGAACGGTTCGGCACCAAACTGTTTCTTGGCATTCTCTGGATCCTGCTTGTAGAAGTCGAGAATCTGCTTCTTTGCTTCAGGCTCAACAGATACATATTCGTTGGTACCTGAACAGAAGTCGAGACGTGGCCAGGTGATTGGCACAGATGGTGAGTTGTATGCAGGACGCATCATCTGGTCGATATACCAGTCGGTCTGCAGGTAGCTCAGGTTACATACGCGGGCATCTGTTCCTACTCCTTCTACCTCCTGGTTGTACCAGAGTGGGAAGGTATCGTTATCACCATTGGTAAAGATGATAGGGTTGCCCTTCTCCTGGAGTGACATCAGGTAGTTCTGACCGAAGTCACGGCAGGTGTAACGGTTTGAGCGGTCGTGATCATCCCAAGTCTGTGATGCCATCTGGATAGGTACGAGCAGAGTTACTACAGCTACGATAGCTGTTACAGCAGTACCACTGAGCTTCATCTTGCGCTTCAGAATGTCGATGATGGCGAGTACGCCGAGACCGCACCAGATAGCGTATGCATAGAATGAGCCGGCATAAGCATAGTCACGCTCACGTGGCTGCATAGGTGTCTGATTCAGGTAGATGACGATGGCAAGACCTGTCATGAAGAACAGGAAGAATACAATCCAGAACTGCTGGATTCCGATAGGGAGGAGCACTTCCTCTTCCTTGCCGTTTTTCATTATCTTCTTCTTGCGGGTATACCAAGCCTGCCAGAAAAGTCCGATGAGACCGAGAATCAGCGGCATGCAATAGAATACATTGTGGCCCTTGTTCTCCTTCAGGTCGTCTGGCAATTTGCTCTGGTCGCCATAGAGTGAATCATCGATGAATGAGAAACCGGTAATCCAGTTTCCGTGCTCTGGCTCACCATTGCCCTGGATGTCGTTCTGACGGCCGGCAAAGTTCCACATGAAGTAGCGCCAGTACATGAAGTTGCACTGGTAAGAGAGGAAGAAGCGGATGTTGTCAAACTGTGACGGCATCTTCACCATCATACTCTCTCCGCAGCGGTCGTAAGGAATCTCTGTGCCTTCTACACCGCCCATCCAGTCTTCGTATGCCTGGGCATGAGCCGAACTGTACATACGAGGGAAGAGCATGTTCTGGGCATAGATATACTTATTCTTGTGACTTACTACGAAGTAAGAGTCCTTCTCATCAGCCGAAGCCTTCTCCTTGCGCTGGTAAACCGGTGCGCCTTCCTTCATGACAGGCTTGCACATGTTGCCGTCTACTTCGAGGGCTACCTGTGATGTATAAGCCTGGCCATAGAACAGAGGGCGGTCGCCATACTGGTCGCGGCTCAGATAACTTCCCAGGGTAAAGATGTCCTCAGGAGAGTTCTGGTCCATAGGAGGGTTGGCAGAAGAACGGATTACGATGAGTGCGTAGCTGGAATAACCAATCATCAGCATCAGCATGCAGAGCAAGGCTGTGTTCTTGACGCGTGCTGAGATGAGCGGCAGGAGCTGCATCTTCTTCTTGGCGATGCCTGTAGATTCGTCAACGCCTGTTACTACTTCCTGCTTGCGCTTGTAGCCGAGTACGAACCAGAGGATAACCAGCACGATGATGCCTGTAATGGCAGCAGTCCAGCCATATCCGTAGAATGGGATGCCGAGCATGCCGAAGCCGAGAACGAAGGCGATATTCTGCTTTTTCTCGTTCTTCTCTGATGCATTACAGGTTTCGTAGATGCCCCAGATGACAGAGGCTACGAGACAGATGATGTATACGATTTCACCGGTATTGAACGGACAGCCGAGGGTGTTGACAAAGAACAGCTCGAACCAGCCGCCTACGGTGATGATACCTGGAACCACACCATACAGTACGGCTACCACTACGAGGAATGAAAGGAACAGCGCCAGGAGCGAGCCCTTGAGGTTGGCATGTGGCACCTTCTTGTAGTAATAAACCAATACGATGGCTGGGATACAGAGCAGGTTGAGCAGGTGGACACCGATACTCAAACCGGTCATATAGGCGATGAGCACAAGCCAACGGTCGCTATGAGGCTCGTCAGCATGGTCTTCCCACTTCAATATCAGCCAGAATACCACAGCGGTAAAGGCAGAAGAGAACGCATAAACCTCACCCTCGACAGCTGAGAACCAGAAGGTATCGCTGAAGGTGTAGATGAGTGCGCCCACCATACCGGATGCCTCGATGGCAATCAGCTTGCTGGTGGTCAGTTCTTTCCAGTCGCTGATGACGAGTCGGCGAGCCAGGTGGGTGATGGTCCAGAAGAGGAACATGATACAGACGGCGCTCAGCAGGGCGCTCATCGTATTTACCATCTTGGCTACCTGGGTAGTGTCGCTGGCGAAATGTGTGAAGAAATTGCCTAAAAGCATGAAGAATGGTGCCCCAGGTGGGTGACCGATCTCCTGCTTGTAAGCAGTCGTAATAAACTCAGGACAGTCCCAGAAACTGGCTGTCGGTTCAATTGTGGAACAATAAGTGAACGCCGCAATGATGAATGCGACCCATCCGAAGATATTGTCCACTAATCTGTACTGTTTCATTATTGTTTAAACTTTAATGTATTATATTTCTTTCTGAATGCTTTCTCTGTTTCTGAATGCTTTCTCCGTGCCTTTCAAGGAAGGCACATTCCAGTTGCAAAGATAATAAAAAGATGAGATAATATGGATTTTTGCACCTGTTTTTTAGGCATTATTATATAATAAGCCTATACATTTAAGAAATGCTCTTCCAGTTTCTCTCTCGGCATATCTGCCGTATCGTGGTAGTGGAGATGATGATTTACGCAGGCGATGTGCTTTACGTTATTGAGCACTTCGGCTACATCATGGCTTACGATGATGATTGCGCATTCCCGGTTTATCTGTTCCAGCATCTCGTACATCTGCTTCTGGAAACGGCGGTCGATGTAGGTGTTAGGCTCATCCAGTATTACTACATCGGGTTTCGAAACAATGGCGCGGGCGAGGAGTACTCGCTGCAGCTGTCCGCCGCTCAAGGCTGCGATATGGCGGTCTTTCAACTCCGTGAGCTGCATCTGTTCCAGACAGTCGAGTACCTGCTGGTGCTGTGCCTGGGTGTATCTCGAAAAGAGACTTTTGGTCTTGCTGAGTCCTGAGAGTACCACTTCATAAACGGAGATAGGAAACTGTTTGTCGAGATGATTGTATTGGGGCAGATATCCCATGCTGATTTCCCTTACTTCCTCCCCATCTTTATAAAAGCGGATGCTGCCGTCTGTGGGTTTCATCAATCCCAAGATGAGGCGCATGAGGGTTGTCTTGCCACCACCGTTGGGACCGATGATGCCAAGATAATCGTCTATGTAGACGGTGAGGTTGATGTCATGGAGCACCTCCTTGCCTTCGTAACCAGCCGAAAGATGCTCTATCTCTATTAACTTTGAACTTTGAACTTTGAACATTGAACTTTATGATTAGTTATTGTTCTAACAAAGCTTTTGCCCTTACAGGGCGCCTTGTTAACTGCTATTATACCCAGGGCGATGCCCTGGGCTAGGAGCTTCTGCCCTTTCAGGGCGTCTGGAGCTTACAGAACGTGTGGAACTTACAGAACGTCTGGAGCTTACTTCCCAACAACGATTTTCTTGCCTTGTACAGCTGCTGCCGCTTCCTGCATCGCCCAGTTCCAGTCGCCCTGCAATGGATTGATATTCATTGGCTTGGTGTGGCTCTCCTTGATGAAGGTTGTGGTGTTGCGGTTGGCAAATTCTGCCTGTATCAGGCAGAACTTGATCTTTTCTTTTCTGGCTCTTTCGATGAGACTCTTGAGCTGGGCGGCGCTTGGCTCCCTGCCTTCTTCCTCGATGGCAAGCTGCTCCAGCTGGTAATCACGTGCGAAGTAGGTGAGGATAGGATGATAAATCACAAACTTGCGTACCATCTCCGGATTATCCTTGAAACCCTTTCTGATGGTGCTGTCTCGCTTGTCGATGATCTTCAGCAGCGACAGATAGTTCTTCTCAAAGAATGCCTTGTTCTTCGGCTCCAGTTCGCAGAGTGCCTTGAAGATGTTGCTGGAGATGATGCGGGCGTTTTTGCAACTCATCCATACATGCGGGTCGGTATTGCCGCCTGGTGTCTTGGCAGGCTTGATGCCCACGGAAGTATCTATCACTTTCATATCTGGAGCGTTGTCCTGCAACTTCTTCATCCAGGTCTGTTCGAAACCGATGCTTCCCACTTTCAGATAGAGGGCACTCCTGGAGAGTTCCATCATCTGCTGGGCATAAGGCTCGTAAGTTTCAGGATTGTTGCCGTTGGATACCATCACGTTGACATCCACCTTATCTCCTGCAATCTTATCAACGAAAAACCTGTAGGGAGGGATAGTTACGGTAACAGCAGGTTTGCCATCGCTGTTGGCGACAGATTCCTTTCCGTTACTTTCTGCGGTGTTGCCTTTCTGCTGGCTGCCTTTACAGCCTGCGAAAACCACACATAATATAATAAGGTATAAATACTTTCTCATAAGCAGTCAATCTATATGAATCAATTCTTTGTTTTCTTTGCAGCTTGTTTAAAAGATAAAACTGAGTCCGTAAACCAGCAGTACATATCTCAACACCTTTCCGATGGTGATGCTGATGACAGAAATCACGATGTTGGCTCTCGTCAGTCCCAAAACGATGGTGATGGCACTTCCCAACAGGGGCAGGAAGGCGAAGAACCCCATCCAGGCACCTCTGTCGGCCATGAAGTTCTGAGCCTTGTCAAGACTCTCTTTCTTTACATGCAGATATTTCTCTATCCATTCCAGCTTGCCCATCCGTCCTACGCCATAGTTGAACATAGAACCGAGCACATTGCCGATGCTTCCATACAGTACGAGCTGGATAGGTTCCAGTCCGGCAGCCTGTAAGCCCGACATCACCACCTCGCTGCTGAAGGGAAAGAAACTGCCGGCAAGGAAGGCTGATACCAGCATGCCCCAGTAGCCCCAGCTCATTAAGAAATCTATAATCCAACTCATAGTAATATGCTCTCTGGTACGAGTATGTTGTAAGCCATGATAAGTACCAGCATGATGAGCAGCAGGATGAAGGAGATGTTGGTAAACTTACCTCTGGTGAATGTGATGAAATGGGCGATAAGCGGTGCTGTATTCACAATCAGAATGCCGCCCAGTTCCTGTATATATTGAGGCTGGAGGACGATGAAGATGATGCAGGCAACCGATATCATGATAAACGTTTCGTAGATCATGCGGGTTCGTATCTTATCGCCGTAGCTGGTGCGTATGAAGTGGACGGAACCGATGATGGTGAGCAGGATAACGAAACTCAGGTTCAGAATCTGGTGGTCGGTAACCTGTGAATAATCAAAGAGTTCGCTGTAGTTGATGAATTCGCAGAAGTGGTCAGCCAGCCCCTGTATGTTGTCGGTATAGAAGAAATAGCCGGCTGCAAACCAATAGGGCACGATGAGACCTACCAGGGATGCAAAGAATGTCTTTACGCTAAACGAGAGGGTAAACACCATCATCATAATCCATAGGATAGGCATGAAATAGCCTATCTGCACGAAAACCATCGATGCCAGACCGATGCAGGCAAAGGCGTAGAAAGTCCAGCCTGTAGAGCGTTTATCCTGATAGCAATTCCAGATAATGAGATAAAAGGCGATGAAACACATCGTCACAATACTGCTTTTTAAAGAGAGGTGGGGGAGTCCTGCCATCGTCAGTAATGCCAGAAAACTGCAAGATACCATTCGGCTGTAGGTACGCATCAGGGCATTATGGTTGTTCAGTTCCACCATCAGCAGGGTAGACATGGCTGTAAAAGCAAATTCTACCCAAATATTGGATACCAATAAACCTACTGCAACCCAAACCAGTGTGGCAAGGGTTGCAGTAATAGGTAAAGAGTAGCGGCTAGCCGCTACTTTATTTTGAAAAGTTTTCTTTCTTAACATCTAATTCAACATTAAAAAACTAAAGGTCCTGTCCGATATCAGAACGGAAGTACTTGTCGGTGAACTGGATCTTCTGTGCCTCAGCAAAGCTCTTCTTCAAGGCTTCTTCCTTGTTCTTGCCGTAGCTGCTTACGCAGATGACACGACCACCGTTGGTTACTACCTGACCATCCTTCATGGCTGTACCGGAGTGGAATACTACCGAACCTTCTACATCATCGATGCCCTGGATAGGATAACCCTTCTTGTAAGCCTCAGGATAACCGCCGCTTACGAGCATCACGCAGACTGCTGCACGCTCATCAAACTCGATGCTGCGCTTGTCCAAATCGCCTGCTGCTACACCTTCGAAGAGATCCACGATGTCGCTCTTCAGACGGAGCATCACGCTCTCTGTCTCAGGGTCACCCATACGGCAGTTGTACTCGATGACCATAGGCTCGCCTTCTACATTGATCAGTCCGAAGAAGATGAATCCCTTATAGTCGATGTTCTCCTCAGCAAGTCCCTCTACGGTAGGACGGATGATGCGCTCGTCAACCTTCTGCATCCACTCCTTGGTAGCGAATGGTACAGGGGTAACGCTACCCATACCGCCAGTGTTCAGACCGGTATCGTGCTCGCCGATGCGCTTGTAATCCTTAGCCTCAGGCAGAATCTTGTAGTTCTTGCCGTCGGTCAATACGAATACAGAGCACTCAATGCCGCTCAGGAACTCCTCAATCACTACGCGTGCAGAAGCGTTGCCGAACATACCGCCGAGCATCTCCTTGAACTCTTTCTTAGCCTCTTCCAGGGTAGGGAGGATGAGAACGCCCTTACCGGCGCACAAACCGTCAGCCTTCAATACATAAGGAGCCTTCAGTGTCTCCAGGAATTTCAAGCCTTCCTCTACGTGCTCGCCGTCGAAAGTCTCATACTGGGCAGTAGGGATGTTGTGGCGCTTCATGAACTTCTTGGCGAAGTCCTTGCTGCCTTCCAGTACGGCGCCAGTCTTTGATGGACCTATGACAGGGATGTTCTGGGTGCGAGGATCGTTCTTGAAGTCATCGTAAACACCCTTTACCAATGGGTCTTCCGGACCAACTACCACCATATCAACGCCATTTTCTACTGTGAAGTTCTTGAGCGCCTCAAAGTCGTCTGCCTTGATGTCTACGTTCTCACCGACATTCTGAGTACCGGCATTACCAGGAGCGATGAAGAGTTTCTCACACTTCTCGCTCTGAGCGATTTTCCATGCTAAGGCGTGCTCGCGGCCACCGCCTCCTAACAATAAAATTTTCATTTGCTGTAAGTTATTGTTTGTTACTAAACTTTCGCAAGTAAGCCCCACACGCCCTGAAAGGGCAGAAGCCCCTAGCCCAGGGCATCGCCCTGGGTAATTACGGACGCAAACCTGTCGCCCTGTAAGGGCAAAAGCTTTAAAACTCCAGACAAAACATAAAGCTTTTGCCCTTACAGGGCGTCTTGCTGATTGCCATCATACCCAGGGCGTTGCCCTGAGCTAGGAGCTTTTGGGCCTTCAGCCCGTACTTGAACCACATGCGAAAGTTCTGTGCGTAATATATATAATGTAGATAGTATCGCAGTTAAGAGTATATAGATTCCGTAGATAATTGGGTTTGTGAATAGAAAGGTGTGTAGATTATAAGACTACATAACGGCCTGCATGAAAGTTATAAAAATAAAAAATGCAGGATTTTCACAAACCCTGCATTCCTTTTTCTTAACCTCTTTTTCCTCAAAAAAACAAAGAAAAAGAGGTTTACGATTAATCTATCATTTAACTTTTCTAAGAACTTGTTGCAAAGATACTACATTTTCTTGTAACACCAAACTTTTTCTCAGTTTTTTTTCAGTAAAAAGGGAAAAATAATCAAATACCCTCCTGTTTTTATACTTTTTTGCAATATCCGGTCAAAAAACAAAGCAAAACGTCTCAATTTTATGACTATTCTGCTTTTTTCCTTGTTTGAACGTTTTGCTGTGTGCGATAACGAAGAAGACTGTGCCCGACAACAACTGAAGATATGTCCTATAATATGTATTACTTTTTTGTCAATACAGATAAACAATACTGCGTTAAATTAATATTTAATCGTCTGTAAATCAATAACTTATATTAAGAAATGCTTATGAAAACTTAACTATAAAAAGTTGGTCAAGTCGCTGATTTTCAGTAACTTTGCAAAT
>OHEZ01000225.1_pt1 | contig 45972 bp, 37 predicted proteins | sample 1567391 | NCBI WGS metagenome assembly OHEZ01 (sample SAMEA3879518, study PRJEB24766) | human gut metagenome | biome: human-associated habitat; feature: feces | place: USA | collected 1985/1987
CAGACTGGTGAAAACGCAGGTAAGAAGAAGTGGTATGCTACTTCGGTAACCGACCAAAGCCCCCGGTGCATCACGCATCGGGGGCTTTTTTACTTTTTCACCTTTAAAAGCCTTTTTCCTTAAAAACTCCTTAAACTTTGCTACTCTCTGCAATATTTTTAGTAACTTTGCACCCAAAAGTTAGTATACAAGATGAAAATAGGAATTATCGTTGCGATGGACAAGGAGTTCGCGCAACTCAAAACATTATTGACCGAATCGCAGGTTGAGAGAAAAAATTATAAAGACTTCGTTATCGGAAAGATAGGCAATAACGAGGTGGTGATGCAACAATGCGGCATCGGTAAGGTGAACAGTACCATAGGTGCCGTGGAAATGATTGACAACTATCACCCTGACCTCGTCATCTCTTCAGGCGTGGCTGGAGGAGCTGATATCAACCTCAACGTGACTGAGGTGGTGGTGGCAACCAACTGCGTTTACCACGATGCCTACTGCGGCGAGGAATGCGAATTCGGACAGATTCTGGGCATGCCTGCTTCCTTCAAAACACCTAAGGAATATGTGGAGAAGGCACTCGCCATCAACAACCTGCCGGGCAATAGGCACCCGAAGATCCACGCCGGACAGATTGTGAGCGGCGAATGGTTTGTAGACAGCAAGGAGAAGATGCGCTCTATCCTGGAACACTTCCCTCAGGCGATGGCGGTGGATATGGAGAGCTGCTCTATCGCCCAGACCTGCCACATCTACAAGACGCCTTTCATCTCCTTCCGCATCATCAGCGATGTACCGCTGAAAGATACCAAGGCACAGCAGTATTTCGACTTCTGGGCTAAAATGGCTGAAGGCTCTTTCAATGTTACCAAGGCTTTCCTCGAAAGTCTGTAAACTGTAAATTATTAATTATCAAGATGAATAAGATTCCAAGTTTTACAATCAATCACAATAAGCTGCTCCGCGGCATCTACGTGAGCCGTAAGGACGAAGTAGGCGGAGATGTCATCACAACATTCGATATCCGCATGAAGGTGCCTAACCAGGAGCCTTGTCTGCACAACGGTGCCATCCACACCATTGAGCACCTGGCTGCCACCTATCTGCGCAACGACGAGGAGTGGAAGGACCGCATCATCTACTGGGGACCGATGGGATGCCTCACGGGCAACTATCTCCTTATCAAGGGCGACCTGGAGAGCAAGGACATCGTGGAACTGATGAAGCGCACCTTTAAGTTTATCGCTGATTTCGAGGGTGAGATTCCGGGACAGGCGGCAAAGGACTGCGGCAACTACCTGCTCCACGACCTGCCTATGGCGAAATATGAAGCCAGAAAATATCTGGATGAGGTACTCTGCTGCATCAGGGAAGAAAACCTCATCTACCCTACCCAGGATTAGAAACAAAAAAATATGGCAAGCTTACCACTTAAGCTTGCCATATTTTTCTTTATACCAAAGTTGCCAGCCATTGACCAGATTCTGCCATACTACATAGGCACCCGGTGCTACGGCAGCAAGAGGATTCAGGAAGGTGAGGGTGAGCCAGATGCCCACTACCGTATTCTTCTGTCCCAACGCCTGACCGGCACTGATACTCGCACCGAAATGCCTACCTACCGCCTTGCCGATGGCAAACTGGAGGAGACATACCAGCAGCGGTACAAAGAGCAGCAGAAGCATCGTTACGCCCGATACCTCGGCATGGAGCATGTTGCGAACCGTTTCGCCCATCAGTATCGTGAGGTTGAAACACCACATATAAAAGCCCAAATCCTTTACATTCTTCACCTTATCCACCCATTTTGGCAGGAACCGGCGGCTCAGCAAGGCAAGCAGCAGAGGCACCACCAGCACGGTAGTGACATTGCGGAACACCATCGCACTCATCATGAGGAACGATACATCTGCCCCCTTCTCTACCATCGGGAAAAGACTCGGAATGATGACCATCGTAAAAATGTTGGCGATGACCGTATAGGTGGTCAGCGAACCGATACTGCCGCCCAACTTCTCCGTAACCACAGCCACGGCGGCTGCCGTAGGACAGATGAAGCAGATGAAGGCACCCTCGAGAATCAGTTTGGTACTGTAATCGGAGCCGAACTCGAAGATAAGCACCACCATCATCAATGCCAGCGAGGTACGGATGAGCTGGAGGATGAAATGCCACGCCTTAGGCTTCATCTCCTTGATTTCTATCTTACAGAAAGTAACATAGAGCAGGGAGAACAGCACCACCGGCATCAGACTTACCAACCTCGGACCACAATAATCGCCAATGGGCACCAGAAAGGGCACATTGGCGAATAACAGGTAGCCCAATGCTCCCATAACCAGGGAGCAGGGCAATGAAAACTTTCTAAAAAATCTCCACAAAAACATTTCTGTTTAGTCTTTGTTGCTGCGCTTGCGCTTCAGGTGATCGAGCTCGATCTTGCGCATACGCATGTTCTTTGGAGTTACCTCTACATACTCGTCCTCACGGATATACTCCAGACACTCCTCAAGACTCATCACGGTCTTAGGAATGACGCGGGCCTTATCGTCAGAACCGGAAGCACGCACGTTGGTAAGCTGCTTAGCCTTGGTTACGTTGACTACCAGGTCGTTGTCGTGAACATGCTCACCTACAACCTCGCCGCCGTAAACCTCCTCACCCGGGTCGATGAAGAACTTACCACGATCCTGCAGCTTATCGATAGCGTAAGCAAAGGCTGTACCGGTTTCGAGCGCAATCATGCTACCGTTAGAACGGCGGCTGATTTCACCCTTGTATGGCTGATACTCCTTGAAGCGGTGAGCCATGATAGCCTCGCCCTGAGAAGCGGTAAGCACGTTGGTACGCAGACCGATGATACCACGTGATGGGATATCAAACTCGATGTCTACACGCTCGCCCATGTTCAGCATAGAGGTCATATCACCCTTGCGGCGGGTTACCATATCAATCATCTTAGAAGCAAACTCCTCTGGTACGTTGATGGTCAACTCCTCTACAGGCTCGCACTTCACACCGTCAATCTCCTTATAGATAACCTGAGGCTGACCGACCTGGAGCTCATAGCCCTCGCGGCGCATGGTCTCGATGAGGACAGAGAGATGGAGCACACCACGACCTGATACAATCCACTTATCGGTAGAATCCTCGTAAGGCTGTACGCGGAGAGCGAGGTTCTTCTCGAGCTCCTTGTTCAAGCGCTCCTGGATATGGCGTGATGTACAGAACTTGCCTTCCTTACCGAAGAATGGTGAATCGTTGATGGTGAAGAGCATGCTCATGGTAGGCTCATCGACTGCGATTGGAGGCAGTGGCTCTGGGTTCTCGAAGTCGCAGATGGTATCACCAATCTCGAACTTCTCCAAGCCGATAACGGCACAGATATCGCCAGAATCTACATGATCGGTCTTCTTGTGGCCCATACCCTCGAAAGTGTGGAGTTCCTTGATTTTGGTCTTCTCCTGGGTACCGTCGCGGTGGCAGATGGTAACATTCATGCCGTCCTTCAATGTACCGCGGTGAACACGACCTACGGCGATACGACCTGTATAAGAGCTGTAGTCGAGAGATGTGATAAGGAGCTGTGGAGTACCCTCGAGCTGCTTAGGAGCTGGGATAACCTCAATAATCTTATCGAGCAGATAATCGATATTGTCTGTTGGATGATTATAGTCCTCGCCCATCCAGCCGTTCTTGGCAGAACCGTAAACTACAGGGAAGTCGAGCTGGTCTTCTGTAGCATCGAGGTCGCACATCAGGTCGAACACCATCTCGTACACCTCTTCAGGGCGACAGTTAGGCTTATCTACCTTATTAACAACGACGATAGGCTTCAGTCCGAGCTGCAATGCCTTCTGGAGCACGAAACGGGTCTGAGGCATCGGACCCTCGAAAGCATCGACGAGGAGGAGGCATCCATCTGCCATGTTGAGCACGCGCTCAACCTCACCACCGAAGTCAGAGTGTCCAGGAGTATCGAGGATATTAATCTTAGTACCTTTCCAATTGATAGATACATTCTTTGAGAGAATGGTGATACCACGCTCGCGCTCCAAGTCGTTGGAATCGAGCACTTCGCCGCTGTTATCCTGGCCGTCGCGGAACAGTTTACCGGCGAGCATCATCTTGTCGACCAATGTAGTCTTACCATGGTCAACGTGTGCAATAACTGCAATGTTTCTAATGTCTTGCATTTTAATTTTTACCTTAAATACTTAAATTTGGGTGCAAAAATACAAAAAAATCCCGAAATGTTTGCATAATTCGGCAAAAAGTTGTATCTTTGCACCGCATTTTTAATGAAACCGCCGTGAGGAAGGTCATCAGATGCACAAAATTAAACATATTCATATTTTATTAAATTAAGTTTTTACAGCTATGTATTTAGACAAAGCAAAAAAAGAAGAGATCTTTAGCAAGTACGGAAAGTCTAACTCTGATACTGGTTCAGCTGAGAGCCAGATAGCATTGTTCTCATACCGTATTGCTCATTTGACGGAACATGTTAAGAAGAACCGTAAAGATTATACTACAACACGTGCGTTGACACAGCTTGTAGGAAAGCGTCGTGCATTGCTCGATTACTTGTATGATCGCGACATCAATCGCTATCGTGCTATCGTCAAGGCCCTCGGTCTTCGTAAGTAATCAGCTTAGGCAGACACATTGCTTAACAGAACAGAATCCCATCGTTCGCAAGAGCGGTGGGATTCTTCTTTTTTCTCAGTTTAACACAAAAAAGCTTTCTCTCAACGGAGAGAAAGCTTTTTTGTTATTACAGTCTGCGTATCCATCAAGGATACTCTGATAATATAGACAGTCTGGGACGAAGAGGAAACCGGGATGCTGACAGAAACAGCACCTGCAGCCTTTTTCGCTGCCACCAGTTTTCCATCGAGGGTGTAAACCTCCACCTTATTTAATAGAGGCTCATTCACCTTGGATACAACGATCAATCCCCGGGCTGGAGAATAGATCTTCACGTCACTCTCTCCCATCTCAGCATCTTCGATACCCGTGGTACTGCGCGTCTGGGTGAGGAAGTATCTGCCGTGCTCGTTCGCCATTACCTTCACCTCTTCTTTCTCCTTCAGTTCCTGATACTTGCGGGTGGCAGCATCGTAGAGATAGAGAGGAGAAGAAAGACGAGAGATGCCATCAATTTTCAATCCAACAGAAGAGGATTTGCCTACCACACCCAGTGGCAGCCAATCTACATCCGGCAAGGAATTCAGCGCCACTGCCTCATCGCCTGCCACCGTATAGACCACCGGAACTTCCTTCAGCTGGGCATCATAGAGCAGCTGGGCATCCTCGACATCATCATAATCTTCCGAAGCTGATGCATCAAGAACGATTCTCGAACGGCTGCGATAACCCGATGCAGCAGCCGTAAGGGTAAGCGTCGTGAGATTCTGCTCCTCATCCGATGCCGTCTTCACACCGCCAAACACTTCTCTATCTACCGTCATCGCAGAAGTGAAGTTGAGCTGCGATGCACTCTGTCCATCTTTCAGACGGACAAAGAACGACTGCATCGGCGAAATCTTCACGTCGTTCTTCGACTCATACGTTGTGGTTGACATATCCAACTGATTATAGAGTTTCAACACACCATTCTCATAGACATAGAAGCTGGACTGTAGCGATGGATTTGCCTTCAGGAACTTATGCATGCTGAGCGTAGCCATATAAGGATTGCCCACCAGATAATAATTGTTGCCCTCCGACAACTTATTAACCAGCGAATAGCTCATTGTGCCCAAAGCATTCTCCTGGGCATCGGCATTCACCACCAGGCGATAAGCATTCTGTTTATCCACATTCTTCGAAAGCGTACTCTGCTGCTGAGAAGCCGAAACATAAGTATATTGCGTATCTGCCTTCGGCAAACGGAGCAACACTTCGCCCGATGCACCCATCGTATATTTATCTCCCATCCTGATAGCCACGCCCTCCAGCGGCTGATATTTCCTATCCACCTGATTATATACGTGGCTCCAGTGGGCTGAAAGCGCATTGAGATTCTGTTTCTCGAATGTGATGCCGGTGCCTGCATAGTCGTAGGCATCGTAGCTGCCGCCCAAGATTACTTCTTCGGCAGAAGCATCATCCCAGCTTCGCTGATATACAGGACTGGTTACACGATTGTTTACCGATGATGAGAACGAGATTGGCTCGAACGCCTCCGTCTCCTGTCTGCCCGATGCAGCCGGCACATAGATGTCGCCCGCATAGGTATCCTGCAAAGGCGAAGTGAGGGCATACCAGGTGTTTGACTTCATCTGCTTCTCCACCCACGCCTTGTTGTATATCAGATAGCACTGGTTGAGCAGTTCGCCTCCCGGCTTGAAGTAAATCTGGTCGCAGGTGTTGCCATAGAAAGGTTCACACTCCAGATTGCCGTCGGCGTTCAATCCGTGATCTGCGGCATCAGCATCCCATTTGGCAAGCATGTCATACTGGATATTCGCAGTAGCCGCATCGCCTTTGGCATTGCTCAGACGGGTGGCGATGCCCGTGGATTTCTGATAGGCGATATAGCCCAGGGAAGGGAAATACAGTCCGCTCAAATTTGGAATCGTTACCTTGGTAAACTTCATCGGCACGTATCCGCCGCTGCTGTAATCCGTATATTTATCAGCCCCCTTATAGAGCTCGCCACGGCCAGAGCGGCGCCAGTTTTCATCATTGTTCCATGCCGCACTCATCCTGCTGTTGGCAGTAGGATTCCAGGTAGCGTATTCCGGTACCACCGCAAAGCGGATGTATACCTCGCCCGAACAGAGTACCGTGGTTCCCTGGGAGCCATCTTCACGGAATATCAATACGCCTTCGTACCAATATCCCTCGTGCAACTGCACATTCATGGAAGAAGCAGAAGATGCAGTCCCCGACTGCGGCGTAAACTTCAGCTTCAGCTGGCTGGTATTACGCTCGATGTAATTATCCTGAAGCGTAGCCAGCGTCAGGCTCTCCCCTATTCTGTTCTTATAGGCAGGGTCGTTGGTATCCGAGAGATACATCACCTGGGTATATTGCGACTCATCCAGATGGTCCTTTCCGCCAGCCACAACAAAGTAGAGGCGATTGGAATTATCTGCCACAAAGTTCTTGCCGCTAACCGGTACACAGAAGTACCCACCCTTGCCCCCCTTGGCTTCCTGTTCTGCCAGCAGAGCCACCTGAGGCAATCCGATGCGCACCGTGCGGGCATAATTATTAGGATATGCCACACCGGGACGTCCCAGATCCAACTGCGGTCCGTTCTTCACGACACGAAGCTTGAACGACATCTCACCGAGACAGATCTGATAATCCACGCCGCCCTGGTTGATGGTGCCAGATGTTTTGGTAGGAAACACACGAATGGTATGGTCGCCCACACCCAGCCGCACGTCCTTGAACTCGGCACTGTTTTTTAGAATCGGCGTCGTGGCATCGTCTACATACCAATTGTAGAGCACACCATTCAGCTGGATGCTGCCGCCATTGTTCTGGTCTACGGTCTGCAACTGCGCCTTGATGTTATATTTCGGGGTATCGTTGTCATCGCAAGGAATGGTGACGGTGGTGGTGATGCTTCCGTTGGCATCGGTAACCAGCACCTTCTGCTGCACCATCTGGAAGTTGGCGCTATAGAGCGAGCACACATCCGACGGCTTTCCCCACGCAAGCTGGGTCTTATCCGTCACCGAATCATCCTCGAAGGCGAAACTAACATAGTAAGTCTGGTTCGACTGCAGATTGAAGTATCTGTTGGCAAGCACCACGTTCCATTCATCGTTGATTTTCTCATACATCGGCTTTTCATCCACCTTTCGGTTCTCATCCACATAATTATAGATAGTGGTGGTTCCCCAATTGTAGTTCGGGCTTTCTGCCGTTCCATAGTTTACATTCTTCACCGGACTACCATCTGCATCAACAAAGCGGAAGTAGAGTTTCTTTTCTGTATTGTCGGCAAGCGCCGCCATAGTTTCCTGCAAAGCCCTCAATTTAAGGAGGATGGTGGTAGAAACAGAAGAATCTTCAGCTGTGTTCTTATCAGGACAGATAGGCGAGCTCTGGATAACATCCACCTTGGAAGCCTTGGTATAGATGCGAAGATCATCGAAGGCATAGTCGGCACCAGAGGTAGATTTGCACATGTTATCCACCACAAGTTTGAAATCGGTGAAATTATTCACGCCGCTCTCCTTCTGCAGCACCATCTTTCCATAAACCTGATACCATTTTCCTACATTGGCAGCATCAGTTCCATCACGGTTTCCCGAAAAATTGCCGGATGAGAAGGAGTGCAGCAACCTGCGCTCCGTTTCCTGGTTGTTCCCATCGTAATTCACGCCATAGAGCTTGAACATCAGCTGCGGACGCTCTGCAGGCTTAACGATGGTCATATCGGCAATGGCTGCGCTGAAGATAACCTGCGAACCCACACAGAGGTCTGCCTTGAAATCAGCTTCGGCAATCTGTCGGCTTTCATCGGAGGCATCGATATAGAGGAAATGTCCATATTGGGTGCCATTCGTATTTTCGTAGGTACGGTCGTAGAGCTGGGCTTTAGTCCACCACAGGTAACCATCAGTTCCACTTTGCTCATCTCCAGACTTTCCATTTACATTCGCAGATTTATAAAGTCCATATTCTCCATGGATAGGCGAATGTAGAAAATTATTACTGTTCAATTCACGATAGACAAAGCCATAGCTTCGCCTGCTCCATTTAGAAGGCAAGCGGTCTTGGTTATCATCCGGGCTTGTAGGAGCCAGAAGGGTCTGTTCATCATTATCATTATCAAAAGAGACGGTATTGACAGAGCGATAATGATCGTCTAGATAGGAATTCAATCGGGTATTCTGACCTGCCGTCTTCAGTTCGTCCGTAGTCATCGGATACTGGTTGAACAGCTGGCAGGTGAAATTGGCGATAGGACACATCTGTCCTCTGCTGGAAATGGCTATTGCCACCACATAGATACGGTCGCCATACTTGAAATTCAAATAACGGGAAACCTTCTTACCATTCAAGTCATACCAGCTACCAATACCATTCATCTTATCCAGATACAAATCAAAAAATCTGAGAGGCAAGTTATTATAAGGACCAGGATGAGTCCAATAATTCCATAAAGTTTTATCGGAATTATAGACACGCCACTGCACTTTAGTAGTCTGAACAACCTCAGGTCTGAAATCCGACTCCTTAATCTTATGCGCCTCATCCTCTGCGAAGACATGATGCTTATTGATATTATCCATCGGATGGAAATAATAGTTGGTCACATCGCTCTGGTTGAGGCGGAGTGTCATAGAGGCAGAGGCATCCTTCAATCCTGCCGAAACACCCTTTCCATCTTCATAAGAATAATCCCTGGCTATTCCCGTTTCCAGGAGTTTCTTCTTGATATCATCCGCCATCTTTTCTGCCGGCATAATATGGAAGATATATCGGATAGAAAGGGTTGGCTCATGGGTAAAGGTACCATTGCAGCCATCCTTGTATCGGCTCACATCGCAGGCGATGGTCTCCCCAGTCCAGGAAGTATCAGAGGGACGGGTGTAAACTACGCCCACCAAATTACGATTTGGCCCGGATGAAAGATTATAGGCAACCAAACCTTTATTTATACGATGAGCATCTATCATGCTCTTCAGCTTGCTTCTGAAAAAATTAGAATATATCTCCAACTGATCAGAAGCTTTATCAGTATCGTAATTATACCATCTGAAATATCCTCTAGGTTCCAAATTTGTACCATTGCCCGAATAGCCGGAAAATGGCAGCGACAATTCCTTGCTACCGCCGCTACCGCTAGGCAGGGCGATATAATAATGAACCACATGCGTCTTCTGGCGAAGACAGTCTGTTGAAGCATCTATCACCTCGTAATCGCCGGTTTTATTGGCGATACCTTCGTAATGCTTAAAGGTCTGGGAATAAGCCATCCCAGGCATCAAAGAGATGATGCCCAGGATAAACAAGATGTATTTAGAAAATAAACTATTTACTTTCATAGCCAAAAGTCTTTGTATTTAATACTATTTTTTCTGTATTCTTTCCTGCACGGGTCAGGTTTATTTGCTTCATCGTAAAGCGAACCTTGCGGGAGATGATAGGATACATGTCCAAGCCATTCTGTTCCTTCACCTTAATCTTCATTGTGTAAATGGCAGAACCCGTGCGGTTGCCCATTTCTCCTTCCAGGCGGTAAGCGGATGGAACCCAGGCTGGCGACCTATCGAAGATGTTTACACCATCTGCTCCCTGCGGATTCTGTTCCTTCAAGGTCCAGCCATCAGAACCTGTTGCATCCGTTCCCATCTGCCATTGACTCACTGGCAGGGTCTGAGAACCAGTACGGCTCAACTTGATGACCTCGGGCTTGATATGAAACTCTCCATAATAACCGAAGTCAAGCGAAAGATTTTCACCATCATCCTTTACCTTCGGCAACACCCCGATTGGCGAGAATGCCTCCACCGTCCACCTAATCTGATAATCCTCCAGCTTGATAGGAATCTTCAGATAATCATTGCGCCGGATTTCATTCCATGATAGCATGGCATAACGATGGTTACTGGTAGTGCCCGTAGCCGCATCTACCGTAGTAAGCGAAAGGATAAAATACCGGTTGCCACCATCTGCTCCCTTATCTACCAAACTCTCGTTCATATAGAAACAAGCCGTTTGCGTAGCTCTAGCCTCTATGGTCATACCATTGTTTTCGGCAGCCGTCAGCGTGAGGGTTCCCTTTGCCACACCATCAGGTAAATTCACACCCTTCAATTCATTTGCCGAATCCACATTTGGCAAAAGCTTGATATTCTGATTACCGTTCAGGGTAACATCCGAAAGGGTGATGGTCTTCAGATTGATGGCATGATCCGTGGCATTGGTAATAGAAAGCTGTACCTTAGCCATCATACGGATAACCTCCAGATTGATGACTTGCTGATTATCAACCACATCCACTGTCTGCTTATTACTCATCGGATAACCGTTCTGAAATTCAGGTGTCATCGACAGATGGAAGAGGTGACTGTTGCCATCCATCTGATAAGTCGTATCATCAAAATCAGTTGGCAGCAGATGCCCAACAGATGTGCTGGCATCCAACCCGATATCTTCAGGCTTGATATTGGCAAAAGAATAGAAGGTTGTCTCGCCAGTATTCAGCTTTACAAACACCTGGTCTTTCTCCACCTCAGTAACATCAGATTTCAAATCGGAAGTGATAATCTTCTCTATCTTTCCATTCTGTACCACCACCACAAACCAGCTCTTCATCATTTCTCCAGGCAAAGCTTCGATATCCGTCTCCCAAGCCGCCCTAGTCAGAGAAGACCGGGAAGGCTGTGAAGTCTGGGAAGATAAGGCAGACAGCTGCAACATCACCCCTACCCGGTTCTCGGCATCAGCCTGACCGGGAAAGGAAGTCGCTTCATCACCGGCAGAACAAGCCGCCAGCAAGCATACTGCCCAAATACATATATAATAGTATATCTTCTTTGCCATATTTATATTTTGAAAAGCCTAAGGCTTTTTCTATTTATTATTTTCTCGTTTTATAATTCACAATTACATCACAATCTCTTCGTGATCACGTACATTCCATTTCCTCACCGTCAACTTCACGAGATTCTGACCATTGCTGTCCTTATACACCTCGAAGATATAATAATGGTCGCGTACGATATCATTGGTGGTTGTACCTTCCGTTCCTTGGTCTGTATAATCAATGAAACGCAGGGTATATTCCTTATCTTTGCCTGATGCATCCTGTTCAACGGTTCTATTTCTAGCCAGTTTCAACTTGATGACACATTTATCCGCATCTACCTGACCATTATTCTGATATTCAGGCAGATAGATAGGAACACCATCTGTCATCGTAATGCCACCAGTTTGTTTTGAATCATAGAAATGCTCAAACTCCTCGTGAGTAAGCGATGCTGTCTTTTCGCATTCAGCATATTTCTCAGGCATGCAATATCCCTTGTCATTATAGTTGATGAGTTGCATGCTATATATGCTCCATCCATTATTCTTCATCTCGTTACTCAGATTCACCTTTACCTTGGCTACCGCCCTCAGCAGATTGATATCCGAGAAATCCTGAAGCTTGCCGGCAGCAAGTGTAAAGACAACTTTCTTGACACCCCACATCGGCAGATACTTAGGATTTGCTTCGTAATTAAACGACTTCTGGGCGATATCCGTATCGTTGTAGTCTTTCTGCAAGTCAGCCTCACTCATATCGAAATTGGCATAAACCACCATTTTTCCTTCAAAATGATTGCCCACAAGCACCTTGTTGCTTACTGGCAAAGAACCTGTCAACCGGTAGATATTACCGCCCATATGAATGAGCACCATGTTTTGCAGGACTCCAGCCATACGATGATTTGCATCATAGAAAACGACGTGGAATCTGCTAAAGTCGATACTGTTTTCCATCTCCGTTCCCGGATCTTCAGTCTCATCTCCATCACCTCTCGAAGCCAGTGGCTTTACAAAAGGTTGCCCCATTCTTGTATTACTATTTTTATCAGCTCCTTTCAAGCAAAGGGTAAGCGTGATATTTGCTTCCGCTTCCCCTGCATTTGTATCTCCTTGGTCGCATGAGACCAAAGCAATACAGCCTAGCCAAGCCATCGCTATTGATACGAAGAACCTAAGCAGTCCCCCAGCATATCTTATTCCTTTCATCTCATACATCATGATTAAATACAATACTTATAGATTACATATCTGTCTTGCTCAGTACCACTCTCCATGAATTGATGAAAACTGAAGCAGACTGCCATTTGTGGTTTTCATCAATGAAGAATACAAGGTCGTAGGAATCCTGTCTATCCAGATATTCCTGGTCGCTCATAGACTTATTGTAATTGCCTTTCACCATCAAGGCATAGTCTATCAATGGAATATTGATGATGCTTGCACCCGTTGCTTTATTAGATACACGCAGGCGCATGTCATGTCCCTTTACCAACCGGTTGGTTGTCAGCTCAGCAATGGCGCATGCCACTGATGTCTGCTCACTGGTGCCAGAGTTGATTCCCGCCGAACCTGCATAAGCAGACCAGGCGTTGTAGGTAAGCATATCATCCTCCATCAGACTGTTGTCGTAATCCATCTTACCATTGTTATCGGTAATCTGGAAGATGAAGTCATCGGCACTGAGATTCACTCCCGACAGGTTTTGCAAAACCACCTTGAAATGATTGGTGTTCTTGGTAAGCGAAACCTTGACGGTTCTCGTTCCCCCCTTCTCCATCTTTGTGAGATTGGCTTTTGCCAACTGTCCATGGAAGAGCGGAGTCAAATCATGGTCGACGATTCCCTTATCGGCACGGTTCACCGTAGCCTTGAGCACATCACAGGCTGAAGAGCCTATGCTTGCCTGCCCAAAAGTATAGGAGCCAGCATAACGCTCTTCGCCCTGTGCCCAAACGAGAAGATCATAGACACCAGGAGTCAGGTCGTCGATGTTCATCCCCTCTTCGGCGATAATCTTCTCGGCAGCCTCGGTTTTGACATAAGCCAATTTTCCCTGCTGGTCGAAAGCATAAAGTGTGACGTTCTTCACCTCATGAGGGAAAGCGTCGGCAAACTTCATGTTCATATCGTAGATGAACTGCACCTTCAGATGAGTCTTCAGCAGTTCCTCACATCCCTCGTAGCTATCGTGCCAATAATCACAGGATGCGACCAGCAAGCCGAGGATGGTGCAGCAAGAGAGCATCATCAGCCTTCCCTTCTCTTTGATATCATTTATAATCTTCTTCATTTATATAAATCTTATTATTTCTTTTCTGTCTTGTCCAAATCTACCTGAGATGGTACTACACGCCAAGAGAGGACATTGATCTTTGCAGCAAGATAGGTCTTATCATTACTTGGTATTGCTGGAACGATAATCTTTTCAGGGTTATAAACAGGAGTACCAAATCCCTTGATAGAATTGAGAGATATTTGATAAGAGTGGTTACGAACAATACCATATTCTCCCAACTTACCTTTTTTGCCAAGGTGCTTGATAGTTGTATAATAGTATGCCATACCACCTGTTCTCACCTCTGCAGGGGTTCCCTGCAACATGTTGTACACAACGCTCTTGTCAGTTACCTCATTCCATACACCACCTTTCTGTTCGTACAAGGTAATGTCTGGATTTGCCAACGTAGCAAAGACTTCGTAATTCTTAGCTTGAGTACCTGATGGAGCAGTTGTTGTAAAGGTAATATCAGAAGGAGTCAGATTTTCATATTTATCTGGCTCACCAGGAGCAGAGACCTTCTTATAGAAACGCGAAATCTCCTTTACAAAGGTCTTCTTCAAATTATCTGTTCCCAAGAATTCCTGTCCCTTATATTCACAAATCTCGGCAGGCTTCAAATTACCATCAGCATCCTTGTATGCCAGACGAGCAGCAACCACGAATTTCGTCAAAGTATTATCATAAACATGAGCATCATCTATAACTTCCTTAGGTGTATTAGGCAATGTATAGACAGCCTCACCCAATGGATGTGTATAGTCAGAGAACTTATAATTTAAAGGTTCATTTTTATCAGCACCTGTTCCACCAAAAGGAACACTGAGTGACCAGAAACTACGATGATAATCAGGAGTTGACCATGGATAGATACCAAGAATTTCATCTGTAAATTTCTGAGTATCAATCAGCTTAAACAACTCTGCCTTTCCATTTTCACTTGCCAATCCCCAGCCTACAATGTAAGCAAAGATATCCTTTTTATCGGAAGTACCATCTTCTTTTGCCAGAGTAAGAACACCTACCTTAGTTTTCTGGTTGTCCTTCATGTTGATGCCGTCAAAAATAACATCAGCTGTTTCTTTTTCAAAGTTAGTGCCGACAACATTAGCATTCACCTTGGCATTGACACGCTCTACATATACATTGACAGGATTTTTCTCTGCATCACCTGAAGAAGCATAGGTCTTACCAGTCAACTGAGTTGTACAAACGTCATTTCCTGCTTCCTCGTAAGTAGAGTTGCTCATCATGAAATGAGTATCATCACAAAACGTGGTACCTATCAATTCCTTACGCATGACAGACCAACGCAAAGGTGTACCATCTTTTAATAATCCAGGATTGATGTCTGGATTGATAACTGTCAACATAGAGGCTGGAGCCACATGGTTCTCACCATTCAACACCAAAACAGTTTCAGTAATGCCCTCTACCGTTTGAGACTGGTTTCCCGAATTAACATTGACTACTTTATCAATATAATTCCCCTTATCATTCACATTATTGAGAATGTAAGGTGTACCATCGGCATTGAAGAAGTAGAAACGTACACTCTTTATTTGATTTTCCACTCCTACGCCATCTTCATACGTCCCATTTTGGGAATCCGTATAGCGGGTTTGACGAGCATTGCCTGTTGGAGCATTGCCAACAGTCTTTAAATTCACAGCAATGTAAGAAGTTGAGCCTTCTGCATTCTCACCACCATTACCTCCGGTTATGTCATCACTGCTAGAACAGGATGCAACCGTCAGCATCAGTGCTGAAGCCAGCACTGATGAAAGCATCGTAAATTTCTTCATAATCCTATAGTTTTAATTTTACTTATAATTTCTTTTTCGTTCTATTGCATCATCATCATTTCATACGCCTTTCTTGCTGCATCGGCTTCCTTTGAATCGCCGGCTCTATCCAGATAAGGCTTGGCAGCATCGGCATCTCCGTTGTTCAGACGGATAATGGCAGCATTCAGGTTTGCCGTTTCATCCTCCGGATACATGCGCACAGCCAGCTCCATCACCTCATTGAACTCCTTGGAACCTACCTCATAGGTCTGGGCTACCATGAACAACTCGTTGAGCGACAACAGCTGCGGCCTGGTCTTCATGATCTGCTTTGCCTCTTCCACATCGAAAGGCTTAACCTTATAAGTAATGTGGTAGTCGCTATGGCGGAGAGCTGGATAGCAGAGGGTGAGCAGGGTGCGATACTGTGCAGGATATTGTTGCTTCAGCTTCGCATCACGAGCATCTGGATCCAGATTTTCATCCTGGGCTATGGCAAGAAGCTGCTCCTTTTTCTCCAAGTTGCTTGCCCGGATATACTCACGCAAACCGTCCCAATCCTCAGCGGTAGATGATACCGCAAAGATGCTGTCAGGCAACTCTACCATCTTGCGGACATATTCTGTCAGGGTGATGGCACGATTCTTTGCCAAATACTCATTATGCTTATACGAACCTTCCGGCGAAGCAAAACCATGGATATTGATGCCCATCACCTGCAGGTTATTATCCGCCTTCAATGCCTTGATGGTGGTGATGATGCTATCCAACTGTGCCGGATTACGGCGATAATCGGCACGCAATTCTATCCTGTTGACCGGGAAGTCGATATAGGCACGCTTATCCAAATGGCGAATCTTCGGAGCTTCGGCTACTACTGCCTGCAACTGGAGCACCGGCTTCAATACGTTCTGCTTAGGCTGCTGAATGGTCTCGATGATCTGAGGAGCACCTGTTGAGCATTTTTCATCTGCCCTACCCGGAATCAAATAAATGAGGGAAAGAGCCACCTTGGTGGGTCCCACATAATTCTTATGGGCAGAGTTGAGTTTTTCACCACAGGTACCACATTCGAATTTATCGTATTTGGTATGGATATAGCCCAATCCGAGCGAAGCCTCGAAGTTCCAGTGCTTAGAAAGATTCCATTGCTTACCGGCTGTGATACCGCCTCCGGCATACCATCCTTCATAGCGATGGTTGCGCAATCCTTTCAATAACCCGAAAGGAAACTTCACGCCACCTACATTATACTGTCCTCCTAAAGCATGAGCACCGAGGAACCAACCATCGAAGTTCTGATTGAACCAATAGCGATACTCAGGCATCACCATCCAATGACGAAGACTGGAATGGTTGCCGCCACTTTGCTTCCAAGGATTCAAGCCGAAGAAAACCTGAGTTGTATGCTTTTTGCCTACAGCCATCTCTTATCCCAAGTTAGGGGTAGCAGTAGCCAAATAAAGCATATTGGTCTTCAAGCCAACCTGCTTAGTCTGCCAGGTCTGCTGAGATGGTTTGGTTTGCTCGGCTTGGCGGGCTTGCATAGGTAAGATGCAAAAACACAACAATATAGCAACTGATATAAATCCACTAAATTTCATATATTATTTTCTTAGAATACAATTTCTTATAATGTACTTATTTTTGGCCGCAAAATTAAAAAGAAAGAGGAAAATATATTATCAAAAACCGCAAAAACACGATTTGCAATTTTAGAAAACAGAAAAAAAAAGCAAGGAAAAGATGATAGAAAAAAGAAAAAACGAACATAATGGGAGGGGAAAATTGTGTGTAAAACCAACTAAATATCAAAGAATTGCATTTTTAGAACATAAAAATTTCATTTTTAGGAAAATAATTTGTAACTTTGCAGGAGTATAACTGCAGGAGATACAAACAAAACATTTTTTCATTGCGCCTATCAGTAGTTATCAGTCAACTAAATATATAGAATTTACTTGAAAGAAAAAGATTATGAATGAGTTCTTAGAAGAAAAATTTTCGTATTTAGCAATGATGACCAGCATCATTTATTGCATGCTGGGATTTGTCCTTATATTCTTCAACACACCCCAAACCAGCATCTATGCGCCCTATCGAAAGTCAAAGAGATTACTGGCTACAGGCATGTTCATAATGAGTATAAATATGTGGATCTGGCTTGCCAGCTTCAACGGAGTGTGGACATACTCATACGATTGGGAGGTGAGTTTAGATACCATCCTATTCTATCTCATCGGCATCTGCTTCTCCTTTTCCTTCAGTAATCTGATAAACCATCAATACATTTCCAAGCGACGCTGCAAAATCACAGCAATCAAGTTTGGCGCAACATCTTGCTTTGCCCTTTTTGCTATGCTCGACGCATTACAAGAGTACAGCCCCATACTGCAGATCATCGCCCTGTTAGGCATTGTGGAACTATGCTTCCAACATGTGTTCTATTTCCATAGAACCTATCTTCAGTACAACATAGAACTGGCCAACTATTTCTCCAACGACCAAAGACATTTCCTGAAATGGCTGAACATCACTCATTGGCTGCTCTATATCCTTTTTGCCTTTGCAGTTATTTCCACCACATCAGGAGCAATCATCAACTGGCTCTTGCAGTTTTATATTGTAGCAGTGGATATCTATATCACCATCAACTTTATAAACCATGCCAGAGAATACGGAAACCTACAATTGGCTAGCGAGCGGGGCATCCATACAGATGAAAACAAGTGCCCAAGTGCTCTTGATACAAAAAAGGAAGAAAACGCCATAGCTGCCGGCAACAGCTATAAAAACAAAAGGAAAGAAGACTTCAGGAATATATTGCGCCCAAGATTGGCATTGTGGTTGAAAGAAAAGGCTTATACGCAAGAACAATTCACCATAGAAGAACTGGCAAGCCGACTACACACCAACAAAACATATCTATCAACCTTTATCAATGAAGAATATGGCATGAGTTTCAGTTCCTGGATTTCGAGCCTGCGAATAGAAGAAGCCAAGAGAATCATGGCAAATGATCCCCAACAAAAGCTCATTGACGTAGCTTACAAGGCAGGATTCTCTTCACTGGCCTATTTTTCAAGTGTATTTGTCAAGTCAGAAGGCATCTCACCCTCTGCCTGGTTAAGAGGATTCTCTCGAAATTCAGAAGGTGAACAATGAAACCGCAAGAAAAACTGCCGATTGAAGACGCTGCGAGAACGAAAGCCCGCAGCTTCTGCAATCTGCGAAATATTTAGCTTATTATCTGGAGAAGACAATAACTGAACGGCATAATTCAGACGATAACGATTGATAAACTGCAATAAGGTCATATCACCGAAAGTATAATTCCTGATGCAATTTGCCAAGGTAGTACGATTAGAACACAAAGCCTTTGCCAAATCATCTATATGAAAATCAGGATTGGTAAAAGGAGTTTTCTCCTTCATATATAATGTTGCCTTGACAAATAATTCCTGCTCCGTAGTCAATGCCTCAAGTGCCTCATCGCCCAAATTCTTACCCTGTACTTCGGAAAAGAGATGATCTGTACGAACGGCTTCAACCGAAGCCGAAGGATCTAAAAGATTCTGCAATTGCTGACGCAGAGACTTGATGATACAAACCTGTCTCTTCACTGTTAAGCGCAAGCTAATTATATAAAATATCAAAAGGGCTAGTAGGACCAATGCCATAACCGCCCAGGAAATGAAGTGATAACTTTCGAACAACTGCATAATTTCTTTTTTAAAATCTCTATTTTAGTATCTCCTTCAGCGGTTTCATCACGAATTCACGCTCCTCCATCAACGGATGGGGAACCTTGAAATCGGGCTCATCTATCACCAAGTCATCTATCATCAGGATATCAATGTCGATGATGCGGTCCTGGTATTCGCCATCCACCGACTTCATAGTGCGCCCCATTTCGCTCTCTATGCGCTGCGTAGCCTCCAGCACCTGGCGCGGAGCCATCGTGGTGAGAACCAGCACACAGGCATTGATATAGTCGTTGGGCGATGAATAGCCCCAAGGCTTGGTTTCGTAAAGAGCAGACTGGCGCTCTACCACACCAATCTGCTCTCCTATCTTTTCAATTACCTCGCGAATGTTGCGCTTTCGGTTGCCCAAATTCGTACCGAGACTTAAATATACCTGATACATACTTATTCACACTTTTATAAAATTGTGGATAACTAAGCTAAAACCCAAAATATCAACAACTTCTATGTGTATATAAACTGTTTATACCACAGTTAATCTGGAAGCATCAACAAAGAATCACCATAGCAGCCAAACATATAGCCATTCTTCACAGCCATCTTGTATGCCTCGTAAACCAGGTCGTAACCGCCAAAGGCTGCAGTACTCATCATCAGGGTTGACTCCGGATGATAGAAATTGGCTACGGCACAGTCAGCAAGACCGAAATCGTATGGAGGGAAGATGAACTTGTTGGTCCATCCGTCGAATGCCTTCATCATACCATCGGTGCCTACAGCCGTTTCTGTTGCCTTCATCACACTGGTACCGATAGCGCAGACGCGATGGCCGGCAAGCTTGGTCTTGTTAACCAGATCGCATGCCTCCTGACTGATCATCATCTGCTCAGAATCCATCTTGTGCTTGGTAAGGTCCTCCACCTCAATATCGTGGAAGTTGCCCAAACCGCAATGCAGGGTGATATAAGCCTCGTTGATACCGTTGATTTCCATACGCTTCATCAGCTCGCGTGAGAAGTGAAGACCGGTAGCAGGTGCAGTAACAGCACCCTCTACCTCAGCGAAAACACACTGGAAATCGTCCATATCATCCTCTGTAGCGTGATGATCCTCACGTGCATCGATAACGTAGCGAGGAAGCGGAGCCTCGCCCAGAGCGAAGAGCGAACGCTTGAAGACATCATGATTGCCGTCCTCATCATAGAGGAAACGGAGGGTACGTCCACGGCTGGTGGTATTGTCGATAACCTCGGCAACCATCTCGTTGACATCATCGAAGAAAAGCTTGTTGCCGATACGGATCTTGCGGGCAGGCTCTACCAATACGTCCCAAAGGCGCATCTCAGGATTGAGCTCACGGAGCAGGAACACCTCAATCTTGGCATCGGTCTTCTCCTTGGTACCATAAAGACGGGCTGGGAAAACCTTTGTATTGTTGAAGATGAAGGTATCGCCCTCTTCGAAGTAATTCACGATATCCTTGAACTGCAGGAATACTGGATTGCCATCGGCATCAACCATATCCTTGCCGTTTTCATCTTTCTTGTACATCTCAATGGTTTCTGACTTCTTGTGGAGAACCATGAGTCGGGACTCATCGCGGCGAGTAATCTCGAATGTACGTTCACCACTAGCCGTTTTTACCACGTGCTTTGCCTTATGTGGATAAAGTGCCACCTGATCTTTTGGCAACTTAAAGTTAAATTGTGATAGCTTCATGTTATATTTTTTATTACTTGGATGGCTGAAGGCTGTCTTCGAGAGGCTGCTCATCAAGCCATTCCTGGAAATGATCAAAACTGATGCAGTTTTCTACTGCAAAACTTCCTGCCTTGGTACGGCGGAGGGCGGTAAGGTATGCGCCACTATCGAGAGCCCTGCCGATATCACGGGCGAGGGAGCGGATGTAAGTGCCTTTGCCGCAAACCACACGGATGCTGGCGGTCTTCTCCTCATCGTTATAATCGGTGAGTTCTATCTCGTCTACACGCACGGTCTTCGGCTTGAGCTGAACCTCTTCGCCTGCCCGGCGCAAGGCATAAGAGCGGTCGCCATTCACCTTTACGGCGCTGTAGGTAGGCGGAACCTGCTGAATCTCGCCCACAAACTGCTTGAGCGTTTCCTCCACCAGCTGGCGGGTGATATGCTTCGTAGGATAGGTGTGATTCACGCTGTGTTCCTTATCGTAGCTGGCGGTAGTAGCACCGAGCTGCAGGGTAGCTGTATACTCCTTAGTATGGGTCTGTAGCTGTTCTATCTGCTTGGTACATTTACCGGTGCAGAGCACCAGCACGCCAGTGGCAAGGGGATCGAGCGTACCGGCATGTCCTATCTTCACCTTAAAACCGAGCTTCTTGCTGAGCAGATAGCGAACATGTGCCAGGGCTCCGAAACTCGACATTCGATAAGGCTTGTCGATGGCAATAATTTCTCCTTTTCTGAAATCCATATTTTATGTTTAGTCAACCATCTGCATATCTACACCGCAAAGGCCGCAGATGATAATGATAAGTCCTACTACGATACGGTACCAGCCGAAAGCTGCAAAACCGTACTTGGTGACATAATTGATGAAAAACTTGATGGCGAGAATGGCAACGATGAATGCTACCACTGAGCCTAATATCAATGTGAACAGGTTGTTGCCCTGGGTGAGCAATGAGCCGCCGCCATGGCTGATGAGCTTATAAACCTCGAGACAGGTGGCGCCAAACATGGTTGGCACAGCCAGGAAGAATGAGAACTCGGCTGCTGCCTTGCGGGTAAGACGCTGGGACATACCACCTACGATGGTTGACATGGAGCGCGATACACCAGGAATCATCGCTATACACTGAATGAAACCGATAATCAGGGCACGCTTGTAAGTAAGCTTGGTCTGTTCGCTGCCTTTATTGAATATCTTATCGCAGAAGAGCATGAAAATACCGCCGATGACAAGCATCCAGCCCACCAGTTGTACATTACCAAGGTTTGACTCGATGAAATCATTGAAGGCAAGACCCAATACCACGGCAGGCACGGTACCAACAACCAGACGGGCATAGAAATCGAACATCGCCTTCAAATAGGTCTTCTCACCGGTCTTCACAGCCTCTGGATAGAAGAATCTCTTCCAATACAGACAGATGACAGAAAGGATGGCGCCAAACTGGATGATGACAGTAAAGGCGTTGACAAACTTATCCTGGATATCTACACCCAGCAAATTTTCTGCTATAATCATGTGGCCCGTACTGGATACAGGCAAGAACTCGGTCAGTCCCTCTACGATAGAGATAATGATAGTCTGAATAAAATCCATCTAATAATAATATGTATATTAATTATAAATTATTCATTGTCTTTCGGTTTATGTATCACCGCATAGATGATTGAAAGGAAACCTATCAATGTTACGGTTGGTGCTACAACGATGCGACGGGTACTGAAAATATCAGTATCGAAGGTATGCTCGTTAGAACCGGCGCCACTCATCAGCAGAAAACCGATGATGATAATCGCCATTCCGATGCCTAACAAGATAAAGTTCATCTTGTCGAATGCTAAATTCTTCTTATCCATTACTTTATATAATTTACAATTTACAGTTTATAGCAAACTTGCTATACGGCAAAGCTGCTATTAACTTTTAACTATTAACTTTTAACTATCAACTATCAACTAAATCTTATAAAGGTCTCCCGCCTTCATCTTCAGGAACTTATTGACTGAGATGCAGGCGCAGAAGGCGGTGATGATGATACCGAAGAGGAAGACGGAGCCGCCGGTGATGGCAAGTTCCTGCCAGCCCAAAACATTCATCAGTTCCGGTTCGTGGAGCGACCATGCATAGAGACAACCGCCCAGAAAACCATCTGCCAGCAGGGCTGAAACAACACCCACAAGCACAGCCTTGCGCAGGAACGGACGGCGGATAAAGCCCCAGGATGCACCTACCAGCTTCATCGTATGGATGGAGAAACGGCGGGCATAGATGCCCAGACGCACCGTATTGTTAATCAGCGAGAACGAGATGAAGGTGAGCAGGGCTGCTACAATCAGCAATCCGATACTGATCTTTGCCAACGAATTGTTCACCTGTTCTATCAGGTCGTGCTGATAAGTAACCTCGGTAACACGCGGATATGCCTTCAGTTCCTTGGCAATCCACTTCAATGAATCATTGTTCGCGTAATCTGCCTTCGTCGTAATCTCTATGGAAGGCTGGAAAGGATTGACACCGGCAAACTCGCTCGGGTTGGTACCCAAATCGCGGGTAGCTTCTTTCAGTGCCTCTTCCTTGGTGATATAAGTCAGCGTATTGACATAAGGTCTTGCATTCAGGCGTTTACACATCTGCAATCCCTCCGGGTTAGTCATATCCTGTTCGAGCATCACCTGTACCACGAGATTCTCCTTCACATAGGAAGAGAGATTACGTCCCATGAGGACAGAGAAGATAACTAATCCCAACAAAATGAGCACCATAGCGGTACTGATACACAAAGTAATGACCTGCAATCCACGATGATTACTAGGCTTATATTGTTTCTTTCTCATTTTTAAAAATCTTTACTAACTTAAAACCAAAAGGGCACAATGACCCAAATTGTCTGCAAAGATACGCATAAACGAAGAGATTACAAAATAAAATAGCATTTATTTACATTTATTCAATTAATTAATCGAACCACAGGCAAAAGTTAAGTTCAATTGAAAAAGGAAAAGGGCCAACCTCACGGCCAGCCCTTCACATAATAAGTAAAATTCAAATAGGTATGACTTGAATTTACTAAATGAAAATTTACTATTCGGGATGGTAAATCCCTTTATGTACATTCATTACATCTTAGTGATGACACCCTTCTCTGAACTCTCCAGGAACTGGATGATGTTCTGAATCTCCGGTCCATCTGGCACCTGATCCTTGATCTGGTTAATGGCATCGAAGAGGGATGTCTGACCATGGAATACCAGTCGGTAGGCATTAGCAATATGCTTGCGAACCTTCTCGGTAAGGTCGGCTGCTTCCATGATGATGGTGTTAGGACCTGCATACTTCACAGGCTTTCCACCGGCAATGATATAAGGAGGAATATCCTTAGAGAAGGTAGTACCTGCCTGAATCATCGCCAGGTCGCCTACTCTAGTCTTGGCGTTCTCTACTACAGATGTTGAGTAGATGACACCGTTACCAATCACGCAGTCGCCCGCAATCTTGGTACCATAACCGAATACGCTACCGTTGCCGATTACGGTATCGTGAGAGATATGGGCACCTTCCATCAGGAAGTTGTTGTTGCCCAAAACGGTCTTGCCGCCCTTATGGGTACCACGGTTGATAACCACGTTCTCACGGATGGTATTGTTATCGCCGATTACTACCTCACTCTCCTCACCTGTAAAGTGGAAGTCCTGTGGGAGGGCAGCGATAACGGCTGCCTGGAACACCTTATTATTATTACCCATGCGAGTACCGTTCATGATGCTCACGAATGGATAGATGGTACAGTTGTCGCCGATGACCACATCGTCCTCGATATAGACGAATGGATATATCTTGCAGTTGTCTCCAATCTTAGCCTTTGGAGAAACCTCTGCCTTTGGACTTATTATACTAGCCATAACTATAAACTATTAATTATTAACTATAAACTACTTAGCTCCTCCACCCAATGCATAGTAGAGATTTACTACTGCCTGCATCTTGTTGAAGTCATCAGCTACCTTAGAAAGCTGTACGTTGAGGAGTGAAGACTGTGCCTGGATGATTTCAAGGTAAGAGCTGCCTGCAATACCCATCAATTCCTTGGTAGATTCTACATTCTTCTCGAGTACTTCTATTCGCTTCTGCTCTATCTTGCTCTTCTCATCAGAGTAGTTGTAGAGAACCAGCGCATTGCTCACCTCGCTACCAGCCTTCAGCACGGTATTCTGCCAGGTGTTGTAAGCCTGCTCATACTGCATTTTAGCCACCTTCAAACCAGCAATGATACGGCCGTTCTGGAAAATTGGCTGGGTAAGAGAACCTACAGCTGAGAGCAACCACTTACCAGGGTTCACGATGCCCATACCAGCTGAATTGGTGAAGGCACCTGTACCGGAAATGGTGATAGATGGATAGAACTTGCTGCGGGCGGTCTCTACACCATAGAAGCACTGGGCAAGATTCATCTCGGCTGCGTGGACATCAGCACGGTTGTTGAGCAACTGGATGCCTACACCGGTTGAGAAATTAGATGGAAGACTCTGGTTATCCAACTTGCCACGGGCGATGCTATGTGCCTGATCGCCGATGAGCAGACTCAGAGAGTTCTCTGTCTCACGAATCTGGCGCAACAGATCGGTCTTCTGGGTCAACACAGAATAGTAGTTAGACTCAGCTGACTGGATGGCTGGTGTACGGTAACCCAATCTGAGATCGTGCATCTTCTGCATAGTCTCCCAAGTATCCTTGGTCAATCCTTCCATATTGTTAACCAACTCCACCTGCTTGTCGAGCATCAACAGAGTATAATACATGTTGGCGATGTTGGCGATGAGGTTGGTCTTTACAGATACCTGATAATCCTGCAACTGGAGCAGCGCCATCTGGGCACTGCGCTTCTGAGATAGCAGATTGCCGAAGAGGTCTACCATCCAGCTGGCTGTAACAGGCATTGTGTAAGTCTTGGTGGCAGCCTGACCATCCCAGGAAGCGATGGTTCCCTGAGGAGTGAAAGACAAGGCAGGCAGGAATGCCAACTTAGCACACTTCAGCTGCTCTTCTGCTATCTTCACGTTCAAAGCCGCATTGAGGAGGTTGACATTGTTGTTCAATCCCTTCTCGATGAGCGACTGAAGCTGAGGGTCGGTAAAGACACTGCGCCAAGGGATATTGGCGAAGGTAGTAGTATCCTTTACAGCCAAAGTATCTGTATCAGAAGCTACATCGCGAACGATACCGCTGGTCTTCACATCCGGACGCTCATATTTTCCGTAGAGAGTCTTGCAGCTGCTCAGGGAGAGCGCTGCGAGACCCAATATGATGATATTTAAATTCTTTTTCATTGTTTCCTTTGAAGTTACATTGCGTTATTACTTCTTCTCGATACCCTTCTTCTGATGAGCTGCGTTGGCATACTGCTCCAACTCGGCAGCTACCTCCTCGTTCAACTCATCCTCGAACTTCATTGGGGTCAACTTCTCCTGCAACCACTGGAAGACTGCGAAGAGAGCAGGAACCACGAAGATCTGGCAGATTGTACCGAGCAACATACCACCTACGGCGGCAGCACCCAGGGTCTGGTTACCATTCTTACCTACACCAGATGCGAACATCAGAGGCAACAGACCGATAACCATCGCCAGAGAGGTCATCAGGATAGGACGGAGACGGGCACCGGCACCCAGGATAGCTGAGTACTTGATAGCCATACCCGTACGACGACGCTCGAGGGCGAACTGTACGATAAGGATGGCGTTCTTAGCCAACAGACCGATCAACATAATCAACGAAATCTGCATGTAGATATCGTTAGAGTGACCGAAGAGGTTGGTGAAGATGAACGCACCTGCCAAACCGAATGGGATAGACAATACTACTGACAGAGGCAAGATGTAACTCTCGTACTGGGCACTCAAGATGAGGTAAACGAATACGATACAGAGTGCGAAAATCAAACCTGTAGAGTTGCTGGACTCAGCCTCAGAACGGGTCAAACCAGAGTACTCATAGCCGTAACCCTCTGGCAATGTCTCCTTGGCAACCTCAGCAATCGCCTTCATACCGTCACCGGTAGAGTAACCGCTGTTAGGAGTTACAGATACATCCATAGAGGTAAACAGGTTGAATCGGGTGATGTTTGCTGGACCATAAACCTTCTTCAAGTTCACGAACTCGCTTACAGGAGACATGGTGCCATCAGCACAACGTACATAAATCTTGCTCAGATCGTCTGGACGCATACGACTCTCAGGCCCAGCCTGAATCATGACACGGTAGAGCTTACCGTAGGCATTGAAGTTAGATGCGTAGAGACCACCAAGATAACCCTGCATGACAGACAATACTGTTGATGGAGAGATGCCAGCCTGCTTGGTCTTGGCAACATCTACATCTACCATATACTGTGGATAGTTAGGGTTATACTGAGTCTGGGCGGTCTGAATCTCAGGACGCTTGTTCAACTCAGCCAGGAACTTCTTCACATTATCAAAGAACTTATTCAAGTCACCACCGGTCTTATCCTGCATGGTCATGGTAATACCATTCTGCATGGAGAAACCGGAAATCATAGGTGGAGCAAAGGCAAGCACCTGTGCATCCTTGATTGTAGCAGTCTGCTTGTAGATCATACCCAATACAGAGGTATACTCCATAGGGTTGACAAACAGCGCCTCGATACCGCCACCGGTACAAGCCTCCTTGATACGGTGGAAGAATCCACCCGGACGCTCCTCGAATGGCTTCAGCTTCACGATGATGGTACCCTGGTTAGAACCGGCACCACCGATAAAGCTATAACCCATGATGGCGTTACGGGTTGCGATGGCTGGGTTGCTAGCCAGCATCTTATCTACCTGCTTAACCACCTCTGCTGTACGTTCCTGAGAAGTACCAGGAGCTGTAGAGATACAAGCGAAGATAGTACCGGTATCCTCATCAGGCACCAGACCCGTCTTGGTTGTACCCATCAGGGCAACCAGACCTACGATGCTGACAGCCACGAGGCTACCAGCGATGATGCCATGATTGATAACCCACTTGACACCACCTTTATATTTATTGGTAATCTTATCAAACTGATAGTTGAATCCAGCGTGGAATCGGTCGATGAAAGACATCTTCTTCTCGTGACCCTCCTCGTGTGGCTTCAGCAACACGGCACAGAGTGCAGGAGACAGCGTCAACGCATTGATAGCCGAAATAACGATAGATACAGCCATGGTTACACCGAACTCACGGTAGAAGTAACCGGAAGTACCACCGATGAATGATACAGGAACGAACACGGCAGACATCACCAATGTAATAGAGATGATGGCGCTGGAAATTTCGTTCATCGCATCGATAGCTGCAGTAAGGGCACTCTTGTAACCCTGGTCGAGCTTGGCGTGAACCGCCTCGACCACCACAATGGCATCATCGACCACAATCGCAATAGCCAGCAGCAGGGCTGACAGCGTAAGCAGGTTGATGGAGAATCCGAAGATCCAGAGGAAGAGGAAGGTACCGACCAAAGCCACAGGCACGGCAATCATAGGAATCAGCGTAGAACGGAAGTCCTGCAAGAAGATATACACTACGATAAACACCAGTACCAGGGTGATGATCAAGGTGAAGATAACTTCCTCGATAGATGCGAACAAGAACTCAGTAACATCCATCAGGATAACATTCTTCAACCCAGGAGGATAACTCTTCTCCAGTTCATCAAGCGATTTCTTTACGTCGCTGGCAATCTGGGTAGCGTTGGAACCGGCAATCTGCTGAACCATACCCAGCACGGCAGGCTGACCATCATTGAGCAGGTTTACGTTATACTGCAAACCACCCAACTCAACCTTGGCAATTTCGCCCAAACGGAGCGTCTGACCGGAAGTATTGCTCTTGATAAGGATGTTCTCATACTCCAATGGAGTCTTCAAACGACCCTTGTAGCGCAAGGTATATTCATACTGCATATCAGAGCTTTCACCAAAGCTACCAGGGGCAGCCTCGATATTCTGCTCTGCCAAAGCCTGAGAAACATCAGAAGGAACCAGTCCGAACTCCTTCATCTTCTCTGGCTTCAACCAGATACGCATAGAGTAGTTACGGGCAGAAGGGCTCTGCACATCACCCACACCATTGATACGCTTCAACTGAGGAATGACGTTGATCAGGGCGTAGTTGGTAACAAACTGGTCGTCATAACGGCCATCGTCTGTAGTCAGAGCGAACATGATTACGTTGGAACTCTGACGCTTGGTTACGGTGACACCCACCTTGGTAACCTCGGCAGGCAACAGAGACTGCGCCTGAGACACACGGTTCTGTACATTGACCGCAGCCATATCAGGGTCGGAACCCTGCTTGAAGTAAACGGTGATGCTGGCATCACCAGAGTTAGACGCAGAAGAGGTCATGTAGGTCATGTTCTCCACACCGTTGATACTCTCCTCCAGAGGAGCGATGACAGAGTTCAACACCGTCTGGGCATCTGCACCCGTATAGTCAGCAGTTACCTCGATGGTAGGCGGCGCAATATTCGGATACTGCTCGATAGGCAGCGATACCAAGCCGATGATACCCAGCAAGACGAAGAAGATGGAAACCACCGTCGAAAGTACCGGGCGCTTTATAAAGTTTGTAAATGACATAATTTACTATTTTTCTTTATACCTTATTATATATTACTTCTTTCCGCCCATAGCAGTAGCGAAGGCATGAGCGTTATCCTGAGACTCAGCCAACTTGGCAGCCTCAGCAATCTTCTGATTGTAACGCTCCAGAGTGATAGGCTTGATCTGCTGGCCATCGGTCAACTTGGTAATACCCTTCAAAACAATACGATCGCCTACATGAAGACCTGCAGTTACGATATAGTTCTTGCCATCATCCTGTGGATTTACCTTGATCTCAGAATACTTCACCTTGTTATCCTTGGTTACGATGTAAACGAAAATCTTATCCTGAACCTGAGAGCAAGCCTCCTGAGGGATGACGATAGCACTGTTCTGATCATTAGGAACAACGATTGAACCTGCACCACCACTCTTCAGCAACTTCTCTGGGTTAGCGAAGTGAGCGATGAGAGAGATAGAACCGGAAGTAGCATCGATGACACCACTCATCTTGACTACCTTACCCGGGTGATTATAGATAGAACCGTCTGCCAACTGCAACTTAACAGCTGGGAACGCTGCGATGGCTGCCTGAATACTACCGTTGGTCTTAGACATGCTCAAGATCTGAGACTCAGAGAGAGAGAAGAATACCTCCATAGTGCTGATATTGGAAACGGTAGTAAGAGCCTGACCAGAAGCACTTACCAGAGCACCTACCTTGAAAGGAAGACTACCTACTACACCAGCAGAAGGACTGGTAACGGTACACCAAGCCAACTGCTCGCGGGCTGAAGCCAAAGCTGCCTCTGCCTGAGCTACCTGAGCCTTAGCTGTTGCATAGCTGTTAGCTGCTGTAGAGAGTTCATATTCACCGATAATCTTGCTATCATACAATTTTTTATTGTTCTGATAGGTCAACTTGGCTGTATTAGCCTGTGCCTTAGCTGTATTTACAGCGGCAGCTGCAGAACGGACAGCAGCCTGATAGGTCTCGCTATCAATAGAGAACAAAGCCTGACCTGCTGATACAGTCTGTCCCTCGTGTACAAAAACCTTAGTGATAAAACCAGAAACTTTAGGACGTACCTCTACATCCTGGATACCCTTGATGGTAGCAGGATAGGTAGTCTGCAATGCGGCGCTGGAAGTACCGATAGTAGCCACAGCGAACTCATCGTCGCTGAAGTCAGGCAGACCACCTTTCTTACTTCCACCACATGATGTCAACGCAGCAAGAACACAAACTGCTGCAACAAACAAAACGCTTTTAATTTTCATACCTATTTTTATATTATAAATTTATTATTTAATCTTTTATCTTCTCTTATTCAAAAGTCTTTTCGTCCTCTAGCGAAAACTTTTATGCGCCTTTAAGTTTTAAAAGCACTGCAAAAGTACTAATAATAAATGAATAACGGCTCGCAAGGAGCCGTTATTTAACAAAAATTATTCTCTATTTTGAGTTTTCTGCATTTACCAATCCCATCTCCTGAGCCTTCTTCATCAGAAGTTCCATCAACGGTTCACGCTCATTAGCCACCTTATTATCCAATACAGCATCCTTGAGATACTGCTTCAGGGTGCCTACCTCGCGGCAAGGGGTAAGATGGAACATCTCCATAATCTCATTACCATCGATGCATGGCTGGAGAAGTCGCTTATAATCACGTTCCTGCAGATCAACCAGTTTCTCGCGCACCATCTTGAAATTATCCAGAAAACGCTGCTTGCGCACCTGGTTCTTGCTGGTGATATCAGCCTCGCAGAGCGTCATCAGGTCGTTGATGTCATCACCGGCATCATTCAGCAGGCGGCGAACGGCACTGTCGGTAACCTCCTCATCAGCAATCACAATCGGACGCATGTGGAGTTCTACCAGCTTCTGCACATACTTCATCTTCGCATCCATCGGAAGTTTCATACGGCGGAAGATACCCGGAATCATCTTTGCACCTATTATATTATGACTGTGGAATGTCCAGCCGATATTGTTGTCCCAGCGCTTGCTCTTCGGTTTACCGATGTCGTGGAAGAGAGCAGCCCAGCGGAGCCAGAGGTTATCTGAATGCTTGCACACATTCTCGAGCACCTCCATCGTATGGTCGTAATTATTCTTATGTGCCCTGCCGTTACGGGTTTCCACCTTGTCCATCGCAATCAGTTCCGGCAGAATGAGATCGAGCAGACCTGTATCTTTCAGGTAATAGAAACCGCTGCTTGGGTGCTTGGAGAGCATAATCTTGTTCATCTCGTCGCAGATTCGCTCAGCACTGATAATCTTCAGGCGCTCGGCATTGCGGGAGAGCGCATCATAGGTCTCCTCCTCTATCTGGAAATTGAGTTGGGTAGCGAAACGCACGCAACGCATCATACGCAGCGGGTCATCAGAAAAAGTGATATCCGGGTCGAGCGGAGTGGCAATAATGCCATCTTCCATGTCGTAGACGCCATCAAAAGGATCTACGAGTTCTCCAAAACGGTCTTTGTTCAGGCAGATAGCCATCGCATTGATGGTAAAGTCGCGGCGGTTCTGGTCATCCTCCAGCGTTCCATCTTCCACAATAGGCTTTCTGGAATCGTGCTGATAGCTCTCCTTACGGGCGCCAACAAACTCCACTTCTGTATCCTGATATTTCACTTGTGCTGTTCCGAAATTACGGAACACAGAGAGATGCGCCTTTCTTCCGAGCATCTTCTTCAAGGCAGAAGCAACCTCTATACCGCTACCAACCACAACGACATCAATATCATTGGAAGGTCGCTCCAGGAAGAGGTCACGCACATATCCACCTACTACATAACACTCCACAGACAGCCCATCTGCTGCCTCTGAAATCTTATGAAATATATCCTTATCCAGTATCTGTGCCAGTTCGGCATTGGTCAAATTTCTCATACTCTTTTTACTTTCGGGGTGCAAAGTTACAGCAAATCGAGCGAAAAACAAAATAAATCGCGATTTATTTTTTCTTCCGAGTGCAGCGTAACTTATCAAAAGTTACAGCAAATTAAGCGAAAAACAAAATAATTATTTGGCTATTTCATAATAAATGCGTAAATTTGCACCGAATTTCGAAATTATTATGGCAGATTTATTGAAAACAGAACAGCAGTTTAAGGATGTCATGAGTGAATGCAGGACATTATTTGAGAAGAAGCTTCATGATTATGGAGCCTCTTGGAGAATCTTGCGCCCTTCTTCTCTGACAGACCAGCTCTATATCAAGGCGAAGCGCATCCGCTCGCTCGAAATCAAGAAAGAATCTTTGGTTGGCGAAGGTATCCGTCCGGAATTCATTGCCCTTATCAATTATGGTATCATAGGACTCATCCAGCTCGAAAAGCCTTTTGTGGATGAGGTGGATATGACACCCGAAGAGGCTATAAAACTATACGACCTCCATGCAAAGGAGGCACTGGAACTGATGCTCAGGAAAAACCATGACTATGATGAAGCATGGCGCTCGATGAGAGTCAGCAGTTATACAGACTTCATCCTGACCAAGATTCAACGCGTAAAGGAAATTGAAGACATCGCAGGCGCTACCCTCGTTTCTGAAGGTATTGATGCCAACTATATGGACATCATCAACTATGCCGTCTTCGGTGCCATCAAAATGAGCGAGAAGTAAAAATATAAAATGATGAAGAATAAGGCAACTCACATATTAACAAAGATAGCGGTCAATATTGGGCGACTTCTAATGGCAATAACCTTCATTTTCTCAGGATTTGTGAAGGGAATTGACCCATTAGGCACGCAATACAAGATAACCGACTATCTGGAGGCGCTGCACATCGACTGGATGTTCCCTTCATGGAGCACATTGCTGATGTCTATCGTGCTGGCTATGTGCGAGTTTGCCATCGGTATCTTCCTGCTTCTTGCCATCCGCAGAAAACTGGTCAGCAAGATTGCGCTGCTCTTAATGAGCGTGATGACGCTGATTACCTTGTGGATTGTCATCGCAGACCCGGTGAAAGATTGCGGCTGTTTCGGTGATGCCGTCGTACTCACCAACATGGAGACGTTCGTCAAGAACCTCATCCTCCTTGCCATCGCTATCCTGCTATGGAAGAAACCGCTGGAAATGCCACAGTTGGTATCTAAACCAACCCAGTGGATTGCCATCAACTACACCTTTCTCTTCTCCATCGTGATGAGTATCTGGAGTCTGTGGTATCTGCCGCAATTCGACTTTCGTCCTTATCATATAGGTGTCAACATCGCCAAGGGCATGGAGATTCCGAAGGGAGCCAAGCAACCCAAGTTTGATACCACCTTCATCCTGGAGAAGAACGGAGAACGGAAGGAGTTTACGATAGACAACTATCCCGACTCCACCTGGACTTTCATCGACAGCAAGACGGTTCAGACCGAAGAAGGTTACGTACCTCCAATCCACGACTTCAGCATAGCTGATGCCAAGACGGGAGAAGACATTACTCAGGAAGTGACTCACGATAAAGGCTACACCTTCCTCCTGGTTTCGCCACATCTTGAATTTGCCGACGACAGCAACTTCGGCAATATCGATGAGATTTACGAATATGCCAACGACCATGGCTACCGTTTTCTCTGCCTCACGGCAAGTACGGAGAAAGCCATCAAGCACTGGCAGGACATAACAGGAGCGGAATATCCCTTCTATGTCACAGACGAGACTACGCTGAAGACGGTAATCCGCAGCAACCCAGGTCTTCTTCTGCTGAAGAACGGAACCATCATCCAGAAATGGAGCCACAACGATTTGCCTGACATGGCAGAGATTGGTGACAAGCCATTGGAGAAGACCGAGATAGGCAAGATGCCGGAAGTAAGTGCCGCCAAGAAGATAGCTGGCATCATCTCCTGGTTCATCATTCCGCTGGTACTCCTCACCATTGCCGACCGGCTCTGGGCTTGGGGCGCCTGGATTAGAAAGAAAGAGAATTCGAACAGAATATTATCAACTTTTAAAAAGAAAAGAAAAATGAGAAAGAAAATTGTAGCAGGTAACTGGAAAATGAACATGAACCTGCAGGACGGTGTTGCTCTCGCTAAGGAGATCAACGAGGCATTGGTAGCAGACAAACCAAACTGCGACGTAGTAATCTGTACTCCATTCATCCACTTGGCTTCTGTAGCTCAGGTTTTGGATTCAGAGATTGTAGGTCTTGGTGCAGAGAACTGCGCAGACAAGGCTAAGGGTGCTTTCACTGGTGAGGTTTCAGCAGAGATGGTAAAGAGCACAGGTGCTCAGTATGTTATCCTCGGTCACTCAGAGCGTCGTCAGTACTATGGCGAGACAGCTGAGATCCTGAAGGAGAAGGTAGAATTGGCTTTGGCTAACGGTTTGAAGGTTATCTTCTGCTGCGGTGAGACTCTCGAGGAGCGTGAGGCTGAGAAGCAGAACGAGGTAGTAAAGGCTGAGTTGGAAGGTTCAGTATTCCACTTGAGCGCTGACGATTGGAAGAACATCATCCTTGCTTACGAGCCAATCTGGGCTATCGGTACAGGTAAGACTGCTACTTCTGACCAGGCTGAAGAGATGTTGGCATACATCCGCTCTATCGTAGCAGAGAAGTATGGCAACGAGGCTGCTGAGGAGACATCAATCCTCTACGGTGGTAGCTGCAAGGCTAGCAACGCTCCTGAGCTCTTCGCTAAGCCAAACATCGACGGTGGTTTGATCGGTGGTGCTTCTTTGAAGGCTGCTGACTTCAAGGGTATCATCGACGCTTGGAAGAAGTAATCTCATAAGGATATTACATTTCCCGAAGGGATGCCTTCTTCGTGAAGCGCATCCCTTCATTCTTCATTACACCTTATTATATATTGAGAGAACTAAAAATAAGGTGCTGTTAAAAAAACAAGACGACAAACATAAAAGGAATAGTCATGAAACAATTCGTCACATTATTGATTATGATCCTCTGCTCAACATTCACAGCTAATGCGCAGAACTACCTGGACCATCTCAAAAAGAAGGAACCGGGAAAGGGTGTTGTAACCGTGAACCAAAGTAAGGCAATTGATGAACTGGTAAACGGCAAACAAGTGATTCCACAAGACGACAAGACTAAGACTACCCCACAGAAAAAAGAAAAAGAGCCTGAAACTCAGCACAAGCAGGGGCCTGATTCCCTGAAGAAGACTGAGCCACAGCATCATGAGGCAAACCGAGAGAATGCCCATGTGAACAATGCCCAAAAGGCAGAGAACAAAAAAGAAGAAACAGAGACACCTGTAGTGGATATGCGCAAGAAAGTGATGCGCAAGAGCTATAAGGTTACAGGATATAGAGTACAGGCTTTTGCTGGCGGCAATTCGCGTAACGACCGCCTGAAAGCAGAACAGACTGGCAATCAGTTGAAAGTTCATTTCCCAGAGCAGCCGGTTTATGTTCATTTCTACTCTCCAAGATGGATTTGCCGAATGGGCAACTTCCGCAGTTTAGCTGAAGCCCAGAAGATGCTTGCCAAGGTTCGTTCCCTGGGATACAGACAGGCATGCCTTGTAAAGGGACAGATTACGGTACAGTACTAGTTAATAGTTTTATAGTTGATAGTTAACAGCTGATAGTTTACAGTTGATAGTTTACAGCATTTATGCCGTAGGTCTAACTATAAACTATTAATTATAAATTATAAACTTTTATGCCGTAGGCCTAACTATAAACTATTAATTGTAAATTATTGACTATTAATTAAGAATTATAAATTAAATAAGATGAATCCAGAAACAGAATTTCGCGAGGGATTGGACGAACTCGCAGAACACTATACTGAAGTATTAAAGCTCTTGGGAGAAGACCCTGAACGTGAAGGACTTGTAAAAACACCGATGCGAGTAGCCAAGGCAATGCAGATACTGACTCGTGGCTATACACAGGATGCACACAAGGTATTGACCGATGCCCTCTTTGAAGAGAAATACAACCAGATGGTCATCGTGAAAGATATTGATTTCTTCTCGATGTGCGAGCACCACATGCTTCCTTTCTATGGCAAGGTGCATGTAGCCTATATCCCGAACGGCAAGATTACAGGTCTGAGCAAGATTGCCCGTGTGGTTGATATCTACAGCCACCGTCTCCAGGTACAGGAGCGTCTTACCCAGCAGATTAAAGACTGTATTCAGGAAACATTGAATCCGCAGGGCGTGATGGTAGTGATAGAAGCCAAGCACATGTGCATGCAGATGCGAGGTGTAGAGAAACAGAATTCCATTACCACCACCAGCGACTACAGCGGAGTTTTCAATTCACTGAACACCCGCCAGGAGTTTATGAGTCTGCTGAGAGGAGAAAGTAAAAGAATTTAATTTTTGAATGTTGAATGTTGAATTAGGCATACGCCATAGCAACTGGCAATTCAACATTCAACATTCAACATTCAACATTATTACAAAAGATGAAGTTTATATCTTGGAATGTAAATGGCCTGCGCGCTTGCGTGGGCAAGGACTTCGAGAACCAGTTTAAGGAACTCGATGCCGACTTCTTCTGCCTGCAGGAAACAAAGATGCAGGAGGGACAGCTCGACCTTCAGTTTGAGGGCTACGAGAGTTATTGGAACTACGCTGAGAAAAAAGGATACTCCGGTACAGCTATCTATACCAAGCACAAGCCATTAAACGTAAGTTATGGTATGGGCGTAGAGGAACATGATCATGAAGGCAGAATCATCACGCTGGAATATGACCTGTTCTATCTCGTTACCTGCTACACCCCAAATTCGCAGACAGAGCTCAAGCGCCTGGATTATCGCATGACTTGGGAAGACGATTTCCGCAAGTTCCTGAAATCTCTTGACGCCAAGAAACCTGTTATCATCTGCGGCGATCTGAATGTAGCACACGAAGAGATAGATATCAAGAATCCGAAGACCAACCGCCGTAATGCCGGTTTCACCGATGAAGAGCGCGAAAAGATGACCGTTCTTCTGAATGATGGTTTCACCGACAGCTTCCGTTATCTCCATCCTGATGAGGTAACCTATTCGTGGTGGTCATACCGTTTCAAGGCGCGCGAGAAGAATGCCGGTTGGCGTATTGACTACTTCCTTGTCTCCGACCGTATCAAGGAACAGATTACAGAAGCTAAGATCCATACAGAAATCATGGGCAGCGACCATTGTCCGGTAGAAGTAGATTTAACGTTCTAATCCTACCTTTCATCCAACATCAACAAGAATAATCAGAAGAGGGTGTGTCATAAGTTTATGATTCACCCTCTTCTTGTTGTTGGTAAATATAGGTTATAAAAAAAAGGGGATGCACCTTCCTCACGGAAGCCATCCCCATATTGGTCATATCAACATAAAATTTTAATTTATATAAGAGAGATTTTCTTCTAATTCAATGAAGTAACAAAACTACATAGTTGCTTATTTCTGATTACATGAACTGCTTCAACTCAGAGAGATTTCTCTTCTCAGAAGAACCGTCCTTGTATGTTACCATGAAGTAATCGTGAACAGACTTGCCATTCTTGAACTGAACGACAGCTACACCGCCTTCACGGAGCTGGAGGGTGAAGTAGCCTTCGCGCTTACCATTGACATAGTTGCCATGCCACTTCTCCTTACCATTCTTATAATAGGTAGTAACCTCACCATCAAAGATAGTATTGCGATCGTTGCCGAGGTCGATAAAACTATAACCACCTTCAGCACGGAGATTACCGTTCATATAGAAGTCCTGGAAAACGTCCTTCTTGTTAAGGCCTGAACCAGTAGTCATCAGCAGTCTGTAATAACTAGCCTGATCTGCACTGGTTACATTGCTCATATTTTCTGCATAGAAAATAGTGTCAGCTACAACTGTTGCATTCTCTACGTGCTTACGACCGAAAGCTGCTATGGTCATCAAAGCCATCAATGAGAATAATATCATTCGTTTCATATTGTTTATTTTTAGGATGTTATTGTAATTGTCTTTGTTTCTTTTTCTAGTGCAAAGATACAACGATTTCCGAAAAATTCATAATTCCTTAACGCTATTTTATCTTATTTTTTGAGCAAGTAATACTTTTTGATTTTGAACGCACACAAGCTTACAATTTGCAATTTCATAGCCTAAAAATTTGCATATTACACGAAGGTATACCTTATAAAACGCTATTTTCATGGAGCCAAGTTTACAAAATGTAACTGAATTGATATACATCAAGAAGATGGAAGCACAAGTTTTTTGGCATTTCGAGAAACTTTTTCAGGATATTTCTCGCCTATCTTCTTTTATTTTTGTATTTTTGCACGAAAATATAATAATATAAGGTATGCGCATGAGAAAAATTCTTTATTTCATGATCGCCCTCACCGTCCTCAGCTTTGCATCATGCAAGGATACCGAAGGATCTATCGGCGACCCTATCATATCCCACGGGCAAGACCGTGACACAGATATCATTACAGGCGATGATTATGTTTATCATCTGCCTGTCATCTTCCATGTCTTCTACAGTAACACCACGCAATACATCGAATATACCCGCCTCAAGGAGATTCTCTCCAACGTGAACGAACTTTACCAGGGTGATGTATACAACTATCAGATGGATACCGTCCCGAGCGAGAACCTGCATATCCAGTTCGAACTGGCTGAAAAGGATGAGAGCGGTAAGAGACTCAGTACACCAGGTGTGGAATATATCAAGGTTCCAGAACCGGAGTTCGACTGCGAGAGTTTCATGAAGGACAAGAATTATGTAAAGTACTGCTGGGACCAGAACAACTACATCAATGTGATGGTATATGCCTTCAAGAAGACCGATGAGAACAGCACCACGCTGGGCATCAGTCATCTGCCTTACCAGGTAGGCGGCTATCCACAGATAGATGGTTTGGGCAATGGCAAGAACTACCCGCTGAACAAACCGGGCGATTTTCCATATTGCGTTTCGCTCAATTCAATCTATGTGGGAAGGGAAAATGAAGGAACCCGGTATACTACAGATAAGAATCATAAGGGATATACCTACAATACAACCGACCCGAATGCTACGCTGGCCCACGAACTGGGACATTATCTGGGTCTTTTCCACTGTTTCTCAGAAAAGACAGTGAAAGACAAATCTGAGGCTGCCGATGATGATGACGACTCAGACTATTGCGATGATACGCCGAGCTACAACCGAATAGCATACGGCAAATGGCTGACAGAATATGTCAGCAAGGCACAAGCCATCAAGAAGGATACCACGCTCAGCATGCGAGAGCTTGCCAAACGCACCAACAGCAAGGATGAGGAATGGCAGTCAGACAATCTGATGGACTACAGCATCTGTTACAGCATGCGATTCACCCCAGAACAGGCAAACCGCATCCGTCAGGTTCTGTATTATTCGCCCCTGATACCGGGTCCGAAGAAGATTCGTCCGAGAACCCGTGCATGGGATGAGATGCCGGAAACAGAAGATGACCTCCCTATCCGATATGCCAAGGAAAAGGCTGTCAGCATCAAGGATATCCGGATACTGAAGGCTGAGAAATAGAAAAAACTAGAAGAGTATTAAAAGAAATAGAAACAAGAAGAAAATGAAATATACTATCAAGGCTCCACGCCAACTCAATGCAAGTATCAACTTGCCAGCTTCCAAGAGTATCAGCAACCGTGCATTGGTAATCAATGCCATGGCGGGATGCAAGTTGCAGCCCCGCAACCTGAGCGATTGCGATGATACAGAAGTCATCATTGCGGCACTGCGCGATATGCCTGATGTCATCAACATCAAGGCTGCCGGTACCGCCATGCGCTTTATGACCGCTTATCTTTCTGCTACACCGGGCGAGCATACCATCACAGGTACCGAGCGCATGCAGAACCGCCCTATTGCTATCCTGGTAGATGCTCTGCGCTACCTCGGAGCTGATATACAGTATGAAAAGAAAGAGGGCTATCCTCCACTCCACATCGTAGGTAAGCCATTGGAAGGCGGATATCTCGAAGTGGTGGGAAACATCAGTTCGCAGTATATCTCGGCACTGCTGATGATTGGGCCTATCCTGAAAAACGGTCTGGAACTGAAACTGACGGGCGAAATAGCATCACGTCCTTACATCGACCTCACGCTGTGGACGATGCAGAACTTCGGAGCCAGTGCCGAATGGACCGATGTGGATACCATCACCGTTAAGCCACAACCTTACAGCTGCGTAGCCGACTACACCATCGAGAATGACTGGAGCGCTTCTTCTTACTGGTATGAAATGATGGCGCTGAACGGAAACCCTGATTCTGAGGTAAGACTCGAAGGCTTGTTCGACAGTTCCAAGCAGGGCGATTCTGTCGTAAAATACATCTTCAGTCTGCTGGGCGTGAAATCAGAATTTGAGAACCGAGATGTTCTTTCTCCTGTCAAGTTGAAAGTCCAGCGCTGTCTCTTGCCTCGTTTTGACTACGATTTCAGCGGTTCTCCAGACCTAGCACAGACCATCGTTGTAGCCTGCTGTGCCCTGGGCGTAAACTTTAAGTTTACCGGCCTTGCCAGTCTCAAGATCAAGGAGACCGACCGCATCGAGGCATTGAAGAAGGAGCTGAAGAAGGTGGGTTACGTGATTTATGACGAGAACGATAACACGCTGATTTGGGATGGCGAGACCTGCGAGCCTAGTTTCGAGCCTATCGACACCTACGAGGACCATCGCATGGCACTTGCCTTCGCCCCTCTTGCCTTCAAGTTCCCTCAGATTGAAATCAACAACCCTGAGGTGGTAAGCAAATCCTATCCTCATTATTGGGAAGACCTGAAGAAAGTGGGATTTGAAATAGTTGAAAGTTAATAGTTAACAGTTTATGCTATATTTAGTTTTGGCCCTGGTGGTCCTAGGCTTGATAAGCGCCATTTTCGGCATCATTTCTCATCGCAAGGGAGAGGATGAAGAACCGCTGCAGGAAGGAGTTTCGTGCAATACCTGCAACGGAGAGAACTCCAAATGCGAACAGGAATGCATGATGGAAGCCGCCACCAAGGAAATAGAATACTACGATGACGAGGAACTCGACCGGTTTGCAGGAAGAGCTGCCGACGACTATACCGATGAGGAGGTAGAGGAATTCTCGGAAGTGCTCTATACGATGCAGCCGGAAGAGGTGGCGGGATGGAACCGAAGTCTGATACTGAGAGGCATCAACCTGCCTAACCAGATAAAGGACGAAGTCATCAGTTTTTTAAGTTAAACATGCAATGCGCAATGCGTAACATGCAATGCACAAAGTTCAAAGTTTTAAGTTTAAAGTAAAGACATGGATATACTGCAATATACATTTTTTCAGAACGCGCTGATTGGCGCCCTACTGGCAAGCATCCTGTGTGGCTTTGTAGGCACCTACATCGTCACCCGCCGGCTGGTCTTCATCAGCGGTGGCATTACGCATGCCTCTTTTGGCGGCATCGGTATCGGCGTATTTGCAGGCATCAACCCTATACTCTCTGCCATGGTATTCGCTATCTTGAGTGCCTTCGGCGTGCAATGGGTATCACGGAAGAAAGATGTGCGCAAAGACTCTGCCATCGCCATGTTCTGGACCCTGGGCATGAGCGTGGGCATCATCTGCTGTTTCCTTACTCCGGGATTCATGCCCGACCTGCCCTCTTTCCTCTTCGGAAGTATACTTGCCATCGACAGCACAGACCTCTGGCTTCTGGCAGGTCTTACCCTGTTTGTAGCATTGCTGTTCACCTTTCTGCTGCGTCCTATCCAGACCATCGCATTCGACAGCACCTTTGCCAAATCGCAACATCTGCCGGTTACAGCGATAGAATATATGATGATGACGCTCATCGCCATGACCATCGTGGCAACCATCAAGATGGTGGGCATCGTACTTGCCATCAGTCTGCTCACCATACCACAGATGACTGCCAACCTCTTCACCTACAGCTACAAACGCATGATAGGAGCCAGTATCGTGATAGGCTGCATCGACTGCATCGTAGGCCTCTATGCCAGTTATCTGCTCAATGTGCCATCTGGTGCAACCATCATCTTCGTCAGCATCATCCTGTTTGCAGCAGCAAGGATACTGGCAGCCAGAAAGCACTAAGGCTTTCACACGCTCCGAAAGAAAAATTTCAAATAAAGAAGAAATTTATGTTGAAGCATTTCCCATTCAGAAACTTCTTGCCAGCTATGGTTATCCTTGCCTTTGCAATGACCATAGCAGGATGCTCTGCGCAGAAGAATACGGCGAAGAGCAGATGGTGGCATGCCTTCAACGCCCGATACAACACCTATTATAATGGGACCGTAGCCTATATTGAAGGCTCGCTCGAAAAGGAAAACGGAAATAAGGACAATTACTCTGAAATGATTCCTTATTATACGGTTGGCAACAAGAACAGCCGCGAACTGGGCAAATCGAACTACGACCGCGCCATCGAGAAATGCGAGAAAGCCATTCACCAGCATAGCATCAAGCGCCGCCCGGTATGGGACAAGAAACGCCGCAAGACTGCCAAAGACCTGGAATGGCTGCAGCGCCGTGAATATAATCCGTTCCTCTGGAAGGCATGGATGCTGATGGGCCGTTCCCAGTTTTTTGAAGGCGATTTCCAGTCGGCAGCAGCTACATTCGCCTATATGAGCCGCCTCTACGCTACCCAACCCGGCATTTACGGCAAGGCACGTGCCTGGCTCGCCAAGAGTTATCTCGAATCGGGATGGATATACGATGCCGAAGATGTAATCCGTAATATCGAGCGCGATTCCATCCACTGGCGTGCCCAGAAGGAATGGGACAAGACCTATGCCCTCTACTATCTGAAGACCGGACGCTATCAGGAGACCGTTCCGTATCTCCGCAAAGCCATCGGCTATGAGATGCGACGCAAGCAGAAAGCCCGCCTCTGGTATCTGATGGGACAGGTAGAAGCACTACAGGGACATACCCAGAATGCCTACCGTGCCTTCAAGCATGTCATCCGTCTCAATCCGCCTTACGAACTGGAGTTCAATGCCCGCATCTCCATGACCGAGGTACTGGCAACCAACAACTCCCGGAAGATGGTATCTAAATTGAAGCGAATGGCTGCGAGCGACAAGAATCAGGAATATCTCGACCAGGTTTATTATGCCATCGGTAACATACATCTCAACCAGGGCGATACCCTTCAGGCTATTGCTGCATACGAAAAAGGTGCTGCGAAATCAAGCCGAAACGGAGTAGAGAAAGGTGTATTGCTGCTGCATCTGGGCAATGTATACTGGCAATGCCACCGTTATGGCGATGCCAAGCGATGCTATGATGCTGCCATCGGACTCCTAGACCAGGACCGCAAAGACTACAAACAGCTCTCCGACCGTTCGAAGGTTCTCGATGAACTGGTGCCTTATACCGACGCCATCCATCTGCAGGACTCCCTGCAATCACTTGCCCGCATGAGCGAAACAGAACGGAACGTCGCCATTGACAAGGTGATAGATGCCCTGAAAAAACAGGAAAAGGAAGAAAAGAGAAGACTTGCCGACCAGGAATTGGCAGAACAGCAGGGCAACTCTGACTTCGGAAGAAACAACGGCAATGGTAATAACAGCAGAAATAACAGGAATCAGGGAAACAGCAATGCCTCATCCGGCTTCGGAAATGGAGCCCAGGGCAACGGCGGTTTCGGTAACACCAATACCTGGTATTTCTACTCCCAGTCTGCCGTAGCCCAAGGCAAACAGCAGTTTGAGCGTCTCTGGGGCAAACGAAAGAACATAGACAACTGGCAGCGGAGCAACCAGACCGTAGTAGCCGATGTCAAAGGTGTAGAAGAAATGACTGATGAACAGCGCGATTCACTCCTCAACGAGGCACAGAAGAAAGACCTTGAGAAGGAGAAAGAGAAGAACCTGAGTGCAGAAGAAGATCCGCATCAGCGTGCCTACTATCTCGCTCAGATTCCGCTCACCGAAGAGAAGATGACAGAAAGCAATCAGATTCTGGACGACGGACTGCTGCATGCCGGCATCATCCTGAAAGACAAACTCAATGATCTGGACGAAAGCGAACGCATGCTGCAGCGACTGGTAAAAAAGAACGCTGCATACGAACATCTCGATGATGCCTACTATCACCTCTACCTGCTCTACAACATCAGGAAGCAGCCAGCCATCGCCAGCCGCTATCTCGACCTGTTGAAAGCGAATTATCCGGAGAGCCAATGGACCGTCCTGCTCACCTCCCCTTACTATGAGGAAGATGCGAAGATGGGCATTCATCTCGAAGATTCGCTCTATGCTGCCACCTACGATGCCTTCAAGGCTAACCTATATAATAAGGTGGTACACAACAGGGCTATCTCTGACAAGCGCTATCCTGAAGGAGCCAACCGCGACAAGTTCCTCTTTATCGGCGGACTCACCCAGCTCCACGAGGGTAATATCCAGGCTTGTCTTGATGATATGCAGCAGATGGTAGAGAAATATCCGAACAGCCGACTCAGCGAAATGGCGGGAATGATTCTCAACGGAGTGAAAGCCGGCAGACAGCTCAAGGGCGGCACATTCGACCTGAGCAATGTATGGTCGCGCCGCAACGCCGTACTCAATGATGACGTCAAATCCAAAGCAAAGGTATTCAGCATCGAGCGCAACGAGCCGTTCGTCTTCATGCTCGCCTACGTTCCCGATTCTGTAAACGAGAACCAGTTGCTCTTCGAGATGGCGAAATATAATTTCACCTCCTATCTCGTTCGCAATTTCGACCTCGTCATTGACGAGCAGAATGGTCTGCACCGCATGCAGGTAAAGGGCTTCCGCAATTACGATGAAGCACGCCAGTATGCCAACGACATCTACCAGCATCAGGCCATCACCCAGCTCCTCTCAAAGGGAGCCCGAGGCATCGTAATCAGCGAACCAAACCTCCTGCTGCTGGGCACCAGTCTGAGCTACGACGATTATACCCTCTTCTATACCCAGCATCTGGCACCGCTGAAAATCAGCAAGGACCCACTGCTTGAAGAACCGGAGGAAATCATCCAGCAGGAAAAGACGGATGATTCAGAAGAAAATGAAGAAGAAAACGGAACTACAGGTGAAATAGAAACCGGAACAACCGGAACATTCGATAATGGTACAACCGGAACTTTCAGCAACGGAACAACCGGAACATCCGAAAACGGAACAACCGGAACCCAGGGAACCGATGCGGATATAAAGGAAGAAAAAGCGTCAAATACAACTTTCGACAACGACGACAGTCTGGATTTGGACAGCGAAGAATATGATTTAGATGGATTTTAGTGGACAGTCAGCTGGAGTATGATGATTTCGTCAGTATGTTTTGAGATAACTGAAGTTTCACAAGTCTTGCCCCACACGCCCTGAACCAACGATCACCGGCCGAAGGGAAAGGTAAAGGGCAGAAGCTCCTAGCCACACGCCCTGAAAGGGCAGAAGCTCCTAGCCCAGGGCATCGCCCTGGGTAATT